>Ga0315271_10001648_pt1 | contig 13623 bp, 8 predicted proteins | sample C3_top_MG_FD_204664 | JGI IMG/M metagenome (GOLD analysis project Ga0315271, IMG submission 204664) | Sediment microbial communities from Yellowstone Lake, YNP, Wyoming, USA - C3_top | ecosystem: Environmental > Aquatic > Freshwater > Lake > Sediment | place: USA: Wyoming | collected 2017-08-01 | reverse complement strand
TCACCGGTCTACCGCCGCCATCCGGATGCGATGCTTCAGTCGCCCGCCGTCCGGTGCAGGGAGTGCCGATGCGCATCGAGAACGAGGTAAAGCTGGACTTCAAGGACGTGCTGATCCGCCCCAAGCGAAGCACGTTGTCGACTCGCTCGAACGTCGACGTCTCGCGCGAATTCCATTTTCGGCATGCGCAGGTCGACTATCACGGCGTGCCGATCATCGCGTCCAACATGGATACGACGGGCACGTTCGAGATGGCGCGCGCTCTGGACGCGTTTCAAATGTCGACCGCATTGCACAAGCATTACGCGGTGGACGAACTCGTCGCGTTCTTCAACGGACTCGAGCGCAAGTCCGCGGCGTTCTATTCGATGGGAATTGCGCCGGCGGACGAGGAGAAGTTCGATCGCGTGATGGAAGCGACGGGCAGCGGCGCCGATGCCGCGGTCCGCTACGTATGCATCGACGTGGCCAACGGCTATACCGAAGGCTTCGTGCGCCTGGTCGCCAGGATTCGTGAGCGGCATCCGCACCTCGTCATCATGGCCGGCAATGTCGTCACCGGCGAGATGACGGAGGAGCTGATCCTCTCGGGTGCTGACATCGTCAAGGTCGGCATCGGTCCCGGATCGGTGTGCACGACGCGCAAGATGACGGGCGTCGGCTACCCGCAGCTGTCCGCGATCGTCGACTGCGCGGACGCGGCGCACGGGCTCGAGGGCCACATCTGCGCCGACGGTGGCTGCACTACGCCGGGCGATGTCGCCAAGGCCTTCGGCGGCGGCGCCGATTTCGTGATGCTGGGCGGAATGTTCGCCGGTCACGACGAATGCGCCGGCGATGTCGTCGAACGCGAAGGCCGGAAGTACCAGCGCTTCTACGGCATGAGCAGCCGGCTCGCGATGGAAAGGTACGCGGGGGGCGTTGCGCAATACCGCGCCGCCGAGGGCAAGGAGGTGCTCGTGCCGTGCCGCGGGCCGGTGGAGGCGACGGCGCAGGAGATACTGGGCGGCGTGCGCTCGGCGTGCACATATGTCGGTGCGCGGCGCCTGCGCGAACTGTCCAAGCGGACGACGTTCGTGCGCGTGTCGCAGCAGGCCAACGAGGTTTTCGGACCGGCGTAACAGGTCCAACGGTGGGCCGCCACCGCCACAATTGATATCCTATCGGTCGCTCGATCCACAAAGTTCCCCGATGCCCGCGCCACGCACGATTCCCGCCACCGTCGATGCCACGCTCGACCTGCTGACGGCGCACGACTACGTCGCCGACCGACGTCTCGCCACTGCCGTCTTCCTGGCGCTCAAGCTGCAACGGCCGCTTTTCCTCGAGGGCGAGGCGGGCGTGGGCAAGACGGAGATCGCCAAGGTGCTGGCGGCGGGGCTCGACCGGCCGCTGGTCCGGCTGCAGTGCTACGAAGGCCTCGACACGTCGTCGGCCGTGTACGAATGGAACTATCCGCGGCAGATGATCGAGATCCGGCTGGCTGAAGCCGCCGGGACGGTTGCGCGCGACGACCTGTCGCGCGACATCTTCGCGCCGCGGTTCCTGCTGAAGCGGCCGCTGCTGCAGGCGATCGATCCGGACGACGGCATCGCCCCGGTGCTGCTGATCGATGAGCTCGACCGCACCGACGAGCCGTTCGAGGCCTATCTGCTGGAAGTGCTGTCCGATTTCCAGGTGTCGATTCCCGAACTCGGCCCGATCGTCGCCAAGACACCGCCGATCGTCGTCATCACGTCGAACCGCACGCGCGAGATCCACGACGCGATCAAGCGCCGCTGCCTCTACCACTGGGTCGACTATCCCGATGCGCTGCGCGAGCTCTCGATCCTGCGCCGCAAGTGTCCTCGCGCGCCGGAGACCCTGGCGCGGGAGGTCGTCGCGTTCACGCAGCGCCTGCGCTCGATGGACCTGTTCAAGGCGCCAGGCATCGCCGAGACGCTGGACTGGGCGGAGGCGCTGCTGACGCTGGATCGCGTTGCGCTCGACCCGGCCACGGTCGCCGATACGCTGGGCGTGCTGCTCAAGTACCAGGACGACGTCGGTGCGATCACGAAAGAGGTCGCCGAAAGGCTGGTCGCCGAAGTCCAGGCGGAGGGCATCGCGCTGTGAATCCTCAGTCCACGCGCACCGGCGCCACGATGCTGCCCCGGGGCTTCCTCGCCGACAACGTGCTGCACTTCGTGCGCGTGCTGCGGGCCGCCGGCATGCCGGTCGGGCCGGCCAAGGTGATCGATGCGATCGCCGCCATCGAAGCGGTGGGTGTGACGAACAAGACGGATTTTCGGGAAGCGCTGGCCGCCGTGCTGGTCTCGCGCCATGACCAGATCGCGCTGTTCGAGCAGGCATTCGACGTCTTCTGGCGTAATCCGAAGCTTTTGGAAAAGATGGTCGCCGCGCTGCTGCCCCGCGTCTACAGCCGGGCGGACAGCGCGCCGGAGCCGCCGGAATTGCCGTCGCGGCTCGCGCAGGCCATGCGGCCTCCGAAGCCGCCGGAGGCCCGGCCCAACGACGAGGATGAAGTCGAACTCGACGCGGCCTTCACTTTCTCGCCGCGCGAAGTGCTGCAGGCCAAGGATTTCGCGACGATGACGGCGGACGAACTGGCGCAGGTGAAGACGATGCTCGCGCGCCTGAAGCTGCCGCTGCCCGAATTGCCGGTGCGGCGCACGCAAGCCGCGGCACGCGGCCACCGCATTGACCTCCGCGCCACGCTGCGCGGCATGACAGGCGCAGCCGGTGCCGTCGCGCCGCTGGCGTTCCGGGCGCGCGTGCGGCGCACGCCGCCGCTGGTCGTGCTGTGCGACATCTCCGGATCGATGGACCGCTATGCCCGGATGCTGTTGCATTTCCTCCACGCAATCACCAACGACCGCCACCGCGTGCACACGCTGGTGTTCGGCACGCGCCTCACCAACATCACGCGGCACCTGAAGCATCGCGACGTCGATGTCGCGCTGGAGCGCGTGACGGAATCGGTGCAGGACTGGGCCGGCGGCACGCGGATCGGCGCGAGCTTGGGCGAATTCAACCGACGCTGGTCGCGCCGTCTGTTGGGCCAGAACGCCGTGGTGCTGCTGATCAGCGATGGCCTCGACGCGGAGTCCGGCGAAGGGCTGGAATTCGAGGTCGAGCGCCTGGCAAAGTCGTGCGCGCGGCTGGTGTGGCTGAACCCGCTGTTGCGCTATCCGGGATTCGAGGCGCGGCCTGCGGGCATCCGGGCGATGCTGCCGCACGTCGACGATTTCCTTCCCGTTCATAATCTCGCCAGCCTGACCGAGCTTGCCACGGCGTTGTCGCGGCCGGCACTGCGCGCTCGCGCGGGCGCGCGGCTCGCGGCGTGAGTGGGAAATGAGTGCGCAATGAGTGCAAAGTGAGTGCAAAGGATCGACGATGGAAATGACCAACACCCGCCTAGTGCCGGCCCCCGTCGACGCGGTGTGGCGGGCGCTGAACGATCCCGCTGCGCTGAAAGCCTGCATACCGGGGTGCGAATCGCTCGAACGCACCGGTGAAGACGAATGGCAGGCGACACTCGCTGCCAGGGTGGGCCCGGTCTCGGCAAAGTTCAGCGGCAGGATGCGCATGACCGACAGCACTCCTCCCACAGGCTATACGCTGAAATTCGAAGGACAGGGCGGGGTGGCCGGTTTCGCCAATGGCGAGGCCCGGGTCACGCTGGCGCCCGCACCGCAGGACCAGACTACGCTGACCTACGTCGCCAAAGCGCAAGTGGGCGGCAAGCTCGCGCAGATCGGATCGCGGCTGATCGACGGCGCCGCGGCGAAGCTCGCCGACGAATTCTTCGAGAAGTTCGGCGCCCAGTTCGCGCCGGTGCCCGCCGGGGGTGAGCAGCCGACGCCGATCGTTCCCGAACCGGGCGCGAGCACGTTCGCCGGCGCGCCGTGGGTACGCTATGTAGCGCTGGCCCTTATCATTGCCATCATGGCCTGGTTGTATCTTCGCGGCGGCGTGCGGTTTTGAGCCTGGTGTCGCGCGCCGGCGCAGCGGAGGTTGCTCATGGATAGCGTCGATCTGGATGTGCTGAAGCGCAGTGCCACGTGGATCGATGAAGGTCGTCCGGTGCTGCTGGTCACGGTCGTCAAGACGTGGGGCAGTTCGCCGCGGCCCGAGGGCGCGATGCTCGCGGTGCGGGACGACGGCCTCGTCGTCGGGTCGGTGTCCGGCGGGTGCATCGAGGACGACATCATCGATCGCACGCGGCGGCTGGGCATGACGCAGACGCACAGCGAGGCCGTGACCTACGGCGTGTCGGCGGACGAGGCGCGCCGCTTCGGCCTGCCCTGCGGCGGCACGATACAGCTGGTGCTGGAGCCGCTGACGCGGGATTCCGGCATCCGGGCGTTGCTCCGCGAAATCGAGGCGGGCCACCTCGTTGCGCGAAGGCTCGATCTTCTTACCGGCCTGGCGACGCTGCATCCGGCGCAGGCGGTGGATGGACTCGTTTTCGACGGCACGACGCTGACGACGATTCACGGCCCGCGGTACCGGATGCTCGTGATCGGCGCATCGCAGCTGTCGAAATACCTGGCGCAGATCGCCGTCGGCCTGGGCTACCAAGTCACGATCTGCGACCCGCGCGACGAATACACCGAAACGTGGGACATCCCCGGCGTAGAGGTGGTGCGGACGATGCCCGATGACACGGTGCGCGCCATGCGCCTCGACGAGCGCTGCGCGGTGGTCGCGCTGACCCACGACCCGAAGCTCGACGACCTCGCGCTAATGGAGGCGCTCAAGTCGCCGGCGTTCTACGTCGGCGCGCTGGGGTCGCGCGCCAACAACGCCAAACGGCGCGAGCGGCTGCTCGATGTCGACGTCACGGCCGACGAGATCGCCCGCTTGCACGGGCCCATCGGTCTCTATATCGGCAGCCGCACGCCGCCGGAAATCGCCGTGTCGATCCTGGCCGAGATCACGGCGGTGAAGAACGGCGTTGCGCTGCCGGCGGTCGCCACCGTGGCTGTGGCGAAGGAAAAGGTTGCGCCGTCGGATGCCTGCCCGGTCTAGGCTGGAGGGATTCGTCGGAGAATGGGGCTGTATGGTAAGGTTGCGAAAATTTGACGCTCCGAGGTTGCATGCCCGTCCCGTTCCGCGGTAATCCGCACGACATTTCCCCGCTTAGCCCACACACTTCAGGCCACACGCATTCCTCGCTACGCGCAGCAGCACGCGCGGGGCGGAAATTGTGCGGTTCGGTTGTGCTCGCGCTGACCTTGGCCGCGTTGTTCTGCGCCGGTTCCGTGCTGGCGCAGACGACGGACGCGCCCGCGCCGCCCACCGAGTCCAAGCCTGCGGACGCCACGGCCAGGATCAACTTCGAGCCGGCCAGTCCGTGGGACGCCCCCGAACCGTGGCGCACTGACCGGTTCTATTTCCAGTTCGCGTACTACACGTGGCACTTCCACTACGACTCGGCCCATCAGCAGTCCTATCTCTTCGACTCTGAATATCACTTCCAGGAAACCTGGCTGGGCGGGCAGTGGATCGCAGGACTTGCGCTGTTCCAGAATTCGTTCGGACAGTTCTCGCAATACATCTTCGGCGGGCTGGTATGGCGGCCCATCGAGAGTGAACAGCCGTTCTACGTAAAGGTCTCGGCCGGCCCGCTGCACGGCTACACCGGGCAGTACCAGAACAAGGTGCCGTTCAACAGCTCGTCCGGCTGGGCGCCTGCAATCATTCCCAGTGTCGGCTACTGCGTGATGAAGCGCTATTGCGGCGAGTTCGTGCTGCTCGGCACCAACGCGGCGCTGTTCACGATCGGCGTGACCGTACCCTAGCGTCGCGCATCGACGTGCCCCCGTGCAACCTAACGGGGTTGCGCAGGCTTCAATTGCACCAGGTCGACGGTGACGAAGACGAGCGCGGAATCGCCGCTGTAGACGGGTGCCGCGTCGGCCGGTCTCGCAGCGATGAGCCCGTGCGCTTCGCCGGAAGCGGGCAGCGTGGAGCGCTCGTACAGTATGGCTTTTGGCGCGGCAGCCGCGTCGAATTCAATTTCAACCGCAACGTCCCGCGTTTCCGCACCCCAGAACCGGGTGATGACCGGAGCGGTGCCATTGAGCTTCGCGGGGTCGGCCACCTGCTGATCATCGAAGCGGAGCGATTTCACACCGGATTTCGGCGCGAAGCCGATGCCGACGAGGAATCCGCCGCGTCCGCTGCGTAGCGTTCCACGCGCAACGATGGTTCCGCCGTTCGTCGTCACCTCGTGCAATGTCAGCGTCGGGGCGGGAAGCGCCTGGTCCATTGCAGGCTTGAAGCGCCCCGTGGCGTCGACCAGTCCGAATTGGCGAAATTTCTCGTCGCGCGCGGGAAATCCCTGGGTCTTGAGGAATGCCTCGTCCGGCGCGCCCTCAAAGCCGATCAGCCAGCGCGGCGCAGCACCCTTGTCGTCGTAGTAGACGATGTTGAGCCCGCGCGGATGGTCCGGCGCATAGGCCGGCGTCTGACTCGCGACCGCGGCCGCGCCGATCATGACAACCCCACAGATCGCCGCCGGCAACCGTGCGGTACGACCGTCTGCGGCGAACAGCGGCACCAGCGCCAGCGCGAACGGAAGCAGCGCCATAATCTTGTATTGCGTCAGGTCGAAGCCAAGTACCAGCTCCAGCGCAAGGACGAAGCTCATCCAGAAGAACGCTGCCAGCGCAAAGCCGAGCCACGCCGCAATCGTCAGTGAAGGCGGTGTACGCCGGCGGAGTGTCTCGATCCATCCGGTGGCGGCAAATCCGAACGCGGGCCAGACGAAAGGATAGGAAGCGCCGGGAACGTAGATGGCGACAGCGAGGGCAAGCAGCGCAAGCACGAGCCAGTTGACCAGCAACAGCGCGCGCGCATCCGCTCGCCCTCCGGTAATTGCCGCGACGCCGGTGGCCACGAACATTGCCGCTGCGACGATCGCGACGCGCGCGGGCCACGGTTGCGGATGGTCGAGCGGATGCACGCCGGGCCAGATTCCCAGCGGCCAGGAAAGTATCCAGCCGACCGCGAACAACGACAGCGCGACGGCGACGCAGGCGGCGGCGGCCCAGATGCCCGACCTCCGCGAAAACACCGAGCGATGCACGCCGATGAGGGCGAGGATGCCCAGCAATGCGACGGCGGCGGCCGGCACGTTGAGCGCCGCCGGCCACACCACCAGCGCACGGCCGAAGATGTCGAAGTAACTCGCGTCGGAAGGGGATTTCAGCGTCGCGAGATCGGTGTCGGCCAGCACGGCCGCGACCTCGTACGCGTGTTCGCCCTGGTGCTGCAGCGACCGGGTGTCGATGTAACGAAGGCTGTCGCGCTGCGAGTGATAGAGCGATGCCGAACTCGAGTAGGCGAAATTGAAGCCGCCGAGCCCGCGCCGGCGATAGATGCTGAAGTCCGTGTCGTTGGGCAGCAGGCGATAGACTTCATAGCTCACCGAATTGGCCGACGGTCGCGTCACGGCCCTGGCGAAGAGGTCCATCAGCCTGGAATTGCCGGACCCGGTCTCGAACATCAGGCTGGGACCGGACGCGCCGCGCGCCTCGACGTTCACGACGACGCCGACGCTCGCCATGAGTGCGTGATGCTCGGCAAAGGCGGTCGCGCCGCGCAGGCCCGTTTCCTCGCCGTCGGTGACGAGGAAGATCACGTCGTTCTTGGTCGACCGGGTCGCAAAGATGCGCGCGAGCTCGACCAGCACCGCGGCGCCGGCGCCGTCGTCGCTCGTACCCGGGCCGGCGGGTACGCTGTCGTAGTGTGCCGTCGCCAGTACCGCCTTGCCACCACCGGTGCCCTTGTGCACGGCGATGATGTTCTCTACGGTCGTGCAGCCCGGGTATCTATCCGCGGCGACACACGAAAGGACAGCCTGCACCTCGGGCTCGTATCCGGCGGACTTGAGCTCGGCGACGATGCGGTCGCGCACGACGGTGTTTTGAGGCGTGCCGGCAATGTGCGGCGTCTGCTCCTGCAGGACGCGCGACAGCGTGGCGAACGCCCTCGGTCCGGAGAACGCGGTATCTGCCGCGCCGTTCGGCGCGACCAGTTGCGATTGCCAGAGGTAGAGAAGGATCGCCGTGATTGCCATCACGACCAGCAATCGTCCAAGCGCGCCTGACCGGCCTGCCGTCATCGCCATCCTCCCCCTCCCCGAAGTTTGGCGATGTTAGACCGTTTTCAGCGGTTCCGCGCGAAGGCCATCGTTGCAGCGGCGGCTCAGTGAAAATCGCGTGAGTGGGTGGGGAGCGATCCCAGTAGCGGCGAGAGGTCCACCAGATGCCCGGCGAGCAGGTGGACGACGATGCCTTCGCGCTCGACGCGGCCGTACACGCCCATCAGGCGCGCGCCCAGCAGCTCGCGGCGCTGGCGGTCGGACAGGTCGCGCCAGACGATGACGTTGGTGGCGCCCGTCTCGTCCTCCAGCGTGACGAACATGACGCCGCTCGCGGTGTCGGGCCGCTGCCGGCCGATGACGATGCCGGCCGTGCGCACGATGCGCCCGTGCGGCGCGTCGCGGACCTCGGCTGACGTGAGGAGCCGCCGCGCGCGCAGCTGCCCGCGCAGCAGCGCCAGCGGGTGCCGGCCCAGCGTGAGGCCCAGCGCGCGGTAGTCGGCGACGATGTCCTGGCCTTCCGTTGGCGCGGGAAGGTCGGCCGCGGCTTCGTCGAACGTGCTGCCCGAAAGCAGCGGAGGCAGCTTCTCGACGCCGGCGACGTCCCACGCCGCTGCGTGACGGTGGCCGGCGAGCGCCGCCAGTGCGCCGGCGGCAGCGAGCACGCCCAGGTCATGCCGGTTGAGTTGCGCGCGATGCGCGAGATCGGCCACGTGCGCGAACGGCGCGGTGTCGCGCGCGGCGGCAATGCGCTGCGCGCTGGCCTCGGACAAGCCGCCGATCATGCGTAACCCTAAGCGCAGCGCGTCCTGTTCGAGCGCGCAATCCCAGGCGCTGACCGTGACGTCGACGGGACGCACGTCCACGCCGTGCCGGCGCGCGTCCTGCACCAGCTGCGCCGGTGCATAGAAGCCCATTGGCAGCGAATTGAGCAGCGCGCCGCAGAATGCCGCGGGCTCGTAGCGCTTCAGCCACGCCGACACGTAGACCAGCAGCGCGAAGCTCGCGGAGTGCGACTCCGGGAAGCCGTATTCGCCGAATCCCAGGATCTGCTGGTAGATCTGCCGCGCGAAAGCTTCCGGATAGCCGCGCTCGCCCATGCCGTCGACCAGACGTTGCTCGAATTTTTCGAGACCACCCTTGCGCCGCCATGCCGCCATCGAGCGCCGCAGGTGATCGGCCTCGCCAGGCGTGAACCCTGCGGCGACGATCGCCAGCTGCATCACTTGTTCCTGGAAGATCGGTATGCCGAGCGTGCGTTCGAGCACGCTCTTCACCGCGGCGCTGGGATAGGTGACTAGCTCCAGGCCCTGCCGCCGCTTGAGATAAGGGTGCACCATGCCGCCCTGGATCGGACCCGGGCGCACGATGGCGACCTCGACGACCAGGTCATAGAAGCAGGCGGGTTTGAGGCGCGGCAGCATCGACTGCTGCGCGCGCGATTCGATCTGGAACACGCCGATGGTGTCGGCGCGCTGGCACATCGCGTAGACCTCGGGGTCCTCGGCCGGGATGTCCTGCATGCGCAGTTCGCGGCCGCGGCGCTCTCCGATCATCGCCAGCGCGCGCCGGATGGCCGAGAGCATCCCCAGCGCCAGGCAGTCGACCTTGAGCAGCCCCAGCGCGTCGAGGTCGTCCTTGTCCCACTGGATGACGGTGCGGTCGGCCATCGCGGCGTTCTCGACCGGCACCATCCGCTCCAGCAGGTCGCGCGCGATGACGAACCCGCCGACGTGCTGCGACAGGTGACGGGGGAAGCGCTGCAGGTCGCCCGCGAGGGCCACCAGCCGCGCGATCAGCGGATTGTCCGGGTCGAAGCCGGCCTCGCGGATGCGCACCGGATCGATCTTGCGGCCGTCCCACCACGCGAACACGCCGGTCAGCCGCTCGACCTGCGCCAGATCGAGGCCGAGCGCCTTGCCCACGTCACGCACCGCGCTCTTCGGCCGGTAGGTGATCAGCGTCGCGGCCAGCGCGGCGCGCTCGCGGCCGTATTTCCGGTAGACGTACTGCATGACCTCCTCGCGCCGCTGGTGCTCGAAGTCGACGTCGATGTCCGGCGGCTCGTTGCGCTCGCGGCTGATGAAGCGCTCGAACAGCATGCTCATCCGCGACGGATCGACCTCGGTGATGCCCAGCGCGTAGCACACGGCCGAGTTGGCGGCCGAACCGCGGCCCTGGCACAGGATGTCCCGCGAGCGCGCGAACGCGACGATGTCGTGGACGGTGAGGAAGTAGGGCTCGTAGTGCAGTTCGGCGATCAGCGCCAGTTCGTAGTCGATGAGCTCGCGGACGTCGGGCTTGACCGGCGCGTCGCCGTAGCGCCGCCGCAGGCCTGCGTCGACCAGTTCGCGCAGGTGCGAGGCCGGCGTGGCGCCGGCGGGCACCAGCTCCTCCGGATATTCGTAGCGCAGCTCGTCCAGCGAAAACGTACAGCGGGAGGCTAAGTCGAGCGTCGCGTCGGTCAGTTCGCGCGGATAGAGCGTGGCCAGGCGCGCGCGCGAGCGCAGGTGGCGCTCGCCGTTGGGGAAGAGCGCATAACCGCATTCGGCGATCGGCGTGCGCAACCGGATGGCGGTGAGCGTATCCTGCAACGCGCGCCGCGCCCGCGCGTGCATGTGGACGTCGCCCGCGGCGACGAGGGGAAGGCCGGTCGCCTGCGCGAGTGCCTGCAGGCGGGCGAGCCGCGCGCGATCGCCGGAGCGCGCCAGCAGCGCCGCGGCGATCCATGCCCGGCCCGGGAACGCGTCCGCTAACCAGCGCGCGTCGGCGGTGGTTGGCTCGCCCGCGGGCGGCACCCACAGCGCCAGGCAGCGCGGAGCCAGCGCCACGACATCGTCGCGGGTCAGCGCGTAGTTGCCCTTGGTCGCATTGCGCCGGCCGCGCGTGATCAGCTGCGTCAAGTCGCCGTAGGTCGCGCGGTCGGTGGCGTACAGCACGAGCTTCAAGCCATCGGCCAGCGTGAACTCGCTGCCGATGACGAACTTGAGGTGGGCATCCCGGGCAGCGAGGTGCGCGCGGACGACGCCGGCCACCGAACATTCATCGGTCAGCGCGAGTGCTGCGTACCCCAGCGCCTGCGCCCGCTCCACCAACTCCTCCGGGTGAGACGCGCCGCGCAGGAAGGAAAAGTTGGAGAGGCAGTGGAGTTCGGCGTACGGCGGAAGCATGGCGGCGCACCGGGTCGGCACGGCAGGACAGTATACCGTATATTTGTACGGTAGTCGCCGGTTTCGCACCAGCCGCCGAGTGGACGCCCGGGTCCGTTGCCGCGCCGCCTTGCAAACTGCGCTTGCCGTCATTGCGCCGATATCAGTGAACTGGCAGGTATCGGCCAACTGCAGTCTTCCGAGGCGACCCTCCGATGGATACCAAAGATCAGGTCCCAACGAGGGATTACTAACACAATCAATCTACGCCGTCGCAGTTTGTCCCATTGCACTCTAGGCAGCTCTTCTTTACGGATTGTGCTTTCGTACTTTCCAGGCTGCTCTGCGATCGGCCCGATTCGCGGCCCGTGCGAAGTCGCAACGGATTCAACGGGGACCGTGGCACGATGCACTAAGTTGCCAGTTGCTATTGTGCTTGGATCGGTGCAACCTCATTCGGCCGCGTTGCTGACCGATTGCGCTTACGGTCTCCTCGGCGGGGCTGTTGCCTGCTACCGCCGGAACATCCGACGCATAGTCCGCGCGAATGTGATCGGAGGTTAGGGCCAAGATTGCCGATCCATGTCCTAGGAGAACCGCAATGCGACTATTCCACGAGAAAACACTTCACGCTGGGACCTTTGCAACCCTGCTTGCCGCGAGTGTCATGCTTTCGCATGCGCCTCTCGTGCGAGCCGACAATGGGGACGGGGACGAATCAAAAATCAAGACGGGATTCGCGATAGCCCCGGTTCCATTGAACCTGCGCGGGAAGAATCGGGCACTGGTCGGGTTGGGCAGCTACATTGTGAACGCCCAGAGCGCGTGCAATGACTGCCACACGCAGCCAAACTATGCACCCGGCGGTGACCCCTTCCTCGGCCAAACTGAGCAGATCAATACGGCTGGCTATTTGGGTGGAGGCCGCGTCTTTTTCGGACCCATCATTTCTCGGAATTTGACACCGGACAAGACGGGATTGCCGTTGGGCGGTGCACCGCTATCGGAGTTCATCGAAATCATGCGTACGGGCGTCGACCCCGATCACGCGCATCCGGCCTTCGGACCCTTATTGCAGGTAATGCCATGGCCAGTCTATCGAAACATGACCGATCGTGACCTCCGTGCAATTTACGAATATTTGAGCGCAATTCCTTGCGTTGAGGGAGACCCGGGCATACCGGGAGCGCCGCCGACCGGACGATGCAGTTGAGCGCGGTTGAATTTCGCGCCACAGCCTAATACAAGCAAAACTCTTGGCATACCTTCGAACCCCCGGCACACCGTCGGGGGTTCTTGTTTCAGCATTCAATTTGCACACAGGCGCTTAAGCGCAATCATTGGAACAGGCAATCGACGGATGTGCCGTACTGGTTAGTCGGGTCAGGCCAGCCCTCATGTTTCGATCTCATGCCATGGGCGGCAGAATGCCAGCGTCTAGCCTTGGGACTCTTTGGCAACTCACCACGTCGGGTCATCGTTTGATCCGTCCGCTCTTAAGAAGGCCGAACGTCGGCTCGGGGTCGAGAGCCGAGATGCGAGATTCGTTCTCGTCGGGCAACAACCGGCCAACTGCGGACATTTGCATCGGACTATTGAATCACCTGGGCTGCTTGCACGAGCACCGATTGTGGAACCGTGATGCCCAGCGCCTTGGCGGTCTTGAGGTTGATGATCAATTCAAACTGCGTGGGCTGTCGGACAGGAAGATCGGCGGGTTTTGCGCCGCGAAGGATGCGATCGATGTAATCGGCGCGTACGCGGCTTGCTTCGGCGTCCGTTGGGCTGTAGATGATCAAGGGGCCACCCTCTTCTTCGAGGGCCATGGTTGGTAAGCCATGCTTCGTCGCGGCGCCGACGATTTCTACGCCGTGGTCGATCATGAAAGCGGATGACTCGAGCACCACCGCTTGGACGCGCTGCCGCACGAGTTGGACCATGGCAGCGTCGATCTCGCCCGCTGCTCCGATCTCGGCGAAGGTTGGCACGAGATGGGCCGACTGGCAAAGCTGATCGACTTGGCTGCGCGTGGCGCGAGCGTATTGATTTCCCACTTCCGACATCAGGCCGATGCGTTCGAGCCGTGGCAGGAGCTCCTTTAGCAGCGACAGTTCCTTGGCGAATACCTCCGGTCCTGCCATCGAAAATCCGGTGACATTGCCGCCGGGTCTAGCAAGACTCGCAACCAAGCCGAGAAGGACCGGATCACCCGACGACCGAATAACGATCGGAATAGTGGTTGTGGCACGCTTCGCGGCCAGCGTGGCGCCGGTACCGGTTGTCACGATGATTTCGACGTTTGCACGGACTAGTTGCTCGGCAAGAGCTTGCAGTTTTTCGGGTTGCCCGTTGTCATATTGACGC
>Ga0315271_10001647_pt1 | contig 13625 bp, 8 predicted proteins | sample C3_top_MG_FD_204664 | JGI IMG/M metagenome (GOLD analysis project Ga0315271, IMG submission 204664) | Sediment microbial communities from Yellowstone Lake, YNP, Wyoming, USA - C3_top | ecosystem: Environmental > Aquatic > Freshwater > Lake > Sediment | place: USA: Wyoming | collected 2017-08-01 | reverse complement strand
GTCTTAGCCTTTGCTGATGTCTTAGCCTTTGCTGGTGTCTTGGCCTTTGCTGGTGTCTTGGCCTTTGCTGAGACCTTGGTCTTTGCTGGTTTCTTAGCTTTTGCTGGTTTCTTGGATTTTTTTAAGGCCTTAGCCAGTTCTTTTTCTCTTAGAGAATGCATCTTATCGCGCCATTCTTGGAGTTGCTCGTCTTCCAACTCAAGCTGTATTGCTAAGGCGTCTAGCCTGTCGAGTTTTTTATCTTCTTGTCGGCGGAGCAGCTTTCCTCTCATTCTCGACAGCACATGTTCAGCCTCCTGTTCGGTCAGCAGTTTTGCCTTTTTAACATAAGATTCATCAGCAGCTTTTATTTTCATGGTTCTTGATTCCTTATTTAGGGAGGAGTTGCACTACAAGCCCGATTGAAGTATATCTTTAAGAAACTGCTTGTATGAAGTTATGTTGCATTCTTATGACAATTATCAACCAATGCCTGACAACAGCTCTGGCGAGTACTTCTACCCAAAGCTCGGCAACTTAAAGGTCTAGCAAAGAGCGCGATGCTGGCAGCCGATTGTGCGATGCCGTGGTTCAACCATACTGATCAAGACTTGCCAGCGTCCGCCAAACTGCTTTCCGCTGTCTGCATCTTCTGGTAGCGTTCGATTGCCTCGCGCGCGTTGTGCAGCATGCGCTCGCGGCCAAGTTGCTCGTCCAGCCCGGCATGTCGTGCGATTTCGAGCACGCCGGGGTTCAGCCCCACCAGCCACAGTATGGTACCTCGTTCCGTGGTGCGTTTCTCGCCCTCCATGAGCATCTGCAGCGCCGAATATTCGATATCCGGCACACGGCTCATATCCAGCGCAATCACCTGCGGCTTGTACTGCATCACCAGTGCATTGAACTGTTCGGCGACATACTGGGCATTGACGAAGAACAGGCGTCCCTCCGGACGCACTATCAACAGGCCATCGAAGGTTTCGTCGTCAGGGTGTTCCGGTGACAGCGGTCGCAGCACGTCGGCACCGCGCTTGCGGCCGATGACAGACACGCGCGGATGTGCGGTCTGGCTGGCCAGAGCGATCATCGACACGATGATGGCCACCACGATGCCTTTCAGTGTGCCGAACACCAGCACACCTAGGCACGCGATCAGCGCCCAGCGGAACTCCATCGTGCGCACCTTGCGGATGGCTCTGAACTCCGCAGGCTGGATAAGCCCGACCGAGTAGACGATGACGACCACCGCGAGGGTGGCGTTCGGCATCAGGCCCAGCAAGGGTGCGAGCAGCAGCATGGTCGCCACCGCAGTGCTTGCGGTCACCAGCGATGCCTTCTGCGACAACCCGCCCACGGAACGCACCACTGCAGTTTGCGAGGTGCCGCCGCCGGCTGGCATAGCGCCGAACAGCGCACCACCCAGATTGGCCGCCCCGGTAGCGAGTAGCTCACGGTTTGCATTTATGCGAGGATCGACAGGGCTGGCAAAGGCGCGCCCCGCCGCAATAGACTCGGTGAAGCTCATCAGCGCGATGCCGAGCGCGCCCGGCGCCAACTGTTCGATCAGCGCGAGGTCCGGCATCGTCAACGCCGGGAACCCCTGTGGAATCAGGCCAACCGTCGAGACCCCGTGCGCATGCAGGCCGAAGAACCATGACGCGGCGATACCGCCACCGACTGCGACCAGAGGCGCAGGAGAATGCGGCCACAGGCGCTCCATGCCGATGAGCACCAGCAGTGTTGCGGCGGCCACTGCCAGCGTGATCAGCGAGGTGTCGGGCACGTGATGCGCCACGCTGAGCAGATCGCGAAAGAAGCCTTGTTTAGTGATGTGAATGCCCAGCAGCTTCGGCACTTGATCCAGCACGATCACCAGGCCGATCCCTGCCTTGAAACCTGTCAGGACGGGAGTGGAAATGAAGTTGGCGACGAATCCCAGGCGCAGGACGGATGCCAGCATGAGAAACACGCCCACCATGGCAGTTAACGTGGCAACGGCGGTGATCAGCTGCGCCGGGTCGCCATCCGGCACTGCCAGACCAAGCTGCGTAGCGGTCAGGATCGCCAGGGTGGCGGTAGAACTGACGCTGAGCACGCGCGAAGTGCCCAGGATTGCGTAGATCACCATCGGAATGAAGGCCGTGTAGAGCCCTACTTCCACCGGCAAGCCAGCCACAGTGGCATAGGCCATTGCCTTGGGTAGAACAACTGCGGCTGCCGTAAGGCCAGCGACTATGTCGAGGCGCAGTGGTGCGGAACTGGGCTGGACGACCTGTGTGCTAGCCTGATGTTTATTCATGTTGCTTGCCCCCAGCTGAGTTGCCTAAGGAACCTCTGATTAAGTCCTTCGACAAGCTCAGGACGAACGGAATCAAGTTAATCAGAGGCCCCTAACTACCCGTCGAGCGTGATTGTGGCATTTTTTTGGCCGACCACCTTCAGTCAGCTGATACTCGATTTGAGATTCCACCTTAACTTCTGCTAACATTAATGGCAGATTATTGCAGATGACAGGGTGACGCACAATGAGTGAACCAGAAGTACCAAGCGGCGCGTCCGAGCAGGCTTTGGGGGATGTGCTCGATCCTGTATCCCGCTTATCGGAAATCATGTTTGGCCTGCTCATGGTGATGTCTTTTACCGGCACCTTTAGTGTTTCCAATCCTGGAAACATGCATATTCATGACCTGATGAAGGCTGGCCTGGGCTGCAATCTGGCATGGGGGATTGCTGACGGCTTTATGTACCTAACCGGAACGCTGTGCGATCGAGGTCATGGCCAAAGGCTGCTGACGCACCTGAAGAAGCTCCCTCTTGGCGCCCCCCAAGCGACTGAATTGCTGGCTGAGCGCATGCCGTTTCTGGTAAACAAAGTGTTAACACCCGATGACATTACCCACCTGCATAAACGTCTACTGGAAGTGAAAGCACCGACGGGACGGCTCTGGCCTACACTAATCGAGTTGCGTGGCACAGTGACCGTGTTCTGCATGGTGTTCATCTCCACGTTGCCGGTAATTCTTCCCTTCATATTCATGACGAACCCTATACCGGCTTTGCACCTGTCCCACGTAATTGCCCTAGTCATGATGGTATTGATTGGGCAACGTTTGGGGCATTATGCGGGTGCACAGCGACCATGGCTGACTGGCCTGGCCTTTGCCTTATTCGGCTCTGCTCTCGTGACGGTGATCATTGCACTTGGTGGTTAAGCATGACTGTCTGAGGATGTTAGCCGTCCGCAATGCGGTGGTGATCGGACGTTATCAGGCTGGCAATGATTTGACGCATGTCAAATCTATGTGATGCATTTTGGAATAACCTATAACAAAAGAAGACTTGGAATAGCTATGAAAACCACTGAACAGATCAGACTTGAAGAGGCTCGGGAGCAGAAGGTCCACTGGAAGAAATGGGGGCCCTACCTCAGCGAGCGCCAATGGGGAACGGTGCGGGAAGATTATAGTTCCAATGGTGACGCCTGGAATTTCTTCACCCACGATCATGCCCGCTCACGCGCCTATCGCTGGGGCGAAGATGGCATCGCCGGCGTTTCCGATGACAAACAGCGCCTCTGCTTCGCTCTAACCCTGTGGAACGGTAAGGACCCCATCCTCAAGGAACGGCTCTTCGGCCTCACCAACAGCCAAGGTAACCACGGCGAGGACGTGAAGGAGTATTACTTCTACCTCGACAGCACGCCCACCCACTCCTACATGAAGTACCTCTACAAGTACCCCCAGGCTGCCTATCCCTACGCCGACCTGACGGAGACGAACAGCCGGCGTAACCGCAACGAGATGGAGTATGAGCTGCTCGACACCGGCGTCTTCAATGACAACCGTTATTTTGATGTCTTCGTGGAGTACGCCAAGGGTGGCGCTGAAGACATCCTGGTGAAGATCACCGCAGCCAACCGGGGGCCGGAAGCAGCCGAGTTGCATCTCTTGCCGACGCTGTGGTTCCGCAACGACTGGTCGTCGTGGATTGCCGAATCTAACAGGTCCCCCGAGAAACCCAGCCTCAGGCAGATCAAGGCAGCGGCAGGCGTAAGCGCGGTTGCGGCAACGCATCCGCTGCTGGGTGAGTTCATCCTTTCCTGCGAGGGCAAGGTGCCGCTGCTCTTCACCGAGAACCATACCAACTCCGAGCGGCTTTTCCCCGGACGAGAAAAGAACGAGAGCCCCCACGTCAAGGACGGCATCAACGACTGTGTGGTACAGGGCAATCAGGGCGCGGTGAACCCGGCAAAACAGGGCACCAAGGTCGCGGCGCACTACCAGGTCAATGTCGGCGCCGGTCAGACCAAAGTGATTCGCCTGCGGCTTTCCAACAGTTCTGCGGACCAGAAGGGCAAGCCCTTTGGCAAGCAATTTGATGAAGTCTTCGCTGACCGGCTGCGTGAGGCCGATGAGTTTTACCAGTCGGTCACGCCACCATCAGTGAGTGCAGACGCGGCCAACGTGATGCGCCAGGCTCTTGCCGGCATGCTCTGGAGCAAGCAGTTCTTCTTCTTCGACGGGGACAACTGGCTGGATGAACATAATTCCAACCCCCTTCATTCCGGATATCAAAATTCCCGAAACTCGGAATGGTTTCACATGATGAACGAGGACATCATCTCCATGCCCGACAAGTGGGAGTACCCCTGGTACGCGGCCTGGGATCTGGCGTTCCACACGCTGCCGCTTTCGATCGTAGACCCCGACTTCGCCAAGCAGCAGATGCAACTGATGCTTAAAGGCGTCTACCTGCACCCCAGCGGCCAGATGCCCGCCTACGAGTGGAACTTCAGCGACGTGAACCCCCCGGTCCACGCCTTTGCGACGCTGTTTCTGCAACGCACCGAGCAGGCCCTGCGCGGCGAGACGGACCTTGATTTCCTCAGGGAGACATTCAACAAGCTGGTGCTGAACTTCACCTGGTGGGTGAACCGCAAGGACCGCTTCGGCAAGAACGTGTTCGAGGGCGGCTTCCTCGGCCTCGATAACATCGGCGTGTTCGACCGCAGCGCGCCGCTGCCCACCGGCGGGAACCTGGAGCAGGCGGACGGCACGGCCTGGATGGCCCTCTTCAGCCAGAACATGATGGAACTCGCAGTTGAGCTTGCCGTCCATGACCGCACCTACGAGGACATGGTCGTAAAGTTTGCCGAGCACTTCTACTATATCGCCATGGCCATGAACAAACCCGGTCAGGACAGCATGTGGGACGAGGAGGACGGCTTCTACTACGACCTGCTGCGGCTCCCCGACGGCAGCGCCACGCGGCTCAAGGTGCGCTCGATGGTGGGGCTGCTGCCGCTGTGTGCTACCACGGTCATTGAAAAGTCGCAGCGCGAGGCCATTCCGGGGACGATGGCCCAGATCTCTGAACGCCTGCGCCGCATGCCCGAGCTTATGAAGACCATACACCCCACAGGCCCGGGTCATCTTGGCGTGGCGGACCGCGGGATCATGGCCTTGGTCAATCCGGAGCGGCTGCGCCGGATCCTGACCAAGATGCTCGACGAGAACGAGTTCCTGAGCCCCTGCGGCATCCGCTCGCTGTCCAGGTTCCATGAGCAGCATCCGTATATCTTCCATGTGCAAGGCCAGGAGCATCGGGTGGACTACCTGCCGGCCGAGTCGAACAGCGGCATGTTCGGCGGTAACTCCAACTGGCGCGGGCCGGTCTGGATGCCGGTGAACGTGATGATCATCCGGGCGCTGCTGAATTTCTACCTGTACTACGGTGACAACTTCAAGATCGAGTGCCCCACGGGATCAGGGAAGTTGATGAACCTGTTCGAGGTGAGCAAGGAAATCGCCGACCGGCTCAGCCGGATCTTTTTGCGGGATGAACAGGGCAAGCGGCCGGTCTACGGCGGCACGGAGAAGTTCCAGACCGATCCGCACTGGCGCGACCACATTTTCTTTTACGAGTACTTCCACGGCGACAACGGGGCTGGGCTTGGCGCCAGCCATCAGACCGGCTGGACCGGGCTTGTGGCCAAGATCATTCAGCTTTACGGTCTTCTGGATGCCAAGCAAGCACTGGAAGGCGGCAAGCAGGGCGTGTTCATTCAGGGCACCCATAGCGCTGGGGGCGTGAAAAAATGAGAACGTGGCCCAGCCATCCAGTCAACTGAACCTGATGGCGATGATATTTCATGGGCGGGGTTGTTTCAGTGACTGCTCTCTTCGCTTTGGGGGTAGATGCCCGCCAGACGTGCAATCAGGATCGCCACGAACAAGGTGCCACAAATCTGCTCCAGGTTCACCAGGGCTCGCGCATGCGGGAGCACAGGGACGATGTCTCCGAATCCGGTGGTGGTAAGCACCATAAAACTGAAGTAGATCAGCTCCGGCGGCGTCATAGCCGCCACGGGTGACCCCTGCAGTGCGAACGAACCCATGTGGAAGTACTGCAAGATCATATAAAGGTAGGCCCACAGTATGCCCAGCAGCATATACGCGGCGGCAGCACCGAACAGCTTGTCGGCGTTCATTACGTCAGCACTGAATACATAACGCAGCAGAAGCGAGAGCGTTGCGACATAAAACGCCGCACCGAATCCCCACGACCAGACCAGGTATTGCTGCTCACCAAGCGCCAACCCGGCGAACTGAAACCCGAGTACCGGCAGCGTGAGCAGCAACGCTATGACAAACGACAGCTTAGACCGTCCAACGGCGGCAACAGCCGCCACCAGAACGAACATGTTGATCAGGTTCGCCACAATTCGACCCTGGATATTGGTATCGGCATCCAAGAAAGGGAGCAGCACTATGAGCAACAGCAGCGAGGCAAAAAGGTAGATGGAGCGCAACCTGTAGAGCCACCCAATACGCTGCCGTACGTACTCTATCGGCACGATATCACCCTGCCTTTCGCCTTATACTCTCCGCGAGATCGCCACAGCGTCTCCGCCCTGATTTCGGCAAAGAAACAGCAGCACATGGTCACGCTGAGGTTGGTTATTGTAAGCATCGCTGTATGGGATAATTAAAGTATTTTGTTAGTTTATGTCACATGCCCATTCTCTGCCAGTCTCTCGAAGTCTCCAAGTCCAGTCTCTCGAAGTCTCCAAGTAAAGACGAGCGTGATTTGATGTAGCTCAATGCCATGTAATACATTGTGGAATAGTCTAGTATTTGGTTTTATATGAATGATAAAAGAGAAAACCATGGCCACCATCAAGAAAGCACCTAAGAAATCCAAAGCTCAAGCTGGTAATGCAAAGCCTGTCCCGGTATTTCATTCCCGTGCAGAGCGTCTCGCCGCTGGGCAAGCGCTGCGTGACAAGGTGCCGCGTTCGAGCCATGCCGCCTGGAATCCGCCGCCCAAGCACCGCGACCCGATTGCCATTCTGGAGAAATCCAATCAGGAACGGCTGCAGGAACTGGTGCCGATCCGCTACGGGCGCATGCTCGCCAGTCCCTTCACTTTCCTGCGCGGCTCGGCGGGGCTGATGGCCCACGATCTCGCCACCACCCCAAGCACGGGGCTTCGGGTGCAAGCCTGCGGGGACTGCCACTTGTTGAATTTTGGTATATTCGCCACGCCGGAGCGCAACCTGGTGTTCGATCTCAACGATTTTGACGAAACCCTGCCCGCCCCCTGGGAATGGGATCTCAAACGGCTGGCCGTCAGTTTTGCGGTGGCTGCACGCGACAACAAATTGTCCGATAAAGATGCGCAGGAAGCCGCCATGGAGTGCGGGCGCGCCTATCGGGAAAAGCTGCGCGAGTATTCCAAGATGAGTGCTCTGGAAGTCTGGTACACGTGCCTGGACATGGAAAGCATCATTGCCGCGGCTCCTGATGAAAAGACGAAAAAGTATCGCCAACAATTGATCGATAAAGCCCGCCAGCGTGTGGGCGAAAACCTGTTTCCCAAGATGGTCGGCCAGGTTGCCGGGCGGCACCGCTTTGTCGATCAACCGCCGATTCTGTTCCACGTCCCAGAGGATGATCTAGAGGAACGGCTTCGCGAGGGAATGGAAGACTATCGGCTGTCGCTGTCCGACGAGCGCCGTGTCCTGTTCGATCGCCACCGCCTGGAAGACTTCGCCCTGAGAGTGGTGGGCATTGGCAGCGTCGGCACCCGCTGCTACGTCGGGCTGTTCTTCGACGAAGACAACCATCCGCTGATCCTGCAATTCAAGGAGGCCTGCCGCTCGGTGCTCGAACCCTATGCAGGAAAGAGCCAGTACCATAATCAGGGCCAGCGCGTGGTCATGGGACAGCGGCTGATGCAGTCTTCCAGCGACATCTTTCTGGGCTGGGTGCGGGGGCGGCGCGGTTATGATTTCTTTGTGCGCCAGTTGCGCGACATGAAGATGTCCGTCCCGATCGAGGGAGCTTCAGCCGGGCTATTCAAACGCTACGCCGGGTTCTGTAGCGGGGTACTGGCGCGCGCCCATGCCAAGTCCGGGGATGCCTCAAGCATCAGCGGCTATCTGGGCAAGAGCGACACTTTTGACCAGGCGCTGGGAGAATTTGCCCTAGCCTATGCCGACCAGAACGAACAGGATCATGCGGCGCTGGTGAAGGCGGTAAGCTCCGGGCGGGTGGAGGTTCTGGTTGAGGAGGCTTAGCCATGACGCAGGTTGCCGATGACATTTCTGTGCTACCGTGGCTGCGCCACTGGATTCCTGGCGTGCTTGCGCTGCTGGTGCTTGCTGGTTGCGCCAGCGTGTCCCCACAGCACGTTACTACCGACCGCATGGACTACGGGCAGGTGGTCGGTGATTCCTGGAAGCGCCAGACGCTGCTGAATGTAGTACGGCTGCGCTATGCCGATGCGCCTGTGTTCCTGGATATTTCCTCCATCATCAACAGCTACACGGTCGGGGGGAACGCCAACGCACAGGCGACACTTCCCAGCAATACCAACCCGGATGTGTTCCAGCTCGGCGCCGGAGGCAACTGGTCCAACACCCCGACGGTGACCTATCAGCCCTTGATGGGCGACCGATTCACCAGGTCCCTGCTGCAACCCATTCCACCCTCGGCTGTGTTCCAACTGCTACAGGGTGGCTGGCCGGCGAACCTGGTGCTGCCGACCACGGTGGGTTCGATCAACGGATTGCGCAATACCATCGGTGGGGTTGTTGCGGATCCCGGTTTTACCGAACTGGCTCTAGCGATGACCCGCATTCAGCGTGCCGGCGGCGTCGGCATCCGAGTCGAACCCCGCAAGGACGGCACCGCTGTCGTGATGGTGATACGCCGGGGAAATGACAATGAGCTCGGTGCGGATGGTCACCGTATACGCGAATTGCTGGGACTGGATGAAGCCATCAGCGAATTCCAAATCGCCTACGGCCTGGTCCCGGAAAAAAACCGTGAAGTGGCCATGCAAACCCGCTCGATGATGGAAATCATGCTGCAACTGGGGTTCGGCATCGATCTGCCGGCTGCGCATGCGACGGATGGGCGGGCGTTGCCCGGCCAACGGCAACCCGGCGAAGTCGAGGCCAAGCCGCTGGTGCATATCCATTCGGGGACGCAAGCGCCGGGAGATGCCTATGCGGCGGTGCCGTACAAGGGCTACTGGTACTGGATCGATGACACCGATATTGCGAGCAAGCGCAATTTTACCTTTCTGATGATCCTGTTTTCGCTTGCCGAAACCGGACAGACCACGGCCGCGCCGATCGTGACGGTGCCGTCGCGATGATTGCCCTTGTCCATGCCAAGTCCGGGAATGCTGTGACCATCAGTGGCTAGTTGGGCAAGTTCGTTCCCGAGAAGTTTTGATGGGGATCCGATCAGGCTGACAAATCCGGGCTGCCGGGGTCAGCCGGCCGTTCATCTGTGCCCATTTCTTTTTGATAAGTGCGCACGGCCTGGCGCAATGTCGGGAAGTGCTTCAGTCTCTGGCCGACGTCCTTGAATTCTTTCTCCCGCAACTGCTTGCGGATCTCGGTTTGACGCCCGGCCAGCACCAGCGTGATACCACGGGCAGCAAGTTCTTGCTCAAGTTCCAGTACCGTATGGCGTCCGGTAACATCGCTGCTGGTAATCGTCATCAAGTCGATCACCAGCCAGCGCAGCCCGGGCCCGGCCGCGTTGACCGCTTGCAGCGCCGCTTGTTTGAAGTAAGGCGCGTTGAAAAACACGAGCGCCGAGTTGAACCGGAACAGGCAAAGGCCGGGTATGGTGCGTGCCGTCGGGTGGCTTGCGACACCGTGAAAGCCCGCCATTCCCTCCACCTCCCCCAACACTTCGCACACCGGGCGGGCCACGATGTGAACGAAGCGCAGCAATGCCAGCACCACGGCGAAAAGAATCGCGTTTATTGCACCGACCGCCACTACGCCCAAAGTAGAGATGATCGAAATCGCCAGTTCGCTTTTGCTCACCCGCCACAGCATGCGTAGCGTTGCGATGTCCACCAGCGAAAGCGCCGCCATCACCAGCACGGCGCCGAGCGCGGGTATCGGCACATACTTCAGCGGGCCGGTGAGAAAAAGCAATGCCAACACGACGACAGCGGCGGACACCAATCCGGCGACCTGGGTACGGCCACCGGCAGCGTCGCTCACCGCAGTGCGGGAGTCGGCGCCGCTCACCGCGAAGCCCTGCGACAAAGCAGAGGCAATGTTGGCAGCACCGATCGCTGCTAAATCGCGGTCGGCATCGATGTCATAGCCGTTCTTTGCGGCGAAACTGCGTGCCGTCAGTATCGCGCTGGTAAACACGATCAGCGCGATGCCGGCGGCATCGCCGAGCAGGCCGGGAAGGACATCGACAGGAACGTCTGGAAACAAAAGCGACGGCAGGCCAGACGGCACCTCACCCACAATCTGTACGCCTTGCGCGTCCAGGTGCAGCAGGCCCACCGCAAGCGCGGCAAGCACCATAGCCACCAGCGCAGCAGGCAGGCGTGGTAGCAACCGCGGTGAAATCAACAGCACGGCAAACGAACCCAACCCTACCGCCAGGGTCGGCCAGTGCGTCAGCTCCAACCTTTCTGCGAACATGAGCAGTCGCGGCACGATACCCCCCGCTTCGATGGTGAAGCCAAACAGCTTGCCCAATTGCCCGAGCATGATAGACAGCGCGACCCCGTTCATGAAGCCCACCAGAATCGGCCGCGACAGAAAGTCCGCCAGTACGCCGAGCTTGAGGAAGCTCGCGCCTATGCACATCAGACCGGCAAGCAATGCGAGCATCATCGACAGCGACATGTAATAAGCAGGATCGTATGCGGCAAGCGGCGCAACCGCAGCGGCCACCAGGGCGCAGGTCGCCGCATCCGGGCCGACAATGAGCTGGCGCGAGGAACCGAAGATGGCATAGGCAAGCAGCGGCAGGATGCTCGAGTAAAGCCCCACCGCAGGATTGAAGCCCGCAAGCTGTGCATACGCGACCCCCACCGGCAGTGCCACCGCTGCCACTGAAAGCCCGGCCACCAAGTCGTGCGGCAGGTCCTGACTGCGGTAGTGCATGAGCATCCCCAGTCCCGGTGCGATGCGCACAACACGCTCGATCAGACTTGGTACAGCAGCGGTTTCAGATGCGGCCATGAGCGCTTCTGTCTTCGAAGACGCGGAATAACACCTTGCTATGTGAACCGATCCTGAAATAATTGTATGACACTGCACCCCCCTGCCCTGTTGGCTCTGCATCGAGTTTTCGCTGGTACGCGAACCAAGCGATCATATACAACATATTACATTCATAATCGCCTACCAGCGAGGTTGCCGCCTTTCGCCGCACGACACCTCTAGAAATTCATTACCAAACGCTTGCCTCAAGCTGTAAATCTGGTATTGTTGGCCGCTGGTGAGTTGCTTATATTTCCTTATCTGCGCTCCCTTTACATGGTCGTTTAAGTGGCTAGCATATCAGCGCTGATCGCCACCTGAATTCACTTACAGAGGCAGCACTTCAGAGACGAATCCGCCCATCAATCAGCGATTCCTCAGAAAATCACATCGGAGCCTAGCACTATGACAAATACTCAACGCGATCTTGCCAAAACCACCCTCGAAGTACTCTTCATCGGGGTGCTGATCATCGCCTCATTCCGGATCATGCAGCCATTTCTTGCTGCAACCATCTGGGCGACGATGATAGTCGTTGCCACCTGGCCGGTACTTCTGCGGCTGCAAACATTGTTATGGAATAGTCGCGCACTGGCGGTCACGGTAATGACGCTGGTCCTGCTGCTGCTGTTCGTGGTGCCGCTGACGCTGGCCATCGGCACCATCGTGCAGAACTCCGATCAGATCGTCGTGTGGACGAAATCGATCGCGAATTTTCAGATACCTGCTCCCCCGGACTGGATCGCCCGCCTGCCATTTGTTGGTGAAAAAGCCGCTGCGGCATGGCAGCGTGTAATCGATTCCAGCGGCAAGGAACTGCTGGAGAAACTGGCCCCCCATGCAGGCACCATGGCCAAGTGGGTGATCGCCCAATTCGGCAGCTTTGGGCTGCTGTGCGTGCAATTCCTGCTGACTGTGATTATCGCGGCTGTCATGTACGCCGGCGGCGAAACGGCGGCTACCGCGGTTAAACGCTTCGGCCACCGCCTGGGCGGGCCGCGCGGCGAGAGCACGGTGCTACTCGCCGGCCAGGCTATCCGTGGCGTGGCGCTTGGCGTTGGCGTCACTGCCGTGGCACAGGCGACGCTGGGAGGCATCGGTCTGGCTGTCGTCGGCATTCCTTTCGCCGGACTGCTTACCGCCGTCATGTTCCTGCTGTGCATCGCCCAACTGGGGCCGGGCCTGGTGTTGATTCCCGCAGTGATCTGGGTGTACTGGAGCGGCGACACCGGTTGGGGAACCATTTTACTGATCTGGTCCGTGTTCGTGGGCACGGTGGACAATTTCATTCGCCCGGTTCTGATCAGGCTGGGAGCCGATCTGCCGCTGCTGCTGATTTTAGCCGGGGTCATCGGCGGCCTGTTCGCTTTCGGGCTGGTTGGCATCTTCGTCGGCCCGGTCGTGCTCGCGGTCGCCTATACACTTTTGGGCGCCTGGATCAGCGACGAAGAAGGGCCGGCTGCGTAACGAGAAACCCTTTAATGCATCATTTTTCGGCATTTACTGAAGGTTGATATCTGGTTCATCTTCGTTGTGAGCAGGGGTGTCTATCCCTCACCCCTGAGCACATGAGCGCCAACGGAAATTGGATATAAATATGCTAGACTGCCAAAAAAATCAGAATCGGAGTTTTGTCATGACCATTGCCGCATTGGCTGGTTGTTTGTGGGCAACGCCACGGCAAGTCGTAATCAGGCTGGCGCTGGCTTTTGCGATGATCGCGCTGATCGGCGGCTGCAGCAAGCCGCCTCCGCCGCCCGCTGCCAAGCCCCCCACCGAAGTGACGACCATCGTCATCGCTTCGCGCGACACTCCGATAAGCATGGAATTTGTCGCGCAGACGCAAAGTTCACAGCAGGTCAACATCCAGGCCCGGGTGTCTGGATTCCTCGACAAGCGTGCCTATACCGAAGGCGACTACGTCAAGCCGGGGCAGGTGCTGTTCCGCATGGACCAGAAACCATTCCAGGTCCAGCTCGAAGGCGCCCAGGCCGCGCTGGTCCGGCAGCAAGCCGCGATGGAGACGGCCCGCGCCAATCTGGCCCGGGTCAAGCCTCTCGCCGCGCTGAACGCCCTTTCGCAAAAGGATCTGGACGACGCTACCGGC
>Ga0315271_10001646_pt1 | contig 13626 bp, 15 predicted proteins | sample C3_top_MG_FD_204664 | JGI IMG/M metagenome (GOLD analysis project Ga0315271, IMG submission 204664) | Sediment microbial communities from Yellowstone Lake, YNP, Wyoming, USA - C3_top | ecosystem: Environmental > Aquatic > Freshwater > Lake > Sediment | place: USA: Wyoming | collected 2017-08-01 | reverse complement strand
GCGCACCACCTGCTCGCCTACGTGGAGATGCTGGGGCGGGATCGCCAGCGGCTCGCCGAGGTGCGGGCCCGCGCCGCCATCTCCCCGCTCGGCTCGGGCGCGCTGGCCGGCACCACCCTGAAGCTCGACCGCGAGGCGGTGGCCAGGGCGCTCGGCCTGGCCGGCGTCACCCGCAACTCGCTCGACGCGGTCAGCGATCGCGACAGCGCCATCGAGCTGCTCTTCGCGGTGGCGCTCTCCGCGGTCCACCTCTCTCGGCTGGGCGAGGAGATTGTCCTCTGGACCACGCGCGAGTTCGGCTTCATGTCGCTGGACGACGCCTTCGCCACCGGCTCCTCGCTCATGCCGCAGAAGAAGAACCCCGACGTCGGCGAGCTGGCCCGGGGCCGCGCCGGGCGCGCCATCGGCGACCTGGTGGCGCTGCTCTCCATCGTGAAGAACCTGCCGCTCAGCTACAACCGCGACCTGCAGGAGGACAAGCGCCCGCTGCTCTCCGGGCCCGAGGCGCTGGCGCTCACCACCGACGCCCTGGCCGGCGCGGTGGAGACCGCCACCTTCCACGTGGCGCGGATGGAGGAGGCGCTGGGCGGCGGCGAGGCGCTGGCCACCGACGCCGCCGAGTACCTGGTCGATCGGGGCGTGCCCTTCCGCGAAGCCCACGAGGCGGTCGGGGCGGCCGCCAAGCTGGCCGGCCGGCTCGGCAAGGCGCTCTCCTCGCTCACCCCGGCCGAGTGGCGCGCCATCCACCCGCGCTTCGAGAAGGACGTGCTGCGCTGCTTCGACGCGCGCCGCTCGCTCTCCCGCCGCGAGCTGCCCGGCGCCCCCGGCCCGAAGGCGGTGGCCCGGGAGCTGCGCCGCTGGGAGCGGACGCTGGGGCTGGGCCGGTGAAGCGGTCCCCGGCCGCCGCGCTGGCCCTGGCCGCCGGGCTGGCGGTCTCCGCCTGTGGCGTCAAGGGGCCACCGCGCCACTCCGGCGCGCCCGAGAAGGAAGCCCCGAACGACCTGTTCCAGCCCGCCGAGGATCCCAACCGGCCGCGCCCGCAGCTGGTGAAGCCGGCCCAGGAAGCGGTCACGGCGCCGGCCCCGGAGCAGCCGCAGGAGCCGGCCCGGTGAACCACTTCCAGCTGCGCCGCGGCCAGCTCCACGCCGAGCGCATCCCGCTCGCCGCGCTGGCCCGGGAGCACGGCACCCCGCTCTACGTCTACTCCACGGCCACGCTGACCAGGCACTGGAAGGTGCTGGCCGGCTCGCTGCGGGGACTCGATGCGCTCATCTGCTACGCCGTCAAGGCCAACTCAAACCTGGCGCTGCTCTCGACCTTCGCGCGCCTCGGGGCCGGCTTCGACATCGTCTCGGGCGGCGAGCTCTTCCGCGTTCTCAAGGCCGGTGGCCGCCCCGGGCAGGTGGTCTTCAGCGGCGTGGGCAAGCGCGACGATGAGCTGGCCTTCGCCCTCGACGCCGGGGTCGGCACCATCAACGTGGAGAGCGCCGGCGAGCTGGCGCGGCTCTCGGCGGTGGCGCGCCGGCTCAAGGTGCGGGCACCCATCGCGCTGCGGGTCAACCCCGACGTCGACCCGAAGACCCACCCCTACATCGCCACCGGGCTGCGCGACTCGAAGTTCGGCATCCCGGTGGCCGAGGCCCGCCGCCTCTACCACCAGGCGGTCAAGGATCCGCACCTCGACGTGCGCGGCGTGGCCTGCCACATCGGCTCGCAGATCACCTCGCTGCGTCCCTTCGTCGACGCGGTGGGTCGGGTGCGGGCGCTGGCGGCCGACCTGGCGCGGGGCGGGATCCGGCTGCGCCACCTCGACGTGGGCGGCGGGCTGGGCGTCACCTACAAGGACGAGACGCCGCCGTCGCCCGACCAGTACGGCGCCGCCATCAAGCAGGCGCTGGGCGGCTGGGAGGGGGAGGTCCACCTCGAGCCGGGGCGGGTGCTGGTGGGGAACGCCGGCATCCTGCTGACCCGGGTGGTGCAGCTCAAGAAGAGCGGCCGAAAGACCTTCGTGGTGGTCGACGCCGCCATGAACGACCTGGTGCGGCCCGCCTTCTACGACGCGTGGCACGAGATCGAGCCGGTGGTGGCGCCCCCCCCCGGCGCCCGCGCCATCACCTGCGACGTGGTTGGCCCGGTCTGCGAGTCGGGCGACTTCCTGGCCCGTGACCGAAAGCTGGTGCTGCCGGCCGAGGGCGACCTGCTCTGCGTCCGCACCGCCGGCGCCTACGGCTTCACGATGGCCTCGAACTACAACTCCCGGCCCAGGGCGGCCGAGGTGCTGGTCGACGGCGACCGCGCGCTGCTGGCCCGCGAGCGCGAGACCTACGCCGACCTGGTCCGCGGCGAGGCCTTGCCGGCGCCGGCGCCGAAGCCGTTCCGCCGGCCGCGCGGGTAGGCTAGATTCAAGGTTCCACGTCCCCTGTCCCGCCGGGAGTCCAGCATGCGCCTCGAAGGATCGATGGTGGCGATCGTCACCCCCATGAAGGACGGGGCCGTCGATCTGAAGAGCCTGCGCGAGCTCTGCGAGTGGCAGGTGGCGGAGGGGACCGACGGCATCATCCCCTGTGGCACCACCGGGGAGAGCGTCACGCTCACCGCGGCGGAGCGCTACCAGGTGGTGAAGGCGGTGGTCGAGCAGGTGCGCGGCCGCGCCCTGGTGATCGCCGGCGCCGGCTCCAACGCCACGCACGAGGCGATCGAGGGGGTCAAGGCGGCCCGCGAGCTCAAGGCCGACGCCGCCCTGGTGGTGACCCCCTACTACAACAAGCCGACGCAGGAGGGGCTCTTCCGCCACTACCAGGCGATCTGGGACGCGGTCCGCTTCCCGGTGGTGGCCTACAACGTCCCCTCCCGTACCGCCGTCGACCTGCTGCCGGAGACGGTGGCGCGCCTCGTCAAGTCGGGCGCCGTCTGCGGCATCAAGGAGGCGACCGCCAACCTCGACCGCCAGGTCCAGCTGGTGGAGCTCTGCGGCCCCGACGGGCTGGCCTACCTCTCCGGCGACGACTTCACGGTGCTCCCTTACATCGCCTGCGGCGGCCATGGCGTCATCTCGGTGGTGGCCAACGTCGCCCCGCGCGCCATGAAGGCGCTGGTGGCGGCCTGCCGCGCCGGCGACTTCGCCACCGGGCTGAAGCTGCAGGTGGCCATGGCCGAGCTCAACCGGGTCATGTTCGTCGAGACCAACCCGGGCCCGGTCAAGGCCGGGGTGGCGCTGCTGGGGCGGGCCGGCCCCGAGCTGCGGCTGCCGCTGGCGCCGGTCTCTGAGGCGAGCCTCGCGAAGATCCGCGCCGCCATGCAGAAGTTCGGCCTCGCGCTCGCGTGAGGCCCATCGCCGCCGGCCCGCTCCGGGCCGGGCCGCGGGGAGGAGCCCGATGATCAACGTGGTGGTGACCGGCGCCGCCGGGCGCATGGGGCGCGAGATCGTCCGGCTGGTGGCCGCCTCCGGCACCTTGAAGCTCCACGGCGCGGTCGATCGCGCACCGGGCGGCCTCGGGCAGGACGCCCTGGCGCTGGCCGGGCTGCCGGCCGGCGGGATCACCGTGGTCGCCACCCTGGCCGAGGCGCTGCCCGGCGCCGGGGTGGTCATCGACTTCACCCACTTCGAGGCCTCGGTGGCCCACGCCGGGCTCTGCGCGGCGGCCGGCGTGCCGCTGGTGATCGGCGCCACCGGCTTCACCCCCGAGGCCCGGGGGAAGGTGGCGGCCGCGGCCGGGCGCATCCCGGTGCTGCTCTCGCCCAACATGAGCGTGGGCGTGAACGTCCTCTTCGAGCTGGTGAGGCAGGCGGCCGCGGTGCTGGGCGACGCCTACGACGTCGAGATCGTCGAGCTGCACCACAAGCGCAAGAAGGACGCGCCGAGCGGCACCGCAATGAAGCTGGCCGAGGTGGCCGTCGAGGCCCTCGGCCGCGACGCCGCCAGGGACCTGGCCTTCGCCCGCCACGGCATGATCGGCGAGCGCCCGCCCCGCGAGATCGGCGTCCAGACGGTGCGCGGCGGCGACATCGTCGGCGAGCACACCGTCTACTTCTGCGGCGACGGGGAGCGGCTCGAGTTGACCCACCGCGCCACCGCCCGCGAGCAGTTCGCCCGCGGCGCGGTCCGGGCCGCCGCCTGGCTGCCGGGGCGCCCGGCCGGGCTCTACGACATGACCGACGTGCTCGGCTTCAAGAAGGTGTCACGATGAGGACCTGCCGCTTCCGCGCCGGCGGACAGGAGCACTGGGGCGTCGTGGAGGGCGACCGGGTGCGCGCGCTCAACGGCGAGCCCTGGTCCGGGGGCCTCCCCGAGGGCAAGCCGCTCCCGCTCTCCGAGGTGACGCTGCTGGCGCCGGTGCGGCCCAGCAAGGTGGTCTGCGTCGGCCGCAACTACGCCGCCCACGCCCGCGAGCTGGGGAACGAGGTGCCGAAGCTGCCGCTGCTCTTCTTGAAGCCGCCCAGCGCGGTGATCGGGCCGGGCGAGGAGATCCGCTGCCCGACCGGCTCGACCGACGTGCAGCACGAGGCGGAGCTGGCGGTGGTGCTGGGCCGGGCCCTGTCGCGCGCCGGCGCCGCCGAGGCCAGGCAGGCCGTCTTCGGCTACACCTGCCTCAACGATGTCACCGCCCGTGACATCCAGCGCGAGGAGAAGCAGTTCACGCGCGCCAAGGGATTCGACACCTTCTGCCCGGTCGGGCCCTGGATCGACACCAGCCTCGACCCAGGGGAGCTGACCGTCGCCTGCCGCGTCAACGGGGCGGAGCGGCAGCGGGGCAACACCCGCGACATGATCGTCGACCCCTACGCGCTGCTCGCCTTCATCTCATCGGTCATGACCCTGCTACCGGGCGACGTGGTGGCCACTGGAACGCCCGAAGGCGTGGGGCGGATCGAGCCGGGCGACTGGGTCGAGGTCGAGGTCTCCGGCCTCGGCCTGCTGCGCAACCCGGTCACCTGACGGCCATCGCGCCGGAGGCCCGGCCGCGGCGCAGACCCCGGCGGCCGCGGCGCGCCCGTGGCGTCGGTCGCCCGACGGAGGGGGCCGCGGAATCACCAGTGTTCGTGGGCGTCGGCGCGCGACCGGCGCTCCGGCATGCCGGCACGTTCATGGCAATCGGACTCGGGTCGAACGGACCTGGGAGCCCACATGAACCTGACCGCCGTCTCCTCTGCCATCCCCCTTCACCCCTCTCTCCTCACCCACCCACCCAGCGACCCGACCTCGCTGGCGGGCCTGCCGGCCTGCGTCGAGGACGCGCAGCTGGCGGCCCTGGCGGGCGCCGACGGCCCCGGCGATTCCTTGACCTTCGCCACGCTCCGGGCACGCCTGGTGCGGGCCGAGGCCAGCCTGCCGGAGCCCTACCGGAGGGCCGCCGTCGATCCGCTGTTGCGCCGGCTCGACCAGCTCGGTGCGGCTGGATTCGCCCGCCTGCTGAAGGAGGACCCCGAGCGGGAGGGTGAGGCCGGACTCCTGCTCGACGTGGCGCAGGCGATCCTGCAGCACGGCGAGGGCTACCAGGCCCGGGCCACCGCCGCCTTCCAGGAGGTGGTCAGCGATCTCTACGACGGCTTCCTCGCCGCCGAGGGGAGGCAGGGCGTGAAGCCACCGGAGGGCGGCCTCCTGCCACCGCTGGTCCGCTGGGGGCGCGCCGACTCCGGTCCCTACACCTGGCCTGTGACCGCCACCGCCTCGCTCGGCGTCGAGGTGGCGGTGGTGAGCCTGCCGGCGGCCAACGCCACCTCCGGCCTGCTGGCCTGGCCGGCCCTGGCTCACGAGGTGGCCGGCCACGACCTGCTGGCGGCCGACGTGGGGCTAGGCGACGAGCTGGCGAAGGTGGTGAGGGCGCGGCTGCTGGCCGGCAAGGCGGCCCCGGTCGTGGCCGACTACTGGGCCGATCGGATCGACGAGACCGCGGCCGACGTCCTCGGGGTGCTCAACATGGGGCCGGCTGCGGCCGAGGGGTTGATCGGGTACTTCCGCGGGATGAACGGCGCCTGGGGCGGGACGCCGACGCTCCGGACCGACGGCGACGCGGGGGACCCGCACCCGGCCGACCTGGCCCGCGCCTACCTGGCGGCGGAGACGGTGCGGCTGCTCTCCTTCAAGGGGGCGTCGCAATGGGCCAACCGGCTGATCGCCGAGGCCGACCGGGATCTCGGCCGGATCCACCTGGGCGATACGGCGGTGACCGCCGGGGTGGCCAAGGCCTCCGCGGCCGCGGTGGCGCGGGCCATCGTCCAGACGCCGCTGGCCTCGCTGGAGGGGCGCACCCTGCTCCAGATCCAGGACTGGCGGGACTCCGACGAGGCGATCGTGGCCGAGCTGCGCCGCGGCCTTCGGCAGGACGGCGCCGGAGGCGGGAAGGCCGGCCCGGACGTGGCGGGGAAGTACGCGGCCGGGGCCTACGCCGCCCACGCGGTGGCCGCAGGCGTCCAGGAGGCGGTCTCCGGCGAGGCCGACCCGGTGCGCGTCATGGGCCGGATGGTCGCCCTGCTGGCCGCCATGCATGACCGCAACCCGGCCTGGGAGGCGCCGAGCACCAGCCCGCGCGCGGCGTGAGGCCGGGGACTTGAAGGAGGCTTCTGCGGCGCCACGTGCCGGCAGCGCCACCGAGGCCCCTCGCCACCACCTGCACGGTGGCGGTCCGGCCCCCGCCGGGCTAGGACTGCGCCATGCGGGCCTACGTCGGCGTCGGCGCCAACCTCGGAGATCGCTGGGCCTGGCTGGCGCTGGCGGCGCGGGCGCTGCGCGCCACGCCGGGCGTCGCCGTGGTGCGCGGCTCGCGGGTCTGGGACTCGGCGCCGCTCGGGCCACCGCAGCCGCGCTACCTCAACGCCGTCCTCGAGCTCGAGACCACCCTGACTCCGCGCGCCCTGCTGGCGGCGTTGAAGGCGGTGGAGCGCCAGGCGCGGCGCCGCCGCGACGTCCGCTGGGGGGCGCGGACGCTCGATCTCGACCTGCTCCTGCTCGGTGACCGGGTGGTGGCGGAGCGCGGCCTGACCGTGCCACACCGCGAGCTCCCGGCGCGCCGCTTCGCGCTGCAGCCGCTCGCCGAGCTCTGCGGGGAGCGGGTGGTTCCCGGGACCGGCCGGATGGTGGCCGAGCTGCTGCGGGCGGCGCCGGCGTGGGAGCTGCGGGAGGTGGGGGGGTATCCGCTCTGAGGTCAGTGGCCTGGGTGAGCGGGCCTCCGGGAAGCGGTGTCGATCGAGGGGCGAGCGGCGCGGCACGGCGCCGCTGCTTCCTCACACGCTCCGACCCGCCGCCATCTCGGACTCCTCGAAGCGCGGACGCCCTGCGACCTGGTCGCCGCGCCTGGCCGCTCGACTCGGGCATCCGCCCCGCCTACTCGACCTCCTCGTCCTCCGGCTCGAGCGGGTTCCAGGTCCAGCCCCGCGAGCCGAGCAGGTCGTTCTCGGCAGCGTCGAACGCCTGGTGGACCAGGTGGCGGTGCGGCTCGGGCCGAAGCACCGGCCCTTCGTCCATCCCGGCGGCGCGCAGCACCGGCAGGTAGGCCTCGAGCCGGCCGTAGAGGAGGAGCAGCTGGTGCTGGTCGTAGACCAGGGTGGAGGGCTCCTCGGCGCTGCCGATCCAGAGGTGGTGGCGACCGTCCCGCTCCAGGAAGGGCCGGAAGCGGGAGAGGAAGCCCTCCAGCTCCTCACGCGAGAGCGGCTGCATCGACTGGTAGCGCCCCGTCGGCCGCAGCCCGCGCGTCGCCAGCGCCACGTAGACCAGGTGGAACGGGGCCGGGAGCGTCCGCGAGAGATCGATGAGCAGGCCGACCTGGTCACGGTCCGGCTCGGCCACGATCCGCGGCGGACCGTGGCTCTCCGGCTCGTGGAGGAAGGCGTGGCTCCCGGTGAACGGCTCGCTCCCTTCTTCGCCGAGCCCCAGCTTGAAGAGGGCCGCCGGTCCGGCGGCGCTCATCGCGCCGCACCTGCCAGCGCGAGACGGGGCCCGGGCGAGCCGGTCACCGCTCGCCCCGCGGCGGCTTCCCGGCGGCGCGCAGCACCGCGTCGACGGTGGCGGGCGGGAGCGGCTCGCAGCGACCCAGGCCACGGGCGACCAGCGCCATGCGGGCCACCCGCTCCAGCGTCTCCATCCGGCAGACCGCCTCGTCGACGGTGGCGCCGAGGCAGAGGGCGCCGTGGCGGGTGAGCAGCAGCACGTCATGGTGCGGGAGGAAGGGCGCCAGCGAGGCCGGCACCTCGGCGGTGCCGGGGGTAGCGAAGGGGGCGACCGCCACTGTCCCGAGCGTCACCGCCGCCTCCGGGACGAGATCCCCGGGCCACGCCAGGCCGGCGATGGTGAAGGCGACGGCGGTGACCGGGTGGGCGTGGACCAGCGCCATGGCGTCGGGGCGCGCCGCGTACGCGGCCAGGTGCATGGGCAGCTCGGTGGAGGGGCGCCCGGAACCGCTCACCACCCGGCCCGCGGCGTCGACCTCGAGCAGCTGGTCCGGCCGCAGCGCCGCCTTGGAGACCCCGGAGGGCGTGACCAGGAAGGTCCCGCCCGCGAGCCGCGCCGAGAGGTTCCCCTCGGCGGCGCCCAGCAGGTCGGCCTCGACCAGGCGGTGGCCGGCGGCGCAGAGGGCGAGGCGGAGCGCGGCGGAGTCCATCAGATGATCTTGGCGGCCAGCAGGTCCTGCACGTCGAGCAGGCCGATCATGCGCCCCTCGCCGTCCACCACCGGCACCTGGTCGATGCGGGCCTCGCGCAGCACCCGGGCCGCGTCGACCAGCAGGTCGTCGGGCCGGATGGTGCGCGGGTGGCGCCCCATGGCCACGGCCACCGGCCGGGTGAAGTCGGTCTGCCCCAGCTCCACCAGCCGGCGCAGGTCACCATCGGTGAAGATGCCGACCAGCTTGCCGGCGGCGTCGTGGACGCCGGTGGCCCCGGGGCGCCCCGGGGTCTCGGTCATCACCGCCACCGCGGCGCTGAGCGGGGCCGACTCGGCCACCAGCGGGCAGGCCTCGCCCTGGCGCATCAGCTCGCTGACCTTCATCAGGCCGCGGCCCAGCTTCCCGCCCGGGTGAAAGAGCGCGTACTCCTCCCTGGAGAAGGCGCGGTTCTCCAGCACCGTCATGGCCAGGGCATCGCCCACCGCCAGCAGCACGGCGGTGGAGGCGGTCGGGGCCAGCCCCATGGGGCAGGCCTCCTCGACGTTGCCGATGGCGATGACCAGGTCGGCGCCGCGGGCCAGAGGGTTGGCGGTGTCCCGGGTGATGGCCACGATGCGGGCGCCGATCTTCTTGAGCGCCGGCAGCAGCCGCAGGATCTCCTCGGTCTCGCCCGAGTTGGAGAGGGCGATCACCACGTCCTCCCGGGCGATGCGCCCGAGGTCGCCGTGGGCCGCCTCGGCCGGGTGGACGAAGTGGGAGGGGGTGCCGGTGGAGGCGAGCGTGGCCGAGATCTTCTGCGCCACGAAGCCCGGCTTCCCCATGCCGGTGATCACCACCCGGCCGGTGCAGCCGAGGATCCACTCCACGGCGCGGGCGAAGGGCTCGCCGAGGCGCACCAGGCCGATGGCGGCCGCCTCGGCGGCCAGCACGGTCCGGCCGTATTCGACCAGGGTCCTGGAGCGCCGGGCCGGGACCAGCCCGGCCGGCCTGACCTTCGGCGCCGGGCGGACCTTCCCGGAGCGGGCTGGCGAGACGGCTTGCTTGGGGCGGGCGGCGCGGGGGCGGCGGCGAGTCGGCATACCGGCGGAAGTATGTCACGTCGGCGGCGCTTGCGGGCGCCCTCGCCGGTGCGCTATGCGGTCCCCTCCCACCCTTCCCGGAGACTCCCCACATGAAGTTCTTCATCGACTCGGCGGACCTCGGCGAGATCAAGAAGGCCCTCGCCCTCGGCCTGTGTGACGGCGTCACCACCAACCCGTCGCTGGTGGCCAAGACCGGCCGCAAGTTCGACGACGTCCTCAAGGAGATCGTGGCGCTCAAGCCCGGCCCCATCAGCGCCGAGGTCACCGCGCTCGACTGCGAGGGGATGCTCAAGGAGGCCGAGCACCTCATCGGCTTCGGCCCCGACATCGTCATCAAGATCCCGCTCATCGTCGAGGGGCTCAAGGCGGTCAAGGTCCTCTCGGCGCGCGGCATCAAGACCAACGTCACCCTCTGCTTCTCGGCGGTGCAGGCGCTGCTGGCCGCCAAGGCCGGGGCCACCTACATCTCGCCCTTCGTGGGCCGCCTCGACGACATCTCCGAGGACGGCATGCAGCTCATCGAGCAGATCCTGGAGATCTACGCCAACTACGGCTTCAAGACCCAGGTGCTGGTGGCCAGCGTGCGCCACCCCATCCACGTGCTGCAGTCGGCCCGCCTCGGCGCCGACGTCGCCACCATCCCCTACAAGGTGATCGAGCAGCTGGCCGGGCACCCCCTCACCGACAAGGGGCTGAAGCAGTTCCTCGCCGACTGGGAGAAGGTCCCCAAGACCTAGGCGCAGCGCGGGCGCCCCGGCGCCCCGACGGCGTCCCACCACATGCTCCGCCTCACCTTCCTCGGCACCTCGGCCGCCCAGCCGACCATCGGGCGCAACCTGACCGGCCACGCGGTGCGGCGGGAGCGGGAGCTCTTCCTCGTCGACTGCGGGGAGGGGACGCAGCGGCAGATGATCCGCTATGGCACCGGCTTCGACGTGGCGGCCATCTTCTTCACCCACTTCCACGCCGACCACTACCTGGGCGCCATCGGCTTCCTGCGGACCCTCTCGATGCAGGGGCGGGTCGAGCCGATGGACGTGTACGGGCCGAAGCCGGCGCGCAAGCTGCTCGACGTCATGCTCTTCACCGGGACCGAGAAGCTCGCCTTCGAGGTGCGCATCCACGAGCTGGCGCCCGGCGACGAGGTGAAGCGCGACGGCTGCCGGATGGTGAGCTTCGCCACCGAGCACAAGATCACGTCGTGCGGCTGGGCCCTGGTGGAGGACGATCGGCCGGGCCGCTTCTACCCGGAGAAGGCCGCGGCGCTGGGGGTGCCGCCGGGGCCGCTCTTCGGCGAGCTGCAGCGCGGGAGGGCGGTGACGCTCCCCGACGGGCGGCGCGTCGAGGCCGACCAGGTGGTCGACCGGACCCGGCGCGGCCGCAGGCTGGTGATCAGCGGCGACACGCGCCCCTGCGCGGCCACGGTGGCGGCGGCCCGGGGCGCCGACCTGCTGGTCCACGACTCGACCTTCGGCGACGCCGAGGCGGCCCGCGCCGTCGAGACCATGCACGCCACGGCGCGCGAGGCGGCCCGGGTGGCCCGGGAGGCGGGGGTGGCGAAGCTGCTGCTGACCCACCTCTCGACCCGCTACGACCGCGACTCGGGCACGCTGCTCGAGCAGGCACGCGCCGAGTTCGGCGCCACCGAGGTGGCCCACGACGGGCTGGTGGTGGAGCTGCCGCTGCCGGAGTAGGCGGCGGCGCGGCGACCCGCTACTTGGGGACGCGCTTGAAGCGCAGCCCGGCCCAGATCTTGTCGAGCGTGATGGCGGCGGCCGGCACCAGGCCGAACGGACCTGCCAGCGCCCGGATCTTCTCCCGGCTCAGGTCCGAGCCGGCGCCCGAGTCGGCCTTGGGGAAGCTGATCCAGACGGTGGCGTCGGCGGTGAGCCGCGGCGACACCTCGCGCAGGCGCGAGGAGAGGGCGGCGCCGTCACGGGCGAAGAGGTGGACGAAGGCGGCCTCGGCCGGGACCACGTTCACGAGGCGAGCGCCCTCGGGAAGCGGTCCGAGCTTCTGCCGATAGCCGGCAGGCGCCCCCAGCACCACGATGGTGGTGCCGGGCGTGACGTTGAGCATCTCTGTGAGCGGTGGGTTGAGCGGGGCGGGGCGCGCGGCAACGGCGGGCGCCTTGACCACGGTCTTCTTCGCTGCATTGGGCTTGGGCCGGATCGTCGGCATGTCGCTCATTTGACCACGTTCCGGGGGGGCGGGCCAGTTTCCCTGAGCAGCCCCCAGGGCCGGAGGCCGGCTCCGGCCCGGACTGCCGGGCGCTCCGGGCGCGCAAAGCCAAGCAGGGCGCGGGAACCCGGCCGGGGGACGGGCCCTCGCCGGGCCTGCTAGGCTGGCCCACATGCCCAGGGGCCGGGAGCCAGCGCGCGGCGGGTGGAGCGTCCCAGCGGCGGCCGCCCTCCTCCTCGCCTCGGCCAGCGGCTGCAACATCGGCAACGATCGGCTCCGGTGCACGCTCGATCCGGCCTCGATAGGCGTCAGCCTGCCCCAGGCCGTCAGCTGCACCGACACCGTGCCGATGGGCGGGACCGCCTTCCCGTACGGCGAGTGCGGCGTGCCCTGCCCTCCGCCGTGGGCCGTCAAGGTCCGCTGGCGCAACCTGACCACCGGCGAGGCCGGCGAAGTGCCCGGCACCTACCAGGTCTCGAGCTGCTGGCCCTTCGCGGCCACCTCCTGCCAGGGCGCCCGCTGGAGCGCCGATGTGCCGCTGGGGCCAGGGACCAACCGGGTGGAGCTCGAGGCGGACGAGGGGGACGGCTTCACCGCCTGCCAGGTCCTCGAGGTGGAGCGGCTCAGCGGCTGCTGAAGGCGCACCGGCAAGTTCACCACACGTCGACGCCGACCTTCAGCGCCCAGGCCAGCGACCAGTCCAGCTGGTCGCCCGGGCCCGTGGTGCCGCCGTAGGTGGCCCAGGAGAGGTCGGCGGCGATGGCGAGGTGGGCGATCCCCAGGTGGTGCCAGGAGAAGAGCCAGCCTCCTCCCAGGGTCACGGCCGGGCCGGAGCGGGAGATGTCACGGCCCGACCCGGCCGAGGCGGAGAGGTCACCGGTGAGCTGCAGGAGGCCGATTCCCAGCTCACCGCGGACGAAGGGGCCGTCGCCGCGCGGGTGCCAGGAGAGCTCGCCCCCCACGCGAGCGACCGAGGCGGCGCTCCCGAACCCCGTCTGGTTGACCTGGGCCATGAGGGTGCTGACGGCCACGCCGAGCCGCAGGTCGGGGCGCAGCGTGTACCCGCCCCGGACGTCCAGCCCCCATGGAATCACCGAGCGCCCGCCGTTGAGCGCCTCGAGCGAGTAGGCCTTCCCGGCGCCGCCGGCGGTGGCGTCGCCCAGCGCGAGGCCGGTGCCGAAGTACCAGCCCTGGTGCACGCGGAGTCCGTCGGGGACCGGTGGGGGAGAGCCAGGCCGCGATTCCAGCGGGACCTTGGACCAGTCCTTCGCCGGCGCGATCGGGGCCGGCTGCTCCTGGGCGTGGGCGCCGGCCTCGGGCCAGACCATGGCCAGCGCGAGCAGCAGCCCCGCCCAGCGAGGCCGGACGCCGACGAGACGGGCGGCTGCGAGCCGCGGCGCGAAGCGATCGACCGTCACTCGGATGGTCACCTTCAGTGGAGGATCCCACCATATCCGGCGCGAGGGGAGAGGAAAACGGGCCGGTGCGGCAACCTGAGGGGGCGGCCGTGTTAGAGACTCCCCGTGGGCACCCCCGCCGCCGACCTCTCCGCCTGGATCCCGCGCCTGCTGGCAACCTGGCGCGCCGCCCGGCGGACGCCGCGCCGCGGCGGGCCACGCCCGCCAGCCGACGCGCTCCTGCCCGACGAGCTGCGGGAGGTGGCGGCGGCGGTGACGCGGCTCTCCACCGGCCTGACCCGCGAGCGCGAGCTGGCCGGCGCCCGCTACCTCGACGACGAGCGGCTGCTCGGTGCCTACCTGCTCTTC
>Ga0315271_10001645_pt1 | contig 13628 bp, 18 predicted proteins | sample C3_top_MG_FD_204664 | JGI IMG/M metagenome (GOLD analysis project Ga0315271, IMG submission 204664) | Sediment microbial communities from Yellowstone Lake, YNP, Wyoming, USA - C3_top | ecosystem: Environmental > Aquatic > Freshwater > Lake > Sediment | place: USA: Wyoming | collected 2017-08-01 | reverse complement strand
GCCAGACGCGACAGGCGCAGGTAATTGCTTTCATACAGCCCCATCAGGGCCGGAAAGCTGCGCGGCGCGGTGCGCCAGGATACCGGCAGATTGCACTCGAGAATCACGGCAGGAATATAACACGCGCCCCGGGCGCTCAACGCCATTCACCCTTAGGGCGCGACCTGCGTCACGTCGCTGCAATGAACAGCGTGGCGCGATAGTGACGCAACTCCGCAATCGACTCGTGTATGTCGGCCAGTGCCCGGTGTGCTCCGGCCTTGCTGAAGCCTGATTTCACCGCCGGATACCAGCGTGCCGCGAGCTCCTTGAGCGTGCTGACGTCCAGGTTGCGGTAGTGAAAATGACGCTCGAGCTCAGGCATGCTGCGGGCCAGGAAGCGCCGATCCTGGCAGATACTGTTGCCGCACATGGGCGAGGTGCGGGCGGGGACGTAGCGGGCCAGAAAGTCGAGCGTGCGCTGCTGCGCCTCGACGACGCTGACGCGACTGTCGCGCACCCGTTGCAACAGGCCGCTGCCACCGTGCTGGCGCTGATTCCACTCATCCATGCGCGCCAGCACTGCTTCCGGCTGGTGAATGGCCAGTTCCGGGCCCTCGGCAATGAGCACGAGCTCCTTGTCGGTCACCAGGGTCGCGATCTCGATAATGCTGTCGGCATCGGGATCGAGGCCGGTCATCTCCAGATCAATCCAGATCAGGTGCTCATTGCTGCCCACGCGCGCCCTCCTCGCTATCAGGCATGATAGCAGGGTGAATTCCCCGCATCGCTCCCGGGCCCAGGTTCTGATCTCGCACGGCGCTGTGGCCCGCGTGCGGCTGGCCGATGGCGCCGAGGTGCAGGCGCGTGCGGCGGGGCGCAATCTGCAGTTCGTGTGCGGCGATGAAGTCGACTGCCAGTACGATGCGCCCCATGCGCAGTGGCAGATGCAGGAAATTGCGCCGCGTCGCTCGGCGCTGTTTCGAACCAATGCCCGCGGCCGCCCGGAGCTGGTGGCCGCCAATCTCACTTGCCTGATCGTCGTGCTGGCACCGCTACCGGAACCGGACCTGTTTGTCGTCGATCGCTATCTGGCGGCGGCGCACAGTGCGCGGATCGCTGCGCTGCTGGTGGCCAACAAGGCGGATCTGGAATTTGCAGCGGGCGTGCAGCGCGAGCTCGCCGCCTACACTCTGGCTGGCTATGAGCAATTGCAGTGTTCAGCGCAATCGGGCATCGGGCTGCAGGCCCTGCAGACGCGGCTGCGCAATGAATGCGCAATGCTCGTGGGTCAATCCGGGGTGGGCAAGTCCTCGCTGCTGCGGGCGCTGGTGCCGGGCTGCGAGGCCGCGATCGGCGAGCTGCTCAGGAACGATGAAGGTCGCCACACCACCAGTGTCTCGTGTCTGCACGAGCTGCCGGGCGGCGGTGCGCTGATCGACTCACCCGGAGTGCGCGATTTTGCTCCCGCGCTCGAGCAGCTGGACCCGCGTACGCTGGGTTTTGCCGAGGTGGCGCAGTTCGCCCCGCAGTGCCGCTTTGCCGATTGCGCGCACCTGCAGGAGCCCGATTGCGCCGTGCAGCAGGCGGTCGCCACTGGCGCCATGAGCGCCCGGCGTTACGAGAGTTATCGACGCCTGCACCGGCTCCATAAGCAGCTGCGCGAGATCGCGCCACGCGGACGGCGCGGGCGTTAGCTGCGGCGCTCAGAGTGCCAGGCGCCCGGCCATGGCGTGCGCCAGCGTGCCGCCGTCCACATACTCGAGCTCGCCGCCCACCGGCACGCCATGCGCGATGCGGCTGGCCTGCAGGCGATGCTGGCGCACGAGTTGCGACAGAAAATGGGCGGTCGCCTCGCCTTCGACCGTGGGATTGGTGGCGAGGATCACCTCGCGAATCTGCCCACCGGTGAGCAGTTGCTCAAACTCAGCTGCTCCCAACTGCTCCGGTCCGACGCCATCCAGCGGCGAGAGATGGCCCATCAACACAAAATAGCGCCCACGGTAGCCGCCCGACTGTTCGATGGCCACGACGTCAGCGGGGGACTCGACCACGCACAGCAGCGTCGCGTCACGCTGCGGATTGGCGCAGATACCGCACAGCTCAGCTTCGGTGAGCATGCGGCATTGCCGGCAACGGCCGACCCGCTCGAGAGCGCGCTGCAACGCCTGCTCGAGCGCCTGCGCACCGGGCCGCGCCTCCTGCAGCAGGTGAAAGGCCATGCGCTGCGCGCTTTTCGGGCCCACGCCTGGCAGGATACGCAGCGCATCGATCAGCGCTGCCAATGCCGGTGAATGCTGCATGATCGGGCCTGATTCAGAACGGCAATTTCATGCCCGGCGGCAGTTTCAAACCGCCCATGGCGGTGCTCATCATGGCCTGCGTGGCGGCCTCGAGCTTGTGGACAGCGTCGTTGAGCGCGGCTGCCAGCAGATCTTCAAGCAACTCGCGATCCTCGCCAAAGACGCTCGGTTCAATCTGCACCCGTCGGGCCTCGTGACGACCGTTGATGGTGATCCGGACCATACCGCCACCGGCTTCACCGGTGATTTCAAGCTGCGCAATTTCCGCCTGCACCTTTTGCATGTTGTTCTGCATGGCCTGGGCCTGCTTCATCATGTTGCCGATATCACCGCGCATAGCTGCTTTCCTCGTGTCAGAGCAATGATCGTGGAGTCAGGCCGGGCTGCGCAGGCGTACCGACTCGGGACTGAGCGTAGCGCCAAAGCGCTCCTGCAGAGCTTGCACCGTAGGATCAGCCTGCAGTGCGGCCTGGGCCGCCGCCAGCGCCTGCTGCCCCAGCCGCTCGCCGCTCTGGGCTGGGGTCTCGGTCGCACTCTCGGCCACCTCAATCTCGAGTCGCAGCGCTTCACCAAGGAAGCGGGCCAGGGCCTGCGTCAACTTTTCTTCACGTGAGCGGGTACGTGCCCCCGCCTGGCGTGGATCCAGCCTCAGGCGCAGCAGTCCAGGCTCGCGCCCGAGCAGCGCGCAGTTCAGCGCCAGCATGCGCGTCGGCCCATCCAGTTCGATCGCGGCGATCATATCGCTCCAGCCCACTTCGCCTGCGGGCCTGGTGGACACGGCAGTTGCAGCAGTGGCGGCTGGCACCACGGCTGCACCCGGCGCGGACGGCGCAGCCGATGCGGGCGGCGCAATGTTGCGCGCTGCGAGCGACGGCGCTGCGCGGACGGGGGCACCACCGCCTAGAGAATCGGGTCGGAACGCCAGCATGCGAATCAAGGTCATGCGAAAGCCGGTGCGCGGATCGGGCGCCAGTGCCAGGTCGCGCCGCCCGAGGATCGCCGTCTGGTAGTAGAGTTGCACGTCTTCGGGGGCCACGCGCCCGGCCAGTTCCCGCACCAGCTCAATCTCGAACAATTCATCACCGGCATAGTCAGGCAGCAGTTGCTGCAGGGCGACGCGCTCGAGCAGCGCCGCCAGCTGGTCGAGCAAGCCGCCAAAATCCGGCGACAGATCTTCCAGTGCCTGCAGGTCACTGACCAGGGCACCAGGATCGCCGTCAGCGAGCAGCCGGGCCAGCCGGGCCACATGATCGAAAGCCACCGTGCCCAGCATGGCACGCGCTTCAGCCTCACGTGCGGCGCCATTGCCAAACGCCAGCAGCTGATCGAGCAGCGACAGTGCATCGCGCAGGCTGCCGTCGGCAGCCTGCGCCAGCAGCTGCAAGGCCGCCGGATCGTAAACGATGGTCTCGGCATCAAGAATGTGCGTGAGACGCGCTTTGATCATGCTGATCGACAGGCGCTTGAGATTGAACTGCAGGCAGCGTGACAGCACTGTGACCGGAAGTTTCTGCGGATCGGTGGTTGCCAGCAAAAATTTCACGTGCGGCGGCGGCTCCTCCAGGGTCTTGAGCAGCGCGTTGAACGACTGCGTCGTGAGCATGTGCACTTCGTCGATGAGATATATCTTGTAGCGACTGCGCGTCGGCGCGTACTGGACGTTGTCCAGCAGCTCGCGGGTGTCATCGACCTTGGTACGCGAGGCGGCATCAACTTCGATCACATCAACGCTGCGCCCGGCATCGATCTCGCGGCAGCTGGCACATTCGCCGCAGGGCTGCGCACTGACACCGCACTCGCAGTTCAGGCATTTGGCCAGAATGCGTGCGACCGTGGTCTTGCCCACGCCGCGGGTGCCCGCAAAAAGAAAGGCGTGGTGCACGCGGTCACTATTGAGCGCATTGCTCAAGGCGCGCAGCACATGTTCCTGGCCAGTCATCTCGCCAAAGTTGCGCGGTCGCCAACGGCGCGCCAATGCGGTGTAGGCCATGGCGGCTCAGCTCCGCCTGAGCGTGGCGTGGGTTATGTGGGTGGCGCTGCGGGAGGCGGCCCGCGCCGGCCGAACTTCGGCGCACGACCTTGCCGCTACCGCTGCTCCCTTCCGGGCCTGACGGGATTGGCGGCTCATCGTCGCGAAGGAACCGGCGCGGACCACCATAGACTCGTGGCGGAGAGGGTGGGATTCGAACCCACGAACACCCGTGAAGATGTTACTGGAATTCCAGTCCAGCGCCTTCGACCGCTCGGCCACCTCTCCTTTCAACATGTTACGAGATAATCTTAATGTAAATTAATGTACAATGGCGGCCGCCTGTGGTGGCGCCCAGCGCGGTGCATTGTAGCAGAGCGCTGCCTTCAACCCTTGTAACTCGGGGGCCGCGAAAGACAGGGTTCATGCTTCGAACGCGCTCTTTCTGGTTCGGCCAGCTCTGGCACCTTGACGGCGTTGCGCGTGTCAGGCGTGTCCAGGCCTGGGGGCACTTTTAGTGGCGGCAGATTCGTCGCGTCGGTCACCACCTTGGTCTCGCGGCAACTGGATGCCCGATCACGATGCCTCGACGAGCACCCGGATAAGGCGAGCGCCGCGAGGCCAATACATACCGTATAGCTGAGAGTTCGCAACAGTGGTGTCATGCGCTGAGTGCCTGTGTGATGTATGCATTGACCTGCGCGGCCTTGAGTGCGGCGCGCACGCGTGGCCTCAGACTCTCACTGAGCCAGGTGAGGGGCAAACGAATTCCGGTACCAATCAGGCCCATTTCGGCCAGCGCCCATTTCACCGGGATGGGATTCGACTCCGCGCCCAGATCCCGATGCAGCGCCGCCAGCGGCGCATCCAGTCGTTCCGCCAGAGCGCGTTCGCCGCGCGCAGCCGCCGTAATAAGTGCTGCCATCGCCGCCGGGACCACGTTGGCGCTCACTGAAATAACCCCGTGCGCGCCGGCCAACACTGCTTCATACGCGCTGGCGTCATCGCCCGACAGCACGGCGCAGCGCGCCGGCAGCACACCCAGCAACTCACGGATTCTGGCGATGTCACTCACGGCCTCTTTGATGCCAACGATGGCCGGTAGTTCAGCCAATCGGGCCACGGTAGCCGGCAATAGATCCACTGCGGTTCGGCCCGGCACGTTGTACAGCAGCACCGGCGCCGCCGCCGCCGCCGCAATGGCGGCAAAGTGCTGATACAGACCTTCCTGGGTCGGCCGGTTGTAGGCCGGCGTCACAGCCAGCAGGGCGTCGACCCGGCTCGCGGCCAGTTGTCTGACACGCGCTACCACACCCGCGGTGTTGCTGCCGCCGACACCGGCGATCAATGCCATGCGGCCCTTGAGGCGGGTATGGGCCCGCGCCAGGAGTAGCAGCAGTTCCTCACCGCTCAGCGTGACCGACTCGCCGGTGCTGCCCCCGACGACCACCCCGGCGGTGCCGCTCGCCAGGTGCAGGTCAAGCAGGCGATCCCAGGCCCCAAGATCGATGGCGCCATCACCCTGCATGGGCGTTACGATTGCGACCAGACTGCCTGAAAACATGGCGCGGGATGTTACGGGTGCGGTGTGGCCCGAAGCAAGTCCGGTTCCGGTACACTTCCGTCCGTGAACGACCCCACTACACCTGGCCGGCAACATGTGGCCATATCCGCCATCGGTAGCGATCGTACCGGCATGGTGCACGACCTGACCAAGGTCATTACCGATTGTGGTGGCAGCATTGCCGAGAGCCGCATGGCGGCGCTCGGCAGCGAATTTGCCATGCTGCTGCTGGTTACCGGCAACTGGCACAATCTGGCGCGCATTGAATCAGAACTGGGCCGTCTGGCGGCCAACGGCACGCTCAGCGTGCACCTGCGACGCACCGATGCCCGCCCCAGCCGTCGCGACCTGCTGCCCTACTCTATCGACATCGTCAGCCTCGATCAGACCGGTATCGTCGCCGGGTTGTCGGGCTTTTTCGCTGCCCGCGGCATCGACATCGGCGAAGTCGCTACCCGCTGCTACGCCGCGGCGCATACCGGCGCCGCCATGTTTGCGGTGCAGATGAGTATCAATGTGCCGGGCAAGCTGCCGGTATCGCAATTGCGTGAGGAATTCATGGACTATTGCGATTCGCTGAACCTCGATGCCATTCTCGAGCCAGTGAAATCATGAGCGCCAAAGCGGCGCCGCCGCTGCTGGGCCGGGTGGTGGCCGATTTCACGCTGCCCGCGACCGGCCACGCGGCCGAGGTGCTGGAGGCCGCCAAAGCCCTGTGAAGACCAGGCAACGCCGGCTGTTTGTGCTGGATACCAACGTGCTGATGCACGACCCAACCGCGATCTTCCGCTTCGAGGAACACGACGTCTATCTGCCCATGGTGGTGCTCGAAGAACTCGATGCCAACAAGAAAGGCCTGTCCGAGCAGTCGCGCAACGTGCGCCAGGCCAGCCGCTTCCTCGACGACATGATTCGCGGCGTCACCAAGGAGCAGATCGATGCCGGGCTGCTGATCCCGTCGGCATTGACCGGCAATCACGGCAAGCAGCCCGCAGCCGGGCGACTGTTTTTCCAGACCAGCGCCCTGAGCAGCGGTCTGCCCGACAACCTGCCCGGCTCCGGCAATGACAATCTCATTCTTGGTCAGACTCTGGCGCTGCAGCAGCAGCAGCCGACGGCGCGCGTGGTACTGGTGTCCAAGGACATTAACCTGCGCATCAAGGCGGCCGTGGTGGGCGTGCACGCCGAAGACTATTACAGCGACAAGACCATCGAAGATGCCGACGTGCTGTACACCGGCGTCGGCAAACTGCCCGCCGATTTCTGGGAACAGCACGGCGGTGATATACGTTCCTGGAAGGAAGGCGAGCGCACCTGGTACGAGCTCAAGGGGCCGGCAGTGGCCGACTGGCATGTCAACGAGTTCCTGTACGAAGACAGTCCGACCGGAATCGAAGCTGTGGTGCGCAAGTTACACGCGGGCACGGCCACACTCGAACTGGTGCGCGACTTTCGCAGCGAACGCCATGCGGTATGGGGCATCAGCGCGCGCAACCGTGAGCAGAACTTCGCCTTCAGCCTGCTGACTGACCCGGAGATTGATTTCGTGACCCTGCTGGGTCCGGCCGGCACCGGCAAGACCCTGCTGGCACTGGCTGCCGGTCTCGCACAGACCCTCGAGCGCAATCGCTTCGTGGAAATCATCATGACCCGCGTAACCATACCGCTCGGCGAGGACATCGGCTTCCTGCCCGGCACTGAAGAAGAAAAGATGGAGCCCTGGATGGGGGCGCTGATGGACAATCTCGAAGTCCTGACCCGCAGTGAAGAAGGCGGCCACTGGGGGCGTGCCGCCACCAATGATCTGCTGCGCAATCGCATCAAGATCCGTTCGCTCAATTTCATGCGTGGCCGCACTTTTCTCAACCGCTACATCATTCTCGATGAAGCACAGAACCTGACGCCCAAACAGATGAAAGCGCTCGTGACTCGCGCCGGTCCTGGCAGCAAGCTGATTGCCCTGGGCAACATCGCGCAGATCGATACCCCCTACCTGACCGAAATGACATCCGGACTCACCTACACGGTAAATCGATTCCGCGGCTGGCCGCACTCGGGCCACGTGACGCTGGTGCGCGGCGAGCGCTCGCGCCTGGTGGATTTTGCCTCCGAGCAACTTTAATAGCGCGCCACTGTCATATCCCGGATGTCAGCCCGTATGAATGGAAATCGAGGCTCGCGCTGGCGGCTGTGCGCGGCGTGGCTGGGCTGTGCCCTGACACTGGCCGCTCAGGCCGCAGAACCGGTCGCGGGCACAGGCACAGGCACGGCTTTGGGCCACGCAGGCGGCGATAACGTTGCGGTGGAAAGCCAGTTGCCAGACCTGGGCTCGCCCGAGAACGCGATACTCAGCAAGAGCGATGAATACCAGGTCGGCCTGATGGCCATGCGCCAACTGCGCGGCCAGCAGCTGATACTCGAGGATCCGGAAATCAGCGACTATCTGCAGCATCTGGGCTCGAGACTGGCAGCCCAGGCGCGCGATGATGATCAGAACTTCCAGTATTTTGTCGTGCACTCCTCTGAGATCAACGCCTTTGCCACCTATGGCGGATTCATCTGCGTCAATTCCGGCCTGATACTGCTCACGGAAACCGAATCGGATCTCGCCGGCGTACTGGCGCATGAGACCGCACACGTGCGCCAGAGGCACCTGGCACGCTCCATCCTCGAGCAAAGCCGCATGTCCATGGGCACCATGGCGACCATGCTGGCGGCGGTATTGATCGGCGCAGCCAGTGGTGCGGGTGGTCAGGCACTTGAGGGCGCGATCGCGATGAGCCAGGGCATTGCCCTGCAGCAGAGCATGAATTTCACCCGCAGCGAGGAAGCCGAGGCTGATCGCGTCGGCATCAATCTGCTGGCCGGTGCCGGCTTTCGCACCACCGCGATGGCTGATTTTTTTGAAGCCATGGGCCGCCGCGAAGGCATGGCGGAAGCCGCCGGGCCCTTCGACATGCTGCGCAGCCATCCGGTAACGCGCGATCGTATCGCCGAGGCGCGCACACGCGCCACGCAGGAGCATGCGACAGCGCTCAACGAATCGATATTGTTCAGCTGGATGCGGGAACGGGTCCGGGTGCTGAGCGCCTCGCCCGACACGGACATGAACGTCTATTACGCGCGCCGCCGGGAGCATCAGCCCTTGAGTGACCCGGAGCGCTACGGCGAGGCCCTCGCCCAGATGCGCTCCGGGAAAACCGCCAGTGCGGTAACCACCCTGACTGAGCTGCTGGATAAATACCCGCAGATTACTGCGCTCTATGCCTCACTGGGCCAGGCGCTGCAGGCCGATCATCAGGCGGCGAGCGCACTGAGCAGTTTTGAGCGCTCGATGGCGCTGTTCCCGCGCAATGTACCGCTCGCAGTGCGCTACGCCGATACGCTCATGCAGACCGGTCACGCCACGCAGGCGCATGCCCTGTTGCTCGATGTTTTCAACAATACTCAACCGACACCCGATCAGATCCGCATGACCGCGCTGGCTGCCAGTGCCGCGGGCGATAGCGGCGATGCCTATTACTACATGTCGGAATATCACATCAGCAATGGTGATCTGGCGCTCGCCAACCAGCAACTGGAACTGGCGCTGGCCTCGCCCAACCTCACCCCGGTGCAACGTCAGCGCTTTCGCGCCCGGCTTGAGGAAATTCGCGACTGGCTGCGCGAGCAGCGACTGACCCGCCACTCCGCGCAGCAATAACGCGGGAAACCTGCGTCGCCTGCGGTTCCTCCCGCATCAAGTGTTAAAATCCCAGTATGTACTTACCCAGAATCACACTATTGGCGGTGGTCTTGCTGCTGCCTGCCTGCGCCGCGCTACCGCCCGGGCAGCGCGATGCGCGCGATCCTTTCGAGCGCGTCAATCGCAGCATGTATCGTTTCAACGTGGCAGCCGATCGCGCGGTTTTTCGGCCGGTGGCGCGAGCCTGGCGCGCCACCGTGCCACCGCCGGTGCGCCTGGGGCTCGACAACTTCGCCATCAACCTCGCCTACCCCACGACCATTGTTAACGACGTTCTTCAGGGCAAGTTTACCGACGGCGCTCATGACCTCACACGCCTGCTCGTCAACACCGTGTTCGGCCTGGGGTTCTTTGATCCCGCCACGGCAGCCGGGCTGCAGCGCAATCAGGAAGACTTCGGGCAGACTCTGGGCAAATGGGGCGTGCACAGCGGCCCCTACCTGATGCTGCCGCTGTTCGGCCCCTCGACCGTACGCGATGCGCCGGCCAAATTGGTTGATGATTTAAGCGATGTGCGCCACTACCTGAACGATCCCTACGCACGCTGGGGCCTGTGGGTGATCAACAAGACACAGCTGCGGGCCAAGCTGCTCGATTCCGACCAGGTGCTCGAACGTACCTATGACCCTTATGCCTTTGTGCGCAGCGCCTGGCTGCAGCTGCGCGATTATGCGGTGCGCGATGGCAATGTCGATGCCAGCGAATCCGATCTGCCGGCGGATGAGGAAGCGCCGCCTCCCGACCAGCCTTAGCTGGCCCGAGGCGGCTCAGACCAACAACGCTTCGACATCGCTTAACCGGGCCAGCGCCAACAGCGATTCGGGCGGCGCGACAAAGTGCAGCACGCGGCCCGCGGCCCTTGCCCACGCCAACCAGTCGATCAGCAGCGCCAGCCCGGCGCTATCCACACGGGAAATGGGGCTCAGGTCGACCACGATATCGCCTGCGCTGGCGGCAAATGCCCGCAAGCCCGTGGCGCGCAGCAGTGTCACTGTCGGCAAGATTACCGCGCCCGACAGCCGGAAATGTCCGGCGCCATCGGCAACCAGGGCGCCCGCCCCGTTTGCGCTGCTCACCTCTTCCCTGGAATGCCCGGCCCGCATTGCTGCTACGCGCCCCCCGCCTGCTTCTCAAGGCGTGCAATCAGTGCATCGACGCCCTGCTGCTCGATCTGCGCATTGTAATCATCACGAAAGCTCTTGACATAGCTGATGCCCTCAATGATGACGTCCCAGGCACGCCAGCCCTGTGGCAGGCGATGCAGGCTGTAGTTGACGGCCACATCAGTGCCATCACTCTTGCGCACCTTGGTGCGGATCGTAGCCGTGGTGGCGGCGGCATCGCCGGTAAAGGGCAGCACTTTGAGCCGCTCGCTGGTGAAATCCACCAGCGCGGTGCCGTAATTCGCGAGCAACGAGTGGTAGAAGGCCGCAACGAAACGGCGGCGCTGTTCGACGCTGGCCGTGGTCCAGTGCCGCCCCAGTACCAGACGGGCCGCGTAGTCGGTGTCGAAGTATGGCAGCAGGATGCGATCGACCAGGGCATTGACGCGCGCCGGGCTTTGCCGGAATTCGGCGCGGTGCGCATCGAGTTCGGTCAGCATGGCGCGGGCAGCGGTGTCGATAAGTACGCCGGGGCCGCTATCATCCACGACGGCTCGCGCCGGTTCCGCGACAGCACTTGCGCCAGTGGCCGACGCCGGTGCTTCAGCCGCGCGGGCAGTCCACGCCGAACCCAGGCTCAGGCCCACGACGAAAATCAGCAGCACTGCACCCTCACGGTTTCGCATCACTTTCCTTCTTGCCAGCGAAGCCGGCAAACAGCTTATTGACCAGGTTTTCCAGCACGATCGCCGACTGCGTAAACTGAATCTGACCACCCTCAGCCAGAAAAGTTGTGGCGCCACCCGGGCCAATGCCGATGTACTTGGCGCCCAGCAGGCCCGAGGTCTGGATGGCGGCATCGCTGTCATCGGGTATCTGGTTATAGCGCCGCTCTATGGACAGCGCGACTACCGCCTTGAATTCTGCCGGATCAAAGCTGACCGCGTCGACGCGGCCTATGCGCACGCCGGCCATGGTAACGGGGGCACCCACTTTGAGGTCGCCGACGTTGTCAAAGCGTGCCGTCAGGTGAATGCTGGCAGCCGCGCTGCGCAGCTGCACGCCACTACCGGGCAACTGCGTGGTCAGAAATGCCAGCGCCGCGAAGCCCAGCAGCACGAATAATCCGGTGCCAATTTCCGAGGTGCGATTGCCGTTGCTCATGATCTCTGCTCCTTCAGGAACCCAGGAACGCTGCGGTCAGCATGTAATCGAGCAGCAGCGTCAGAATTGCCGAACTCACGACCGTGCGCGTGGTGGCCAGACCCACGCCCTCGGCAGTCGGCTCAGCATGAAATCCTTCGTAGACCGCCATCAGGCTGCAGGCCACGCCAAAGCACAGGCTCTTGATCAGGCCTTCATTGATATCGCGCGACGTGACGGCGCTTTGCATCTGCGACCAGAAGGATCCTGATTCCACGCCCAACAGACCGACGCCGATCAGTTGCGCCCCGAATAAACCGATGACATCGAAAGTAGCCGTCAGCAGCGGCATGGCAATGATGCCACCCAGGAATCGCGGCGCCACCACGTGGCGCACCGGATCGACCGCCATCATCTCCATGGCGTTGAGCTGGTCGGTGGCGCGCATCAGGCCAATTTCCGAGGCCATGGCCGTGCCGGCGCGACCAGCGAACAGCAGCGCCGTGATGACCGGCCCCAGCTCCTTGACCAGACCCAGCGCCGCTGCCACGCCGAGGGCCGATTCAGAGCCAAAGCGCTGCAGCAGATCGTAAGCCTGCAGCGCCAGCACCATGCCGACAAACAGTCCGCACAGCATGATGATTACCAATGAGCGTGCGCCGGCATTGTAGATCTGCTGCACCAGCAGCCGCGGCCGACGCAGCGCGGGCAGGCACTGCCCGACGATGCGCCCCAGAAACAGCGCGACCCGTCCGGCGCGCGCGCAGGCCGCTAACAGGGCTGAGCTGGCGTGCGCGCCATTCACCAGTCGCCACCCAGCAACTGTTCGCGATAGTCACCGGCCGGCACATGAAACGGCACCGGGCCGTCAGGCAGGCCGTGCATGAATTGATTCACCACCGCCGCATCGGCGGCGCGCAGTTTGGCCGGATTTCCGGTGGCAATCACTTTGCCGCCAGACAGCAGGAAGCTATGGTGCGCAATGCTGCTGATCTCCTGAACATCGTGCGTGACGACAATGCTGCTGATGCCCAGCGTGGCGTTCAGCGATTGAATCAGGCGCAGGATGACGCCGAGGGAAATCGGGTCAAGGCCGGCAAAGGGTTCGTCATAGATCAGCAGCTCCGGATCCATGACGATCGCACGTGCCAGCGCTACGCGCCGCGCCATACCGCCCGAGAGGGCGCTGGTGGAAAGCTCGGCCGCCCCACGTAAACCCACTGCCTGCAGCTTCATGAGTACCAGGCGACGCAACAGCGGTTCAGGCAATCTGCTGTGCTCGCGCAGCGGAAAGGCCACGTTTTCAAAGACACTCAGATCGGTAAGCAAGGCGCCATTCTGGAACAGCATGCCCACACGCCGGCGCATGGCGTACAAACCATGCCGATCAAGCGCACTGATATCCTGCCCGAACACGCTCACCTGCCCCAGCTCCGGCGCGATCGCACCCATCAGCAGCCGTAGCAGCGTGGTCTTGCCAGTGCCGCTCGGCCCCAAGACGGCCGTGATCTCGCCGCGCCGCGCCTGCAGGTCCAGGCCATCGAATATCGTACGGCCGCCGATGGCGTAATTGACGCCGCGGACTTCGACAATGCTGTCGCCCGCAGCGCGCGTATCGGACATCAGGCCGCCTGCAGCTCCATGCCTGCCCGGTAGCTGCCGCCGCGTGCCAGGGCGTTCATGCGCGCCCAGCGAGCGAATTCGCGCTGGCCCGCTGCCGCATTGCCGCTCTTGCCGCCCCAGGCCGTCAAGGCCGCGTCCTGCAGGGCGCGCCCATAGCTGAAGGTCAACTGCCACGGCAGCCCCTTGCTGGCGTTCATCA
>Ga0315271_10001644_pt1 | contig 13629 bp, 12 predicted proteins | sample C3_top_MG_FD_204664 | JGI IMG/M metagenome (GOLD analysis project Ga0315271, IMG submission 204664) | Sediment microbial communities from Yellowstone Lake, YNP, Wyoming, USA - C3_top | ecosystem: Environmental > Aquatic > Freshwater > Lake > Sediment | place: USA: Wyoming | collected 2017-08-01 | reverse complement strand
CGGTGCGCCGCGCGGGCGAGTCGCTTGTTGGTGCGGACGATGCCGACGTAATCCCACATGAAGCGGCGCAGTTCATCCCAGTTGTGCGAGATCACCACTTCCTCGTCGGCGTCGGTGACGCGCGAGGCGTCCCAGGCAGGTAGCGTGAGGCTGGGCGCGGGCGGCGTCGCCAGGATATCCGCCGCCGCGGCGTGGCCGAATACCAGACATTCCAGCAGCGAGTTCGATGCCAGCCGGTTGGCGCCGTGCAGCCCGGTGAAGGTGACTTCGCCGACCGCATGCAGGTTGCACAAATCGGTGCGCGCGTCCATGTCGGTGACCACGCCGCCGCAGGTGTAGTGCGCGGCGGGCACCACCGGGATCGGCTGCTGCGTGATGTCGATGCCGAGCTCCAGGCAGCGGCGGTAAATCGTCGGGAAATGTTCACGCACAAATTCAGCGGGCTTGTGGCTGATGTCGAGGTACACGCAGTCGAGGCCGCGTTTTTTCATCTCGAAGTCGATCGCGCGCGCCACCACGTCACGCGGCGCGAGTTCGGCACGTTCGTCGTGCAACTGCATGAAGCGGCTGCCGTCGGGCAACAGCAGATGGCCGCCTTCGCCGCGCACCGCTTCGGTAATCAGGAAGGATTTGGCGTGCGGATGGAACAGACAGGTAGGGTGAAACTGCACGAATTCGAGGTTGGCCACCCGGCAGCCCGCGCGCCACGCCATCGCGATGCCGTCGCCGGTCGAGATGTCGGGGTTGGTGGTGTAGAGATAGACCTTGCCGGCGCCGCCGGTGGCGAGCACGGTGTGGCCGGCGGCAAAAGTTTCGACTTCGCCGGTTTCCTTGTTCAGCGCATAGGCGCCATGGATTTGCCGTTCCGACCCGCCCGCGCGGTGGCCAGCGATGAGGTCGATCGCGACGTGCTGCTCGAAAGTGTCGATATTCGGATGCGCGCGCACCTTGTCGAGCAGGCTGGTCTGCACCGCGTGGCCGGTTGCGTCGGTGGCGTGCACCACGCGGCGCCTGGAGTGGCCGCCTTCGCGCGCCAGATGGAGACCGCCCGGGGTGGCCGGGTCGGGGGTGAAGGCGACGCCGTTGGCAGTGAGCCAGGCAATCATCTCGCGCGCCCGGCTGGCCACCATCCGGGTCACGGCTTCGTCGCACAGCCCGGCGCCCGCCACCAGGGTGTCGTGCACATGCGCGTCGACCGAGTCGCCGCTATCGACTGCCGCCGCGATACCGCCTTGCGCCCAGTCGCTGGCGCCGTCGGTCATCTGGCGCTTGGTGACAATGGCAACGCGGCGCTGGTCGGCCAGTTTGAGTGCAGTGGTCAGCGCGGCGAGGCCGCTGCCGATGATGAGAACGTCGTGGCTATGCATGGTGTCGGCGGATGATAGCAGCCGCAGCAGGCTCGGCGAAATACCCGGGCTGGCGGTGAACTTTTTGCCGGGTTCACGCTCCCATCCAGCGGAGTTGCGGTCACGTATACTTTCGATATAACAAACAACATAAACAAAAAACCGCAGGGAGATATGTCGGATCGCGAACTGGATCAGGTGTTGGTCGAACGTGCCCAGCAAGGCGACAAGCGCGCTTTCGAGCTATTGGTGATCAAATATCACCGCAAGCTCGGGCGGCTGTTGTCGCGCATGGTGCGCGACGCAGCCGAGGTGGAAGACATCACGCAGGAAGCCTTCATCAAGGCTTATCGCGCGCTGCCGGGGTTTCGCGGCGAAAGCGCGTTTTACACCTGGCTGTACCGCATCGGCGTGAATACCGCCAAGAATTATCTGGTGGCGCGCAAGAAGCAGCCGGTGTCGTCGGACGTACTGGCGGAAGACGCAGAGAACTACGAAGAAGGCGAATTGCTGCGCGATATAGCGACGCCGGATGCGGAACTTCAGACCAAACAAATCGCCCAAGCAGTCAATGAGGCAGTCGATGCGCTGCCCGAGGAGTTGAGAACAGCCATCACGCTGCGCGAAATCGAAGGCATGAGCTACGAGGACATTGCGCAAATGATGGAATGCCCAATCGGCACCGTGCGCTCACGCATTTTTCGCGCGCGTGAGGCCATCGCAGTCAAGATCCGCCCGATGTTGGGCACCAGTCAGGATAAAAGGTGGTAACCATGTCAGCGCTACGCAAACCCGACTTCCTTTCCCATTCCGACGACGACCGACAGTCGTTTCTATCGGCCACGCTCGACGGCGAAACGACATACGCTGAAATCGAGGCGTGCATCGCGGCCTTGAAACGCGACGATGCCTTGCGACAAAGCTGGTCTGAATATCATTTCATCGGTGATCTGTTGCGTGGCGAGGCCGCTGCGCCAGATGATTTCATGGCGCGCTTCTCGGCCCAGTTGGCGGCCGAGCCAACCGTGCTCGCGCCGCGCCGCAGCGTGTGGCCGCAACGGGTGGCGGTGGCGTCAGTGGTTTCGCTCGCGGTGTGGGGCGTGGTTTCGTTCAGCGGGTTGCGGCCGGATGCGCCGACAGCCGCGCCCATGGCGGTGGCGCCGGGTTTTCAGCAAGTCGCGCTGCGGTCTGAACGAGCGGCCGACGATGCGCGTCTTGCCCCCTATCTGGTGGCGCACCAGGAATTTGCCCCGATGGCGGTGGCTTCACCCTACCAGCGCGTAGCGGCGGTTGTGGTGGAGCCGCGTTGATGCGATCGGTGTTGGTTAAATCCATGCCAACCTGGCGGCGAGGCTGGCTGATCGCGGGGTTGGGGTTGCTGGTGTTTTCCGGCATGGCGCATGCCGATGCCGCACTCGACTGGCTCAATCGCGCCGCCGCCGCTGCCAAGCAGCAGAACTACAGCGGCATCTATGTCTATCACCATGGCGGACATGTCGAAATATTGCGTGTCATGCACCGCACCGATGCGCAAGGCGAGCAGGAAAAAATCGAGGTGCTGGAAGGTGCGCCGCGTCAATTCTTGCGCATCAACAACGACGTGTACTGCCACCTGTCGGACGGTAAGCATGTGCGGCTGGAGCGCAACACGCCACGGCGTTTTTTCCCCGCCTTGCTGCCCGAGCAACCGGCCAGCCTGCTCGCGTATTACGACGCGAAACTGGGCGGGGTCGAGCGCGTCGCGGAACGCCCCTGCCAGGTGGTGATGCTGGAGCCACGTGATGGCTATCGCTATGCCCACAATCTGTGGCTCGACAAACAGACCGGATTGCCACTCAAGTCGCTCATGGTCAATAACAACGGCAACGTGGTATCGATGTTCGTCTTCTCCGAAATTCAGATAGGCAAGGCGCCCGACGCCCAACTGTTACTTAACGACATGACGGGCAAAAGCATCCAGCAAGCCAGTCTCGACAAACCCCCCAGCGTGACCTGGAACGTGGCGCCGCCGCCGGGGTTCGAGCGGGTGCAGGAAGCGGTGCGCGTGCTGCCTGGCAAACAGATGCCCGTCACCCACCTGGTGTTTTCCGACGGCTTGAGTGTGCTGTCGATGTTCGTGGAACCGGTCAATCCCCAAATGCAGCGTATGCACGGCTTGTCAGCCGAGGGCGCGATTGGGGTCTATGCGCGCGAGGTCGACGGTTACATCGTGACCACGCTGGGCGAGGTGCCGAGCACGGCGCTGATTGAAACCGGCAACTCGGTGAAAAAGAAGTGAGCGCCGACATGCAGGAGCCATCCATGCTGGAGCAAACCGCCGAGGTCATCAAAACCGCGGCGGACGGCATTTGGGTGAAGGCGGTCGAGCCATCGGGCTGCGGCACTTGCGCCGGGCAGGGCTGCTCGTCGCGCCGCATTGCCGAACTGTTCCAGCGCAAACCCCGCCTGTTTCTGGTCGATTGCGATTTGTCGCTGTCTCCGGGCGATCGCGTGGTGGTGGGCATTGCCAGCGGCAGCGTGCTCAAAAGCGCACTACGCGCCTACGGCCTGCCTTTGGTGTTAATGCTGACGGGCGCGCTGCTGGCGCAAGCGCTGCAACCCGGCGACGGCGCCGCCCTGATCGGCATGCTGCTGGGCGGCGCAGTGGGCTGGTTGGCCGCGCGTAGCGGACGAACTGCGCGGCCGGTGGTGCTCAGGCGTGAAGACGTGTTTCATTTAATGAAGGGTTAAACATGATGCGAGCAGTTTTGGCGATGATCGCAATGGTGGGTGCAATGTCCGCGCCCGCGCTGGCAAAAGACGTGATGGATGTGGCCGACCTGGTGGAAAGCCAGGGGGCGGCGGTGGTCAATATCAGCATCACCAAACTGGTGAAGCACAGCCCGAATGGCATGCCGGATGACGAGAACATGCAGGAGTTTTTCCGCCGCTTTTTCCCCGGTGGGCCAGGTGGGCAGGGCGGCCAGGGTGGTCCGGCACTGGAAATCCCGGCGCATGGCGAGGGCTCCGGCTTCATCGTTGGCAGCGACGGCACCATCCTCACCAACGCGCATGTGGTGCGCGGCGCCGACGAGGTGGTCGTCAAACTCACTGATAAGCGCACGTTCACCGCCAAGGTGATTGGCGCCGACGCGCGCACCGACGTCGCGGTGCTGAAAATCACCGCCAGCAATCTGCCCACCGTGAAGCTGGGCGACCCGGACAAGCTGCGCGTCGGTGAAGCGGTGGCGGCGATAGGTTCGCCGTTCGGGTTCGAGAATTCGGTGACAGCGGGCATCGTTTCCGCCAAGGGGCGTTCGCTGCCGTCGGAAAACTACGTGCCTTACATCCAGACCGACGTGGCGATCAACCCCGGCAATTCGGGTGGTCCGTTGTTCAACATGAAAGGCGAAGTGGTCGGCATCAATTCGCAGATTTACAGCCGCAGCGGTGGCTATCAGGGCCTTTCGTTTGCCATTCCCATCGACGTCGCGATGGAAGTCGTCGGCCAGCTCAAGGCCGGTGGCAAGGTCTCGCGTGGCTGGCTGGGCGTGGTGATTCAGGAGGTGACGGCTGATCTGGCCGAATCCTTCGGTCTGGATCGCCCGCGCGGTGCGCTGGTGTCACAGGTGCAGGACGATAGCCCGGCAGCCAAAGCGGGCTTGCAGGCTGCCGATGTCATTCTCAAATTCGATGGCAAACTGGTGGAAAATTCCGGCGACCTGCCGCGCATGGTGGGTACAGTCAAACCCGGCAACAAAATTCCGCTGGAAATCTGGCACAAGGGTAAGGCACAGACGGTCAGCGTCGTGCTGGCCGAACTGCCGGGTGAAGACCAGGTGGCCGGCAAGAGCGGCAAGGTGTTTTCGCGCGGCGGCCTCGCCTTGTCCGAACTCACTGCCGACCAGCGCCGCGAACTCAAGATCGACTATGGCCTGCTGGTGGAAGAAGCCACCGGAGACGCCGCGCGCGCCGACATTCATGCTGGCGACGTGATCCTCGCCGTGAACAACGGCAAAGTTGCCACCGTCGACGCCTTCCGCAAAGCCATCACCGCCGTGCCTACCGGCAAAAGCGCCGCCATTCTGGTGCGGCGCGCCGAAGGCTCGCTGTATATTCCGCTGAAAATTTCGGGTGAGTGACACACTCACGCTCTACACGCGGGCGGGCTGCCCGTTGTGCGAGGAGATGGCAGAAACCGTGCGCGCGCGGATCGGTGCGCAGCGTTTGATCGAGGTGGATGTCGATGCCGATCCTGAGCTGAAAGCGCGCTATGGCTGGGATGTGCCTTTATTGTTCGATGGTGATGTAGAGATTTGCCGGCATGAGCTTGATGCGGTTGCGTTTGCCGGGTGGTTGAAGGGCTAAGCGAAAATCTGCCCGAACCCGCCGCCATCCCGCGACGGGTTGCGGCTTGGCGATTAACCTAATCGTGCGTGCTGCGCCTCCAATTTTTGCAACATAACCGCGAAGTCGGCCAGCCGTGCCTGCTCCTGCTGCACTACGGCGGCCGGGGCTTTGTCGACGAAGCTGGCGTTAGCGAGCTTGCCTTGTGCCTTGGTGATTTCGTTCTGGATGCGGGCGATTTCCTTGGCCAGGCGGGCGCGTTCTTCGTCCTTGTTGATTTCCACCACCAGCATCAGCCGCAGGTTGCCGACCAGTTGCACCGGGGCGTCGGCGTCAGCCAGCGTGGCCACTACGCTGACTTCGCTCAGCTTGCCGAGTGCGCAGATGTAGGGTGCCAGCGCACTGATCACGGCGGCGTCGCCCTCGATCACCAGCGGCACGCGCTGCGCGGGTGACAGGCTCATTTCACCGCGCAGGGTGCGGCAGGCGTTGACCAGTTCTTTCAGCAGTTGAATGCGCGCGACGCTGTCGGGGTGGTGCTGCGCCGCATCGATCTGCGGATAGGGCGCAAGCATGATGCTGTCGCCCGTCACCCCGGCGAGCGGCGCAACTTTCTGCCACAGCTCTTCGGTAATGAAGGGGATGATCGGGTGGGCGAGGCGCAGCGTGGTTTCGAGCACGCTGGCCAGGGTGCGGCGGGTGGCACGCTGCTGTTTGGGCGAGCCGCCGTTCAATTGCACCTTGGCGAGTTCCAGATACCAGTCGCAGAATTCGTCCCAGACGAATTCGTACACCGCGCGTGCGGCCTGGTCGAAGCGATAGGCGGCAAACGCTTCATGCACCTCGGCGATAGCCTGCTGCAAGCGCGCGGCAATCCAGCGGTCGGCATCCGAGAATTCCATCGGCTGACTGACGTCCTGCCCGCAGTCGTGGCCTTCCAGATTCATCAGCGCGAAGCGGGTGGCGTTCCATAGTTTGTTACAGAAATTGCGATAGCCTTCGGCGCGTTGCAGGTCGAACTTGATGTCGCGACCGTGCGTGGCCAAACTGGCGAAGGTGAACCTCAAAGCATCCGTTCCATAGGCAGCGATGCCTTCTGGGAATTCGCGGCGGGTGCGCTTTTCGATGCTGGCGGCCTGCTTGGGATTCATCAGCCCGGTGGTGCGCTTGGCGACCAGGTCGCCGACTGCGATGCCGTCGATGAGGTCGATCGGGTCGAGCACGTTGCCTTTCGACTTGCTCATTTTCTGGCCTTCGGAGTCGCGCACCAGGCCGGTGACATACACCTCGCGGAACGGCACCTTGCCGGTGAGGTGCAGCGACATCATCACCATGCGCGCGACCCAGAAGAAGATGATGTCGAAGCCGGTGACCAGCACCGAGGTGGGCAGATAGCGTTCAAGCTCCGGCGTCTGCTGCGGCCAGCCGAGAGTGGAAAATGGCCACAGTGCGGACGAGAACCAGGTATCGAGCACGTCGTTGTCCTGCACCAGCTTTTTGCCGCCGGCCTGTTTGACGGCTTCGGCTTCTGTCGCGGCGACATAGAAATTGCCATCCTCGTCGTACCACGCGGGGATGCGATGGCCCCACCACAGCTGGCGCGACACGCACCAGTCCTGGATGTTTTCCAGCCATTGGCGATAGGTGGTGGTCCAGTTCTCCGGGACGAATTTCAGCTCGCCGGAATCGACTGCGGCCAGGCCCTGCTTGGCCAGGCCTTCCATGCTCATGAACCACTGGTCGGTGAGCATGGGCTCGATCACCGCGTGGGTGCGGTCGCCGCGTGGAATCATCAGCTTGTGCGGTTTGGCCGAGACCAGGAGGCCTTTCGCCTGCAAATCGTCGAGCAGTTTCTGCCGCGCGTCGTAACGATCCAGCCCCTGGTATTCAGTCGGGCACAGCTCGTTCATTTTGGCGTCGAGCGTGAGCACGCTGATCGCTACCAGCTTGTGACGCTGGCCGATCTGCCAGTCATTGAAGTCGTGCGCCGGGGTGATCTTGACCACGCCGGTGCCGAATTCACGATCCACATACTCGTCGGCGATGATGGGGATGCTGCGCTCGGCAATCGGCAAGCGGACGTGCTTGCCGATCAGGTGGGCGTAGCGTTCGTCTTCGGGGTGGACGGCGACGGCCGTGTCGCCGAGCAGGGTTTCCGGGCGGGTGGTGGCGACGGTCAAAAAGCCGGAGCCATCTTCCAGCGGGTAGTTGATTTCCCAGATGAAGCCGTCTTCTTCGGTGCTGACGACTTCGAGGTCGGACACCGCCGTCTGCAATACCGGGTCCCAGTTCACCAGCCGCTTGCCGCGATAAATCAGGCCTTCGCGGTAGAGCCGCACGAACACTTCGGTGACGGCTTTCGACAGATCCGCATCCATGGTGAAGCGCTCGCGGCTCCAGTCGGGACTGGTGCCCAGCCGCCGCATTTGCCGCGTGATGGTGGAACCGGAATGGTCTTTCCATTCCCAGACTTTTTCCAGAAACTTTTCGCGGCCAAGGTCGTGGCGCGAAATATTCTGCGCATCCAGTTGGCGCTCCACCACGATTTGCGTGGCGATGCCGGCGTGGTCGGTGCCCGGCTGCCACAAGGTGTTGTCGCCCCTCATGCGGTGGTAGCGGGTGAGCGCGTCCATCAGCGTGTGCTGGAAGGCATGTCCCATGTGTAGCGTGCCGGTGACGTTTGGCGGCGGCAGCATGATGCAGTAGGCGGGGGCTGCAGCGGCATCGCCTGCCTTGAAATGGCCGGCATTTTCCCATTGGGCGTACCAGCGTTTTTCGATGTCAGCCGGTTCGAAGGATTTAGCGAGTTCCATGGCGTGCGCGCAAAACCGCCATTGTCTCAAAAAAACCTGGGATACATCGCAAAAATGCTGCTAAAGACGTGGTTTCAACTCGATGGATCGCGCGGCTGCTTGAGTTTTTCGGCGACGGCGTCACGCACGATTTCGCGCACGTTGACATCGAGCTGGCTGAGCAGGTTGGCCACTGTCTGGTCGAGATTCTTGCGCAACTCGGCCGCGACCTGCTTTTCCATCACTTCGGACAAACGGGGCGCCAGTTCGCTCATCAGCTGTTCGGCCAGGCTGTCGTTCACGGCGGAAGCGGGAGCGGGAGCCACGGCTGGTTCGGGTTCGGCGGGCGGCGAAGCCGGGGTGATCACAGGCGCAGCGGCGACCACGGGTGCGATGGGTGGCGTGCCGCGTTCGATCACCTGGGTCAGCACCGGCAGCCAGGCATCGGGCGGTGGGGCGTGTTCGGGAGGCAGATCAGCACCACTCTCGCTGCCGCCGCGATGCTTTTTCAGCAGCGCATCCATTTTGCTCAATGTGTCCATTTTGCCTGGCGGCGGGCTGTCGCTCATCGTGACCTCGCGTTTATCCGGCCTGCTGGCGCAGATCGTGCGTTTTCATGGCGTAGCCGCGCGCCTGATAAAAGCGGTAACGCGCTCGCCCCTGTTCGCGTCCGGCATCGTCCTGGCCGATGATTTCGACCAGGCGTTCAAAGCGGGCAAAGGCGGGCGGCTGCTCGTGATGCAGGTTGATCATCACGTCGGCGATGTGCAGGGCGTCGGCGTTGGCGCCGATCAGCACCGGGGTCTCGCCCGCCAGCACGTCGCCGTCGCGGCAGTGCGGTACGAAACTCAGCGCCGGCGTCGTCCACAACAGGCGGTCGATGGCGTCGGCCAGTGCCGCATCCGGCGCGTAAATCATCACCTGCTTGCCCTGGCCGTGCGCCTTGGCGGCGACGCGGCGAGCGACGTCGAGCGGGTTGTCGGCAAAGGTGTAGAAAGTGATCTCGGTCACTTTTCCGCGCGGTTCAACAGGAAGTGCACCAACAGCGACACCGGGCGGCCGGTCGACCCTTTGTCGCGCCCGCCCTTGTACGCGGTGCCTGCGATGTCGAGATGTGCCCAATGATATTTTTTGGCGAAACGCGACAGGAAGCAGGCTGCGGTGATTGATCCTGCGGGGCGGCCGCCGATGTTGGCCATATCGGCGAGGCTGCTCTTCAACTGTTCCTGATAATCGTCCCACAGCGGCATGCGCCACACGCGATCCCAGGCGTCGTCAGCGGCGTGCTCGATTTCACGCGCCAGCGGGTCGTGGTTGCTGAACAGCGCGCTGGGGTGTGAGCCGAGCGCGATTACGCAGGCGCCGGTCAGCGTCGCCAGGTCGATCACCGCATCGGGCTCGAAGCGTTCGGCATAGGTCAGCGCGTCGCACAGGATCAAACGGCCTTCGGCGTCGGTGTTGAGGATTTCGATGGTCTGGCCGGACATCGAGGTGACGATGTCGCCCGGCTTGTTGGCATTGGCGTCGGGCATGTTTTCGCAGGCCGGAATCAGTCCGATGACGTTGAGCGGCAATCTCAGTTCGCCGATGGCGCGGAAGGCGCCGATGACTGCGCCGCCGCCGCTCATGTCGTAGTTCATCTCGTCCATTTCGGCGGGTGGCTTGAGGGAAATGCCGCCAGCGTCAAAGGTGACCGCCTTGCCGACCAGCACCACGGGCTTGTCGCCCTTGGCGCCGCCTGCGTGCTTGAGCACGATGAAGCGGGGCGGTTTGTCGCTGCCCTTGCCGACCGACAGAAAGGAACCCATGCCGAGTTTGTCGCAGGCGGCGTAATCGAGAATTTCGCAACCGAAGCCATGGGCTTTCGCCATCTTCCGCGCTTCGCTGGCCAGATACTCCGGGGTGCAGATGTTGGACGGCGTGTTGCCCAGATCCTTGGCCAGTGCGATGCCGCGGGCGATGGCCAGGCCGCGGGCGAGGCCGATATCGCCGAACTTCAGCTCGCCACGCCGCGTCACGGCGAAGATCACCCGCTTGAGCGGACGTCGCGCTTCGTTCGACTTGCTTTTCATGTGGTCGAAGCGATACAGCGCATCGTGGGCGCTGATGACAGCCTGCTCGACGTTCCAGGCAGTGTCACGTTTTTTTACCGGGATTTCGGAGAGCGTGATGACGGCTTCCATCGAGCCGGTGTCGCGCAGGGTTTTGACCGCGCAGGCGATGGCATCGCGGTAGGATTTTTCGTGGAAATCGCGCTCCTTGCCGAGGCCGACCAGCAGGATGCGATCTGCCAGAATGTTGGGCACTTTGTGCAGCAACAGCGTGCTGCCCACCTTGCCATCCATGTCGCCGCCGCGCAGGATCTCCGACAGATAACCGTCGCTGGCGCGGTCGATGTCGATGGCAGGTCCCGACAGCTTGCGATTGTCGAATACACCGACGACGACACAGGCGCTGCGCTGCTTTTCGGGCGATCCGCTTTTTATGCTAAATTCGAGTTCGATTTCCTTGTTTTCCATGTCTGTGCTCAAAAAAATACAATTTGCCGGTCAAGCGGTGGTGATCGACGCTGGGGCGATTATTGGCGCAGGTGCGGCCGAATGTCAAAACGCCGTTCGTGTTTCGAACACTCCCCGTACCCCGCCATGCTCTATCGCCGCGCGCTGACCCGCGAGATGGGCCTCACCACCGGCGCCGTGCTCACGGTGCTGATGGCGATTGCGCTGGTGATCCTGTTCATCCGTCTGCTGGGCGATGTGGCGCGCGGTGAGTTGGCCAACGAGGCCGTATTCACCTATCTGGGCTTTTCGCTGCTGTATTTTTTGCCGGTATTGATGACGATTGCGCTGTTTGCCGGCGTGCTGCTGCCTTTGTCGCGCATGTGGCGTGATAGTGAAATGGTGATCTGGCTCAATGCCGGCCTGTCGCTCACGCAATGGATGCGGCCAGTGCTGGCCTTTGCCGTACCCTTTTCACTGGTGATCCTGTTGTTGACGCTGGCGCTGAATCCCTGGGTGCAAACCAAAAAGAGCGAATATCGCCAGGATTTGCGCAGCCGCAGCGAAACCACGCTGATTGCGCCGGGATTGTTTGCCGAATCCAGCGTAGGCCAGCGTGTTTTTTATGTGGAATCGCTCAACCCGCTGACCGGCATCGTGCGCAATGTATTCATGCAGTCGAACATCGACGGCAAACTGGGGCTGGTGGTCGCGCGGGAGGGCTATCACACCCAGCTGTTCGACAACTCGCGCTATCTGGTATTGAAGGACGGGCGCCGCTATGAAGGCACGCCTGGCCAGCTTGATTACCGCATCGTGCAGTTCGAGCGTTACTGGATGCGACTCGATCCGGTTGCCATAGGCGCCAGGGAAACCAGCGTTCGTCAGGCGCCGTTGACCGAGTTGGTCAATGATGCTTCGCCCCCGGCGCGGGCCGAGTTGCTGTGGCGGCTCGGCGTGCCGGCGTCGGCGCTTGTTCTGGCCGTCATGGCTATTCCGCTCAGTTTCGTCAACACGCGGGCGCGCCGCTCCTATGGCCTGGTGATCGCGCTGCTGCTGTATTTCGTTTACAACAATTTGCTGTCGTTGTCGCAGGCGTGGGTGGCGCAGGGCAAGCTCAATCCCTGGGTGGGGATGCTGGCGGCGCATGGAGTGATGCTGTTTGCCGTGGCGGCGTTGTTTTACCTGCGCTCGCAGCAGCACGCGCCGCGCGGGAGGCGGCCATGAAGCTGCTTGCGCGCTATCTGGCAAGCCAGGTGCTGGGCGCGTCGGCCTTCGTGCTGCTGGGCTTGCTGTTGTTGTTTGCGTTTTTTGACGTGATTGAAGAGCTGGGCAGCCTGGGGCGCAACAACTATGGTCTGGGGCAGGCGGCGGTGGTGGTGCTGCTGAATATTCCTGGGCATTTGTATGAAATTATGCCGGTGGCGGCGTTGATCGGCACCTTGTTTGCGCTGTCGCGTCTGGTGGGCAATTCGGAATACGCGGTGATGCGGGTATCGGGCTTGTCCACCTGGCGGGTGGCGGGTTATTTCAGCGTGATCGGGGTGGGCTTGTCGCTGCTGTTGCTGCTGCTGGGTGAGTACGTTGCGCCGTGGTCGGCGCAGGCGGCGCAGCGCTATAAGCTGTTGGCCACGCACTCAGTGGTGGCGCAGCAGTTTCGCTCGGGCTTATGGGTGAAGGATGGCAATCGCTTTATCAACGTGCGCGAGGTGATGCCCGACAATACCTTGCGCGGCATCGAAATTTACGGGTTCGAGGCCGACGGCCGCCTCGGCTGGATCCGCGCCGCCGACCAGGCCAACTGGCGCGGCAACCAGACCTGGGATTTGCAACAGGTGGTGGAGACGCGTTTCGGCGCCGATGGCATTCGCGCCAGCCGCAGCGCACACCAGGACTGGCAGTCGGTGCTGTCGCCCGACATCCTCAGCGTGCTGCTGGTCGCGCCGGAAAAAATGTCGGCGCGCACCCTGTGGCGCTACGTGGCGCATCTCAAGGAAAACGGCCAGAAAGCGACGCGCTACGAACTCGCCCTGTGGACGAAATTCATCAGCCCGTTCGTCATCCCGATCATGATGCTGATCGTCATGCCATTTGCCATCCAGGGGCCGCGTGAAGGTGGCACCAGCAGCAAGATTTTCATCGGTATTCTGGCTGGGCTCACCTTCCATTTGCTGAGTCGGCTGTTTGGCCATCTTGGCTTGCTGAATGACTGGCCAGTCGTTGTCGTGGCGAGTTTGCCATTGCTGATTTTTCTGGCTATCGCGCTGATGGGCATCCGGTGGGTAGATCGACGCTAGAGAGCCTGCCGCAGCGGTTGGCCGTCTGCCTGCTTGCCAGTCAGCCTGCGGACAAGCTGGCTTGCGTGCATGCCTTGCAGACAGACTGGCTGGCTGGGCGCCTGGCGCCGGATGTCGATATCGAACGCGCACCCATTGACCAGCCGGGACAACCTGCGCAACCCAGCTTAATCCCGCCGCAGCAGGTTCCGCGCCGTCGCGCCGACACCTTGCCTGGCCGCGCCGCGCTCGTCCATGCGCTGGCGCATATCGAATTCAACGCCATCAACCTGGCGCTCGACGCCGCGCATCGCTTTGCGGGCATGCCGCTCGCGTATTACGCCGACTGGTTGCGGGTGGCGGACGAGGAAGCACAGCATTTTGATTTGCT
>Ga0315271_10001643_pt1 | contig 13630 bp, 9 predicted proteins | sample C3_top_MG_FD_204664 | JGI IMG/M metagenome (GOLD analysis project Ga0315271, IMG submission 204664) | Sediment microbial communities from Yellowstone Lake, YNP, Wyoming, USA - C3_top | ecosystem: Environmental > Aquatic > Freshwater > Lake > Sediment | place: USA: Wyoming | collected 2017-08-01 | reverse complement strand
CCTCCTTCGTGAAAGCCGGCCGCAATCTCGCGAGCGCCTCTGCGGTCGTGTCCGCGCGCGGGTGTTCGTCACGCTCCACGATGACGGGCTCGCCCTTCTTCTGTGGGATGGAGATGGGCACCAGCTGGGTGTCGAACCGGCCCGCCTCCATGGCGGCCGCCGTCCGGCGCTGGCTCTCCAGCGCGAAGGCGTCCTGACGCTCGCGGGAGATGCCCCAGCGCGCGGCGACGTTCTCGGCCGTCTCGCCCATCGAATGCGGGTGGTGCTTCTGGGCGAGGCGGGGGTTCACGAATCGCCAGCCGAGGGTCGTATCCACCAGCGGGCGATCGCCTCGCTCGTAGGCAGACTCGGCCTTGAGCTGGACGTAGGGGGCACGTGACATCGATTCGACAGCGCCACCGATGAAGACGTCGCCGTCCCCGACCGCGATGGCGTGGGCGGCGGAGTTGATGGCCTGCAGGCCGGATCCGCACAGGCGGTTCACGGTCAGGCCGCCGACTTCGACCGGAAAGTCGGCGAGAAGCAAAGCCATCCGGGCCACGTTGCGGTTGTCCTCGCCGGCCTGGTTGGCACAGCCCAGGATCACATCCTCCACGATGGCCGGGTCCACGCCGGCCCGGTCCACGACCGCCCGCAGCACGGCCGCGGCAAGGTCATCCGGGCGGACTCCCGCGAGGGCGCCGCCATAGCGACCGATCGGGCTGCGGACCGCTTCGACGATCCAGGCTTCACGAAGCGGACGGTGGCTATCTCTGGTCATGCAGCTATCGTACGCGGGACGGCAGGTCCGCCGGTCAGGCCGTGGGCGCGCCGTCGAACTCGACGAGGCGTCCGTCCACCAGTTCGAAGACCCGCCGATCGATGGGCTCGTCCGCGCCGCCCGACTGCTCGACGATGAAGTCGGCGAAGAGCACAGCGAAATCGTCGTCACCGGGACGGAGTGAGCCGGCCGTCAACAGATGTCGCTCCGGGAGCCCGACCAGGATCCGACCATGTGGCCCCAGCTCGGCCACGAGATGGTCCACCACGTCCGGCAGCAGGATACGCGCGGCGTCCCAGCCGTCCCCGGTAGCGGAGCTGACGAGGTGTCGTTCGCCCGAGACTTCTTCGGTCCATGGCGCGGCGGCGGACCAGCGGGCCAGGTTGGCCAGCGCGGCGTCCTGGATCTGCGCCGGATCGATTCCCCATGACAGCAGGTGGTCGCCGTTGACCACCACATCGAACGCACCCGCATCGATGGTGTAGACGACCGGAAGTCCAGCCGGGCCCACATCAAGGAGTGGCTGTGCGTGACTCACGGCGCTCGCGACGAGCCTGTCGCGGTCGATCCCCTCCACAGACAGGCCCTGCGTGCCGACCGGCCGGAACGCAGGGTAGATGAGGTCGCGCGCGCGCTCCCAGTCGTGTTCGGGCGAATCCATCGCGGAGACGGAAGGCTCGGGACCGGGGGTGTGGCCGCTGCTGGGGCCACCCTCCTCGAGAGGGGCGAGGTAGTTCGGGGCGGTGTCGCGCAGGGCGGGCGCCGGCTCGTCGCCGATGTCGCCGTCAGGATCCTGGCGGACATCGCTGCCGTCGAACGGGTCGCGCTCCATCCGTGCTCCTCCCATGACTGCCTGCGTGATCAGCTCCCGGTCCAGACGGCCGGGCGCTTCTCGATGAACGCGGCCATGCCCTCGCGTTGGTCGTGCGAATCGAACAATGCGAAGAATGCCTGACGTTCGGCCGCAAGACCAGAGGCCAATGGCAATTCCGCTGCGGCCCGAACGGAGTCCTTCGCGGCACGAACAGCGAGCGGCGGCATCGCGGCGATCCGGGCGGCCAGCTCCAAGGCGGCATCCACGGTCGTGGCGGCGGGCACGACCTTGGTCACGAGGCCGGCGCCAAGCGCCTCATCGGCACCCATCGTCCGGCCGGTCAGGATGAGTTCCATCGCCCGGGGCGCCCCGATCGCGCGGGTCAGACGCTGCGTGCCGCCGGCCCCCGGCATGACCCCGAGCTTGATCTCCGGCTGGCCGAACTGCGCGTCGTCGCCGGCGATGAGCATGTCGCAGGCCAACGCCAGCTCACATCCGCCACCCAGCGCGAAACCGCGGACCGCCGCGATGAGGGGCAGACCGATCGCATCGATCCGACCCCACGCGTCGAAGTCATGGCCGGCGGCCAGACTGGCAGCGGTCTGCCGGGCCAGTTCACGGATATCGGCGCCGGCTGCGAATGCCCGGGTCCCGGCACCGGTCAGCACGATCGCCCGACAGGTGGGGTCGGCATCCAGGACCTCGAGGGCGTCGGCCAACTCGCGCAACAGGTCGAAGCTGAGCGCGTTGAGCGCCTCGGGCCGGTGGATCGTGACGAGCGCGACACCCGTGACGAGATCGGCAGGCGCCATCGATGCCGGGGCCACGGCCGGCATCGTGACGCGGATGTAGCGGCCTGCGGCGGGATCGGCGGGATCGGCGTCGGTCACGTCGACAGTATCCACCGCCAAGCGAGTCGCCGGGGCGGCCTCGCGGCGCTATCCGGCTCGAGCGCGTGCCTCGGTTTCCGTCGAGCGGTAGAACCCGGCCAGAGCCGCGTTGAACAGGGCGGGCTGGCTGGCCATGACCTCGTGGCCGCAATCCGGGACCACGAAGAGTCTGGCGTTCGGCAGCTGACGGGCGAGCCCCCATCCATGGTCCACGGGCACGAACGGGTCGCGATCGCCGCACACGACCATCGTCGGAGCCGACACCGCTCGCAGGTCACGTGGCGTCAGCAGTGGCTGCGTCGAGACCTCGGTGGAGATCGCCGGCAACAACCGCTGCCAGGCACCTTCTCCCTGCACCGGATCGTGTCGGGCGGCCAGCTGGCCCGCCCAGCGCGGATCGTCGCGCAGGATCCGCTCCGGATCCATCAAGCGCCGAGCGACGCTCGCCCGAGGTTCGCGCTGCGGCGTGATCCCGACCAGCACGAGCGTGCGCAGGCGGGCGGACGATCGGGTCGCGAAGGTCATCGCGGTCATCGCTCCCATGGAGAAACCCAGCAGGTGGAACGTGCTCAGGCCGAGCGCATCCACGAAGCCCTCCAGGTCCACGACCAACTGCGCCTGGGAGAACCCGGCCGAGACATCCCAGCGCGTCCTTCGGTGTCCGCGTGCGTCCGGCAGGTACAGCCGAAAGGCCTTGCTCACGGACGGGATCTGTGCCGCGAAGTCCTCGCGCCCAGAGGAGGTCGCGCCGTGAAGGGCGACCAGCGGCGGCCCGGCACCCATGACGTCATAGCCGACCTGCAGCCCATTGGCGAGTACCGATGGCATGTGCCGCTAGACCTCCGGGCGCTCGATGCGCCGGTAGTGGCGGCGGTAGTAGAGCAGCGGCATCGGATCGTGGGTTTCGGTGGCAAGCGCCTCCACGCGCCCGATGAACAGGTCGTGATCGCCTGCCGAGAAGGTCTTCACGACCGTGCATTCGAGCGTCGCGATCGCCCCGTCCAGGAGAGGGACACCGGTCACACCGGGATGCCACGACGCGCCACAGAACGCCTCTCGGCCAGGCTCCACGGCCGAGCCTGCGAAACAATCCGACAGCGCCTGCTGGTCCTCCGAGAGGATGTTCACGCCATAGCGGCCGGACACCCGCAGGATGGGCGTCATGACACGGCGACGGTCCAGGGCGATCACCACCAGGGGCGGCTCCAGCGACACGGAGCTGAGCGAATTCACCGTGATCCCGGCAGGCCGACCGTCGTCCAGCGCGGTCACCACCGTCACGCCCGTGACGAAGTGACCCATCACGCGACGGAAGACATCGGGCTGGACAGTCGGCTCGGCGCTCACGGTGGGGAGTCTACGGGTAGTCCGCGGTCACGTCGTTGGAGGCCAGGTGGGATGCGCCCGTGGGAAGCGGTCGTCACGGCACGATGGCGGCGCGGTCGCGAGGGCGCGATGCGGCGTGTTGCGCCCAGAACACCAAAACAGCGCGGCTGGTGGGTATGGGATCGCGGCCGACCCGACATGGATGGTTCGACGGTTGGATCGGCCCCACGGCGAGCTCGATCGGCCCACGGCGAGCTCGATCATCGCCTTGCAGGGTCGGCATGGGCGGGTCTGAGCCGCGCGTCGGCCCCGCGACGCGACTCCCACCGATCCAGAACGTGCAGGTCGACACTCCGAAGGCCATGGGGCTCCGATTTGTCCTTCCACGCGCAACACGGGGCGGATTTGCGCGCCAACACGCCACGGGGCAGCGCGGCCAGTCGCCTGACTGGACGCCTACAATCGCGATATGACTGACAGCGGCCCGCGCACGACCAGGACCACGACCAACACCAACCGCACGACGCGCACCGAACGTGATTCGATGGGCGAGATGGAAGTCCCGACAGAGGCCCTGTATGGCGCGTCCACGCAGCGCGCGGTCCTGAACTTCCCGATCTCAGGTCAGCACTTCCCGCGCCGCTTCATCCGGGCGCTTGCGCTCATCAAACTTGCGGCCGCGGAGACCAATGCCGAGCTGGGCCTGGTAGAACCGGATGCTGCCGCAGCCATCGCCGCCGCGGCGCAGGAAGTCGCGGACGGGGCCTTCGACCAGCAGTTCCCGATCGATATCTACCAGACCGGGTCCGGCACCTCCACGAACACGAACATGAACGAGGTCGTGGCCCACCTGGCGGCGGCCCGACTCGGCGGCGGTCGGACGGTCCATCCCAACGACGAGGTCAACCGCTGCCAGAGCAGCAACGACGTCATCCCGACCGCCCTGCAGCTATCGGCCGCCATGGCCATCGAGGAAGAACTCCTACCTGCCCTGGAACGACTGCACACGGCGCTCGTCGCCAAGGAGCAGGAGCTCTGGCCGATCGTCAAGACCGGCCGGACGCACCTGCAGGACGCGACGCCCGTGCGCCTCGGCCAGGAGTTCCGCGGGTACGCCGGCCAGGTCGAGGAGTCGCTCCGGCGCGCTCGCACGGCCCAGGTGGAGCTGCTCAGCGTGCCCCTGGGCGGCACCGCCGTGGGCACCGGGATCAACGCCCACCCCGAGTATGCGTTCCGCACGTGCGCACGCCTGTCCCTGCTGACCGGCCTGACCGTTCGCGAGACGCCGAACCACTTCCACGCCCAGGCCACGCTGGATGCCTCGATCGCCGCCCACGGCGCCATCCGGACGATCGCGCTGAGCCTCTGGAAGATCGCCTCGGACGTCCGGCTCATGGGCATGGGTCCCCGGGCCGGGATCGGGGAGCTGGCACTGCCCGAGACGCAACCCGGCTCCAGCATCATGCCGGGCAAGGTGAACCCGGTCATGGTGGAGAGCCTGACGATGGTGGTCGCGCGCGTGGTCGGCAACGATGCGACCGTCGCATTCAGCCAGACCGGGAGCTTTCTGGAACTCAACGTGATGCTGCCGGTGACCGCCGTCGCCATGCTCGAATCGATCTCACTCCTGGCGGCCGCCGGCTCCAACTTCAGCGCCCGCTGCATCGAGGGACTGACCGCCACGGACCGGGGTCCGGCACTCGTGGAGCAGGGCCTGATGCTGGCGACCGCACTGGCCCCGGCGATCGGCTATGACGAGGCAGCGAAACTCGCCAAGGAAGCGTTCAAGAGCGGCAAGACCATCCGGGAACTGGCCCTGGAGCGCGGGATGGAGCCAGGGGTCCTGGATCGGCTCCTGGATCCGGCATCCATGACCGAACCGGGCCTGGGCGGCTGAGCGGCCGGCGGCTGAGCAACGTGCCTCCCGATCCACGATCGCCTTTGGTACGATCCAGCACATGACCTCCACCCGCCTCTGGGATCGTGCCGCTGCCATACCCGCGACGATCGACGGTCGTCGCCGGCCGGAGGTGACCGCACTGCCGGCCGGCCTGCCCAGCGTCGCGGAGCTGTTCGACTTCATGCGCGATGCGGAGACCCGCTTCGCGACTTTGCGCATGCGGATCGTCGAACGGGCCTGGACCGCTCGCGGCGAGGACGTCACCACCATCGACGTCCTGCTGCGCCACCCGGGCGCTGCCAGGGTGGCCACGAGTCTGCCCGGGTCGGCGGTGACGGGGTCAACGGTGAGTGGCCCATACGAGATCTGGATCACGGACGGCGAACTGGTCAGGACGTACGCCAGCGCCCACACGCTCGGCACGCAACGGCCCGTCCGTGCCCGTCCGCGCGGGCTTGGCGATCCGGACTTCCCCGCTGCTTCCAGGGTCTACGACCCGGTCACCGCCCTGCCGGCGGAGACGCTGGCGGACACGTTCGTCCACCCGGCCGGGTTCTGCCAGAACGTGCTGGCCACCGGGCCGTGCACGATCACCGGGACGGACCTGATCGGGGGTCGTGAGGCGATCCTCCTGGCCAGCGACCACCCGCGAACCATCGGCCTCGCTGGCGACCGCTCGGACTTCGGTCTGTCCCTCGGCGTGGACCGCGAGACGGGCGTCATCGTCCGCCTGATCGAAACGATCGGTGGCACGGTCGCTCGGCACGCCGAGGTCACGGATCTGGCGCCGGATGCCCCGCTCCCACCGTCCGCCTTCGAGTTCGCCTTTCCCAGCGGGACGACGATGCTCTACTGACCCGGCGAGGCTTTTCGCCTCCGGGAGAGCGCGTATAGTCCGGCAATCGAATCGAGCCCGAGTCGAACGCCATCTGGCGGACTCGTGCCCCCGTGCCACGGTGGGGAGAGGAGGTCCGAAGCGACCGACCAGCAGCGGACTCCATCCGCCTGCTCTGCGGCTGCCCCGGCCGCCCGCCGCTCCCGTCATCCCCGTACATCCCCGCGTTCGCGCGCGGCGCACCCGATGGGTCGCGGCCGCCGCACACGGATCGGTCTTGAGGAAGACCGATCCGACCCATCGCCCGATCGGGCGATCAGGTTCGAGTGAGGGAGGAATCGATGACACAACCCAAGTCCCGCGACGACGTCATCCGGCAGGATGTGGCCGACCTGCACAAGTTGGGATACGCGCAAGAGCTCTACCGCTCGATGGGCGGCTTCAGCAACTTCGCGATCAGCTTCAGCATCATCAGCATCCTGACCGGCGCGGTCATCCTGTACAACTATGGCCTCGCCCTCGGCGGACCTGGAGCGGTCGGGATCGGGTGGCCACTTGTGACCGTGTTCACCCTGCTGATCGCGGCATCGATGGCGGAACTCGCGTCCGCCTACCCGACGGCCGGCGGCCTCTACTACTGGGCGAGCCGACTGCGCAACAAGGACTGGGGCTGGTGGACCGCCTGGCTCAACCTCGGTGGACAGATCTCCATCGTCGCCGGCATCAACTACTCGGCGGCGTTCTACCTCGGTGCCACCCTGCTGCAGCCGCTCTTCGGCTTCGACCCGAACGCGGAGACGCTCGGACTGACCAACGCCATCTGGTTGACGGGCCTGCTGATCCTGATCGAGATCGGCTTCAACATCGCCGGCACCCGGGTCGTCGCGATGATGAACGACATCTCGGTCTGGTGGCACATCGGCTTCGTCATCGCCATCGCGGTCTCACTGTTCCTCCTTGGGTCGCAGCCCACCCACCCGGTCGACTTCCTGTTCACCATCGCGCCTGCGGGCACGACTGCCGATGGCGCCGGGATCGCGACGATCATCCCGTTCGGGATCGCCGGGGCGTTCGCCCTGAGCCTCCTCCAATCGCAGTGGACCTACACCGGCTACGACGCATCGGCGCATGTGGCTGAGGAGACGGTCCAGGCGCGCACAGCTTCCGCGTGGGGCGTCTTCCTGTCGGTGGCCGTGTCTGCCATCTTCGGCTACATCCTGCTGGTCGCCCTGACGCTCAAGATGACCAGCCCGGACGACGTCCTGGCCAACAGCACCGGCGGCGGCGGCGTCGCCTACATCCTGGGCGCCAACCTTGGGACCGGCCTGAACCAGCTTGGTGGGTTGCTCTCCGTGGGCATCGCGTTCGCGATGACCTTCTGCGGTTTCTCGTCGATCGCTTCGGCCGGCCGGATGCTCTACGCGTTCAGCCGAGATGATGGGGTTCCCGGAAGTCGCTGGCTCAAGAAGGTCAGCCCCCGGTTCCGAACACCGTCCAACGCGGTCATCGGGATCAGCGTCGCCAGCTGGCTGCTCATCGCCCTCATCTACGTCCTGACGAAGGCGATGGGCGGCGATCCGTTCTTCATCATCGCGGGCGTGACTGGCGTCAGTACGGTGCTCCTCTACTGGGCCTACGGCCTGTGCATCGCCCTGGGCCTGTGGGGCGATCAGTCGTGGCGCAACGAGCGCACCTGGAGCCTCGGGCGCTGGAGCAAGCCATTCGCGGTCGTCTCGGTGCTCTGGATCATCGTGATCACGCCGCTCTTCCTGTATCCGTTCCCGCTGAACCCCGCGGCACTCGCCACGGTCATCGGCTTCCTCGTCCTACTGGCCATCTACTTCATCTTCTGGGCTCGAACCCGGTTCGTCGGACCGCATCGCCAAGGTAGCGAGGCGGAGCTCAGTGATATCGAGAAGGAATTCGAGCGCGCAGCCGGCGAGCTCGGGGCGACGGCCGCCTGAGTCGACGCTCGTTCAGTGATGCGAAGGCCGGCCCTCACGGGCCGGCCTTCGCCACAACCCAACCAACACGGAGGCCAGCACGATCATGGGCGACCAGGGTCACGAGAAGAACCCTCGACTCATCGAGCTCGAGCAGATGGTCAGGGACGGCCGGATCGACACGCTCGTCGTGGCCTTCGCGGACATGCAGGGCCGGCTCATGGGCAAGCGTGTCCAGGCCCAGGCGTTCCTCGACGGGGTCATCGATCACGGCGCGCACTTCTGCACGTACCTGCTGGGTACGGACATGGAGATGAACACGCCCGAGGGCTTCAAGCTGATGAACTGGGAGACCGGCTACGGCGACTGGATCGCCCGGCCGATCTGGGACCAACTGCGGGTTCTGCCCTGGCTACCCGGCACCGCGATGGTCCTCGCCGACGCTGTCGATGAAGAGACCGGGCTGGAGATCCCCATCGCGCCGCGGACCATCCTCAAGGGCCAGGTGGCCGCAGCCGCGAAGATGGGCTACGCCCTGAAGGCGGGCTCCGAGTTCGAGTTCTACATCCTGAAGGATTCGTGGGAGGAACTGGCCGAACGCGGTCATCCGATCCCACGCACGTTCGGCCACTACAACGAGGATTACCACCTGTTGCAGGCCACCAAGGCTGAACCGCTCCACCGCCTCCTTCGCAACCAGATGACGGCGGCCAACGTCCCGATCGAGTTCAGCAAGGGCGAGGCGGCGAACGGACAGCACGAGGTCAACATCCGCTACGACCACGTCATGGAGTCCGCCGACCGGAGCGTCGTGTTCAAGCATGGCGCGAAGGAGATCGCCTACCTCAACGGTTGGGGCATCACCTTCATGGCCAAGCCGGACCACCGTTGGACCGGGTCGTCCGGGCATCTCCACATGAGCCTGTGGGACATCGTCAAGGACACCCCGCTGATGCATGCCGCCGAAGGCGAACCGGCTGGTCCCTACGGGCTGTCGCAGGTCGGCCAGCACTTCATGGCCGGGATGATGGCGCTGTCGCGGGAGATGGCCGTCTTCATCGCCCCGTTCATCAATTCGTACAAGCGCTATGCCTCGCTGTCGTGGGCGCCCGTGAACGTGGTCTGGGGTCGCGACAACCGGACGACCGGCTTCCGGCTCGTGGGACGCGGTCCCGCCCTCCATGTGGAGGATCGCTTTCCAGGCGGCGACATGAACGCGTACCTGACGTATGCCGCGGCCATCGGCGCCGGGCTGTACGGCATCAGGCACGAATTGCCGCTCGAACCCGAGTTCAAGGGCAACGGCTACCTGGCAACCGGCGTCCAGCGCATGCCCCGGGCACTGTACGAAGCGATCCGGGAGCTGGAGCAGTCAGAGGCAGCGGTCGAGATCTTCGGCCAGGATGTCGTGGACCACTACCTGAACGCCGCCCGCGTGGAGCAGGAAGCCTACGACTCCATCGTCCACCCGTGGGAGCGCGAGCGCTACCTCGAGCGAGGCTAGGACGGGGTCGGTACCTTGGGCGAGGCTGGGGCCGCGGCCGTTCAGGCGACCGCGATCGTCGCGTCGCCGTCGGCCATGAGCGCGAACAACGCGACCGGGTCATGGACCAGCTGCGGGAGCGGCCGCCCGAGCAAGTAGCCCTGGCCCGCATCGAACCGCAGCTCCAGGACCGCCTCCAGCAGGTCCGACGTCTCGATCCCTTCTGCGACGATCGAGCTGCCACGCTGGCGAGCCACCGCTGCGAGAGCTCGAAGGACGGCCTCGGACGGCGCATGGTGAGCCCCGGCCCGGACGAGCGACAGGTCGATCTTCATGATGTCGAAGTCCACCTCGCTCAGCAGCCTGAGGCCGGCATTCCCGGCCCCGACATCGTCGATCGCGATGCGGACGTCGTGGCGTCGAAGCGTGGCGACCGCAGCCTGCAACTTGGACAGATCCTCGACAGCCTCCCGTTCGGTCAGCTCCACCACGAGCTGGGAGGGCGCGATCCCGTAACGGCGAGCCAGCGCCACGAGCTCCAACGCGCTGAACGCATCTGATTCGAGAGTTCGCGGAGATACGTTGATGGCGATGTACGCCTCGGTTCCCAGCTCGCCGGCTCCCGCCAGGACCGTTCGCGCACAGACCACATCCAGCTCGATCGTCCTGCTCGTCGCCTCGGCCGCCACGAACAGGCTCGTCGGATCCGGAAAGCCAGCATCCGCCGCGAGCCGGACGAGCCCCTCGAATCCGACCACCTGGCCCGTGCGCAGCGAAACGACCGGTTGGTAGACGGCGCGGAGCAGTCCGTGCGACACGCGCTCGACCGCGAGCGCGAGCTCGACGAGCGATCGCTCGTCGTTCGCGACGCCGTGTCGCATCGGATCGAACCGTTCCACCGTCGTACGGCCGTGGCGCTTGCCCGCGTAGAGCGCGGCATCGGCCTGGATGATCAGTTGCTGACGGCCGGCACTGGATTCCGGGAACGCCGTGAGCCCGATCGTGATGGAGAACGCGCTGCGGGCTCCCTGGTTCCCGCCCAGGGCGGCAGCCAGCAGGTGACCGGCGATCGCCTCCCCGCCATCGAGGTCGCAATCGGGCAGCAGGAGTGCGAACTCGTCGCCACCGATGCGGAATGCCCGATCCGAGCGCCGCAGGTTGGAGCGGATGATCCGGCCGAGGGCCCGAAGGACCTCATCGCCGGCGATGTGACCGCCCCGGTCATTGGTCTGCTTGAGGTCGTCGACATCGATCATGAGCAACGCGAGGGGCCGGCCGGCTTCGCGGGCGGCAGCCACTTCCTCGTCCAACGCTTCCTGGAATGCCCGATGGTTGCCCAGCCCGGTCAGGCCGTCCAGGAGCGAATCCAGCCGCGCCCGATCGTAGTCGTGCTGGAGTCCGGTCTGACTCGTCTCGAGTTCGCGGATGGCTCGTCCCATCCGCCGTGACAGCAGGACCAGCATGCTACCCAGGGCGATGCCGATCGCGACAAGCAGCAGGTCCAGGAGCAGCCCACGTGCCAGCACAGCCACCGAGCCCAGACTCGCGAGCGCGACCAGATAGGTGATCGCGAAGCCGCGGCTGGCCAGTCGGTGGATCTCGTGCGGCGTCGACGCGCCCAGGTCGCGCGGCTCGATGCTAGTCACGGTGGGTGATCGATCCTCGTGCGTGCGTACGTGCACCGGACTATGAACCGGATCGATGCCGCCGCCGACCGTACGAAAGTCCCGGCGAACCCGGTCGATGGGCCGTCGAGACCGCGACGACACGGGTGGGTCATCCGGGCGCCGGCGCTGCTATCCTCCGTCGAACTCGCGAACCGGATCGAGCGCGCACCTTGATGACCTGACCCTGAGGAGGATCCCCGTAGGCGCCCAGCCGGACCCTTGCCATCGCGGCCATCGATGACGATGGACAGTCGCGCCCTGCAGCGCCGTGTCGCCGAGCTGGAGGCTGGCGAGCAGGAGCACGCGCGCGCTGCGAAGGTCCAGGACGCGCTCTACCAGATCGCCGAAGCCGCAAGTGCGACGGAGGATCTCCAGGCGTTCTACGCGACGGTCCACGGCATCGTCGCCGGTCTGATGTACGCCGAGAACTGCTACATCGCGCTGTACGACGAGCAGCGCCAGGCGATCAACTACCCCTACTTCGCGGACGCGGTCGATACGGACATCCCGGACCCGAGCGTCTGGGATCCGATCGGGATCGGGCAGGCCACTGGCGTGACGGCCTATGCACTGCGCACCGGCAAGCCCCTGCTCATCGATGCGGCGGCGCATCACGAACTCGTGGCCCGTGGCGAGGTCGAGACGCTCGGCGTAGTGGCCGAGGGTGACTGGCTCGGAGCGCCGCTGATCGCCGAGGGCCGGACCCTCGGCGTCATCGTCGTGCAGACGTACACGCCGGACCGATTGCACACCGAGGCCGACAAGGACCTGCTGGCGTTCGTCGGGCAGCACATCGGCTCGGCGCTCAGCCGCGCCCGCGCCATCGAGGAGACCCGCCAGCGCAACGCTGAGTTGGCGCTCATCAACGAGATCGGGTCGGCCCTGGCGAAGCAGCTCGACTTCGCGGCCATCATCGAACTCGTCGGCGAGCGCGTCCGCGCGATCTTCCAGGTCGAGTCCCTGTTCATCGCCCTCTACGACGCGACGACGAACCTGATCCGCTGGCCGTACGACATCGACGAAGGCGCTCGCTTCGATCGCGGGATCGTCCAGCTGGGGCCCGGCATCACCTCGACCGTGATCCGGTCCGGGCGACCGCTTCGTCTCTCGACGCTCGAGGAGCAGCAAGCGGCCGGCGCGATCCAGCTGGGCGGCTCAGACACCCTGTCGTGGTTGGGCGTGCCCATCAGCGCTGGGGACCGCGTGATCGGCGTCGTCGGTCTGGAGAGTCTCCAGGCGTACGCGTTCAGCGAAGCCGATGAGCGGCTCCTGAACACACTTGCCTCCAGCATGGGCGTCGCGCTGGAGAACGCCCGGCTGTTCGACGAGACGAAGCGCCTCCTGACCGAGACGGACCAGCGCAACGCGGAACTGGCACTCATCAACGAGATCGGGGCGGCACTGGCGGAGCAGCTGGACTTCGCGGCCATCATCGATCTCGTCGGCCAGCGCGTCGGCGAGATCTTCGAGACGCGCTCGCTGCACATCTCGCTGTACGACGAGGCCAACGGCGTCATCAGCTTCCCGTACCTCATCGAGGAGGGCGACCGTCAGGACTCGGATCCGATCGAGTTCGGGACGGGCCTGACGAGCCAGGTCATCCGCTCGCGTCAACCATTGAACCTGCGCACGACCTCCGAAGCCGAAGCGCTCGGGGCGATCACGTCGGGCCTGACTACTGCATCCTGGCTGGGTGTGCCGATCCTCGCCGGCGACCGTGTCTTGGGGACCGTGGCGCTCGAGAGCCTGCTCGCCGATGCCTACGACGACGGTGACGTTCGCCTCCTGGGCACGCTCGCCTCCAGCATGGGCGTCGCGCTGGAGAATGCCCGGCTCTTCGACGAGACGAAGCGCCTGCTGACCGAAACGGATCAGCGAGCGGCCGAACTGGCCATCATCAACGGGGTCCAGAAGGGTCTGGCTGCCGAGCTGGACATGCAGGCGATGTACGACCTGGTGGGCGACAAGATCCAGGACATCTTCAACGCCCAGATCGTCGACATCGCGATCTA
>Ga0315271_10001641_pt1 | contig 13635 bp, 10 predicted proteins | sample C3_top_MG_FD_204664 | JGI IMG/M metagenome (GOLD analysis project Ga0315271, IMG submission 204664) | Sediment microbial communities from Yellowstone Lake, YNP, Wyoming, USA - C3_top | ecosystem: Environmental > Aquatic > Freshwater > Lake > Sediment | place: USA: Wyoming | collected 2017-08-01 | reverse complement strand
TGGCTCGCCGGCGATTCCCTGCGCGCGGCGCCGGCGCCCGGGCTCCCGGCGGACCTCGCTTCCATGGTGGCACCGGCCGCGGCGCGCGCGCGGGCGGCGGGACGGCCGTTGCTGCTGGTCACCGATGGCGAGGTGGATGACGCCGCGGCAGTGGGCGCGCTGCCGCCGGGGTCACGCATCCTGATCCCGGCGCGCGCGCCGACGGTCGATGCCGCGGTGACGGACGTCGATGCGCTCCCGACGGTCGTCGCCGGCGACACGATCGCCGTGCGCGCGACGATCCGGGCGGGGTCGGCGCCGGTATCCGCGGCGACCCTCTCGCTGCTGCTCGACGGCCGGCCGGTGGCGCGCGCGCGCGTCGACGCGCTCGAGGCGCGCGCCGAGCGCGTGGTGGCGCTCCGCGCCCCGGCGCCGGCGGCGCCCGCGCACGCCCTCCTCTCCGTGGCCATCGACGCACCCGCCGACGCCGAGCGGCGGAACGACACGGTGTCCGTCGCGCTCACCGTCGCGCGGGGTGCCGGCGTGGTCTTCGTCTCCACGGCGCCCGACGAGGACATGCGCGCGCTGGTGCCGCTCCTCCGCCGCACGCTCGCGCTCCCCGCCCGCGGCTTCTACCTGGTGGCGCCGGGGCGCTGGCGCCGCGAGGGGACGCTCGAGCCCGCCACCGGCGATGAGGTGCGCGCCGCGCTGCGCAGTGCGCCGGTCGCGATCCTCCACGGCGACACGGCGCTCCTCGGCGCGCCGCGCACGGTGGCGACCGGCGCGCTCCTGCTCTGGCCGTCCGCGGAGCGCGATGCCGGCGAATGGTTCGCCACCGATGCCCCGGCGTCGCCCGTCGCCGGCGCGATGGCGGGCACGCCCTGGGACAGCCTGCCGCCGCTGGCGCTCGCCGAGCGCGTCCCCGGCGGCGCGTGGAGCGCGCTCGAGGTGAAGCGCGCGCGCCGTTACGATGCGCGCCGCGCGATCGCCGGTGCGGAGCGCGGGCGGCGGCAGGTCGTCGCGGGGGCATCGGGATTCTGGCGCTGGCGCTTCCGCGGCGGCGCCAGCGAGGCGGCCTTCGCGGCCCTCTGGGGCGGTATATTGGATTGGCTGGCCGCCGACCGGCGCGATCCGCGCGCCGCGTTCCCGGCGAGCGGCGTGCTCCGTGCCGGCGAGCCGGTGGAGTGGCGGCGCGGCGATGCGCCGGCGGCGCCGCACCAGGTCACGGTGGTGCTCCGCCGTCGTGGCACGGCCGCGGGCGACACGCTCCGGATCGATTTCGCCGCCGGCCAGGCGACGGCCGCCACGGCGCCGCTCGTGGCGGGGATTTACGATGTCGCAGCGCCGGGAGGCGCGGCGGTGCTCGCGGTGAACGCGTCGCGCGAATGGCTTCCTCGCTCGCCGTCACTGGCGTCGGCGGTGGCGGCGGCGGAGCGGGCACCGGGGGGCGACGGTCCTCCGTTGCGCGATGCGGGGGCGGCATACCTGTTGGCGATCGCGGCGCTCTGCGCCGAATGGTTCCTCCGGCGTCGCGCCGGGCTGCGTTGACCCGAATCGGCTGATCACAGTGGCTCGCATCCAGCAGCGCCCCGGCGACCTCCCCGTCCGCTCCCTCTGGCAGCGCCTCAAGGCCGCGGCCACGCTCGACCTCGGCGCACTCGCCCGCGGCGGGAGGATCGCCGGGTCGCTCGAGGCGCTCGAGACGCTGCTGCTCGAGGCGGACTTCGGCGTCCCGGTGACGGTCCGGCTCGTCGCCGCCGTCGAGGCGCGCGCCAAGCGCGGCGAACTGGCCACCGACGACGACTTCCGGGCCGCCCTCGCGGACGGGATCTCGGCCGCGCTGCTCGCGGGGAAGAGCGATCCGGTGATCCACTTCGCGCCCGCGGGGCCGACGGTCATCCTCATCGTCGGCGTCAACGGCTCGGGGAAGACGACCTGCATCGGGAAGCTCGCCGCGCGCTTCACCGCCGAAGGGCGGAAGGTGCTCATCGCCGCCGGCGACACCTATCGCGCCGGCGCGATCGAACAGCTCCGCCTCTGGGCCGAGCGCACGGGTGCGCAGTTCGTCGGCAGTACGCCGGGGGACGATCCGGCCTCGGTGGCCTATGCGGCGCTCGACGCCGCGGCGGCGCGCGGCGCGGACCTCGTGCTGGTGGACACCGCCGGCCGGCTGCACACGCAGCGCGACCTCATGACGGAACTCCGGAAGGTCGGCACGGTGGTCGCGAAGAAGCTTCCCGGCGCGCCGCACGAGACGCTGCTCATCCTCGACGGGACGATCGGACAGAACGCGGTCGTGCAGGCCCGCGCCTTCGCCGAGGCGGTGCCGGTGAGCGGCGTCGTCGTCACGAAGCTCGACGGGTCGGCGCGCGGCGGGATCGTGCTCGCGGTGCACGAGGCGCTCGACGTCCCGGTGAAGTTCGTCGGGACGGGGGAACACAGCGAGGATCTCGCCCCCTTCGATGCCGCGGCCTACGCCGCGGACCTCGTGCGCGCGGACTGATGCCCGCGCGCCCGGCGCACCCCGCGCTCGCGCTCGACACGGGCGTCCGCTATCTCAAGGGCGTCGGCGACGTGCGCGCCGGGCTCCTGCAGCGCCTCGGCATCCGGACGGCGGAGGACCTGCTGCACCACCTGCCGCACCGCTACGAGGATGCGAGCACGGTGACGCCGATCGCGCGGCTCGCGGTCGGGATGGACGCCACCATCATCGGCACCGTGATCTCGAAGGGGATCATCCCCACCCGGAAGGGGCTCCGCGTCTTCCAGGCGGTGGTGCGCGACGACACGGGGATGATCGAGGTGGCGTGGCCGGGGCAGCCCTTCCTCGACCGCGTCGTGAACAAGGAGGACGTGCTCCTCCTGACCGGGCCGGTGCGCTTCTACCACGGCCGGCAGCTCGCGCCGCGGGAGTTCGTGAACCTCGGCCCCCAGGCCGAGGGAACGGGCGGCGGCCGCGTGCTCGCCGTCTATCCGGCCACCGACGGACTCTCCTTCAAGCAGATCCGCACGCTCGTCGAGACGCACCTCGACGCGCTCCTTCCGCTCGCGCGCGAATGGCTCCCCGCCGACGTGATCCGCGCGGCGGGCGTGCCACCGCTCCCCGAGGCACTGCGCATGGTGCATCGGCCGGCGTCGGTGGCCGAGGCGCACCGCGGCCGCTCGCGGCTCGCCTTCGAGGAACTGCTCGCGGTGCAGATCCTCCACCGCCGGGCGAAGGAGATCGCGCGGGAGAAGCGCGATGGGATCCGCTTCGTGAACCGGCGCGAGCTCACCACGCGGCTCAAGGACGCGCTGCCCTTCGCGCTCACCGGCGCGCAGACGCGCGTGATCCGCGAGATCGTCGCCGACATGTGCAGCGAGCAGCGGATGCACCGGCTGCTGCAGGGAGACGTCGGGAGCGGGAAGACGATCGTCGCCCTCTTCGCCGCGCTGCTCGCGATGGAGAACGGCTGGCAGGCGGCGTTCATGGCGCCCACCGAGCTGCTCGCCGAGCAGCACGCGCGGACCTTCGCGAAGCTGCTCGCGCCGCTCGAGATCCGCCCGGTGCTGCTCACCGGATCGATGGCGGCGAAGGAGCGCCGCGAAGCGCAGAAGAAGCTCGCGAGCGGCGCGCCGCTGATCGCCGTCGGCACGCACGCGCTCGTGCAGGAGGGGACCACCTTCGGACACCTCGGCCTGGCCGTCATCGATGAACAGCACCGATTCGGCGTCGAACAGCGCGCGGCGCTCGGCGAGAAGGGCGTGCGCCCCGACGTGCTCCTGCTGAGCGCGACGCCGATCCCCCGGTCGCTCGCGCTCACCGTGTACGGCGATCTCGATGTGAGCACGCTCGATGAACGGCCGCCGGGCCGGCAGCCGGTGAGGACGGCACTCCGGCCGGGGAAGGCGCGCGGTCCGGTGCTCGGCTTCGTGGACGAGCAGATCGCCCAGGGGCGCCAGGCGTACATCGTCTATCCGGTGATCGACGAATCGGAGACGCGCGACCTCAAGGCGGCGACGACGATGGCCAAGCAGCTCGCCGCCGGCCCGTTCGCGGCGCGCCGGGTGGCGCTGTTGCACGGGAAGATCCCCCCGGCCGAGCGCGACGACCTCATGCGGCGTTTCCGCGACGGGGCCATCGATGTGCTCGTCGCGACGACGGTGATCGAGGTCGGCATCGATGTCCCGAATGCGACGGTGATGCTCATCGAGCACCCGGAGCGCTTCGGGCTCTCCCAGCTCCACCAGCTGCGCGGGCGCGTCGGGCGCGGCGCCGAGGCGAGCTACTGCATCCTGCTCGGGGACGTGAGCCCGGACGTGCACGAACGGCTGATGGTGTTCGTCGGCACCGACGATGGCTTCGAGATCGCGCGCGAGGACCTGCGGCGCCGCGGGATGGGCGATCTCTTCGGCGAGCGGCAGCACGGCGAGGCGACGTTCAAGGTGGCCGACCCGATGCGCGACGAGGCGCTCAACGCGCTCGCGATGACGGCCGCGTCGAAGATCCTCGGCGCCGATCCCGAGCTCCGGAACCCCGCGAACGCCGAGCTCCGCCGCCGCCTCGGCGAGCGCTACGCGCGCGCGATCGAGCTCTTCCGCGTCGGATAGCCGCGCCGGCTCCGTTGAAGTCCCCCCCACCGGGGATTAGCTTGCCGCTCCACCCCCGAATCGTCCACCGAGACCCATGTCGCTCTCCGCCGTCCGCATCGATGAACTGAGCCGCCACGCCGGCGCCACCGTGACGGTGCGCGGCTGGGTGACGCATCTCCGCGCCCAGGGGAAGATCGCCTTCATCGTCCTGCGCGACGGCACCGGGCTGCTCCAGTGCGTCGTCCCGAAGAAGGAGGTGGACGAGGCGACGTGGGCGCGATTCGGCGAACTCACGATCGAATGCTCGGTGGCGGTGACGGGTGCCGTGCGCGCCGAAGCACGCGCGCCCGGCGGCTACGAGCTCGGCGTCTCGGCGCTCGAGATCATCGGCGTGAGCGCGCTCGACTACCCGATCCAGAACAAGGAACACGGGATCGACTTCCTCCTCGACCACCGCCATCTGTGGCTGCGGGCGCGCCGCCAGCGGGCGATCGCGCGCGTGCGCAACGAGGTCGAGCAGGCGATCCACGATTTCTTCTACGAGCGCGGCTTCCTGCGCGTGGACACGCCGATCCTCACCGCGGCGATCGGCGAGCGCTCGGGGCTCTTCGCCACCGAGTACTTCGACGAGGGGAACGCGTACCTCGCGCAGACGGGCCAGCTGTACGGCGAGGCGGCGGCGGCGGCGTGGGGGAAGATCTACACCTTCGGCCCCACCTTCCGCGCCGAGAAATCGAAGACGCGGCGGCACCTCACCGAGTTCTGGATGATCGAACCCGAGGTCGCGTGGAACGACTCGGACGACAACATGCGGCTGCAGGAGGACTTCGTCAGCTACCTGGTGCAGCGCGCGCTCGAGCGCTGCGCCGACGAGCTGAAGGAGCTCGAGCGCGATACGAAGCCGCTCGAGAACATCAAGCCGCCCTTCCCGCGCCTCAACTACACCGACGCGATCGCGCTCATCCAGAAGAAGGGGAGCACGACGCAGTGGGGGGAGGACCTCGGCGCCGAGGACGAATCGCTCATCGTGGCCGATTACGACCGGCCGGTGTTCGTCTTCAACTATCCGAAGGAAGCGAAGGCGTTCTACATGAAGGAGAACCCCGCCGACCCGCGGACGGTGCTCTGTGACGATCTGCTCGCGCCGGAGGGCTACGGCGAGATCATCGGCGGCAGCCAGCGCGAGGACGACCATGACCGGCTCGTGGCGCGGATCAAATCCGAAGGACTGCCGCTCGAGGCCTACGGCTGGTACCTCGATCTCCGGAAGTACGGCACCTTCACGCACGCCGGCTTCGGGCTCGGCCTCGAGCGCACGGTGAGCTGGATCTGCGGCTTGCCGCATCTGCGCGAGGCGATCGCCTTCCCGCGCATGATGCACCGGCTGCATCCGTAGGGCGCCGCTACTCCCCGCGCTTCACCTCGTCCCACAGTTCGTCGAGCGCCGCGAGCGGCGCCTCGCCCATCACGACACCGCGCTTCTTCGCGAGCATCTCGAGCGCTTCGAAGCGGCGCACGAACTTGTCGTTCGCCCGGTCGAGCGCCACCGCGGGATGCGCGCCGGCGCGGCGGCAGAGATTCACCACGGCGAACAACAGATCGCCGAGCTCTTCCTCGAGCGCGGCGCGCTGCTTCTCCGGCAACGGAAGGGTCTCCCCCGCGGCGGTCTTCTCCCGCGGCGGCATCATGGCGATCTGTTCGCGCACCTCGGCGAGCTCCTCCTCCACCTTCTTCGCGGGGCCCTCCGTATCGTCCCAGTCGAAACCGACGCCTGCCGCGCGGTCCTGAAGCCGCTGCGCCCGGTGCAGCGCCGGGAGTCCCGCCGGCAGGCCCTCGGCGATCGACGCGCGCGTCTTCGCCTTCATCTTCTCCCACGGCTCGCGCGCGCCGCCGCCGAAGAGATGCGGGTGTCGCCGCTTCATCTTCGCGACGAGCGCCGCCGGCACGTCCCGCGCCGCGAACTCGCCGAGTTCCTCGGCGATCACCGCATGGAAGAGCACCTGGAGGAGCATGTCGCCCAGCTCGTCGCGCAGCGGGCCCGCGTCGCCGGCGCGGATCGCGTCGTCGAGCTCGTGGGCCTCCTCGATGAGATAGGGGCGCAGCGAGTCGTGCGTCTGCGCCCGGTCCCAATCGCATCGCGCCCGCAGGTCGCGCATCATCGCGAGCGCGTCGTCGAATGTCGTGTTTTCTTGCATCACTCCTCCGCGGCCGATATACTACCCGCCCGAGCGATGACGCGTCAATGCATACCCACCTGACACGCGCCTGGGTCGAGATCGACCTCGGCGCGTTGCTGCGCAATGGAGCCGCCATGGCGGCGCGAGGCGCGTCGCTCATCCCCATGATCAAGGCGGATGCGTACGGGCTCGGCGCCGTGCCCGTCGCGCGCGCGCTCGAGCGGCTCGATCCCTTCGCCTTCGGCGTCGCCACGCTCGACGAGGGCGCCGCGCTCCGGGCCGCCGGGATCAGGCGGCCGGTGATCGTCTTCACGCCGGTGCAGGGCGCCGAGCTCGCCGAGCTGCGCGCCGCGAAGCTCACCCCGATCCTCGCGCGCGCCGAGGACATCCACGCGTGGCGCCTCGCCGGCGGCGGGCCCTGGCATCTCCCGATCGACACCGGGATGGGCCGCTGCGGCGTGCCGTGGGAGCAGGTCGATTCCCTCGTGCAGGCCGCGTCCCACGCGCCCCCCGAGGGCGCCTTCACGCACTTCCACTCCGCCGAGCGCGATGATGGCTCGGTCGCGGAACAGGAGCGGCGGTTCCACGAGGCGGTGGCGAAGCTCGCTGTCCGGCCGCGCTACCTGCACGCCGAGAACTCGGCGGCGCTCGCGCGGCGCGACCGTTCGCCGTGGGACCTCGCGCGCCCGGGGATCTTCCTGTATGGCGTGGGGAGCGGGAGCGGCGCGCTCGTCCAGCCGGAGCCGGTGGCGAGCGTGCGGGCGCGGATCGTCTCGCTGCGCACGGTCGCGGCGGGCGCGACGGTCAGCTACGGCGCCGAGTGGAGGGCCGCGAAGGAATCGCGCGTCGCCACCGCGGCGATCGGCTACGCGGACGGCTATCGCCGGGCCTTCAGCGGCGTCGGCGCGGCGCTCGTCCGCGGGCAGCGGGTGCCGGTGGCCGGCATCGTCACGATGGACATGACGATGCTGGATGTCACCGGCGTGCCCTGCGAGATCGGCGACGCGGCGACCTTCATCGGGCGCGATGGCTCCGCGGAGATCACGATCGATGACGCGTCGGCCGTGAGCGGCGTCTCGCCGTACGAGCTGCTCACCGGCTTCGGCGCGCGGCCGGAGCACAGCTACCGGGGCGGGCCGTGAGGCGGCGCGCGATCGTGATCGTGCTCGACGGCGTCGGCATCGGGGAGGCCCCGGATGCGGCCACGTACGGCGACCGGGGGAGCGACACGCTGGGGAATCTGGCGCGCGCCGTCGGCGGCCTGGCCCTGCCCAACCTCGCGGCGGCGGGGCTCGGCCGCATCAAGCCGCTCGCCGGGGTCGAAGCGGTCGCGCGCCCGCGCGGCGCGTGGGGGACGATGCTTCCCCGGTCCGCGGGGAAGGACAGCACCACCGGCCACTGGGAGATCGCGGGGGTGCAGCTCGCGCGCCCCTTCCCGACCTATCCCTCCGGATTCCCGCTGGAGCTGGTCGAGGCATTCGCGCGCCGCACCGGCCGCGCGGTGATCGGCAACATCGCCGGCAGCGGCACCGCCGTGCTCGAGCGCTACGGCCCGGAGCACGAGCGCACCGGGGCGTGGATCGTGTACACCTCGGCCGATTCGGTCTTCCAGGTGGCGGCGCACGAGGGGGTCGTCCCCCTCGCCGAGCTCTATGCCGCCTGCGAGACGGCGCGCGGCATGCTGGTGCCGCCGCACGATCTGTCACGCGTCATCGCGCGTCCGTTCATCGGCTCGGCGGGGGCGTACACGCGCACCGCGCACCGCCGGGACTTCTCCATCGTGCCCCCCGGCGAGACCCTCCTCGACGCCCTCGCTGCGGCCGGGATCCCGCGCCTGGGGGTGGGAAAGGTCGATGATCTCTTCGCGGGGCGGGGGATCGCCGCCCGGCACACGGCCGGGAACGCGGAGGGGGTGGAGGCCATTTCCGAGGGGCTTCGGACGATGGAGAGTGGGTTCCTGTTCGCCAACCTAGTAGATTTCGACCAGCTGTGGGGGCACCGGAACGACGCCGTGGGGTTCCATCAAGGACTCCGCGCCTTTGACCGTGCCCTTCCCGACCTGGAACGACTGCTCCGTGAGGACGATCTGCTCTTCCTGACCGCCGATCATGGCAACGATCCGACGACTCCCTCCAGCGACCATTCGCGGGAGCGTGTTCCGCTCCTCGCGCTCGGGCGCCGGGTGCGTCCGGTCGCGCTCGGCGAGCGGGGGACCTTCGCGGATCTCGGGGCGACGGTCGCGGAGTGGCTCGGCGTCCCCTTCCGCGGGGCGGGCACGTCCTTCCTCCCCACGCTGGTGGATGCGTGACGGCGGCGCTCGTTGAGGGCCGGCTGCTCGACGTCGCGGCCGCCGCGATGAAGCGTGCGCATGCACCCTACTCGAGGTTCCGCGTCGGTGCGGCGCTCGAGGCGCTGGACGGCGCCGTCTTCGCGGGGTGCAATGTCGAGAACGCGAGCTCACCCGCGGGTCTCTGCGCCGAACGGGGCGCGGTGGCCGCGGCGGTGGCGGCGGGCGCGCGACAGTTCTCCCGGATCGTGATCGTCACCGAGGCGCCGGAGCCGACGCCGCCCTGCGGCGTGTGCCGCCAGGTGCTCGCCGAGATCGCGCCGGGGATCGAGGTCATCAGCCGCACGACCGGAGGGGCCGAGGCGCGCTGGCCGCTCGCCGTCCTGCTCCCGTTCCCCTTCACGGCCGCCTCGCTGGGCCGCGCATGAATCGCCGCTCGTCGCCGAACTTCTCGTCCCACCCGGAGTCTTCGCTTTGCTGATCAATAGACCGCGCTCGTTCGTACTGGGCCTCACCGTCGCCTTCACGCTCGGCGCCTGCCAGGAGCAGCTGCGGGGAGGGAACGCCTGTCCGTCGCTCTGTCCCGAGCAGCAGCTCGGCTTCAAGGATACGACGTTCGAGGCATCGGAGGTCATCGACACCGCGGTGACGCTGTCCGGCGTCCCCTCCATCGGCACCGAGCCGCAGCTGCTCGTCGCGCGGTACGCGCAGACGGGCGACTCGGTGGTGTCGTACGCGGTCTTCCGCTTCGACTCGCTGGTGAGGAAGGTGCCGCTGGCCGATTCGCTGACCCCGCGGCCCTTCGTCAGCGTCGATTCCTCGTATCTCGCGGTGTACGCTCTCCCCGCGCCGACGGGACAGGATACGATCTACATCCAGGACACCGTGACGTTCGAGCTGTACGACGTCTGGGTGAATGCGCCGGACTTCGATACGGCGCTCGTGCACGCGCGCTTCACGGGGACGCCGGTGGGCTCTCTGACGCTCCCCCGCGATTCCGTGAAGGGGGTGCTGCGCATTCCGATCGATACGGCGTTCCTCACGCAATCCATCACGAGCGGGAAGCGGGTCTGGCTTGGCCTGATGGTGAGGAGCAAGGGGAATGCGCAGGTCGCCTTCGCCTCGGAGGAAGGATCGGTGTTGGGGAACGGCGAGGCGCCGTTCATCTCCTACGTTGGCCATGCGGACACCGCGATCGGCGTCGTGAAGGGAGACACGTCCCTCGCGGGCCCGTACGGCCCGGCGGTGCCGGCGCTCGGCGACTGGCAGTTGAACGTCATCGGCGCTCCTCCGGTGCCGGCGGGGATGCTGGCCGTCGGCGGGCTGCCGAGCAACCGCACGCTCATCCGCTTCAAGTTCCCGGCGTGGCTCGTGGACTCGAGCACCACGGTGGTGCGCGCCAACCTCGAATTGCACCAGGCGCCGTTCACCGCCTTCCGCGCGGACAGTGATTCACTGTTCCTGCAGCCGCTCGTGGCGATCGCGGGCCCGGCGGTGACGGACCTGTCGAAGATCGGGATCCTCCTCCTCGACAACGTGGCGGCCAACCAGCTGCAGACGGCGATGAAGCTGGTGAAGCTGCCGGCGGCGGCCACGACGCTGGACACGATCCCGCTCGTACGGACCGGGGCGAACCTCTTCAACTTCTGGCGCCGGCGCGGGTCCGCGATCCAGCGGGCGATCGTCCTCACGCTCGCGGGTGAGGGCGCCGAGCCGCGCGAGCTGCTATTCTATGGTCCGACCGCCGCTCCGGCACTCCGGCCGCGCGTGCACGTCAGTTATGTCCCGCACAGCGCGATCGGGCTCCCGTGAAGCGAACCGTCTTGATCACCGCGCTCGGCGCGGCCGTCCTCGCCGCTCCCGCCGCCGCGCAGGGGACCCTCAGCACCCAGGGCTTCGGCTATCCCGCGGGCGGGATGTCGTCGCGCGCCCTCAGCGTGGGCGGCTCGGTGGCCGAGCTCGATCCGGTCAGCACGCTGAACCCGGCGGCGCTCACCACGTGGGGGCGTTCGGGGCTCTACGGCCAGTTCGGCCCGGAGATCCGCGTCGTCAAGGCCGGGGGGACGCAGGAGAATTCGACGATCATCCGCTTCCCGCTCTTCGCGGGGGCGCTGACGGCGACCGAGCAGGTCATCATCGGCTTCTCCTTCTCGAACCTCCTGGACCGCACGTGGGGGACGCAGGTGAGCGGCTACTACCACACGAGCGCCACCGACTCCGTCGCGTACACGCAGAACTTCGCGAGCGCCGGTGCGATCACCGACGTGCGCGGCGCGGTGGGCTGGCGCCTCTCGAGCACGCTGCGCCTCGGGGCGGCCTTCCATCTCTACACCGGACAGCAGACGGTCTCGATCAACGAGACGTTCGCCGACACCGCCGGCTTCGCCTCCTTCTTCCAGGCGACGTTCGTGAACGTCTCCGGCATCGGCGGGACCTTCGGGCTCGCCTACGCGCCGTCCCCCTACGTCGCGCTCGGACTCTCCGGTACGCTCGGCGGCGTGATGCGCGGGCGTCGCAACGACTCCCTCGTCACCGCCGGCCGGGCGCCGTCGCGCGCCGGTGCGTCAGTGCTCTTCGCCGGGATCACCGGTGTCAGCATCGCCGCGAACGCCGAGTGGACGCAGTGGTCGAACATGGAGGCGCTCGCGCCCTCCGGTCCGAAGCCGGTGGATGCCTGGGACTACGGGGTCGGCACCGAGATCAAGCTCCCGGGGATCGCCGGCACCGAAGTGCCGTTGCGCGCCGGGATCCGCTGGCGCACGCTCCCCTTCCAGGCGGACTCGCAGACCGTGCGCGAGACCGTGGCGTCGTTCGGCTTCGGGATCCCCGTGTCGAACAACCGCGGGCGCTTCGATTTCGGCGTGCTGCGTGCCTGGCGGCGGGCCGACCTCCCCGTCCAGGAGAACGCCTGGACTTTCAGCATCGGCGTGCTCGTCCGTCCCTGATCGCGTGAGCGCGCGCGTGGAGCGGACGCCGCGGATCCTCGTGGCCGACGATGTCCCCGCGAACATCGCGACGGTGCGGGAGCAGCTCTCGGCGCTCGGCTACGAGGTGATCGGCGCGGGCGACGGTCCGTCCGCGCTCGAGGCCTGCCGCCGCGACCGTCCCGATCTCTGCATCCTGAATGTGGCGATGCCCGCCGGCGCGCTCGGCGGCGAGGCGCGCGACACGGGCTTCGAGGTCTGCCGGCGGATCAAGAAGGACCCGGCGACGGCGCGCGTGCCGGTCATCTTCGTCACGAGCCTGCAGGACGCCGGCGACCGGCTGCGAGCGATCGAGGCCGGGGGGGATGATTTCCTCACGCCGCCGCACGACGCCGCTGTGCTCAGGGCGCGCGTCCGGTCGCTGCTCCATCTCAAGTCGGCCACCGATGCCCTCGAGGAGAGCTACCGCCAGCTCCGCGAGCTGGAGCGGGTGCGCGATGACCTCATGAAGATGATCGTGCACGATCTCAAGACGCCGCTGACCTCGGTGCTGGCGACGCTCGAGATGGTGCTCGACCAGGACTTCGGTCCGGTGAGCGACGCGCAGCGCCGCGCGCTCGGCGACGCGGAGACGAAGGCGGAGGAACTGCTCGCGCTCATCGAGGACCTGCTCGAGGTGGCGCGCATCGAGGAGACGTCGTTGACGCTCGCACTCGCGCCGATCGCGCCGGGGGCCTTCCTCACCGAGGTCGTGCACGAGTGGGAGGCGCGCTTCCTCCAGGCGGGCGCGGCCGTCCGCGTGGATGTCGACGATGGGGCGCCGGTCTTCGCCGGCGACCGCGCGGTGCTCAAGCGCGTCTTCGGCAACCTGCTGGAGAACGCCATCACGCACGCCGGTTCTCCCGTCGGCATCACCCTGCGTGCGCGGCCGGAACCGGGGGGGGGGATCCTCTTCACCGTGGCGGACAACGGGGCGGGGATCCCCACTGAGTACCACCAGGTGATCTTCCGGAAGTTCGAGCGGGTGAAGCGTCCGGAACTGCCGCGCGCGCGCAATTCCGGGCTCGGTCTCGCCTTCTGCAAGCTCGCCGTGGAAGCGCACGGCGGCCGGATCTGGGTGCAGAGCGCGCCGGGAGAGGGGAGCCAGTTCCATCTCGTGCTCCCGGCGGCGCGATGAGAGTCCTCCTCACGACGCACGGCTGCCGCGCCAACCAGTACGACAGCGCGGCGGTGCGCGCGATGCTCGAGCGGGCGGGGCACGAGATCGCGACCGATCCCGCGGCCGCCGATGTCGCGGTGTTCAACTCCTGCGCCGTCACCGCGGAGGCGGAGGCGGACCTCCGCCAGGCGGTGCGCCGGGCGGGCCGCCGCAACCCCGCGCTCCGGAGCGTGGTGATGGGCTGTGCTGCGGCGCTCGACCGCGGCGCGATCGCCGCGCTCCCCACGGTGACGGACGTCGTGGGCGGCGCGCCGCTCGAGGCGATCGCGGCGGTGCTCGGCATCGATGCGGCGCACGCGGCCGCGCGCCCCGGCATCCAGGGCGGCGCGCGCGCGCTGCTCCGCATCCAGAATGGCTGCGACGAGCATTGCACCTTCTGCGCGACCACGCTCGCGCGGGGCGCGGCGCGGTCGCGGCCGGCGGCCGAGCTCGTCGCCGAGGCGACCGCTCTGGCGGCGCATCACGCGGAGATCGTCC
>Ga0315271_10001639_pt1 | contig 13640 bp, 17 predicted proteins | sample C3_top_MG_FD_204664 | JGI IMG/M metagenome (GOLD analysis project Ga0315271, IMG submission 204664) | Sediment microbial communities from Yellowstone Lake, YNP, Wyoming, USA - C3_top | ecosystem: Environmental > Aquatic > Freshwater > Lake > Sediment | place: USA: Wyoming | collected 2017-08-01 | reverse complement strand
ATGAAGGTTCAGGGGGCGGGCATCCGGGTCTTCCGCGCCAGCGCAGCCACCGTCGCGGGCTGCCTCGACGCCTTCGTGAAGAACGAGGCGGAGGAGATCGGCCCCGGCGGCGCCTGCGGCCGGCACGACCACGGGCACGACCGCGGTTCGCACGAGCGCGTTCCCGCCGCCGCGCTCCCGACCCGGAGCTGAGCCTTCGGAAGAATCGGCGGCGGGTTCCCGATCCTGGAGAGCCGGATGGAGAACGAAACCTCGCAAAGAGCCCCGGACTGGTCGAACCTCGAGGCGGTCTTCGAATCGCTCGGGCGCGCCCTCGTCGTCCTCGACGAGGCGTTCGTCATCATTCGCGCGAGCTACTCCCTCGACCGGATGGCGGGGGACGGGACCGCCCTCGAGATGATCGGTCAGCCCGTCGAGTCGCTCTTCGGTCCGCGCCTCTTCGGCCCCGAGGAGACTCTTCGCGAGTCGCTCCGCCTCGGGCGGCGCGAAGAGGGGCGGCGGGGCGTCCTGCGTTGCGGCCGGGACGCCGCCCGCCTCGTCTCGGTGACGACGACGCCGCTCGCCGAAGGCGTCGTCAGCGCCTGCGACCCGCGGGCGCGCTACCTCGTCGTGATTCGCCCCGCCGAGGACGACGACACGATTCTCCAGAGCGCCCTCGTCTCCCACGGGCTCGTCGCCCGGTCGCCACAGATGCTGCGAATCGTCCACCTCGTCGAGTCGCTCCACGGGAGCGACGCGAACATCCTCATCACAGGGGAGAGCGGGACCGGGAAGGAGGTCCTCGCGCGGGCCCTCCACGCCCACTCTCTGCGGAGCGGGGCTCCGTTCGTCGCCGTCAGCTGCGCGGCGCTGCCGGGCGACCTCCTCGAGACGGAGCTCTTCGGGCACGTGCGCGGAGCGTTTACGGGCGCCGTGCGCGACCGCGTCGGCCGTCTCGAGCTGGCGCAGGGGGGGACTCTCTTCCTCGACGAGGCCGGGGAGATACCGCTCCCGGTCCAGGTGAAGCTCCTCCGGGTCCTCCAGGAGCGGGTCTTCGAGCGGGTCGGCGAAAGCACGCCCCGAAAGCTCGACGCGCGCATCGTTGCGGCCACGAACCGCGACCTGAAAGAGGCGATCCGGCAAGGCCGCTTTCGGGAAGATCTCTACTACCGGCTCCGCGTGGTCCCGATCCACGTTCCGCCCCTTCGCGAGAGGTCCGAGGACGTGGAGCTCATTGCCCGCTACCTGCTCGCCCGCATCGGCGGCCGCGCCGGCCGCGCCGTGCAGCTCTCGCCCGACACGCTCACCGCCCTGGAACGCTACGACTGGCCGGGCAACGTCCGCGAGCTGGAGAACGCGCTGGAGTATGCGGTCGCCCTGGGGCGCGGGCAGACAGTGCAGCTGGAAGACCTGCCTGCGGAGATCCGCTCGCCGGAGAGCCGGCCGGCGGGGACGATCGCGGTCGGTCTCCACTCGCCGGAGCCGCACCCCGCCCTCGCCCCTGGGGCCTCTCCGCCGCCGATGAACCCCGAGGAGGCGCCGATCCGCGCCGCCCTCGAACGAAACCACTGGAACCGTCTGAAGGCGGCGGCGGAGCTCGGGATGAGCAGGACGAAGCTCTGGCGGCGGATGCGGGAGCTGCGGATTGCCACTCGCTGAAGGAAAGAAGGAAACATGAGACAGGAAGATTCAGGATTCCACACTCGGCTCGTCCACGCCGGAGCGCACGAAGACGCTTTTCACAGCGTCGTAACGCCGATCTACCAGACCTCCACGTTTGGATTTGCGAACGCCCAGGAGGGAGCCGACTGTTTCGCCGGGAAGGCGGATGGCTACATCTACACGCGCCTCGGAAACCCGACGACGCGGAGCCTGGAGCGCTGCATCGCCGACCTGGAGGAGGGGTGTGACGCCGTCGCCACCAGCTCCGGGATGGGAGCCGTCAACACGGTCTACATGGCGCTGCTCGACCAGGGGAGCCACGTGGTGAGCACGGCATCCGTCTACGGTCCGTCCCGAGGGCTGATGGAGACCCACTACTCGCGATTCGGGGTCGCCTCCACGTACGTCGACACCTCCGACCTCTCCGCCCTGGAGGCCGCGTTCCGTCCCGAGACGCGCGTCCTCTACGTGGAAAGCCCTTCTAACCCCTGCATGCAGGTCACCGATCTCGAGGCCGCCGCACGGATCGCGCACGCCCACGGCGCCCTCCTCGTCGTCGACAACACCTTCGCCTCGCCGTATCTGCAGAAACCCCTGCGCCTTGGGGCTGACGTGGTCCTGCACTCCGTGACGAAGTTCATCAACGGCCACGCCGACGTCGTCGGCGGGATCGTCGTGGCCCGGGAGCCAGGCATCCTGCGGCGGCTGCGCTCCATGATGATCGCCTCGGGCTGCAACATGGATCCCCACCAGGCGTTCCTCGTGCATCGCGGCGTGAAGACGCTCGCGATTCGAATCGAGCGAGCCCAGGTCTCGGCGCTGCAGATCGCAACCTGGCTAGAGGCCCGGCCCGAGGTGGCCTGGGTCCGGTACATCGGGCTTCCGTCTCACCCCCAGCACGAGCTGGCCCGCCGGCAGATGAGCGGCTTCGGCTCGATGATCGGCTTCGAGCTCGTGGGAGGTCTCGAGGCGGGTCGGCGGCTGATGGACCGGGTCAAGCTCGCCGTGCTGGCCGTGTCGCTCGGAGGCGTCGAGTCGCTGATCGAGCATCCGGCCTCGATGACCCACGCGGGGATTCCGAAGGAGGAGCGGGAGAAGGCGGGCATCACGGACGGGCTCGTTCGCTATTCGGTCGGCATCGAGAACGTCGAGGACCTGATCCGGGATCTGGAGCAGGCCCTGGCCGGGTGACGCCGGGCGCGGTCCTCGCCATGCGAATCCCACGACGGTTCACGAAGCGGTATTCTGGATGGGGTGCCGCAGCCGTCCACCCGGGCGCGTGGAACGCTCGGGCGGGCAGCCCTGCACCCCGTCGGAAGGGAGCCGTCCGATGAGCATCCTCAGGAACCTCCTTGGGCCGAAGTCGAAGTACGACCACCGCCTCCCCTACACCTACGAGGCCCGGATGAAGGTGTCGGGCGTCGAAGGGATGACCGACAGCTACATCTCCGACACGCTCTGCGCCCTCCTGGAGCGGCTCGCAGACGAGAAGGCCGAAACCTCGGAGGTCACGATCCTGGAGATCCGCCCCGAAGGGGAGTTCCCGGTCCTCCTCGAGCACTGCGTCGATGCAGAAGGGCAGTGGCTCCGGCGCCCTGGAGCCTGCCGCTCCTTCGAAGCGCACTACGCCGGGCACGAGAAGACCGGCCGTTGCTGCTACCGGGACAGGTCCCGGGAGACGGAAGGCCCCTTCGAGGAGTACGACCCGCCCGTGAGCGCCGGCAAGGCGGAAAGGGGCTGAGGGAACGCGCCCGGCGTCGGGAGAACGGACCCCTCGGGGATCGAGGCAAAGTCCTGGCGAGCAGCCGCGCAGGGTGGAAACGGTAACTCGCAGCACGGTCCGCGGCGCAAACGAGAAGGAAGGATGGACATGAACCAGCACCCCGTCATCTCTCACAAGGCCGTCGTAGCCGTCGCCGCAGGCCTCTTGGGCCTCCTGCTGGCCTCACCTGCCCCGGCCGATACGCCGAAGCAGGGCGCGAATCCCACGATGAGGGCCGCAAACCCGGTTCCGGCGGCCGCGAAGGCCCCGGTCTTCGTGAACCTCACGAGCGGAAAAGATGCGCTCCACGCCGCGAGCATGGGGCTCGGCATCGCGCGCAGCGCCGTGAAGGCGGGCCGAACGACCGTCGTCTTTCTCAACGTCCACGCCGCGGCGTTCGCGGCGGCGGAGCTCCCGGCCAGCCTGAAGTTCGAGGATTTCGACCCGGTCCGCACACTCCTCGCCGAGATCGTCGCTGGCGGCGGCAAGGTCTTCGTCTGCGAGCACTGCGCGCACGTCATGAAGCTCGACACCGGCAAGCTCCTCCCGGGGATCGTGGCCAGCGGCCACGGCGCGATCCTCGACGCGGTGCCGCCACACGCGATCTGCTTCTCGTACTGAGCCGCCAGCGGTGATCACCTCGCGAGCCTTCCGGGGGCGCTTCCAGCGAGACTCGCCATGGCGCGGAGCTTCCTGCCGCCGGGCTGTGCTGCTGCTCCTGCTCGGGGCCCTCATTCTCGTGCCCCTCCCCGTGTCCGCGGCGGAGCCCCTGAACGTCTACGTCAGTCTCCTGCCCATGAAGTACTTCGTCGAGCGGGTCGGGGGCGCGCACGTGAGGGTGACCGTCATGGTCGGCCCCGGGCAGAGCCCCGCCACGTACGAGCCGTCGCCCCGGCAGATGGCCGGGCTCTCGACGGCGCGGGCGTACTTCCGGATCGGCGTACCGTTCGAGAACGTCTGGATGGGGCGGATCGTGTCGGCGAGGCCCGGTCTGAAGATCGTCGACCTGAGGGACGGTATCGAGCTGAAGCCGATCGACTCCTCTCCTTCGGCCAGCGCGACCCGGAGCGCGGGCGGGCCGGGAGCGCTCGACCCGCACATCTGGACGGCCCCTCCGCTCGTGAAGGTGATGGCCGCCCGCATCCGCGACGCCCTCACCGGGCTCGCCCCCGCTCGCGTGGCCGCCTTCGCCGATGGGTACCGGCGCTTCGCGGCCGACCTCGACGCCCTCGACACGGAGATCAGGAAGACGCTCGCGGGCCGCAGGGAGCGGACGTTCCTCGTCTTCCACCCCTCGTGGGGCTACTTCGCGCGGGCCTACGGCCTGACCCAGATCGCCATCGAGGCCGAAGGGAAGGAGCCGGGGCCCCGCGCCCTCGGCGTCGTGATCGAAGAGGCCCGCCGCCGTGGGACCCGGGTCGTCTTCGTCCAGAAGCAGTTCAGCCGGAGCGACGCCAAGGCGGTGGCCTCCGCGATCGGAGGCGAGGTCGTCGTCATCGACCCTCTCGCCGAGGACTTCCTCGCGAATACCCGCTCCGTGGCGGCGGCCTTCGCGCGAAACTTTCGATGACCGGGCCCGTCGTCGAGCTGTCGCACGTCACCGCAGGCTACGCGGGGCTGAACGCGATCGAGGACGTCAGCCTTTCCATCGTGCAGGGGGATTTCCTCGCGCTCGTTGGGCCAAACGGCGGCGGGAAGAGCACGCTCCTGAAGGTCGTCCTCGGCCTCCTCGAGCCCCGCGCCGGGACGGTCCGGGTCTTCGGGAGCTCTCCCGCCGTCTCGCGGCGCCGCCTCGGATACGTCCCCCAGGCCGCCCGCTTTGACCGGGACTTCCCGATCTCGGTGAACGACCTCGTCGCCCAGGCCCGGCTCGACGGGGCCCACCTCTTCGCGCGATCGTCGGCTGCGGACCGTGCCGCGGTGGCTGCGGCGCTCGAGGAGATGCGGATCGCGCACCTCGCACGGCGCTCCGTCGCCGGGCTGTCGGGCGGCGAGCTCCAGCGGGCGCTCATCGCCCGCGCGCTCGCGGGCGAGCCCGAGCTCCTCCTCCTCGACGAGCCGACGGCCAGCGTCGACGCCCGGATGGGGGAGACGATCTACGACCTCCTCGTCCGGCTGAACGCGCGGATCACGCTCGTCGTCGTCTCGCACGACATCGGGTTCGTGACGGCCCACGCGGGCCGCGTCGCCTGCCTGAACCGGACGCTCGTCTGCCACGCCCCCGGTGCCCTCGCCACCGAGGCGCTCTCGCACCTCTACGGAGGGCCCGTGCGCGTCATCGACCACACCAGCGGGGGAGGGGCGCACTGATGGAGTTCCTTTCCGCGTTCCTCCAGCACGCGTTCCTGCGCAACGCCCTTGCGGCGGGGCTCCTCGCCGCGCTCGGCTGCGGGCTGATCGGGCCCTTCGTCGTCGTCCGGAGGATCTCCTCCCTGACGGGAGCCATCGCCCACGCCGTCCTCGGCGGCATGGGGATCGCCCTCTATTTCGGGGGCCCCCCGCTCCTCGGCGCGATCGTCGCCGCCGTCGGGGCGGCCCTCCTGATCGGCTGGATAGGCCTCGTCAGAAAGGAGCGGGAGGACGCGCTCATCGGCGCCATCTGGGCCACGGGAATGGCCGTCGGCATCGTCTTCATCGCGAAGACGCCCGGCTACGACACGGAGCTCCTGAGCTATCTCTTCGGCAGCATCCTGATGGTCGACAGCTCGCAGCTCTGGGGAATGGTCGTCCTCGACGCCGTCATCGCGGCGGCGGTCGCCCTCCTCTACCGCCCGTTCGTCGCCGTCTCGTTCGACGAAGAGCTGGCGCGGCTGCGCGGGCTCCCCGTCGTCGCGCTCCAGCTCCTTCTCCTCGTCCTGGTGTCGCTCACCGTCGTCCTCCTGATCCGCGTCGCCGGCCTCGTTCTCGTCCTCGCCCTCCTGACGCTCCCTTCGGCCGCGGCGGGCCACTGGGCCCGGAGCCTGGCGGGAATGATGGCCGTGGCGACCCTCTTCGGAAGCGTCGCGGCTGCGGGGGGTCTCTGGATCTCGTACGCGCCCGACCTGCCGGCCGGCGCCACGATCGTCCTCGTCGCCGCGGCGCTCTTCCTCGCGTCGCTCGCGCTCCGGGCTCTGAGGGACAGGTCCGTCTCCCGGGCGTCGTCGTAGCCCCGCTCGGCGCCGACTCCCTCTACCCGGCGAGACTCTCCCAGACGCGCCGCACGTCCTCCGCGCTCGGCGCGTCCGTCTCCACGACGGCGCGCCGCTCCAGCTGGGCGGCGGTGACTCCCCGGTCGTAGCGAACGCGTCCGGCGAGGCGCGCGCCGGCCTTCACGGCACTCTGCTCGATGCGGTCCGCCATGCCGGGGTCGAGATCCCACTTGTTCACGCAGACCGCCGTGGGGACGTCGAAGTGCCTCGCCAGGGAGAGGACCCTCTCGAGGTCGTGCTCCCCGGAGACCGTCGGCTCCGTCACCGCCAGGACGAGGGACGCGCCCGTCACGGAAGCGATGACGGGACAGCCGACTCCCGGAGGACCATCGACGAGGATGAGGGACCGGCCTTTCTCTTCGGCGATCCGGCACGCCTCCTGCCTCACCGTCGAGACGAGCTTGCCGGAGTTGCCGGCCGCGGTGGCGAGCCGCGCGTGGACCATCGGGCCGCAGCGGGTGGCCGAGACCATCCATTCGCCCGAGCGCCGTTCGGGGAAGTCGATGGCGTGCTCGGGGCAGAATCGGATGCAGACGCCGCACCCCTCGCACGCCGTCGGATCGACGGAGTACGTGGCGCGGCCTCCGGCCGTCTCGATCTGCCTCACGGCGTCGAACCGGCACTCCTCGAGGCAGATCCCGCAGCCGAGGCACTCCGCCTCGCGGATGACCGCTTCGTGCCCGCTCCGGAACTCGTGCCGCTCGACGACCGTCGGCGAGAGGACGAGGTGCAGGTCGGCCGCGTCCACGTCGCAGTCGGCGACGACCGGACGGTCGGCGAGGATCGCGAAGGAGGCGGTCAGGCTCGTCTTGCCCGTCCCTCCCTTGCCGCTGATGACGACGAGCTCCTTCATTCAGCGTTCCTTTCCGTGGCCGATTCCGCCCGCGGGCTTCTTTCCGTGACGAGGTAGAAGGTCCTGTCGCCGCTCGTGGCGGTCTTCACGGTGCCGGTGGCGCAGAGGTGTTCGAGGTGCTTGAGCGCCTCTGTGAGGTGAAGGCCGAGCCCCACGGCCACGTCGGAGGCCGTGCAGGGCCGCCGGGCGAGGAGCGTCAGGATCTCCGGCTCGCTCGGGTCCGCGCCCGAAGCGCCAGGGGCCCCGGCTTCCTCCCGGGCCGTCAGGACCTCCACCCGGCCCGGCAGGAGGCTCGCCAGCGCGAGCAGCCGGCTCTCGGAGACGGCCTTGGCGAACAGCTCGGCGGGCGGACGGCTGGCCGTGTTCAGCTGGACCCGCGACGGCCCGATCCGGCGGACGAGAGCGGCGATCTTCTCCAACTGAGCGGGGTAGGCCGTCACGCCGTCGAGGAGGAGGACTTCCAGCCAGACCTCTCCCTGGAAACGCTTCGTGAACGATGCGAGGCCGTCGACCATCCGGTCGAACGAGATCGCTTCGGCAGGCCGGTTGACCCACTGGAAAAGATGCGCGTCTCCCGCGTCGAGAGAGGGGAGGACGAGGTCGGCGCCCAGCAGGGCCTCCTGCACCTCCTCCATCCAGAGGAGCGAGCCGTTCGTCAGGACGGCGACCGGGATCTTCGTCATCCCCTTGATCGCCCGGACGAGCGTTCCGATCCCGGAGTGGAGCGTCGGTTCGCCGGAGCCCGCGAGCCCGATGAAATCGCACGGCTCGTCCGCCGCCAGCTTCTCGCGCAGCTCGGAAAGGACCTCCTCGACCGGGACGTATTCCTTCCTCTCCGTCGTCTTCGTCGTCGTCCGGCCGAGCTGGCAGTAGACGCAGTCGTAGGTGCACGTCTTGAACGGAACGAGGTCGACGCCGAGGGACCGTCCCAGCCGGCGGGACGGGACCGGGCCGTAGACGTGCCTGAAGGGGCGCTCCCGCGCGCTCATGCCGCGACTCCCGCCCGCACCTGGATCGAATCTGCGAGGGAGCGGAAGAGGCCCGCGTACTCGGGGAGGGCTTCAATCAGGAGCCGGCCCCGGGCATAGCCTTCGGCGATGCGCCGGTCGTCGGGGATCTCGAGGAGGATCTCGATCCTTTCCTTCCGGCACCAGGCGTGGACGCGGTCGTCGCCGACCCCGACGCGGTTCACGACGACGCCGAACGGGAGGCGCAGCTCGCGAACGAGGTCTACGGCGAGCGTCAGGTCGTGGAGGCCGAACGGCGTCGGCTCGGTGACGAGGACGACGAAGTCCGTCTCGCGCAGCGTCGCGACGACCGTGCACGACGTCCCTGCCGGGGCGTCGAGGATCGCCGGGGAGCCTTCCTGTATCCGCGCGCGGACGGCGTGGACGAGTGGCGGCGCCATGCTGACGCCGACGTCCAGCCGCCCGAGGGTCAGCGAAACGGTATCCGAGAGCCGCGTCTCGATGACACCGATCCTCGCGTCGATCTCCCGGATGGCGCCGCGTGGGCAGACCTTCGCGCAGCCGCCGCAGGCGTGGCACATCCCGGGGAAGACGATGGGGGCCTTCCCGACGACGACGATCGCGTGGAACTCGCAGAAGCGCCCGCACTCGCCGCACGCGTCGCAGAGAGCCTCGTCGACGGACGGGATCCTGATGAAGACGGGAATCTCCTCCCCCGGCTCGCCGCCGAGGAAGAGATGGGCATTGGGCTCCTCGACGTCGCAGTCGAGGAGCTGCACCGGGGCGCCCCAGGCTCGGGCCAGGTTCACGGCGACGGTCGTCTTGCCGGTCCCTCCCTTGCCCGAGGCGATCGCGACCTTCATTCCCAGTGGCCCGCTACGTCCGCCCCGGTCTGCTCGACCAGGGTGCCGGAGCGGTACTGCTGCAACGCCTCTCCGACCGTGGCGGCGTGGCAGGAGAAGACCTGAATGCCCGCCGCGTGCAGGACCTGGAAGGCCTTCGGGCCGCAGTGACCGGTGACGACGGCCCCGGCTCCGGCGCGGGCGACGCTGTCGGCAGCCTGGATTCCCGCCCCCTGGCTCGAGGCGCGGCTCACCCCGTTGTCGACGAGCCTGGCGGAGCCGGAATCGAGGTCGAAGAGGAGGAACCTCGGCGCCCGGCCGAACCGGGCGTCCAGCGGGGCGTCGAGGCTCTCTCCCGAAGTTGAAAAAGCGATCTTCATCGTTTCCCTTTCGTTCAGTCGTAGGCCGCCTGGATCGCGCGGTCCTCGTTCAGGAGCGGTCCGGCCAGCTCTGCCATCTCCTTCTGCTGCCAGAAGGGGAGCTGCTCGTGGACCTTCCGGTACTTCTCGGGGACGGGGTGCGTCCCGACCACCACCGGCAGGCCGTAGGCGGTCTCGATGTACTGCTTGAACTCGCGAATGTACGGGCAGGGCGGGTACCCGACGACGAGGCCGGTGGCGAGGTGGATCGCCTCCGCGCCGTTCTTCTTCATCTCTGCGGGAACGTACTCGACGTTCCCGCCCGGGCATCCGCCGCAGGTCGAGTAGCCGACGATCTCCAGAGGCTCGTCGGCCGGGTACGCGGAGAAGGCGCCGTGGCGTTCGCGCATCGACCGCAGGCACTTGCCGCCGCCGCAGTCCTTGTACCGGGCGCAGATGATGATTCCGACCTTTGCCATCACTTCTCTCCGGCGGGACCTCCGGGCGGGACGGCGTGGCCGGCTCCTCCCCGGATCCTGCGCCGGCGCCCGCCGAGGCCGGCGCCCGGGCCCATGCCTGCGCCCAGGCCTGCTCCGCGGCCGAAGCCGCGGCCCGTACCGGGCGTGACGTCGCCGGGAGTTGCGGGTCCGGCGGCGCCGGGCGGCACCGCTCCCGCATTACCAGGCGTCACGGTCCCGCCGCAGAAGCCCCTGCCACGGCCGGTTCCCGGCCCCTGTCCCATCGGTCCTGTTCCATCGTTTCTGGGCATGATTCGATCTCCTTTCACTTTCAAGAGGCCCGCGTCATCGCGGTGCCGCATTTCGGGCACGGCCGCTGAACGCAGGGAACTCCGCGCTCGTGCGGTACGACGTGTCCGCAAACCGGGCAGAGGCACGACCCGAGGTCGCCTCCCCCGAAACGTCCCCGGACCCTCGCCCGGCGGCGACCGCCGCAGCCGGGCATCGCGAAGGCGGGCTGGTCGAGTCCGCCACCCAGCCAGGCCTTGATGACTTCGTCCCGTTCGCCGGAGACGAACGACACGACCCGGATACCGAAGGAGTCGACGACCTCCCGCATCGACCGCGAGATCGCCCCGCAGACGAGCGTGTCGACGCCGAGGTCGGCGAGACGGGCCGCCTTTCGGCCCATCGGCCCGGAGGGGAGCGGCTCTTCCGAGCTCGAGAGGACCCGGCCGGATTCGGCCTCGACGACGAGAAGGTCGCGGGCGGTGTCGAAGACGGGTGCGATCCGGCTGCTCCAGCAGGGGAAGGCCGCTTTCGATCGGTTGGAGGTTCGGTTCCGGTCCACGTCATCGAAGGAGCAAACGCGGCGCCAGCACCGGGCGAGTCCTCCTGCGATCATTGAACCCATTTCAGATCAAGGGGATACGCAGTCCGAATGGGAAGCGCTCGAACGCCGTTGGGTAGCACTACGGCTACTCTGTTCGGGGTCTACAGAAGCGCTCGTGCTACTCCGCTGCATCCCGAGCCGACCGGCCGTCCTGCGGAGGGAGCTCGATGCCGAGCTTGCGTATCCGCCGGAAGAGCGTCGTCTTGTGGATGCCGAGCTCCTTCGCCGCCGCGAGCCGGTTGAAGCCGTTTCGCTCGAGGGCCGTGCGGATCGCCTCGGCGTCGAGGACGGCGTGCGCGGACCGGATGTCGAGCCCGCCGGCGCCCGCCGAGGCGCGGCCCGTCAGCTCTTCGGGGAGGTCGGCGAGGCCGATGTACCTCTCGCCGCAGACGACGAAGGCGCGCTCGACGACGTTCGCGAGCTCGCGGACGTTCCCGGGCCACTCGTGCGCCATGAGGAGCGAAAGGGCCTCGCCGTTGACCCCTTTCACGGAGCGCTGCTGGAGCCGGTTGAAGCGCGCGATGAGTTCGTCCACGAGGAGGGGGATGTCTTCCTTCCTCCGGCGCAGAGGGGGCAGCTCGACGCGGACGACGTTCACCCGGTAGTAGAGGTCCTCCCGGAAGAGCCCTTCGCGCACCCGCGCGGCGAGGTCCCGGTTCGTGGCGACGATCACGCGCGCATCCGTCGTCTCGGACCGGCTCGCGCCGAGGGGCTCGTAGGTCCGCTCCTGCAGGACCCGGAGGAGCCGTACCTGGAGCGCCGGGCTCACCTCGCCGATCTCGTCGAGGAAGAGGGTCCCTCCCTGCGCGATCGCGAACCGGCCCTGCCGGTCCTTCGTGGCGCCCGTGAAGGCGCCGGCCCGGTAGCCGAAGAGCTCCGATTCCAGGAGCGTGTCGGGCAGCGCCCCGCAGTTCACGGCCACGAACGGCCCACGGGCCCTCGGGCTGAGCGCGTGGATCGTCCGCGCGACCAGCTCCTTGCCGGTGCCGGTCTCGCCGAGAAGAAGGACGGTGCTCGGGCTCGCGGCGATCGCCGGGAGCGCCTCGAAGAGACGCTGCATGAGCGGACTGCGGCTGGAGAGGTCCCCGACGCGGGACTTCCCCGCGAGCTCCTCCCTGAGGGCTTCGACGTCGGAGAGGTCGCGGAACGTCTCGGCCCCGCCGGTCACGTTGCCGCGCGCATCCCTGAGGACGGCTGTCGAGATGCTGACGGGGACCCGGGTCCCGTCCGCCACGACGATGTACCCGGACTTTCCGATGATCGGCCGGCCGGTCTTCAGCGTCCGCTGGAGCGCGCACGAGGGGCCGCACATGCTCGAGCGGAAGACCTCCGCGCAGCGACGGCCGATAGCTTCCTTCCGGGAGACGCCGGTGATCTTCTCGGCGGCCCGGTTGAACGACGTGATGCACCAATCGGCGTCGACGGTGAAGACACCGTCCGAGATGCTCTCGAGAATCGCCTCTGTCGTCGCCGGCTTGCGCACGGTCACACGATACCCGCGCTTCGCTGCCGGAGTCGAGGAGTCCCGAAATCGGAAGCGCTCGTCGATGCGACGGGTGACGCGGGAAGCGGGGCGATGCGCATCGCCCCGCTCCGGCGGCACTCCCTGCTTTCGGGAGCTACTTCTCCTGCGAGGGTTTCCAGACCTTCCAGACGTTCCCGACGAGGTCGGGCCCGGGCTTGAGGACCGGATCGCCCGGCATCCAGCCCGCGGGGGTGGCCTCCGTTCCCTTCGAGGCGCGTACGAGCTGGAACGCCTGCACCTGACGGATCGTCTCGGCGAGCTTGCGGCCGACGGGAGGCGTCATCACCTCCATCGCCTGGATTACGCCGTCGGGATCGATCAGGAACCGGCCACGGAGCTCGATTCCCTGACCCTCGTCCCAGACGCCGTAGGCACGGCCGATGTTGCCGGCCTGGTCCGACGCCATGTGGAACGGGACTCCGCCCTCCACCATCTTCACGAGCTCGTGGTCGTTCCACATCTTGTGTACGAAGTGACTGTCGACGCTGACCGAGATGACCTCGACCCCCAGCGCCTGGAGCCGTGCGTAATTGTCGGCGACCGCCGACACTTCCGTCGCTCAGACGAAGGTGAAGTCCCCCGGGTAGAAGCAGAGGAGGACCCACTTGCCTGCGAAATCGGCGAGCTTCACGGGGGTGAAGCCGCCACGGTAGTAGGACGGAGCGGTGAATTCAGGGGCCTTCTGCCCCGGTCGTGCGGTCACGAGCACCTCCTTCTTCTGAGTGGTGTCGGGGCTGGGAGCGGGCGGGGACCCGTCGCCGGAGACGGCGCCCGTCACACGGCCGCAACCCTGGGGTTCGCTCATCGTGGCTCCTTTCCGGCCCCCTCGGGGCCGAAATCATCCTACGCCGCTCCCGACGGGACGTGTCAACGATTCTGAGACAGCGACGGGTCGAATTTACTGAACAGCAGGTTCCTTCTCGAGGGTCTGGTTCTTCGGGGCGTTGATCCAGGCGGCGGACGGCAGAGCGGGTGGTGCCGGCGGCTTATGGACGAAGCGTTCCGGATGGGCCTTGTAAGCGTCGGAGAGGATGCTCTGGCGCTGGTCGAGCAGGTCGGCGGCGCGGCCGTAGTGGACGCTCTCGGGGGTGAGAAGGCCGATGCCGGAATGACGATGCTCGGAGTTGTACCAGGGGAAGAAGCTCCGGCAGA
>Ga0315271_10001638_pt1 | contig 13641 bp, 11 predicted proteins | sample C3_top_MG_FD_204664 | JGI IMG/M metagenome (GOLD analysis project Ga0315271, IMG submission 204664) | Sediment microbial communities from Yellowstone Lake, YNP, Wyoming, USA - C3_top | ecosystem: Environmental > Aquatic > Freshwater > Lake > Sediment | place: USA: Wyoming | collected 2017-08-01 | reverse complement strand
GATCGCCCCGGGGCACGGGAGCGTACCTGCGGATCGCCTTGTTCGTAAGTTCGGGGTGCGCCAGCACGAGGTAGTTCTCCGGTTCGTTGGCGCCGACGAAACTCCCGTCCTTTCCCGCATACGCGATCGTTCCCAGCCCCCTGAAGCGCTGGCCCTGCTGCCAGAAATAGCGTGCCATCTGCTCCGTGTCGCGGGGGTCAAGCAAGCCCTGCCTCAACTCGTCCGCGTTGATCTCGTTGATCATCCGGGCCAGCCCGAGGTAATGATCAAGCTTGAGTTCCACGCTGCGCATGATTTCCCCGCCAAGCCGGGCGGCGAGATCGTCGACGGTTCTCTGCCCGTTCAGATAGGAGAAGTATCCGAGCAGCAGCGTGACAGCGACGACCGGCACAACGAGAAGGAGCAGCAGGACCGCGCGGAGGGGGAGGGTTCGGCAACCAGCGCTCTTTACCGCGGGTTCATCGGGTGCCACGACACGACCCTCCCGCCGTCCCTCTGGCCTGTCGATTCGAGGGTTCTTCCACCGTCAGCGACCAAAGCCAGGTTCCTGCGCCGAACTCCCCTTCGGACAGTGCAACCGCAATGTGGATGCTGATTCTCAGGGCAGGACATTGCGGTGTCAAGTGCTCGAGAGACAAGGCGATCAGGGGTATCTCGAAGCGGCCAGGCGGCCAGCTGCACCTCTGGATGGAGTCGGGCGCATTCCTTGCGCATCGTGTTCTTGCTGACCCCGAAGTCGACTTCGCCGTTGAAGACCGCGAAAATAGTGCGCTCGGGATGAATGCTCGCCAGCCAAAGCTTGAGAATTCCCGCGGATCCGCGAAGGCGCTGGGCTCGCCCCCCCCGACGGCATCATCTCGATATCCTTCTCGACGTCGGGGTTGGTAGAATATTTCGGGTTCGGCCAGCAGCATAACCGCCAGAGGGAGGTGCGCCATGAACAAAGCCGCAGGCCTGGTTTCCGCCTCGATCGTCTGCCTCGCCATGTCAGTCCTCTACGCTCCGCTGCGCGCCCCGGCCGCGGACGCCCTGCCCGGCGGCCCGCTGCTGTCGCCGATTTTCGGGCTGCCGGTCCCCGATGGGTACCGCGAGTGGCCGCTCGTCTCCGTCTCCCACCGCACCGACAACAAGGACGAACTGCGGGCGATCCTGGCCAATCCGACGGCCTTCAAGGCGCTCCGCGACGGGGCAATCACGTTGCCCGACGGGTCAATCCTGGCGAAACTCGCCTGGAAGCGGGAGCCGATGGCCGAGTTCGAAGGGGCGTTCCGTCCCGGCGCCGCACCGCGAATCGAGTTCATGTACAAGGATTCGAAAAAGTACCCCGCGACCGGAGGCTGGGGATTCGCCCGTTTCGCCGAGGGGAAACCGACCGACGAGACAACGCACAAGAGCTGTTTCCCCTGCCATGAGGCGAGCGCGAAGGGTCACGACTTCGTCTTTACGCGCTTCGCGCCGTAGCGGCACCCGCCTTTGGGCCGGATCCCGCGGGTGAGCGATCGCCGTTGGGGCCGGGCGTCCCGCGGATTATCCGCTCGAGGAGCATGATCTTCAACGTGTCGTTCACCAGGAGGCAGCAGAACGCGGCGTAGCCGAAGATCGCGAGCACCGCCTGCCACGGCAGGGGCTCCAGCCCCGGCAGGCCCACGGAGGCGAGCACGAGGCCCACGGCTGCATCGGCTGCGAGGGCCGCGAGGAGCGCCCTCCCGGGTCGCGTCGCCCAGAAGCGGCGCCGCTCGCGCGCCGACAGGATGGAGAAGATCGCGAAGGCGAGCAGGGTCAGGAAGCTGAAGCTGGAGCGAGCACTATCGTTTGCGGCAAGCCCAAAGCGGGACCAGCCGACGGCCAGGAGCAGGAGCGCCTCCGCGACCATCGCGAGCCCAAGCACCGCGGAGACCGCGACATACCCGCCGATGTTCCAGGTCTCCGGCTTGCGGGACCAGCGCACGTTATCCGTGGCGAGCGCGATCTTGGCAAAATCCGTCATGAAGACCAGCAGCAGCATCCCGAAGGCGGAGACCACGAACTTCCCGGTCACAAGATAGGCAATGGCGACGAAGCCCGCCTTGAGGATCGTCCGGCTGATCTTGTTGATGACCCACGTCAGGACGCGCTGGTAAATCGTCCGCCCCTGCTCGATCAGCGAGACGATGTTCGCGAGCCCCGGCTCGGTGAGCACGACGCTCGCGGCCCCCTTGGCGACGTCGGTGGCGCTGCTGACCGCGATGCCGACTTCGGCCTGACGCAGCGCCGGGGCGTCGTTGACGCCGTCGCCCGTCATGCCGGTGACGTGCCCCGCCGCCTGCAGTTGCTGCACCACGACGTACTTGTCCTCCGGGTAGACCTCGGCGAAGCCGTCGGACCGGGCAAGCAGCGCCGCGGCATCGCCGGCCGACGAGCCCGCCCGCTTCAAGTCCGCGACGCGGCGGATGCCGGTCAGGCCGACGCTCCGCGCGACCTCGCTTGCCACGGAGAGCGCATCGCCGGTGAGCATCTTGACCGCGACGCCGAGTTCGCGCAGCGTGACGATGAGTTGCGCGGCCTCCGGGCGCGGCGGGTCGGTCAGCGTCACCAGTCCGATCACCGCCGCGGCGCCAGCCTCGGGCCCCCGCGCGACCGCCAGCACCCGGCTCCCCGTGCTGCCTGCTTCCTGGACCAGGACTTCGAGCGCCTCAATCGCCGCTCCCGTCAGGCCGCAGGCTTCGGCAATCGAGCGCACCGCCCCCTTCATGACCCGGACCCGCTGCCCGTCCTGTTCGACAACGGCCTCGGTCCGACGGGTTTTCGGATCGAACGGCTTGAAGGAGAGCGGCTCCGCCGGAGAAGCTGCGCCGACGAGACCACGCTGCCGCGCCGCGGCGAGAAACGCGAGGTCGATCGGATCCTGGTTCGCCTCGCGGGACGCCAGCGCGCCGGCGAGGAGCACTTCGGCCTCAGTCGCGGCCCCCTGCGGGATCACGCCGGTGACGACGAGGCTGTTCATCGTGATCGTGCCGGTCTTGTCGACGCAGAGCACGTCCATCGTGGCGGCGTCCTCCGTCGCGCTCAGGCGCGTGACGAGCACGCCGCGCTTTGCCAGTTCCGCGGCCCCGACGGCCATGCCGACCGTGAACATCACCGGGAGGGCGACCGGGACCGCGCTCATCAGCAGCACCAGCAGCAGCGGCAGCACCTCGAGCAGCGGCGCGCTGCGGATCAGGGACACCGCCAGCACCACCGCCAGCAGCGCGCCGACGATCAGGAAGAGCCAGCGGACGACTTTGCCGACCACCGCCTCGATGTGCAGCCGCGGGTGCGCCAGCTGCACCAGCTCCGTCGTGCGCCCGAAGAGGGTCCGCGCGCCGGTCAGGATGACAACGCCATCGCCTTCCCCCCGGCGGACGATGGAGCCGGAGGCGAGCACGCCCCCGGCCTCTCGCTCCACCTCCTGCGATTCCCCGGTCAGGGCCGACTGATCGAGGCTCAGCGCCCCGGAGAGCAACCGCGCGTCGGCCGGAACGATATCGCCCGTCCGCAGCCGGACGATATCGCCGGGAACCAGCTCCCGCGCCGGCAGAACGCGCCAGGTCGCCTCGCGCATCACCCGCGCTCCGACCTGCAGCCGGCGGCGCAGCGTCTCGACGACCCCCGCCGCGCGACGCTCCTGGGTGTAGCCGAGCACGGCGTTGAGCACGAGCAGTGCGCTGACCACGATCAGGTCGGTGTATTTCCCGAGCACGGCGGAGAGCACGATGATCAGCTCGAGCATCCAGGCCGAGATGCCCCAGAACTTCCGCAGAAAGCCGAGCAGCGGATGCCCGCGGCGCTCGACCACCTCGTTCGGGCCGAACTGCCGCAGCCGGGCCGCGGCCTGCTCCCGGGAGAGCCCGGTTTCGGGCTTGACCGCCAGCTCCGCCAGCGTCTCTGGCAGGGTCACGGAAGCCAGGTCCGGTTTCGTTGGCATCCCCACGCGCAGTCCCCTACTCGAAGTCACGACCGAGGAACGCACCGAAAACAGCGCGCTCCTGAGTCGTCATCCTAACAGGAGCCGGCTCGGTTTTCCTCCCGGCCCCCTGGAAGATGACGGCGAGAGCCCGGACTGCCGGCTGCGCAGTGGCACGACGGCCCGAGCGAGCGAGGGGGCGGGCCTACCCCGCCTTCTTGCGCGACGGGAAGGGCACCCGCTGCTCCAGCCAGGCATCGAGGCCGCCCTTGAGGTTGTAGACCTCCTGGAAGCCCTGCATGGCCAGGTAGCGACCGACAGCCATGCTCCGGCCGCCCACCGCGCACACCAGCAGCAGCGGCGTGTCCTTCGGGAGCAGAATCTTCCCGCTCATGGCGTCGAAGAAGGGGACGAGGACCGAATCGGGCAGTGCTCCCTCGCGGAACTCTTCCAGGGAGCGGACATCGATGATCACCACCTCCGAGCGTGCCTCAAGCAAGGCCTTCGCTTCCAAAGGGGTAATCGTGAGGAAACCGTTTGCCCGGGGCGGCAGCTTGGCCATCTGGGCCGCGGTGGCGACCGGAAGTGCTGCTTCCGCACTGAAGCAACCGAGAAGCGCAACGCCCACCAGAAATCCCGTCTTCCACCTTCTCGTCACAGAGCCACCTCCCGAGTCATTGCCGGCGATCATTCGGCCGCACATCCGGTTTCACCACCGAGGCAGCGCGCACGCACATGCGCGAATCTGATGCATCACGACGGCAACTGATTCAGCGCAATCGCCGGCGAGGCAGCGGTCCGCGCATCGATCTGGGACGGTTTTCATCATATCGGTAATGGATTTATTCACGTCGCTCGCCACGAAGTTCCGCAGGCCAGGCAAACCCGCGGTGACTGACCAGCAGGACCCTGCCGATCTGGCGGTCGCCACATTCCGCAACGGCATCAACTGCACGCAGGCCATCCTGGCCGCCTGGGGCTCACGCCACGGCCTGGACCGCGAAACCGGCTTGCGGATGGGCGGCGCGTTCGGCTCCGGCATGAATATGGGCGAGACCTGCGGCGCCGTGACGGGCGCGCTGATGATCATCGGCCTGCGGCATGCCAAGGTTTCGAAGGCCGGATTCCTGTCGCGGGACCGCACCGAGCGGGAGACCCTCGATTTTCTCGAACGTTTCAAGGCGCGCAACGGGACGGTCTCCTGCAAGGAACTCCTCGGCTGCGACCTGGGTACGCCAGAGGGTCGCGCAGCAGCCAAACGTGACCGCAGCTTCAAGACGCGGTGCCCGCAGTTCGTCCGCGATGCGGCGGAAATCCTGGAAGAGATGACCGTGACGGACCCACAGCTCCGGGGGAAAGAACGATAACCGGCTCGCACTCACTCAATCCACCAACTCAGGTGCTCGTACACACTACACCGTCCGCCAAGGAGATTACCATGAGGGTCGCTTTCCCCGTGCAGCACGACACCGGCGTCGACAGCGTTGTATTCAACCACTTCGGCTCCGCTCCGGTCTTCGTGGTCGTCGATCCGGCAACCAACGCCGTTGCCTCGATCGCGAACGGAGACCAGCATCATACCCACGGCGCCTGCAACCCGATGAAGGCGCTCGACAACCAGAAGATCGACGCCGTCGTCGTCGGCGGGATTGGCGCAGGGGCGCTCGCCGGCTTGAACAGGATGGGGATCACCGTCCGCCGCTCAATGGCCACAACCATCAGGGAGAACCTCGCGCTGCTCGGCTCGGGGGCCCTGCCGATCATTGAACCTCATGGCACCTGCGCCGGACACGGCACGGACGGCGGCTGCGCGCATTGAACTGAACCGCGCGGCACGCGTCCGGCGTCTGGTCCGCTCAGGAGGGACGGAACATCCGACCCGAAGCCCGGTGGGTCGTCGTCACCGCGTACGGCAGCATCGAAACCGCGATCGAGGCCATGAAAGCCGGGGCGACGGATTATCTGCTCAAACCGTTCAAGAGTCCCGACGAACTGCGGCTGGTCGTTCAGCGGTCCCTGCGGGAGGCGCAAACCGAGATGCGAGTCACCTTGCTGTCCGAGGAACTCGGCAAGGACTTCCCGCCGTCGGAACTCATCTTTCTCGGCGGCGCGATGGAGCGACTGCCGGCCATGGTGCGGGTGGTTGCGGCAACCAGTCGCGACCTCAAGGCGCTCGTCGCAACGGGGGAATTCCGCGAGGACCTCTACTATCGCCTCAACGTCTTCCCCCTGCGCCTGCCGGCCTTGGCGGATCGCGCCGCACGCTGCAGTACCGCCTCAAGGACTGCGGCTGGTCATGAAAACATCTCCCGGGTGCTGCCGCCAGCCTTCTGTATGGCTGCACTGATCGCGCTCAATCTTCTCGAGCCGGCCCGCGCCACGATACCCCTGGTTACTTCGTGGCTGGCGGCTGAACGTTGCCGCCTCGCGTGAGCGACGGGGCCACGGCCGCATACCCCTTTTCAAACAGAACTCTGCGCCGCCGGATCGCGGCCTGTTGCGGCCTGCATTTCCTGCGCCGGGCATCAGGCGTCATTCCCGACTCGGGAACCTCGGACACGGAAGTGCTGGAGCTGCACCGGAGAGCGCACCTTCTGCGCATTCCGGCAGTTCGACGGGCTGAAACGGCCCTGGCGTAATTCCTGCCTGGCCCGCTCAGAGAACGGCGATCACGACCCCAGGACGAGCCGTATTTTCTTGAGCAGTTCGCCGGGGTTCAGCGGTTTTGCGATGAAGTCGATCCCTTTCTCGAGAAGCCCCTTTTGCGTGATGATGTCTGCGGTATAGCCGCTGGTGAAGAGCGCCTTGACGTCGGGCTGGAGCTTCTTCATCTCTTCATAGGCATCCCGCCCGTTCATTTTCGGCATGATCAGGTCGGAGATCACCAGATGAACCCGGTCCTTGTTTTCCTGGAACACCCGGACGGCCTCCTCCCCGTCGACCGCTTGCAAGACCGCGTATCCGTACTCCTGAAGCAACGCCGCGGTCACGGCCCTGACATCATCCTCGTCCTCGACCAGCAGGATCGTCTCGTCGCCGCGGGGGAGGGGCGCCTGTTCCTCCCAATGGCTGTCTTGTCTCTCCCGGTGGCTCAGCGGCAGGTAGATCTTGAACGTCGTTCCGTGCCCGGGCTCGCTGTAGACTTTAATGAAACCGCCGTGTTTGACGATGATGCCGTAGACGATCGAAAGCCCGAGACCCGTACCTTTGTGCAGATCCTTGGTCGTAAAGAACGGCTCGAAAATGTGTCCAAGAAGAGACTGGTCCATGCCTTTGCCCGTATCGGATACGGTGACGAAGGCGTACGTTCCCGGGACATCGATGTTGTGCGCCGCCCTATTCGCGTCGTCGACGCAGATTGAATCACTGGCGATCTGGAGCGCACCGCCATGGGGCATCGCATCCCGGGCGTTGGTCGCCAGGTTCATCAGCACCTGCTCCAGTTGCCCCTGATCCGCGTCCACGATCAACGGCGCAGGACAACACCTGACCTTGACGGCGATATCCTCCCCGATGAGCCTCTCCAGGATCTTCTGGAAATTGGTGATCACTTCGTTGATGTCGATCGGGCTCAGGTTGACGACCTGCTTCCTGCTGAACGCCAGCAGGCTCTTCGTCAACACTCCTGCACGCTCGGCTGCATTCAGGACCTGATTGACATGACCGCTCAGCGGGTCGTCAGGGCTCATTTTCATCTGCAGCAGCGACGAGTAGCCGACGATCGCCGAGAGGATATTGTTGAAATCGTGGGCCACACCGCCGGCCAGGGTGCCGACGGCCTCCATTTTCTGGGCTTGATAGAGCTGGTTTTCAAGCTTCTTCTTCTCGGTGACGTCGTTCATGATCTCGATGGCGGCGGTGATGCTCCCCGATGCATCCTTCAGCGGAAATGATCTGCTCTCGATGATGACATCGTGCCCCTGAGCGTCTTGATGCACGTGGATGACGCTGCAGGCCTCGCCGGTTTCGAACGTCGTGAGGACCCCGCACTCCTTGCATCGTTCAGAACCCGGACGGTCCGCGCAAAGGGAATAGTGATAACAGTGCTTACCCACGACCGCCGCCGGATCCGCCCGCACGATCTCACCATAGGCCCGGTTGGCGGCAAGAATCCGGTATTCGCGATCCACGACGATGATGCCCTCGCCGACGCTTTCGAGAATGCTCCTGATGAAGCTCTCATTCTCGCGAACCGTCGCCTCGGAGCGTTTGCGCTCCCCGATCTCTGTCTCGATCTGACGGAACAACAGGGCATTTTCGATGGCCGTGCTGACTTGATTGGCGAACATGGTCATCAGGTCGAGATCGTGCGGGGAAAAGCTGCCTCCCCCCCTTTTGCCGAGCGCGGAGAGCCCGCCGATGATCTTTTTCCGTCCGAACAGGGGGACCAGCAGGGCCGACTGCTGACCTCGCTCCCACGTCGTTGCCTCATCCATCGGGAACGGGCTCGATTCGCCGAACAGCAGACTGCGCTCGTTCTGAAGGACCCACCCGCACATGCCGACATGGACCGGAAAGCTCACACCCCGGACAGTCTCGGCGTCGTCGCCACACGCTGCCCGATAGGTGTATCGTGAACGCTCCTCATCGAGCATCGGCACGAGCACCATGTCCGCCTGAACGATATCGCGGGCCTTCTCGGCCACCAGCTGCAACACGGTTTCCAGGTGCAACTCCGAGACCACGAGCTTGCTGACATCCAGCAGAAGGGAGAATTCCTCCCGCTGCCGGACCAGTTCCCGCCCGCTGCCGTTCCGTTCCAGGGCCGCGCGCAGGAAGGTGTTCTCTTCGCGCAGGCGGCTCAGGAGCTGCTCGTGGTTCCCGTCGGGATTCATCTCTCTCCGAGTTTCCACCGGTCACATGAACAGATTGACCTGCGCCTCCAGCGTGTCCTTCGCGTAGGCGGCGCTCCCCTTCACCTCCACGTGCGGCACGATCAGGTCGTCGACGCTCAATCCGAACGCATCGAAGCAGATCTGGCACATGATGAACTTCACCCCCAGATCGTCCGCGCCGCGAATCAATTCCTCGAGATCCGGGATGCCCTTCTTCCTGAGCATTGCCCCCAGGAGGCGGGGTCCCAGGCCCATGAGATTGAGCCGGGAGAGCGGCAGGTGACCGGCGCCCCCGCGATTGAACATCTCGACCAGCGGCTGCAGGATGTTGTCGGTCTCCAGGACGCGGTAGGCGCTTTCCCGGGCCGGGTCGGGTTTCCGTCTGAACGAGAACAGGCTCCGCCGCTTCTTGAGGCAGTTGTGGCCCCAGATCATGAACCACATTTTCACCTCGGCTCCGAGCGCGGCGTAGCCGTTGGCAATGATAAAGGCCGCCAGCGCCTTGTCGAGGTCGCCGCTGTGCAGCAGGATGGTCACTTTCTTGCCCATCACGCTCTCACGGTGAAGGCGGAATGTCCGGTCCGATGGCGAAGGTCATGGTCACCACCTTGCCATCCCGCGCCGTCTCCAGGATGGCGTGTCCCCGCTCCTGGCAGAAATCGACCACGGACGACTCAAAGATCGGATCATTGCCGATGATTCTGACCACTTGTCCCGCGCCCATCCCCCGCACTTCCCTGGCAAGCGAGATGAGGGGGGTGGGGCAAGCCTTGCCGAGAACGTTGATCTCTTTGTCGACCGCCATGTCCGCCTCCTGACTCCTGCTTGATCGAGAAGGCGTGAGGGACGCTTTTTCTGACCCCGACGCAACTCGAAGAGGTGTGGAACGATTGTGTTGCTCGGGGAGATGGAAGTCAAGGTCCAGGCACCTGCGGCGAAGCCGGGGTCACTCCTCCGGGATGACCAGGGGCACCTTCTGCAGGCGCTTGTAGTAGAAGTTCTGCCCGTAGAGCACCGCGACCGGGTTGTGGCCGGTGACGCGGTCCTTGCAGACGAGCGTCGTCACCGGCGCCTTCGCGTGCTTCGTGAAGAGCATGTCGTGGCCGACGCAGAGCCCGACGATGATGTTCATGTCGGTCCCGGCGCGGTTGCACACCTCGGCCTGCGCGATCGGGTTGCAGGCGGGTTCGAAGGTGCCGGGGCGGATCTTTTCCCTCTCGGCCAGCCCCAGCCGCAGCTTGTCGATGCTGCCGGTCTTGCAGCAGACCGAGAGCGGCTCGAACCCCTGCCCCACGAGGATCTTCGTCAACTCGTCGGCCTCGGAGAGCATCCCGATGCAGGTGGCGATGCCGATCCTGCGCCAGCCCATGATCTTCGCCAGCGCGATCGTGTCCTCGACGCGCGTCCAGCGGGCGGTCACCGTGCTGGTTCCGGGCGTCTTCTCGTAGCAGAGCCCCTCGACCTTCGCAGCGGCCTGCGCCAGGCGCGCGTCGGCACTTTCGCCCACGTACGACGAAAACGCGCTTTCGATCACCCCGGCGTTGGCGTTCACCGGGCAGCGCGGCGGCCGGGGCGGCGCGGTCTTCGGGTCGCCGCTCCAGCAGTTCGTCGTTCCGGTCTTCTGCCAGACCGCGCTGCATGTGCTGCAGGCGGGTAGCGCCGCGTCGGGTTGCCGCTTCGTCGTCATGATGGTTTCCCCCCTTCGAGGTGCTCGCGCACGAACTCGTCGCGGTACCAGTCCGTGACCGAGTCGTTGAACATCGCCATGTCCAGCTGCTTGGTGTAGGCCGTGAGCTTGCCCATCGCCTCGAGCGTGCGCTCCAGCTCCGCGCGGCGGTACTTGGCAGCCACCGCGCGCACGACGTCGTCGGCGACCTGCACGCGAAAATCCATCTTTGCGAGGATCTCGCTGATCAGCCGCACGCGGCGCAGCCGCCGGTCGCGCACGGCGCCGCCGCCCTTGAAGAAGAAGCGGATGTAGTTGTCGTTGAGCTGCTCACCGACCCAGGCCTCGACCTGCGAGAAGTGGTAGCCGAGGCGGATCGAGAAGTTCATGTAGTTGCCGCCGATCAGCGCGAGGCTTTTCTCGGCCGTACCGCGCAGCTCGGCCTCGGGGATGGTCGCCGTGTGCGCCATCATGCCGAGCAGCCCGCCGGCGTCCACGGCGCGCGGCTCCGGCCAGGCCATCCCCTTCATCCCTCTGAGAAACGCGACGAACGGCACCGAGAGGACCGCCTCGGGGGTGACCTTCTTCTCGTGGGCGCCGAGTCCACCGCCCATGTCGAGCACGTGGATCGCCACCGGGATGCCGGCGCGCAGCGCGATCGCCTCGTCGCCGCCGTCGCCGCGCCCCTCGGCAAGATCGAACATCTCGGCCATCGCCTTCTCGTGGGCGAAGCGCGTGATGTCGTGGAACGTGCGGCAGGCCTCTGGGCGGAAGTCTTCCGACTCCGGGTTCACCAGGTTCAGCGGCGTCACGTGCTCGAGCGCCCGTCCGAGAGTCAGCAGCAGCGGGGTACCCGCGAGCACTTCCCGGCGCCGGGTCGCGTGCTGCAGCAGCTCCTCCACGCGCCCCTCGTAGACATTGCCGTGAAAGGCGTCCACGGTGACCTCCATCCCGGGGGTGAGCACGGCGGTCGCCACGTCGGTGTCGAGCAGCGCGGGAATGCGGTACTCCCGCGCCAGCGAGGCCAGGTGGCCGGCGGCCGACCCGACGTCGGTGACGAGGGCCGCCGCGCGAGGAAGCACCGCGGCGAGCCCCGTCCCGGTGGTGCGCGCGACGAGCACCGCGCCTGCCGGGAAAGCCGCCGCCTCCTCGTCGGTGCGCACAACCACCGCCGGGCCAGCCCCAATTCCCTTGCAGGCGACGATCCCCCGGTCGATCAGGATGCGCCGGCCCGCCACCCGCCGCGGCATGGCTGACGGCGCCGGCGCGTCGACGAGCTGCAACGGCCTCGACTGCAGGATCCAGAGGCGGCCGTCCCCGTCGAGAGCCCACTCGATGTCCTGCGGGCCGCCGAAGCGCGTCTCGAGGACCGCGCCGTGGCGCCCCAGCTCGGCGCACTGGGAATCGCTCAGGCAGGACTCGCCGCGCTCCCCCTCCCCCACCGGCTCCCGGCGGACACCGCCGCCGGCATCGGCGACATCGCGCATCGCCTTGTCCGCAAGGCGTCGCTCGACCACCTCACCGGAGGCTCGATCCACGGCGATGCTGTCGGCGTGAGCCGCTCCATCGACGACTGCCGTACCGAGGCCCCAGACACCGTTGATGACCATGACCTCGCGCCCCGGGTCGAGAGGGTCGCGCGTGTACAGCACACCGCCGGCGCGCGCCTCGACCATCCGCATCACGCCGACCGCCATCGCCATCTCCTCCTCCGCGAACCCCTTGGTCCGGTAGTAGAAGACCGCCCGCGGCGTGAACAGGCTCCCCACGACGTCCTTGTACCGCTGCTCGATCGCGGCTGCCGGAACGTTGAGACAGCTCGAATACTGGCCGGCGAAGCTGAACTCGCCGTCCTCCCAGACCGCGCTGCTGCGCACCGCGAACCTGGCCTCGGCGACTCCGGCAGCAAGCTGCGCCACCGCGCTCCGGATCGCCTGGCCGAGTTCAAGCGGCAGTTCCGAGGTCGCGATCAGCGCGCGAATCTCGGCGCTCGCCTGCTCGATCTGCTCCAGCGCGTCGATCCGCACCGTCGCGAGACGCTCGCACACACGACCCATGATCCCGGCGTGAGCCATAAAGCGTGCAAACCCGGCAGCGGTGACGACAAACCCCGCGGGGACCGGGAGCGCGAGGTCGGCGGAGAGACGGCCGAGGTGGGACATCTTGCCGCCGGCCAGGTGCGCCGTCTCGCTCGTGATCTCCGACAGATTCAGCACTGACGGTCCCGTCAGATCGATCCGCGGGCCGCGCAGCGCGGAACCGATCTTCTCGTCGATCGAAGCGTGCGCCTCGAGCAACCCGGGATAGCGGCCGGATGCGAGGGTTTGGAGGCTCTCGGTCATGCGCCGCACGCCTCGGGAGAGGGCCCCGAAGGTCGTCGCCAGGTAGGCGCGGTCAAAGAGGAACTCCCCCGATCGCTTCTCCTCGAGATCTGCCATCGCCGCGAGGATGGCGTTGTTCTCCTCAAGCAGGCGCCGGAACGCGTCGAGCTTCCCTTGAAAGTAAACGCGCGCGGAGCTCTGGTCACCCTCGAGCTGTTTCTTTCTGAACAGGTCGGCGAGCTTTTTCATCAACGACGATTATAGATCTTGTTTACCCTGCAAATAAACCTGCCGCTGCATCGGTGATCACCTCATCATTCGCCATCAATCATTATTATGAATATTGAATAGCATCCTGTTGACATAATGACCTCAAATGTGAGTTCATAAGGTTATAATGTAAAATGTGTTGCAAACAGAAACACTCGTGGTTTATCCTTACCGAGCCGGTAAGGGGAACGCAGGAGAGATTGCGCGATGACAGACTTGGCAGCGACGAGAACTCAGATCGATCGGGAGAATCCCCAGAAGCTCTACCTCCAGCTCCACAACATCCTCAGGGGGAAGATGGAGCGCGGTGAGTGGGCCGTCGATTCCCAGATCCCCACCGAGGAAGAACTCTGCCGCCTCTTCGATGTCAGCAAGGCGACGGTCAGGATCGCCGTAGCCGACCTCGTGCGCGAAGGGTTCCTGCGTCGCCAGCAGGGCAAGGGGACGTTCGTCTGCAAGCGGGTCATCCCCGAAGGGCTCTCGATGCTCACGAGCTTCAAGGAAATCATGCTCGAGGCCGGCGTGGTTTTCGAGACGCAGGTGCTCGCGCAGACGGTGGTGATGCTCACCGACGAGCTGGAGCTCAAGCTCGATGTCCCCGAGACCAAGCACATCATCTACCTCAAG
>Ga0315271_10001637_pt1 | contig 13642 bp, 14 predicted proteins | sample C3_top_MG_FD_204664 | JGI IMG/M metagenome (GOLD analysis project Ga0315271, IMG submission 204664) | Sediment microbial communities from Yellowstone Lake, YNP, Wyoming, USA - C3_top | ecosystem: Environmental > Aquatic > Freshwater > Lake > Sediment | place: USA: Wyoming | collected 2017-08-01 | reverse complement strand
TTGAAGCGCCGCTTCCCCTCGAGAGCGTGCGCGATGCCACCGAGGATCTGGCTCGTGATGACGCCCGAGTTGCCGCGCGCGCCCATGAGCGCGCCCTGCGCGATCGCGTGCGCCACCCGGCTGGCCTCGACCTCGGGCCCGGCGCCCAGGGCGTCGGCGGCGTCGAGCGCAGCGCGCACCGTGGCGACCATGTTGGTGCCGGTGTCGCCGTCGGGCACGGGGAAGACGTTGAGCGCGTTGACCTCGTCCACGTGCGCGGCAAGGTTTGCCACTGCGCTGCGGAACGCGGCGAGGAGCTTGGCGCCGTCACCGACCCTGTGGGGCATCAGACGACGTCCGTGCCGCTGGCGGCGAGGTCGGCCGAGCTTGGCTCGGTGCTGGCCGGGCCGTCGCGCAGCGGTGCGATGCCATGCTCGTGGCGCAGGCGGCCGATCCGGATGGTGACCTGCTCGGGCTCTCGGCCCAGGGCGTGGCGAAGCGTGTACCGGACCGCCGACTCGACTTGGCGTGCGACCTCGGCCACGGGCAGTCCGTACGCGACGAGGAGGTCGAGGTCCACCGCGAGTGCGGGCTCGATGGCCACGCGGCAGCCGGGGTTGCCGAAGCCTGCGCGGTCCAGGAGTCGTCCGATGCGCCCGCCACCGGCGAAGCCGGACACGCCGTAGACCGACAGGACAGCGGTCCGGACCAGCTCGCGGACGGCGCGCTTGGTGACAAGCGAGCGGCCGGGGATGGGTTCGGCGGTCACGCGGGCGACGTCCTCCTCGCGGGTCGCTGGCCGACGGTCGCCGGCCGAGTGGATGGCCAGAGGGGCTGCACCCCCGAAGGCGTGTGCTACGATACCACCCCGTTTGCGCCGGAAGTCACCGGTGATCTGTCGGCTTGCCGACACCTTCCGAGGAAACAATCAGACCATGGCTCGAGCCTGCGCCATCTGCGGCAAGGCGTCGATCGGCGGCTTCAACCCCCAGTCTTCGGGGATGAACCGCGTTCGCGCCCACCGTCGCTACCAGCCGAACCTTCAGCAGACGACACTCGCGGCGAAGAACGGCGGCACCGAGAAGGTGCTCGCCTGCACGCGCTGCCGCCGCACGCTGACGAAGAACGCCCGCTAGCCCACAACCTGGGCCTGGTCGGAGCCAGTCGCAGACCTGCGGCTGGCTTTTTGGCGTTAACGGCGTTCTCGCCGCCCAGGCCACGGACCGGCCCGGGCGGGCCTACGGCATGACCGGGATCGCGCTCGCGTCGGAGGCCGCGCCCAGCGCAGGCATGCCCCAGGCGTCCTCGATCGTGCGCAGCACCGAGTCGTGCGTCGCCGGGGCCTCGAACCGCGTCCCGGCGGCCATCGAGGGCGTCGCGAGGAGCGTGGCGATGTGGCCGCCCCCGCCGTCGTTGGTCGAGCCTTCGTCGAACGTGACGATCAGCAGCGAGCCGGCCGCGAACGCCGCGCTGTCGAGGATCGACGGCAGGAAGGCCGCAAGGAAGTCGTCGCCGGTCCGCACCGACGCGCTGTGCATGTCGTTGACCTGGTTGGGCACGATCATCTCGAAGTCGGCCGCCGCCGGGTCAAAGCCCGCGAGCCCGGTGATCCGCGCGCACCGCGCCGGGTTGCGGCTGATCGCGGTGAAGCTGATCGCCGGGTTGTGCTTGCGCTGGTAGTCGCCGGGGCGCCCGGGTCCGTCGGCGATCTCGTCGGTGGACGCGACAGGCGAGCACGCGCCCGGGTACCCCTGGGCGTACACGTGCCACGTCCGGCCGGCCGCCTCGACCTGGTCGAACAAGCTGGGAACGTCAAGGTTGTAGACCCCGTCGTCGTGGACGCCCTGGGTGCCGCCCGAGACGAGCGCGATGTAGTTGGGCTCCGACGGGTGGGTCACCCCGTGCATCTCGGTCGCCAGCCCATACCGAGCGAAGAGGCCATTGAGGTACGGCGCGTCGTCGCTGCCGACGATCGAGCTGTACGCGTGGTTCTCGAGCACCAGCAGGTAGATGTGCGCGAAGCTCGGGCGGATCGACGGCGAGACCGCAGCCGGCGAGGAGGACGCAGCCGAGGCCGGGGACGAAGCGGGCGACGAAGAGGAAGCCGATGCCGCGACCGCGGCGGATGAACCCGCGCTCGGCGACGCGGTCGGGCCCCCAACCCCGCAGCCCGCGACCACGAGCCCCGCCAGTGCGAGGCGGATCGCCCGCCCGCGCGCGGCCATCACCGGTCGGCGGTGTCGAGCCAGATCGTGAACGGCCCGTCGTTGACGAGCTCGACGGCCATCTCGGCGCCGAACTCGCCCACGGCCGTGCGCACCCCCTGCGCCTCGATTCCCGCAGCCACGCGGCGCCACAGCCCGATCGCGACGTCGGGCGGGGCCGCGTCGGTGAAGCCGGGGCGGCGGCCACGCTTCGTGTCGGCGTACAGCGTGAACTGGCTGACGACCAGCGCCTCACCGCCCACCTCGAGGATCGAGCGGTTCGTGCGCCCATCGTCGTCCTCGAAGATGCGCAGCTCGCAGACCCGGCGCGCGAGCGCATCGGCCGTCGCCTCGTCATCGCCGCGGCCAACGCCGAGCAGGATCAGGAGCCCGGCCCCGATCGAGCCCACCGTCCGCTCGCCAACGCGGACCTCGGCGCGGGTCACCCGCTGGAGCAGCGCTCGCACCGCGGTCCCCTACCCCAGGGTCGCCGCGCGCGCGGCCGACGCGATCGCGCGGATGCGCTCGACCTCGGCGGCCATGTCGTCCGCCCGGTAGAGCGCCGAGCCCGCGACGATCACGTCCGTCCCGCCACGCCCGATGACCTCGGCCGTCGCCGACCGACCGCCACCGTCGACCTGCACCTCGTTGGCACCGTTCGCGTCGAGCCAGGCGCGGGCCGCGAGGAGCTTCGTGTCCGCGACGTCGGTCATGAACGACTGCCCGCCGAACCCGGGCTCCACGGTCATGACGAGGACGATGTCGAGCAGGTCCCGGTAGGCGTCGAGCGCGGCGAGAGGCGTCCCGGGCTTCACCGATAGCCCGGCCGCACGACCCGCCTGCCGGATGCGCGCTAGTGCCGGGGTGATCTGGGGCTCGGCCACCTCGACGTGGAACGTGATCGAGTCACAGCCCGCATCAAGGAAGTGCTCGGTCCAGCGGCCAGGCTCGGCGATCATCAAGTGGGCGTCGAACGGCAGCGCCGTCACGCGGCGGAGCGCCTCGATGGTCTTCCAGCCGAACGTGAGGTTTGGCACGAAGTGCCCGTCCATCACGTCGAGGTGGATCCGGTCCGCGCCCGCCGCCTCGGCGCGCCGGACCTCGTCACCAAGGGCCGCAAGATCCGAGTCGAGGATGCTCGCCGCGATCAGGACCTGCGGTCGTCGGGCCGTCACGCGTTCGCCTCCGCTGCACTGAGTGCGGGACCGGGCTCCTCGCTGCGCTCGCCGCGCAGGGCCGCCGCCGACTGGGCGACGATCCGCTCGCGCCGCCGCTGGACCACCGCCGGCGTCGGCTGGCCCGCGTGCTCGGCCGCGAGCTGACCGCAGGCCGCGCCGATCTCCGTGCCGCGGTTGAACCGGATGGTGACCGCGATCCCTGCCGCGCGCACGCGCTCGGCATACCGCTCGACAACCGAGATCGGCGAGCCGGTCCACGGCGTGTGGGCGACCTGGTTCATCGGGATCAGGTTGACGTGTGCGAGGTCGCCACGGAGCAGCTCGGCCAGGGCATCGGCGTCCGCGTCCGTGTCGTTGATGCCCTCGATCATCGTGAGCTCGTACGTGACGCGCCGGCCGGTCGCCTCGGCGTGCTCGCGCGCGGCTGCCACGACCTCCTCAACGGGCCAGCGCCGGTTGAGCGGCACCAGCACGTCGCGCAGGGCGTTGCGCGCAGCGTGGATCGAGATGGCGAGCGTGAACTGCGGGCCCAGGGCCGTCAGGCGGCGGATCCCGGGCACCACGCCCGAGGTGCTCACCGTGATGTGGCGCGCGCCAAGGCCGAAGCGATCGGCATCGTTGAGCGCCGCGATCGAGTCGAGCACGCGGTCGAGGTTCATGAGCGGCTCGCCCATGCCCATGTAGACCACGTTGGTGAGGTGCTGGCCGTTGGCCACGAGCCGTCGCTGGGCGTGGCGCACCTGGTCCACGATCTCGGCCGTCTCGAGGTCGCGCTCCATGCCCAGCTCGCCCGTGGCGCAGAACGGGCAGCCCACCGCGCACCCGGCCTGCGAGCTGATGCACAGCGTGTGCCGCTCGCGGTTGACGCCACGAGCGGGGTAGTGCATGAGCACTGACTCAACGAGGAGCCCGTCCGAGAGGCGGTGCACGGCCTTCTCGGTGAGCCCGCCGTCGGTGATGCGGACCTCGGTCTCGGTCATCGTGTCAAACCGGAAGGCCGCGTCGAGCTGGTCGCGGACGGCTGCGGGGAGCGTCAGCACGTCGGCGAACGTCTCCTGGTGGCCGCGCCACACGGCGTCGAGCACCTGTTTGCCGCGGTAGGCGGGCATCTCCCGCTCCTTCGCCCACGCGAGGAGCTCGCCGGGCGCGAGGCCGGACACGCCGGGGCGGGCGTCGCGAGGGCTCGAGGCCGACGGAGCCGGGCGCAGGCCGAAGAACGGTGTGAGGTCGGGGGGCTGGGCGGTCATCGTCGCCGATTCTGTCACGGAAGCGCCCGCGAGGCTGAGAACCCGGGCCACGGGGGTCCGATCCGCGGCGACGCCGGGTCGCGGGTCGGGTCGGGTGACGCCGGGTCAGGCGTTCGAGCGGCGCCCGCGGAGCCAATCGGCGCCGCCCATCGGCCGCTTGCCGGACGGCGTGACGCGCTCGAGGACGAGGCGCCCGTCGGCCGTCGCGAGGGCCGGCTCGTCGCCCTGGCGGACGAGGTCGCCCGGCCTGTCGCCCGCTGCGGATGCCTCGACGCGCGCGGCCGAGACCACCAGCCGCTCCCCGTCGATCTCCGCGAACGTCCCGGGCCACGGCTGGTAGGCGCGGACGAGGCGCTCGAGCTCGATCGCGGGACGGTCCGGGTCCAGCGCGCCGTCCGCCCGCCGGAGCGGTCTCGTGAGGATGACGCCGTCGCTCGCCTGGGGGACGGCGGGAATCGAGCCGTCGAGCCAGCCGTCAAGCGAGCGATCGAGGAGGTCGGCTGCGAGCTCAGCCAGGTGCGCCTCGAGCTCGGGCGCCGTCTCGCGACCCGATAGCGGGACGCGCATCTGGGCGACGAGCGGCCCGGTGTCGAGCCCGGCGTCCATGCGCATCAGGCTCACCGCGGTGTCCTCGTCGCCGGCCGCGATGGTCGCGGGGACCGGCGAGGCACCGCGGAACCGGGGCAGCGCGGACGGGTGGAGGTTCAGCGCCCCGTGCGGCAGGTCGAGGAGTGCCGCCGGCACGATCTGGCCATAGTCCGCGAGGACGGCGAGGGACGGCGCTAGGGCAAGGATGGCCGCGACCGACTCGGGCGCGCGGAGGCGCTCGGGCGTGAGCACGGGCCCGGCGCCGAGCTCCGCAGCCTGCGCGGCGACGGGCGTGGCCGTCAGGACGGCGTGGCGCCCGACGGGGCGCGCCGGCGCCGTGACGATGCCGACAAGCTCGATCCGCGGGTGTGCGGCGAGGCGGCGGAGGGCCGGGGCACCGAACGCGCCCGACCCGAGGTAGACCGTCCGGACCCGCTCGCCCGCCGGTCCGCCGCTCATGCGAGCGCCTTGCTCGCCTTTCGATAGCGGGGGCGCGGCGTCGCGCCGTCGGCGGCCTCGTCCTCGTCGTCGTCGTTCTTGCCCACGGCAATCAGCTCGTCCATCGAGCCGAGGTAGTCGATGAACAGCTTGCCGTCGAGGTGATCGAGCTCATGCTGGAGCGCCCGGCCGAGGAGCCCGGAGCCCGCGACCTTGAACTTCTTGCCACGCCGGTCCTGGGCCACGACCCAGACCTTCTCCTTGCGGGTCACGTACGCGAAGTAGCCCGGGACCGAGAGGCAGCCCTCGAGGTCGCGGTCCGTGCCGTCGGAGCGGACGATCATCGGGTTGACGAGCTCGTAGAGGTGGCTCTCGACCTCGACCACCGCCGCGCGCACGGGCTCGCCGAGCTGCGGTGCCGCGAGGCCGACGCCGGGGGCAGCGCGCATGGTCGCGGCCAGATCGTCGAGGAGCCCGTGGAGGTACTTGCCGAAGCTGTCCACGGGCTCGCCCTTGAGCCGAAGCCGGGGGTCGCCAAGCAGGATAATGGGTCGAACGCCACTCATGGCACGGGAGTATACGGAAGGTCGTCATGCCGGCCCGAAGGCGATGTCGCCCCGCCGAGATGAGCAGCTCGAAGTCGTCCCTATTCGCCCGCATCGTCCGGCTCATCGAGGACCACGAGACTGCGGCGCTATCGCTCGCGGTGCGGGTTGCGCAGCTCCGGGGACGGCTCGAACGGCTCACCGCGCCAGGATCCCGGGACGCGCGACTGGCCCAGGCCAGGCGACCTCCGCGACCGGCACGCTTCCTGCGCGAGGCGGTGCTCGCGCCCTCGGAGCCGCCGCCCGGCGGCTGAAGGAACGACAGTCGAACGACCCGACGTTACGCGGCGGCTGGGGTGCTGTCGCCCTCGGAGCGGCGGCGGTCGCGGCGCATGATGTCGGCGAAGACCAGTCCGCCGAGCACGACCACCAGGAACCCGGCAAGCGGGCTGTCCTTGCCCGTCCAGCCGAACAGCGCACCTGCAACCAGCGCGAACGCGAGATACGCCGCCACCAGCGATCCGATGGCGATGCCAACGGTGCGAACGATGCGGACGACCTTGCTCATGGCGTGCTCCCCCAACCCGATTGCTGTTCTGGGCGCGATCGTGTCGCGACCCAACCCCTAGGTCAAGGGCCGGGGTTCGGGATCGGCCCCGCGAACCTGGATTCGTCCCCGCCTCGCAGGCCGTCGGACTTCGCCGCCCGGCGGGCCGGTTCGGCGCCACCGGCACCAGGGCAACGGTTCGGTCAGACCTCGGCGGGCGGCTCCGGCTCGCCGCTCGTGAGCTCCTTGGGCGCCTCGTCGGCGACCGGGGCCTCGGCGACGCCGTCCTCGGCAGCCTTGGCCGCCTCGTTCTCGTGACGCCAGTCCGCGGCGACCGAATGGGCCTTCTCCGCGAACTTCTGACCGTATTCGGTGGTGACCGAAGCGGCCTTCTGGGCGGCAGGGCCGGCCTTCACCGCGGCGACGGCGGCGAGCTCGGCGGCCTTGGCCCCAACCTCGCGGGCGACGGGCGCCGCCTGGGTCGCGACCTGCTGGATCATCGTCTCGAGTTGGGTGAGCCACTCGCGGGCACGGGAGTTGGCGGCGGCCTCGGTCGTCGGCTCCTTGGCGGGGGCCTCGGCGGCGGGGATCTCCGGGACGGGCTCGGTGGGGTCGAGCTGCGGCTGGTCGGTCATGGCGGACCTCCTTGCTTGGTGTCGGGGCTATTGTCGCCAATCCGCAGAATCCGGCCAGAGCCGAGCGTCGCGACCCTACAGGAGGGTCTCCGGGTCCACGTCCACGCTCCACGGTGCGCCCGGCGGCGGGTCGAGCAGCGCGACTGGGTTCGGCCCGCGCAGCACCACGTTGTAGCGCCACTTCTCCGCCCGCCGGGCGATGAACGCGGGCGCCGGCCCCACGACCTGGACCTGCGGCGCCTGGAGCCTCGCCCGCGCCCGCAGCTGGTCCGCGAACGCCAGAGCCGCCTTCTCGGCCGCCTCGCGGTCCGCCATGCCCACGGTCAGCTTGACCAGTCGGCCGAAGGGCGGCGAGCCGAAGCGCTGGCGCAGCGCGAGCTCCTCGTCATAGAACGCCTGCGCGTCGCGGTCAGCCACCGCGACGATCGCCCGGTGGTCGGGGCGGTACGTCTGGATGAACGCGATCCCCGGCCGCCCGCCGCGCCCGGCCCGGCCAACGGCCTGCGCGAGCAGCTGGTACGTCCGCTCGGCGGCGCGCTCGTCGGGAAGGTTGAGCGCCACGTCGGCAGACACGACGCCAACGAGCGTCACCTCCGGCACGTCAATCCCCTTGGCCACGAGGCTCGTCCCCACGAGCACGTCGAGGTGGCCCGCGGCGAACGCGTCGAGGACACGCTCGGTGGCGCCCTTGCGCTCGGCGATGTCACGGTCGAGACGACCAGTCCGCAGGTGCGGGAACCGGGCGCGGACCTCGTGCTCCACACGCTCCGTCCCGCCGCCGAGGTACCGGATCCGCGGCGACCGACACTCCGGACAGCGCGTGGCGGGCGGCCAGGCGCGACCGCAGTGGTGGCACCGCAGCGTCGTCCCGGCCTGGTGGTACACGAGCGGGCGCTCGCAGTCGGGGCAGCCCTGGACGTGGCCGCAGTCGCGGCACATGACGACCGACGCGGTCCCGCGGCGGTTGAGGACGAGGATCGCGCGGTCGCCGGCCTGCGTGTCGAGCGCCGCCAGCGCATCGGCCAGGGGTCCCGAGAGGATGCCGCGGTTGCCTGCCGCCAGCTCCTCGCGCATGTCCACGATGGTCACGACCGGCTCGGTCCCGGCCGCCCGCGTGGGCAGCACCAGCCGCCGGTACTCCCCTGCCCTCGCCCGGCCCACGCTCTCGACCGATGGCGTGGCCGAGCCGAGGACGACGGCGGCACCAGCCCGCACGGCGAGGTCGAGCGCGGCGTCGCGCGCCTGGAATCGTGGCGTCCGGTCGCTCTTGTAGGCCGGGTCGTGCTCCTCGTCCACGACGATGAGCCCCACGTCCGCCAGCGGCGCCAGCACCGCGGTCCGCGTCCCGACCACGACGTCCGCGCCGCCTGCCCGGACCCGGCGCCACTCGTCGGCGCGCTCGCCCTCGCCGAGCGCCGAGTGCAGCACCGCGATTCGCGCTGCGATGTCCACGCGCAGGCGGTCCACGACCGGCGTGGCGAGCGCGATCTCCGGCACGAGCAAGAGCGCCGGGCGCCCGGCGGCGAGGCACGCGGCGATCGCCTCCACGTAGATCGCGGTCTTGCCGCTCCCGGTGACGCCGTCGAGCAGGATCGGCGTGGGGTCGTGTGCGGCCACCGCGGCGAGGACCACATCGAGGGCCGAGGCCTGCTCGGGGGTCAGGTCGGCGTCCGCCGGCCGGGCGCCGCGCGAGGCGATCGGCCGGTCCGCGAGCGGTCGTCGCGGTCGTTCGCGGACTTCCGCCCGCACGAGCCCGCGGCGCGCGAGCCCTGCCAGCGCGGAGGAGCCATGTCGTTCAGCGAGGGCCGCGGCGGGAAGACCGTCCGAGGAGCCAAGCGCGGCAGCGTTGAGTCCCGCGAGTTCAGCCAGCGCCTCGACCTGCCTCGGCCCCAGCGGTCTGCCCGCCGGTCGCGAGCCCGCGGCGAGTAGGTTCGCCGCCTCCGCCCCGGCCGCCGTGAGCCACAGCCGACGCTCATACCGCGGACCCGCAGTCGTCCCGAGCAGGGTCCACGCGAGGTCCGCGAACCCGGCGTCCGCGAGCGCCCGGAGCCGGCGCAGCAACGCGCCACGGCCCTCGGGCGACGCCAGGTCCCGCGCCGGTCGCGCCCTCCCGGCGATGTCATCGAGGAGCGCGAGGTCCGCGGGCACGAGCGACGGCGCCTCAGAACTGAGCTCCGCCTCGCCGGCCGGCGTCACCTCGACCATGAGCTCGAGCCGCTCGAGGAGGCCCGGCGGGAGCATCGCCCGCACAACCCCCGCGACCGGCGCGAGGTACCGCGCGGCGATCCCCTGGGCGAACCCGAGCGCGAGGGGCGGCAGGAGCGGCCCGTCGGTGCGGACGCGGGCGGCGATGGGCTTCGCCTCGGGGCCGGCCGGGGCGTCGTCCTGCAGTTCGCCCGACCGGCGGACGGACACGACGTCCCCCAGCACGATCCCGATCGCCTGCCGCCGCCCGAACGGCACCAGGACCGCCTCGCCGGGCTCGAGATCGTCGAGCATCGGGGGAACGGCGTACGTCCAGGTCCGGGGCCCGGGGCCGCCCGGCGCATCGACCGCCACCTCGACCAGGCGCGGCGCGTCCTCGCCCGGGTCCGGCGCGAACAGCATCGCCCGAGACCGCCCGCTACGTGATCTGGACGCGACGGTCGGCGTTGCGGCGCTTCTCCTGGGTGATGATCGCCTCGATCTCGGCGGCCGTCCGCGCCTGCTGATCCGTCTCGTTGACCACCACCTGGTCGTAATCGCCGCTCTTCGCCAGCTCGAGCGCGGCGTTGCGCTGGCGCAGCTCGAGCTCGTCGGCGGTCTCGGTCCCGCGCGAGCGCAGGCGCTGGAAGAGCTCCTCCATCGACGGCGGCACGACAAAGACAAGCAGCGCGTCGGGGGCTCGCTGCTTGACCGCTGACGCGCCCTGCACGTCGATCTTGAGGATCACGTCGTGGCCCTCGGCAAGGGCGTCGGCCACCTCGTGGCGCGGCGTGCCGTACCAGTTACCGTGGACCTCGGCGTATTCGAGCAGCTCGCCCGCGTCGCGCAGGCGCTCGAACGCCTCGACTGTGAGGAATTGGTAATTCACGCCTGGCACCTCGCCCGGTCGCGGATGGCGCGTGGTGCACGTGACGACGTAGTGGTAGTCCGGGTCCCGCGGCCGCTCCGCCAGCGCCTCGATGATCGTGTCCTTGCCCACGCCCGAGGGCCCGCTGATGATCACGAGCTGGGCACCGGGGGCGCCGAGCAGTGGCTTGGGCTCCGTCATCCCACCCCTCCTGACGGCCTGCGCCCGGCCGACTGCTCTGCCGCCCGCAACCCCTGGAGCACCGCCTCGAGCGGCGCGGGGATCGGCGCCTCCACGCGCACCAGCTTCGCCGTGACGGGCGACACGAGCTCGAGGCGCCACGCGTGCAGGAACAAGCGCTCGAGCCCGTCGGGCCCCTTGCGCGCCGTCCCGGTGCCGTACACGGAGTCGCCCGCCACCGGATGCCCGAGCGCGGCGCAGTGGACGCGGATCTGATGGGTGCGGCCGGTCACGAGGTCGAGCTCGAGCAGCGTCCAGTCGCGGAAGCGCTCGCGGACGCGGTAGCCGGTCGTCGACGCGCGCCCGTCGGACACGACGGCCATGCGCTTGCGGTCCTTGGGGTCGCGGCCGATGGGCGCCTCGATCCGGCCGACCGCGGCGGAGACCGAGCCCTGGACGAGCGCGAGGTACGTCTTGCGCACGCGGCGCGCCTTGAGCTGGGCCATGAGGCCCGCCTGCGCGGCGTCGTTGCGGGCGACGATGAGCAGCCCCGACGTGTCGCGGTCGAGACGGTGCACGATGCCTGGGCGGACGACGCCGGCGATGCCGCCGTAGTGATCGCTTCGGGCGAGGAGCGCGTTGACGAGCGTCCCCTGCCAGTGGCCCGGCGCCGGATGGACGACGAGGCCCGAGGGCTTGTTGACGATCAGCATGTCGTCGTCCTCGTAGACCACGTCCACGGGGATCGTCGGGTCGGGCTCGAGGTGAAACGGGATCTCGGCGGGCGGGACCTCGAGGACCACGGCGTTCGGGCCGCGGACCTCGGAGTTGGCGCGCAGGCGGCGGCCCGTCTCGTCGTTGAGCAGGCCGTCCGAGATCAGCTTCTGCACGTACGAGCGCGAGAGGCCCGTGCGGTCGGCGACGAAGCGGTCGATGCGGCGGATGATCTCGCCGTCGGGGATCACGAGCCGCCGCGGGCCGGGCTCGATGGACGGCGGTGCCGGCTCCATGCCGATGCCGGTGCCGAGGTCCTCGTCGCCGTCGACCTCGTCGTCGGCGAGGACCTCGGGAAGATCGGCCGGGAGTCCGGCGTCAGTCATCGCTACCCCACTCTGCGGTGAACGGGAACAACGCCACCACGAAGATCATGATGAGCGAGGTCGTGATCGCGGCGTCCGCGATGTTGTACGTCCAGAAGCGCGCGGACCCGACCCCCATGTCGATCCAGTCGACGACGGCGCCGTAGAGGAGCCGGTCGATCAGGTTGCCGATCGCGCCACCCAGGAGCAGCGCCGTGGCGATCGACATCACAATCCCGCGTCCCGCCTTGCGGTGGTAGATGACGATCACCACGATCACGACCAGCGACACGACCGCGAAGGCGCCCGCGGACTGCGGCACCATCCCGAACAGGATCCCGCTGTTCTGGCCGTAGACGAAGTTGAGCCACGTCCCGAGCACCGAGAACCCCTCGCCGGGCTTGAGGATGCTCGTGATCCAAGCCTTGGTGAGCTGGTCCGCGACGACGACCGCGATCGCGATCGCGGCGAACAGCGCCCAACGACGCGCCGACGGGCCGTCCCACGCCGCCTTGCCGGCCGGCGCGTCATCGTCGACGATCTCCTCCTCGACGTCCTCGTCCTCGAGGTCGTCGATGGCGGAGGCCGGTCGGTCGGTCATGGTCAGCTCCCGGCCTTGCGAAGGGCAATGCGGGCCTCGCCGCCGTCGAGGCGGACCGCGACGGCCGCGACGCCGTCGGGCGGCGCCCCGCGATGGACCGTGTCCGCGAGCGTGTCCGCGAGGACCGGCGCCAGGTACGGCTCCACCTCGGGACCGACGGCGTCGAGCCAGAGCTCGATGCGGTCATCGAGGTCGAGCTCGGCCTCCTTGCGCAGGTCCTGGACGGCGCGCGCGAGCTCGCGGGCGTCGCCCTCGGCGCGGAGCTCGGGCGTGAGCGTCGTGTCGATGATCGCGACGAGCCCGTCATCGTGGGCGACGGCGGTCCCTGGGCGCGGTGTGGCCTGCACCTCGACCTCGTCGGCGGCGAGCGTCTCGCCCTCGATGGTCACCGTGCCGTCCGCGTGGATCTCGAAGCGTCCCTCGCGCGCCGCGGCCATGACGGCTGGGATCTTGGCGCCGAGGCGCTTGCCGACCTTGGGCAGGAGCACCTTCACGCGGCGGTCCACGAGCGCGGACTCGTCGCCGATCCGCTCGACCGCCTTGACGTTGGCCTCCGCGCGGACGAGCTCGAGCAGCGCGTCGAGCTCGCCGACCTCGCGGCCGGGAAGCGCCAGCCACAAGCGCGCCAGCGGCTGGCGCGCCTTGAGCCCGGCCTGCCCGCGGAGGGTCCGGGCCAGATCCACGGAGCGCCGCGCGAGCGCCATCGCCACCTCGAGCTCCACGTCGCGGAGCGGGGCGAGCTCGGCGGCGGGCCAGCCTGAGAGGTGCACGGAGTCGGGAGCGGCGGGGTCCACCGAGGCCACGAGGTTCCCGTAGATGGACTCCGAGAGGAACGGCAGGATGGGCGCGACCGTGCGGATGAGGGCCACGAGCGCCTCGTGAAGCGTGGCGAACGCGGCGTCGCGGTCGGCGCCCGTCGAGCGGGACATGCGGCGGCGCGAGAGGCGCAGGTACCAGGTCGAGAGGTCGTCGATGAACGCGTCCACGACGCGCGTGGCGGCCTCGGCGTCGAAGTCACGCAGCTTGGCCTCGACGGCGACGGCGGTCCCCGCGGCGCGCGAGAGGATCCAGCGGTCGAGCGGCGGCCGGTCGGCGAGCGCGGGCGCGCCGGTCGCGGGCGTCCAGCCGGCCAGGCGAGCGTATGTCACGAAGAACGCGTAGACGTTCCACAGCACGAGCAGCCCGCGCCGCGCCTCGTCCGCGGCGTGCCAGCCGAACAGGATGTTGTCCTCGGGCCGGGCGCTCGCGTACATCCAGCGCATGACGTCCACGCCCATGCGCTCGGCCGCCTCGTCGAACTCGATGGCGTTGCCCCAGCTCTTGTGCATGGGGCGCCCGTCCTCGCCGAACAGCGTGGCGTAGCCGAAGA
>Ga0315271_10001636_pt1 | contig 13642 bp, 13 predicted proteins | sample C3_top_MG_FD_204664 | JGI IMG/M metagenome (GOLD analysis project Ga0315271, IMG submission 204664) | Sediment microbial communities from Yellowstone Lake, YNP, Wyoming, USA - C3_top | ecosystem: Environmental > Aquatic > Freshwater > Lake > Sediment | place: USA: Wyoming | collected 2017-08-01 | reverse complement strand
CCTTCTTGCCCTTGGGGGCCTTGTCGATGGCGGCCTGGACCTGGGCGCTGATGTCGGCGGCCTTGGCGGAAATGGCCTTCGCCTTGTCGGTCGCCGCGAAATACTCCTGGCTCGCGATCAGCGTGGCGATCTCGGCGACGGAACCCTTGATGCCGGCGAGGTCAGCCTTCATGGCCTCGATGTCGGCCTTCGTGCCCTTGCCCGTGGGGGCCTGGGCGAGAAGGGCCTCCGCCTGCGCAACGGCGGCGGCAGCGGCGGTCGAAGCGGCATTGGCCTCCTGCTTGGCCTGCTCCTTCTTCTGCTCGGTCTCGCTCTTGAGGGCGGCCGCGTCGCTGGTGATCTTGGCGATCATCGCCTTCGCGTTGTCGTAGTTCTTGAAGAGCTTGCCTTCCTGCTTCTTGACTTCGTCGTTCATGGCGGCCTGGGCGTCGTTGATGTTCTTGAGGCCATCCTTGGCGTACGTGCCGGCGCCCGCGCTGATCGCGGCGTCAACGGCCACCTTGGCGGCGTCCATCTCGGCGGTGGGGGGCTTGGCGCAGCCAACGAGCAGGGCGGCCATGATCAGGACCGAAAAACCGACGGCGAGGTACTTCATGAGACCCTTCATTCTGTACTCCTCCTTACAAAGGTTGTTCCCGCGGATGCCCGTTGCACCCCTTGCTGGGCCGCCCCGTCATCCGCCGACATTGAAAGCAACATACGTGCCAATCGCGAACCGGCTTGTTTTCACGGGTTTCCCGGAAACCGTCATCCTCATATGAGGAACTGCCTTCTTTTTTCGGGATCTTTTGGCCGTACCGGGATTCACCGCCCGGGCGGCCCGGCTCGGGACACCCCCGCCTGTTCCGCCTCGAGGCTCTTGAGGGCCGCCGCCACGAAGCCGAAGATCTGCGTGTGCAGCCAGTGTTCGCTCGACACCAGAACCACGGCGTCGAGTCCCTGAAACTCTCGCATCACGTCGAAACGCGAGCGATCAAGGGGCGTGATCCCTCCCCCCGGGTAGCGCGCGCGGCGATTGAAGTAGAAGATGCTCTCCCCCGCGTCGATGAGCCCCTCCCCGGTCATAAAATCGAGAAGGGCCAGCGTGAAACTGTCGCCGGCAAAAAGCAGCCGCGGCCGGACCCGGCCCTGCGACCTGGTCTCAAGCACCGGGTGCGTCTGGGGCCCGGGCCAGGGCCGGGGCCACCAGACATTGAGCAGCTGCCCGAGGTCGTCGTCGGTGGCCCAGACGACACGATCGGTGCGGGCCCCCTTCACGTCCAATTGCACGAAGCGTCCCGGCGCCCCCCGATCGAGTGCGGCGAGCAGGCTCGAGGCCACCAGGGCGCCGCCGTAATGGTTCCAGTGCGTCCCGCCGCGCGGGAAAACCGGCACGTCCCCGCGCGCGCGCTCCTCGAGCAGAATCCGGTGCCCGTCGACGAGCGTGACCCCGGCGGCGTCCAGGAGGGGGACAAGCTCGTCGTAGGTGCTCCGGCGACCCGCCCGCCCGGGCACGACGAAGCCCGGCGGGTTCAACTCGGGGTAGATCTCGACCTTGGTCGGGGCGATGACGACCACGAGTTGTTGCCCCCGCCGCTCAAGCAACCCCTGGAGGCGCCGCAGGTCCTGCGCAAACGCGGCCAACCGGGCCGGGTCGGTTCGCCGCGGCCAGTTGTACTGATCGAGCTGGGCCTGCTCGATGATCGTCCCCCCCAGGCCCAACAGGAGCCGCGTCCCGCCGCTGGGAGCCTGACCGAAGAGCGAAAGACTGATCTGGTTGTCGGTGCGGACAAGGTGCGGGCGCCCCGGGAGCCGGCGCGCGAACCAGCGGTCGAAATCCTGTTGAAACCGCCCGCTCCACCAGCTGTCCGGCGTCAGTGGCGCACGCGGAACGTCTTTCTCGACCCCGGCGAGCGGACCCGACGGAAGCAACGGCAACCGGACGGGCGCCAGGTTCAGCAGCAGGAGCGCGAGAAACGCCCCGATCCGAATGCGCGCCGCCCGGCTCACCATGGTCAGAACCGGAAATAGATGAACGGGTTGAACCCGCTGGTCGCCAGGGCGCTCGAGGCGAGGAAGAACAACAGCAGCGCCGAGGCGTAGCGCCAGATGCCGACCGGGCCGGGCCCTCGCGCGGGGACGGCGGGGCACCCCGCACCGTCACCTGCGAGCCGGGCTCTCACCAGCGGGGCAAAGCTCAGCACGATCGCGACGGCGAGCATCGCCCAGGCGCGGTTGCCGATGAAGATGCCAATGGGCAGCGACGACGGCGCGATGCCGAACGCCCGGGGATCGAGCAGGCGCCGGAAGTAGCCGACCGCATGCCCGAGGTCGTTCGCCCGAAAGAGCACCCACCCGAACGCGACGAGCAGAAAGGTCAGCGGCGCGGCAAGCGGCCACGGCAACCGTGACCAGCGGGTTCGCGCCAGCGCCTTGTCCAACGTCAGGAACAGGCCGTGCCACGCCCCCCAGGCGACGAAGTTCCAGCTCGCCCCGTGCCAGAAACCGGAGAGCAGGAAGACGATCCAGAGGTTCAGGTACTGGCGCGCCGTGCCGACCCGGTTGCCCCCGAGCGGAATGTAGAGGTACTCGCGCATCCAGCTCGAGAGCGAGATGTGCCAGCGCCGCCAGAACTCCGTGAAGCTGCGCGCGATATAGGGGTTGTCGAAGTTCTCGACGAACTCGAAGCCCATCATCCGGCCGAGCCCGAGCGCCATGTCCGAATATCCCGAGAAGTCGAAATAGATCTGGAAGGTGTAGCAGGCGAGGCCGATCCAGGCGTACTCGGCGGGCAATTCGTTCAGCCTCGCCCCGAAGGCCCGGTCGGCGACCTCCCCGAGCGCGTTGGCGATGAGCGCCTTCTTGGCGAGTCCCCGAGAAAACCGGACGATCCCCTCCTGGATCCGGTCGCCGTCGAGCACGCGCCGCTCCAGTTGGTCGGCCATCCAGTGGTAGCGCAGGATCGGGCCCGCGATCAGCTGGGGAAACAGCAGGATGTAGAGCAGGTAATCCCGGAAGGTGCGCGCGGCGTGCACGGCGCCGCGGGAGACGTCGACGAGATAGCTGATCTTGTGAAAGGTGATGAAGGAGATCCCCACCGGCAGGGCGACCTTCAGCCAGGCGAGCTTCTGCGCGCCGAGGGAGAGGAGCGCCCGGTTGACCTCGTCGACCAGAAAGTTGGCGTACTTGAAGTAGAGGAAAAAGACGAGGTTTACCGCAACCGCCAGCGCGAGCAGGAGGCGGCGCCGGCGCGCCGGGCCGGCGTGGGCGCGCTCGATGGCGCGGCCGAGAAGAAAATCGGCCCCGCACGAGGCGAGCAGGATCGGCAGAAACGTCGGCGCTCCCCAGGCGTAGAAGAGGACACTCGCGGCCAGCGCGCACCAGTTGCGGTGGCGGGCGGGGCACAGATAGTAGACCGCCAGGAAGGCGGGCAGAAACAACGCGAGGAACACGAAGGAGGAGAAGACCATGGCGCCGGTGACGATGCCCGCACGGTGCCGGGCGTCAGCGCCCCCCGGTCGGCGGCCGCATGAGCGCGAGCAGCACCGTCCCGTCCGCCAGGACCAGCAGGTTCAACACCATGCTCACGCCATGCAAGCGCCGGAATCGCCTGCGCTCGGGGGCGTCCGGGGCGGACTCGAAACTCGCCACGCGCGACTTGACCTCGAGGATCTGGGGATAGAGCCGCCACTGCACGAAGCCCTGCACGGCGAGCGCGCCGAGGACCAGCGCCAGGCACAGCGCGCGGCGGCGGCCAGGCCAGGCGCGCCAGAGGGCGATCAGCAGAAGCGCCACGACCGCGGCCGCGGCGAACTGGACGCGAAAATAGTGCGGCATCAGCGTCCCGACAATCTCGCCGGCGGTGTTGCGCGGATAGGCGGCGAAGATCGCCGGCGTCAGCACGAACGTGTACAGGGCGCCGCCGCCGACCCAGAGGGCGAGGACAAGCAGGTTCACATACATCCCGACGGCGCGCATGATGGCTCTCCTCATGAGTCGATCGCGGCAGGATATACTCCCGCGTGGCGGTGATCAACAGGACGCCGCCGCCGACCGGCTTGACCTGCGTCAATGACGTCGGCGGGGAACCCGAGTACCTTGTCGACAGTGGCGGCCAGGCACGGGTAGCCGCACGGGATCGCTGTCGGGAACAAAGGAGCGCGCGACGATGAAAAAGCTGGAACTCTCGAAGACCCGCGAATTCGACCCGCGGACCATGAAAAAATTCCTCCTCCACGATTCCCCCTGGTTCAGGATTATCAATTTCAACCTCCCCGCCGGTCACGTCTTCCCGGTGCACTCCCACGACACCGAGGGGCAGCTGAGCATCCTGGTCATCGAGGGCGAAGGCGAGTTCCTCGCCGCGGGCGACGCCGCCATCCCGGCGGCGACGGGCGACATGCTCGTCTCCGAGATCTCCGAACCCCACGGCGTGCGCGCGATCACCGACATGAGAATCATCGTCACCATCGCCCCGCCTTTCTAGCCGTGGCACCGACGCACGCTGGCCGCCCTCTGGTGCGGCGGTTGCGCGCCGCCGTGCAGTGGAGCGTCTTCATCCTCACCGCGTGGGGCGGCGTGGACCTCTACCGCTTTGCGCTTCAGATCGAGGGTGGCCGGGCGGCGACGCTCGTCAAGCCGCTCTCGCCGGAAGGCTTCCTGCCGATCGGCTCGCTGATGTCGTTCAAGTATTGGGTCGCGACAGGTGCCATCGACGCCGTCCACCCCGCGGGCCTGATGCTGTTCACGGCCGCACTTGCGCTGTCGCTGCTGCTCAAGAAAAGCTTTTGCGGTTGGATCTGCCCGGTGGGAACGCTCTCGGAGTTGCTCGCGAGGCCGGGGCGGCACCTTGCCGGACGCCTCCTGACCCTGCCGCGCTGGCTCGACGTCCCGCTGCGCGCGCTCAAGTACGCCCTGCTCGGTTTTTTCTTCTGGATCATCGTCGTCAAGATGCCGGTCGCCGAGATCAGGGAGTGGCAGACCGCCGACTATTGGAAAACGGCGGACCTGAAGATGCTCGGTTTCTTCCGCCACCCGACGCCGCTGGCGGCCGGGGTGCTCGGCTCGCTGATCGCGCTCTCGCTGGTGACGCGGCATTTCTGGTGCCGCTATCTCTGCCCGTACGGCGCGCTTCTCGGGCTGCTGAGCGTCGGCGCGGTCGTCAAGGTTCAGCGGGATGAAAAGCGCTGCACCCGCTGCCACCGCTGCACCACGAGCTGCCCGGCGCTGTTGCCGGTCGAACGTCTGGGACGCGTCCGCTCTCCCGAGTGCCTCGGTTGCCTGACCTGCGTCAGCCGCTGTCCGACACCGGGCGCGCTCGACGCGACCCTGCCGGGTCGCCGGACGATCGCCCCGGCGCTCTGGGCCGCGCTCGTGGCGGCTGTTTTCTGGGGGGTGATTGCGGCGGCACGCATCACCGGCCATTGGGAGGCAGGGGTACCTGCCGCCGACTACCTGAGAATCGCGTCTGAACGGGAGCCGGTCAGTCACCCGTGAGGTGCCGCGTCAAAGAAGCCCCCCGGTTCGGCACCTGCGCAGCAGGCCGCTCCAAAGGGTCAGGACGCACGGCGCGTGAGCACTGAGGGATGAGGCGTACGAGCAGCACACCGCAACGACGAGGGGCGAAGCGCAGCGCCGGGGGTGGGCCCTTTTCAGCGGCCGGCTAAATCCGCGAAGGGTTGCAGAGACGGTCCTCGTCGCGGGCCGCGCGACCGCACTTCTTGCAGAAAAACTCGGCGTCTTTGACCAGTTTCCTGACCTGCTCGAAATCGTCGCGCTTGACGAGCTTGCACAGATGCAGGTCGCGGCAGTTCTTGGAATCCTTGCAGTCGCCCATCCCAACCCCTCGCGGCCGCGGCGGCGAAACGCCGCAGCCATCATCGCCCGTGATTTACCAGCAGGCCTTGCGGTCCCGCTTCGCGCTGCGCGCGTTGCGGCGGCTGCCCTTGCCGGACTTGCGCTTTGCGCCGAATGCACCGGCCCCGCCAGCGCCGCCAGCGCCGCCGCCGCCACCAGGGCCGCGGCTGCCCGAGGGGGCTCCGAATCCGCCGCCGCCGAACCCGCCCGCGCGCGCCTCGCGAGGCCGGGCCTCGTTCACGACCATCTTGCGGCCGTCGAGCTCATGATCGTTGAAACGCTGGATCGCCTGCGAACCCTCCGAGGAGGACTCCATCTCGACAAAAGCGAAACCCCGCGACTGTCCGGTGAACTTGTCCGACACCAGTTCGCAACTGCCGACTGCGCCCGCCTGCTCGAAAATGGTGCGGACATCCGCCTCCGTGGTCGAGAAGGCCAGGTTTCCCACGTACAATTTCATGCTTGCGCCTATCCTTTCTGTCGCCGTCAACCGGCTCGTTGCGCGATCATACCACGCCCGGGCCCCGGCCTTGCCGCGAAAAAAATACGAAAGGGCGCAGCGCAGCGCGCCGCGCCCCCAAGAAACGGGCGAACGCCCTAGAGCACGGAAATGATCTTCATCGCCTTGGCAGCGGCGGCAGTCGTGTCGACGGCCACGTGGGCGACGAATTTCTTGCCGATCGCCGCCGCTGAAAAACCGCGGAGGTTGACGCCCGCCTCGGCCAGCGCAGCGGCAATCCTGGCACCCTGCCCAGGCTTGTCAGGTCCCTCCACGCGCACGGTGTGCAGGCTCGGGGTTTTCTTGAAGCCGGCCTTCTTGGCCGCAGCCACTCCCGCGACTCCGGACACCGGCGTCACAAAAACGACGCCGGTACCGGGCTTGTCGGGCGACCGACGCGCGATCACGAATTCCAGATTGACCTTGGCGGCCGCCAGCGTCTCGAGCTTTGCCGATAGCCCGCCCGGCTGATCCTTGATGGTTGCCGCCCAAGTATCGACCCGCTCAACCTTCAGTGCCATGTCACCCTCCCGGTTTCGTGTTGATACCGCACCCTTTTCCGAGCATACCGGGAGGTGGCTGGCTGGTCAAGCCCAACGGCAACGACAGCTTCGGAGACCAACTGGCCCCGATGATTATCCCTTTCAACTCGTGGTACAGGTGGCACGAGTGCGCGCCCTCGCCCGGGACTGATCGGATGCCATGTGGCAACGCTTGTATTTGACCCCGCTTCCGCACCAACAGGAATCATTCCGCCCCGGGATCTTTTCAACAGTTGGCGATTTGCCGATGCCGACGAGTTTCTTCAACCAATCCACGTTGCCTCCCCGCTCAAGAGCCGAAACCAGAAACAGACTGTACCGGGATGTGATGCGCGCAGGAGAAAAGCGACTCTTTCAACATTGACTATCAACAGGAGGACATTTTGAAAACGACATGTTTGTCAACATGGCATGCCGTCGTCGGTGGAAACAGTGCCGTCGCAACGACAACCACGAAGTCAGGAGATGGCGACAAGAGTCGCGATCGAGGTAAAACGACTTCGTGCAATCCCCTGAAAAAAACAAACGTGTCACATGCTAACTATTCATTTCAATATCAACACGTTACAAATAACATGATCACACGATTCACAACGGTGCTAATCGAAACAATTTCTCAGTTACCAACAATTGAAACAGATAGTTATACACAGCGACACGCGTCGTCGTATTATCGAAAATAACTACTGCCCGCCACTGGTAAATTCAGCTTTTCAACAGGCGGGGCCGTAACCTCAATCGACCACAAACACATCATCCTTCGGAGTGATCGGATGAATGAATCTTCCTGCCTGAAAAACGGGCTCGCAGCTCGCGGAGGAGGGGCAGATCTCTTGCCGGGACGGCGTAGAGACCGCGCTCGCCGATCAGTTGATCAACAGGGAGGTAGAGCGCCTCACGTGAAAATTCGGGTAGCCTCACGAGCCCCTGAACAAGATTCGGGAGCCCCTCGCCGCTGTGGAAAAGATAGGTCGCATAATCGCCGTGCGAGAGTAGTTCGAGACTCGCCGTCTCGCCTCTGATCGCGAGAAGCCACAGGAATGGATCCTCATTTTCGGCAGGCGCCGAGTAGCCGAGATATCGATCGGCAGGCGTAAGCCCTTCCATCAGTGCCCGCCCGGTTTCAGCACGTGGCGCCGCGGCGAGCCAGGATGAGCCAAAGGCCGACTCGAACCCCGGGGCGACCCGCTCGAGTTCGGCGAAGCTCGCCAATCGTCCAGGCAGCCACCACGACGCGAGATCGGCGCGCGGGCCCGCGGCGAGAGCCGGGAACTGCCGCAAGACCACTGCCGCGGCTCGTCTGGAGAGGGTTTCGCGGGCAGCCGACAGCGCGCCGGCGAAGGCAGCTGATTTCCCGCCGATCCGGTCAAACACCGTTCGTCCCCCGTCCCAGCCGGACGCCCGAACGCAGTACGACTCCTCATCAAACAGAATCGACTCGAAATCGGCGACAAAGAGGGCGGTGACATCGCCGGCCGCGGGGGCGACGATCAGCCGATCGTCCACGAAAAACCCGCGAAATTGCCCGCGGACACCCGCTGAGTCCAGACTCCCCGAAAAGACCTCGGCCGGACGCGCTCCGCCGGTCAACCGCAGCACCGCAGCGCGCAGAACTGGCCAGTCTCGCCAGAGGGCATCGAGAAGCGTCGGCCCATCGCCCCCGAGGCGTTCGAGGGCGATCTCCCCATCGGGAACCCGCAGACGCACCGTGAACCCGTCCCCGCCGAGCCCGGAGACCTCCCCAAGCGACACAACAAGCGAGGGTGCCCCCGCGGGCGAGAGAATCAGGCTTTCGCCGTCCCGGCGCCACTGGGCGTCGACGCTCCGGCCGGCGCGAACCAGACGACAGGTGCGGGCCATCGCAGGGTTAGGTCTTCTGCCCGCACTCGGGGCAGAACTTGGCGCCGGGGGTGATCTTCGCGCCGCACTTGGCACATTCGGTCTTAGGCGCGAGCGATGCACCGCACTCCGGACAAAACTTCCCACCCTTCGCCTCGGCGCCGCACGCGGGACAGTGCACCACCATCGTCGCGTCGAAGTTCACCCCTTCGGTCTGATCCCGTTCGCGCAGCTTTTCGGTGGCCTGTTCGACCGCGATCTCGGCCTGTTTGGCGGCCATCTCGCGCTGCAGGATCGGCGCGCACCTGGTGCACAGGCTGCGTTCGGCGTTCCAGCAGATCTCGCGGCAGGCCCACTGGCCGCAGCGCTTGCACTGGACGAACAGCGGCTTGATCTCGGCGACCGCCTCGGCGAGCGCGCCGTCGTGTGCGGGGCCGCCGATGGCCTCCTGGATCTCGTAGGAACCGGAGGCGGCGCGCCCGAAGATGCCGCCGAGGATGCTGCCGGCGCCCCGCAGGACGCTGCCGGCGATACCGACGGTGTTCGGTTTCCAGCTGGAGAGGTAGCCGTTGCCGCAGGACTCGCAGAAGAATTTGAACTGAAAACCGCTGGCAGTCGACTTGTCCTGGTAGTTGTTCGTGAACTCAACGCGCGCCATGGTCGTGATCTCCCCTCTGTTGTTGCACCGATGCTATGAGGGAGGGACGCGGGGTGTCAAGGCCTGCGGGTCGCCCTGACCCGGGCGATCGCGTCGAGCACCCGCGGGTAGACCAGATCGGTGACGACGCGGTAGCCCTCGGCGGTCGGGTGGATCCCGTCAGCCTGATTGAGCGCCTGGTTCGCCGCCACGCCCTCGAGGAAAAACGGGATCAGGATCGCCCGGTGCTTCTGCGCCAGTTCCGGGTAGACGCGGGCGAACGCGGCGGTGTAGGCCGGACCCATGTTGCGCAGCATCTGCATCCCCGCCAGCACCGTCGTCACCCGCTGCGCGGCGAGCGTGCTCAGCATCGCGTCGAGGTTCGCCTGCAGGACTTGCGGGGGGACGCCGCGCATGCCGTCGTTCGCGCCGGTCTCGAGCACCATGACGTCGGGCTTGAGCCCCAGCACCCACGCCAGGCGCGCTCGCGCCCCGCTCGAGGTCTCGCCGCTGATCCCCGCGTTGATCACCTTCCAGCGCAAACCGGCGGCCCGCAGGCGGCGCTCCAGCTGAGCCGGCCAGGCGTCGCGCTCGTCGAGCCCGAGCCCGGCGGTGAGACTGTCTCCCAGCGCGACGATCAGGCCCTCGTCGGCTGCCGACGCCTGCGCGCGGCAGACGCCGTGCAAAAGCGCAACGGCCAGGACCGCCGCAAGCACGCCCCGGATCAGAGTCCTCCCCATGGAGCGCATGGTACCACCGTGACGACTGCGAAGAGGTGGCTCAAAAGGTTCCGGATGCACGGCGCACGCCGAGCGGATGTCGAGAGGCAACGGGGTACCCCGCGGGACTCCCACTCGCTCCGCTCGCAGGAGGCAATGCCTGCACCGCAGCAGATGGGCCCCTTTCAGCGACCGTCATCGGCGCGGAGGTAATCCGCCGGCCGGCGGCGCAGCACCGGCAGCGATGCCGCGAGGCCGACCCCGATGGTGATGATGGTCGTCGCCGCCACAACCGCGAGGCTCCACAGCCAGAAGGGGTGCCAGCGCAGGTTCAGGCGCCAGGTCGCGAGACCCCAGGTGATCGCCTGGGCAAACCCCAGCGCGAGACAGCCGCTCGCGAGCCCGACAAGCGCCCCTTCGAGCGTGAAAACCTGCAGCACGAACCGGGAGCGCGCCCCGAGGATCCGGTAGTGGACCGCCTCGAGGAGACGGGCGCGGCGGGTGGCGAGCACCGAACTGGCGGTGATCAGCAAGCCCGCGGCGATCCCGAGCAGCGTGAAGGCGCGGATGATGCGCGAGACCCTGCCGATCACCGTCGCCGCTTGCGCCGCCGCCGCGCCGACGTCGACGACGCTCACGTTCGGAAAAGCCGCTGCAACCCGGTTCTGCGCCCTGATCGTCTCGCCCTGCGGGACCCGGGTCGCGGCAAAAACCGTCTGCGGCGCATTCTCGAGAACCGCGGTCGGGAAGACGAAATAGAAGAACGGCCGCGGGGAAGCGTCGGTGCGCCGCCGGATGCTCGAAACCACCGCGTCGAGCGGCACCCCCTGCACCCGGAACGTGATGCGGTCGCCGATCTTCAGCGCTGCCATTTCGAGGACCTCCTCGAGGATCGAAACCTGCGGGACGGAGATCGCCGGATCGAACAGCGCGGGTCCGCGCGCGAGCTGCTCGTCGGCCAGGAGTGTCTCGCGATAGGTCAGGTAGAAATCGCGCCCGAGGTTGTCGCGGGGCTTCTGGTGCTCCTTTTCGCGGTCGACCGCGGCACCGTTCACCGCGGCCACCTGCGCGACGACCACCGGAAAGAATTCGGCCGGGGCCCCAAGCGTCGCCGCGAACTCCCGCAGCTGACCCGGCTGCAGGTCCAGAAAGAAAAGGTTGGGCGCCGCCGCGGGGTAGGACTGCACGAACTGGGCGTTGATCGTGCGTTCGAGCAGTCCGATGGTGAGGATGACGGTGAGCGCTGCCGTGAGCGTCACGATCACCGGCCGCGTGGCATTGCCCGGCCGGAAGAGCCCGCGCAGCGACTGGCGCAGCGGCAGCGAGCGCACCGGGAGAAGGCGCGCAAGGCGCAGGAACCCCTCGGCGCCCAGGGCGGCGAGCGCGATCAAGCCCGCCAGACCGCCGAGAAGCCAGAGGCCGAGCCGGGCGTCGCGCACCTGCCAGAGAACGAGGGCACCGAGGAGCGACGCAGCGGCGACGCCCCCGAGCCAGAAGGGGAGTTGCCGGGGCAGGTGCGCGGGGTCGCGGCGAAAGATCGCCACCGGCGAGATCTCGCGCAGGCGCCAGAGCGGCAAAAAGGCGAACAGCGCGGTCGAAATCGCGCCGAGGGCGACCCCCTCGAGAAGCGTCGCGGCCGAAATGCCCGGCCGCACCCCCCCGGGTATGAACCCGGCGAAGAGCGGGAAGAGCAGGACTTGCATCAGGAAACTGCCGGCGATCCCGAGCAGCGTCCCGGCTGCGCCGAGAATCGAAACGACGGCGAGATAGTGCACGAGCACGAAGCGCCCCGGCGCTCCGAGCGCCTTCATCACCGCGACCGTGTCGCGCTTCTCGCGCAGGAACGCCGTGAGCGCGCTCTGGATGCCGATTCCGGAGAGCAGGAGCGTGAACGTGCCGATAAGCGAGAGGAAAAAGAGGAAATTGTCGAAAAAGCGCTTGGGACCGGAACTGGCCGTGAGGTAGGTCTCGACCCGTTCCCCATCGGGGAGAGCCGCGAGGCGCAGTGCCGCTGCGACGCCGTCGACCGCCCCCGGTTCCCTGACCTTGAGGAGCAGGCGGTAATCGACGCGGCTGCCCTGCCCGATCAGGCCGAGTCGCCCGAGTTCGGCCGCGGCCACGAAGACCCGCGGCCCGAGCGAGAAGAAGCTCACCGGCCGGTCGGATTCGCGCCGCACCACGTCGGCGATCCGCAGCGGACGGCCCCCGAGCAGCAGCTGGTCGCCGACGCCCAACCCGAGGCGGCCAAGGACGCTCTCCTCGACAATCGCCGTCCCGGGCTGCAGGACCGCGCCGAAGGGCCGCCCCGAGGCGAGCGCGACGTCACCGTACCAGGGGTAGCCCGGCTCGGCGGCCTTCACGTTGGTCAGCAGCGATCCCTCGCGCCCCTGCGGCGTGACCATCGAGTAGAACTCCCAGGTGCGTACGGCCTCGACCTCGCCGCGCCGGGTCAGCGCCTCGACGGCCGCGGCGAGACCCGGCGAAAAGTCGCGGTGCGCGCGGATGATGACGTCGGCGGCGTGCAGTCCCCGCGCGTCGTGCAGCAGGGCAGCGTGCACGCTTCGCCCGAAACCGCGCAGCGAGACCAGCGCGAGCATCGAGAGCGCGACACAGAGCAGGAAAATGCCGGTCTGACTCCCGGCGCCGGAGAACTGGCGGCGGATGAAACCCAGGTGCAGCGGCTTCACGGCGCGGCGCTGATCCGCCCGTCCACCAGGGTGATCACCCGGTCGGCGCGAGCGGCGATCCCGGCGCTGTGGGTCACCATGACCAGCGCCGTCCCCCGCTCGCGCTGCAAATCGAGCATCACATTCAGGACCGCGCGCCCGCTCGCGGTGTCGAGGTTCCCCGTCGGCTCGTCGGCGTACACGATCGCCGGCTCGTTGACGAGCGCCCGGCAGATCGCGACGCGCTGCTGCTCGCCGCCCGAGAGCTGGTGCGGAAAGTTTGCCGCGCGCCCGTCGACGCCGGCTTTCGCCAGCAGCGCCTCGGCCTTCGAGCGCGCTTGCGCATCCCCGCGCAGCTCGGCGGGGAACATCACGTTCTCCAGCGCCGAGAGCGACGGTATGAGGTGATACGACTGGAAGACGAAGCCGATCGAACCATTGCGCAGCGGCGCCAGCTGCTCTTCGGTCAGCGTCGTCAGCTCGCGCCCGTCGAGGCGCACCGTCCCCTGATCCGGCCGGTCCAGCCCCGAGAGCAGCGTGATCAGCGTGGTCTTGCCGCTGCCGGACGGGCCGGTGACCACGAGGAATTCCCCCCGGCCGACGTCGAGCGACACCCCGTCGATGACGGTGAGCAGCCGCTCGCCGACGGCATAGTTTCGGACCAGGCCGCGGGCCTCGAGAAGCGTGTCCATGCCGGGATGGTAGGGTACGGCACCGCGAGGGTCAACAGGAGGAGGCCGGGCTTGCCTTCCCCTGGATGCGGCTCTACCCTGGGCGCATGTGCCCGGCCCTGCAGCGCCGCAGAACCCTCCAGGTTGCCTGCGCCCTCATCGAGCGCGACGGGCTGCTGCTCGCGGTCCAGCGCAGCGCGGCGATGAGTCTGCCGCTGAAGTGGGAATTCCCCG
>Ga0315271_10001635_pt1 | contig 13649 bp, 13 predicted proteins | sample C3_top_MG_FD_204664 | JGI IMG/M metagenome (GOLD analysis project Ga0315271, IMG submission 204664) | Sediment microbial communities from Yellowstone Lake, YNP, Wyoming, USA - C3_top | ecosystem: Environmental > Aquatic > Freshwater > Lake > Sediment | place: USA: Wyoming | collected 2017-08-01 | reverse complement strand
CCGCTTACTTGGGCAGCATCGGTTGGCAGTATTGAAATTGCGCAGCTATTGCTGGACCGTGGTGCGCTGATCAACGCGATTGACAGCAACAGCGCTACGGCACTGATGAGTGCGGCGGCCGAAGGGCACACCGAGATGTGCAAATTTCTGCTCGAACACGGCGCGAAGCTCGATGTGCAGGACGATTTCAAGAGTAATGCAGTTCTTTACGCCATCCAGAACGACCATCTGGATACGATGGATTACCTGCTCTCCAAGGGCGCCAGCCTGGATGTGCGCAATTCGGACGGGTTTACCCCGCTGCTGATCGCCATACACAAGGGTAATCTTGAACTGATCAAACGCATGAAAGCGCACGGGCTCAAAATCGATGAGCCCGGAACCTATGGCATCACGGCCTTGATGGCGGCAGCGGGTAACGGCCAAATCCCCACGTTTGATTATTTGCTGGAACAGGGCGCCAAGCTGGAGCAGACCGATACGCTCGGCAAGACATCTGTTCATTATGCTGCCGAGAAGGGGCAGAACGCCATGCTGGCACATATGGCGAAAATTGGCGCCAACATGAGCGTTCAGGACACCAATGGTTTCACCGCGCTGATGCTCGCGTCCGCCAACGGCTACGCTGAAACGGTCAAGCAATTGATAGATTCTGGCGCCGATCTGTGGAAACAGGAACGCGCCGGGCGCAATGCACTCATCTTCGCTGCCGGCGAAGGCAAGGTGGACGTGGTCAAAACCATTCTGGACAAGGACAAGAGCAAGATCGATGCGGGTGATATTCAGGGTTATTCACCCATGATCTTTGCCATCATGGGCAACCATGGCGAAGTGATCAAAGTGCTGCTGCAATACGGTGCGGGCGTCGATGCGAAAACACGGGGCGGCGCTACACCGCTCATGTTCGCCTGCTGGCATGATCACCCATCGGCGGTGAAAACGCTGGTCGAGGCAGGGGCGGACGTCAATGCGGCCGATCTGACCGGGCGCACGCCGCTGATGTACGCCGCCGCCAAAGGGCAGGCCACGATCATGGCTTTCCTGATGGTGAAGGGTGCGAACATGAACGCTCAGGACAAGGCGGGCAATTCCGTATTGCACCTGGCGATTTCGGTCGGCCAGGAAAAAGCGGTCAAACTGCTGAAAGACAAGGGCGCGAAAGACATTCCGCTGACGGTAGTCAACACAGAAAGCGGCGCCAAGCCTTCAGACAAGGCAGCGAAGCCGCCGGTCAAAAAATCGGGTATGGGGATGTAATGGCCGGCGTGATCTATTTCTCAAGCGGAATATAAAAATTGCGGACTTTCTCAACTGCCACTTTCCACGCCTGGGCGGATGGCATGTTGGGCTTGCTCACAACGGGCTCCGGCTTGCCTGCCATTGCTGCCAGCGTGCGCTCCAGACTGTAGGCGGAAGGCCACTTATGGTCGTATGCCGTCTTGTCCTTTGCATGCAGCCTGGTCGCGCGCGCAATGCCCTCATCCACAATTCGAATGGCGGTCTGCGGATCTTTTTCAAGAAGATCGGCCCAATCGTTTACCGCTTTGTTGCCCCCGCCGATCTGCAATGCCCGGGTAAACAGGCGCTCGTTTCTTTCGATTTCCATTGTTCCGGTTTCGCTGCCCCACAACATGACGTCGTACCAGCCGAATACAGCCTCCATCACGATCTGCGGCATGGCTTTCAGGATGCCATCCCGGTGCAGATGAATCGCGCCAAGAATCTCCATGGCCTCCATCGGCGTGTAGCCAATCGGATTCTTGTCATACGCGGCAACCACCTGATCGACTGTCTGTCGAGCTTTGTCGTCGTTCGGGTTTTGGCGCAGGGTATTGGCCGCCAGGGCAAACTCCTGCCGGCGAACCTGCCAGGCCTGCGGCTTGAGGTTGATGCGCTTCATGTTTGACATGTTTGACATATCGGGCGGCGCAGCGTTGCCCGTCTCGGTCGCCGGCGCAGCGTGTGCCGAGCAACTCATGGACAAGACCAGTGCAGTCAACCCAGTCGTGTAGAGATTTTTCATTCCAGTTCCTCGCATATTGTCATTGGGTGAAACAAGTGAAACCACTGCGCAACTTCACGATGATGCTCGTCAAATCACCCTCAAGCCCGCTTCCCATGATCCTCGCACATTCCATGCTAACCCTTGATTCTGCGGCTAACCCAGCGTGCGGCAAATCAGAACATTCGTGTAACATGATTACGATGAAAGACGCGCCGATCAACGTCATGCCACATTCCCAAGTATACCCATCGGCAAGGCACCGAAATTGCTTGTTTCCCACACAATACCAAGGCATCACCAACCCGAGGAGTGGTCACGTGTTTTCTAATGTTTCAACTAACTCCCGGCAATCCGGGTTCACCCTGCTCGAACTGCTGGTTGTACTGGTCATTCTTGGGCTGCTGGCAGGCTATGTGGCGCCAAAATATTTCGCCCAGATCGGCAAATCGGAAGTCAAAACCGCAAAGGCGCAGATCGACGGGCTGGAAAAGGCGCTCGATCAATACCGGATCGACACGGGCCATTATCCCAGCACCGAACAGGGTCTGGCCGCACTGGACGCCAAACCCGCCGACGAAGCGCGTTGGGATGGGCCATACCTCAAGAAAAAAGTGCCTAACGATCCCTGGGGCAAACCCTACCAATACCGCACGCCGGGTGAACACGGCGAACTCGATCTGTTTTCCTTGGGTCGCGACGGCGCGCCGGGCGGCAGTGGTCAGGACGCGGATATCAACAACTGGTAAACCCACACCATGCGTTATCGGGTAAAAGCCTTGCACCCTGGCAGCGGCGTGACAGCGCTGACGATGGAAGCGCTCGACGAGAGCGAGGTGACCGCGCGTCTGCAACGCGAAGGCGCGCAGGTACTTTCGATCACGGCCGAACGCGGCCACTGGCTGGCAACACGGCGCGCACGCTTTCCGCTGCTGCTGTTCACGCAGGAACTGATCGCGCTGCTCGATGCTGGCCTCACGCTGACCGAGGCGCTGGAAACGCTGGCCGAAAAAGAGAGCAAACCTGAATCGCGCCAGTTGATCGAACGCCTGCTCACCACCATGCGCGAAGGCCGCCCTTTTTCGGCCGCCCTCACCGCGCAAGCGGATACATTTCCGCCGCTGTATGCCGCCACGGTGCGCGCGGCCGAAAGCACCGGCGACCTGTCGCCCGCCCTCGCCCGTTATGTGGGCTATCAAAATCAGATCGACACGGTGAAGAAAAAAGTCCTGTCGGCGTCGATTTATCCGATGTTGCTGATTGGAGTCGGCACCCTGGTAATCGGCTTTCTGCTCGCCTACGTGGTGCCGCGTTTTGCCACGGTGTATGCCGACTCCGGACGCGATTTGCCGTGGATGTCGCAAATGCTGTTGAGTTGGGGCGAGATGGTCGAGGCGCACGGCGGCTTGATCGCGCTCGGAACTGCGGTCTTCATTGCCAGTTTCGTCCTGGCGCTGGCACAGCCTGCCACCCGCGCCGCGCTCACCCGCCTGGCCTGGCGCACCCCGGCCATCGGTGAACACTTGCGCACTTTCGAACTCGCACGCTTTTACCGCAGCCTCGGCATGTTGCTGGTGGGCGGCATCCCGATTGTGTCTGCGCTGGGCATGGTATCTAACCTGCTCTCCGCGCATCTGCGCAGCGGCGCGACGACAGCAATCGAAGCCATGCGCCGGGGCGAAACCATCTCGGCTGCGTTTGCCCACGGCGAGCTGACCACGCCGGTGGCTGCCCGGCTGCTGCGTGTCGGCGAAAAAAGCGGCCGCATGGGCGAAATGATGGAACGCATCGCCATTTTTCACGACGAAGAAATGGCGCGCTGGGTGGACTGGTTTACCCGCCTGTTCGAGCCGTTACTCATGGTATTCATCGGGCTGACTATCGGCCTCATCGTGGTGCTGCTCTATATGCCGATTTTTGAACTTGCAGGATCAATCGAGTGAACGCGCCGCATCCCGCGCTCAGCGCGGACACGCTCGCCAGCCTGCGCCAGCAGGCGCGCGCCGCCAATCAAGCGGTGATGCAGCGCGTGCAGGAACAATTCGGCCTCGACGCCGATGCCACGCTGCATCTGCTGGCCACCCATAGCCATCAACCGGCTTTCGATATGGCGGCGTTAAATGCGCTGACGGTCGATTTCGGCCAGTTGAATTTCAATGAAGCCGCGCGCCGCCATTGCCTGATTGCGCGCGATGCCGACGCCCAGTTGTGGCTGCTGCTCGCCGACCCCTGGGACAATGCCAGCCGCGCCTACGCCGCCCACGTGCTGGGCGCGCCGTTCAAGACCGGGCTCGCGCATCCGGCTGACTTGGCCGCCTTGCTGGCGCGCCACGAAGAGGGTCTGCACGCGATGGAAGGCGTGGGCGGCGGCGCACAGGCGATGCAGGATTCCGGCGCCGAGGCCTTGTCGTTCGCCAGCATCGCCGAGGACACCAGCCCGGTGGTTCGGCTGGTGCGCTCGACGCTATACGACGCACTCAAAGCCGGCGCATCCGACATCCATCTGGAAACCGATCCGCGCGGGCTGACGGTGAAATATCGCATCGACGGCGTGTTATCGCACGTGGCGCAGGTGCCCGGGCTTGAGACCGCCGAGCAGGCGGTGTCGCGCATCAAGGTGATGGCCGAGCTCGACATCGCCGAGCGCCGGGTGCCGCAGGACGGCCGCTTCAAGGTGTCGATGCAGGGGCGCGAAGTCGATGTGCGGGTGTCGATCATGCCGAGCGTGTTTGGCGAAGACGCGGTGCTGCGGATTCTCGATCGCCAGGCGCTGTCCGAGGAACTGCGCGGACTGACGCTGGAAGGCCTCGGCTACGCCGGCACGCCGCTGGCACGCATCCGCAAGCTGGCCGCCGAGCCGTATGGCATGCTACTGGTGACCGGGCCGACCGGCTCCGGCAAGACCACCACGCTGTACGCGGCGATTTCCGAAATCAATCACGGCCGCGACAAAATCATCACCATCGAAGACCCGGTCGAATATCAGTTGCCCGGCGTGTTGCAGATTCCGGTCAACGAGAAAAAAGGACTGACCTTCGCGCGCGGCCTGCGCTCGATCCTGCGCCACGATCCCGACAAGATCATGGTCGGCGAGATCCGCGATGCCGACACCGCGCAAATCGCGGTGCAATCGGCGCTCACCGGCCATCTGGTATTCACCACCGTACACGCCAACAACGTGTTCGATGTGATTGGCCGCTTCATTCACATGGGGGTCGACCCTTACAGCTTCGTCTCGGCCTTGAACGGCATCGTCGCGCAGCGCCTGCTGCGGGTGAATTGTCCGCATTGCGCCGCACCGGTTGCGCCATCGGCCGAATTGCTGGAACTGTCCGGGCTGACCGCAGACAAAACCAGCGATTTTGATTTTCGCCAGGGCAGCGGCTGCGGTCATTGCCGCGGCAGCGGCTACAAAGGCCGTCGCGCGGTGGCCGAAATTCTGTTGCTCACCGACGAGTTGCGCGAACTCATCGTCGCCCGCGCCCCGATCGGCCAGATCAAGGAAGCGGCCGTGCGCGGCGGCACCCACAGCTTGCGCGAGGCTGCGCTGGCGCTGGTGAAATCCGGCGTCACCACCCTGGAGGAAATCAACCGTGTCACTTTGGTCGGCTGATCCTCTACATATCGCGCTTGCCCCCGGCGAAGTCGCCCTGCTGGGCGGTGGCGACAGCCGCCTGCTGGCGACCGAGGCGCGCAATACCGCCAGCCTGTTGCCGCTACTCGATGAGGCGCTGACCGATGCGGCCTGGCCGCGCCGCCGCGTCGAGGTCACGCTGTCGCAACAGTTCGTGCGCCAGGTGCTGACGCCGCCGCCCGGCAAGGCGCTCGCGCGTGCCGAAGAAGCGGCGCTGGTCGCAGCGAGCCTGCGTGAAATTTACGGCAGTGAAGCGGCCGGCTGGCGCGTCGCGGTGCACAGCCAGCCGCCGCACGCGGGGCTGGTCGGTGCAGCGGTCGACGGCGATTTTCTGCAACAACTGGAAGCCCTGCTGGCACGCCACGGCTGTCGCAACGTCACCATCACGCCACTGGCCAGCCGTGCCGTGCAGCGCTTGCCCGCCCGTTTCGACGGCTGGTGGATCGGCGTCGAACCGGGCTGGGCGACGCTGATGGGCGCCAGCGGCGGCATCTGGCAACACGTGGCCGCGCAACCGCTGGATGCAAACTGGCGCGCCGCGCTGCCCGAATGGCTGGCGCTTGAAGCCGAGTGTGCGGCCGCGCCGATTGTCCACCAGGCCTGGCTGCAACCGTTTGGCCTCGGTGCGATTGGATCCCGCGCGGTCGGTGCAGTCGCGGTTGATTCTGCAGTGGTTAATCCCGCAACGACGGACGACTGGCGTTGGCACACCCTGCCGCACGACGCACAGGCGCGCGGCGCCACTGCGCTAGTGGGTATCTAGTCATGGCGGAGATTTGATATGGCGCGCCTCGATCTGAGTTTCCACTCAGGGAGCCGTCTTCTCGGCGGCGCTCGCCTCGACCGCCTTGGCGTCGCGTTGTTGCTGGCCGGTGCGCTGGCGCTGGCCTGGGCGACGGCGCAATGGCTCGCCGCACGCGACAGCGAAGTCAAACTGACGAGCGCTATTCGCCAACTGCAACAGCGCTCCGCACCCGTGCATCCCGCTTCGCGTGCCGACGCCGCCGCCCAGGCGACACGCGACCGCATCGCCGCACAATTGAACGCCGGCTGGCAGCCTGCATTCAATGCGCTCGCCGCCACCCGCAGCAGCAAAATCGCCCTGCTTTCGCTCGACGCGGTTCATGCCAAGCGGCAAATCAAGCTGGTTGCCGAAGCGCGCCACCTGGCCGATGCCGTGGCCTTCGTCGAGGCGCTGCACCAACAGCCCGACATCCTGCACGCCGCGCTGATCCAGTACGAAATCCAGGCCGATGCCGATCAGAAACCGGTGCGCTTCCACGTCACGGTGGAGTGGCGCGGATGAACCTGCTGCTCTGGCGCATCCGGCAATGGGGCCGCCGCTTGGGGGCAGCGGGGCTGTCAGGCTCAGCGCTGCTGGTGCTGGCGCTGGGGTTATTGCTCACCCAGGCGTGGCCGCTGCAGAAAAAAATACTGCAACAACAGCGGCAACTCGACAGCTTGCGCGCCGCCGCGCAAACCCGAGCCGCCGTACCCGCCCCAACCACGTCCAACCCGCTCGCCGCACTGCCGCCAGACAGTTCGACCGCTGCTGCGCTGGGCGAGTTGGAGCAACTCGCGCGCGCACACGGCCTCGAACTGATGCGCGGCCAGTACAGCATCGCCGCGCTGAATGGCGCTGCCGCCAATGAAGCGCAGCTCGCGCGCTGGCAATTGGTGCTGCCGGTCGAAGCGGACTATCCCGCGCTGCACGCGTTTGTCGCCGCCGCGCTGGAACGTCTGCCCAATCTGGTGCTGGATGAAGTCAAGCTCAAACGCGAGCGCATCGAAGCCACAGACTTGCAGGCCGAACTGCGCTTTAGCCTGTTTGTGGAGACCGCGCCATGACCGACGCGCGGCGCCGCACCCTGCTCTTCGCCGTGCTGGCCGCCGCGCTTGCCTGGTCGGGCTGGCTGGCGCTGAATGGTAATCCGGATGACGAAACGGCCGATCGGGTCGAAGTCGCCGACAGCCATGCGCAGCCCGCCGCTCGCCCGGCCGTGTTGCCCGCACCTGCCGTGCGCATGACCCCGCCCGAGATTACGCCGCGCATGGCCGCCGCCAGCGTCAACCTGTTCCCCAAGCAAACCTGGTTCATCCCGCCGCCGCCACCGCCACCGCCACCGCCACCGCCACCGCCGCCGCCGCCACAAGCGCCGGCGCTGCCCTTCGCTTTCATGGGAAGCTGGCAGGAAGGCCCCACCACCACGTATTACCTGACGCGCGGCACGGTGCCGCTCAGCGTGCGCACAGGCCAGGTGCTCGACGGCGCCTGGCGGCTGGAGCCGGTGGTTGGCAGGAATCTGAATTTCACTTATTTGCCCCTGAATCAAACGCGCAGTTTGCGCATGGGAGACTGAATTGCAGCACACCAAATTATTTGTTCTGCTCGCCGCGCTGTCAGGCGCCGCCGGCTTGGCCGGATGCGCCAGCCCGAGCCTCAGCGAAGGGCGCGCACTCATTAGTGGTGGCGCGACCGAGGCGGGTCTCGCCCGCCTGCGTGTCGGTCTGGCCGAAGAACCCGACAATATCGAGTTGAGAGCGTATTACCACAGCCAGCGTGAGCAACTGGCCAGCCAACTGTTAGTTCAGGCGCAGCAGGATATCGACAAGGCGAATTTTGATGCGGCAGCAGCGACGCTGCAAAAAGTGATCGCCATTCATCCGGAAAACCCGCGCGCGAAAACGCTGCTGGCGAATCTGGAAAACGCGGTCACGCAGCAACGCCTGGTGGAAGAAGCCCAGAAGGCACTGGCCGATAACAAACCCGCGCTGGCGACTGAGAAGGTGCGGCTGGTGCTGGCGCAATCGCCCACCCATGCCGGCGCCATCGATCTGCTGCACAAAATTCAGGTAACGCGCGCGCAAGACGAAATCGCACCACGCGAGCTAGATGCAGTAGCGCGCAAGATAATAACGCTGGAATTCCGTGACGCGCCGCTGCGCAATGTATTCGACATGATTTCACGCCAGTCCGGCATCAATTTCGTGTTCGACAAAGATGTGCGGCTCGACACCAAGGCCACGCTTTTTGCGCGCAATACCACGGTCGCCGATGCCATCGGCATGCTGCTCACCACCGGCCAGCTATCCAAGAAGGTGATGAACCCCACCACCCTGCTGATTTATCCCGACACGCCTCTCAAGCAGAAGCAATACCAGGAACTGATGGTCAAGAGCTTTTATCTGGGCAATGCGGATGCGAAAAGCGCCATGGCGATGCTACGCGTCCTGATCAAGGCCAAGGACATGTACGTGGACGAACGCCTCAATCAGTTGGTGATGCGCGATACGCCCGAAGCCATCCGCCTGGCGGAAAAAATCATCGCGGTGCAGGATCTGGCCGAGCCGGAGGTGATGCTGCATGTCGAGGTGCTCGAAGTCAAACGCTCGCTGCTGCTCAATCTGGGGGTGCAGGTTCCCACCCAGTTTTCACTCATCAATCCGACTCCGCTGACGTCGCCGCTGACGCTGGAAAACCTGCAAAACGCTTCCGCCAAGACGATTGCCATCAACCCGACGCCGGCAGTAAATGTGAAACAGGATGACAGCGACGTCAACATTCTGGCCAATCCGCGCATCCGGGTGAAAAACCGCGAAAAAGCCAAAATTCACATCGGCGACAAGTTGCCGGTCATCACTTCCAACGTCACGTCGACCGGCGTGGTGTCGGAATCGGTGACGTATCTCGATACCGGTTTGAAACTCGACGTCGAACCCAGCGTGCAGATGCGCGACGATGTGCAAATCAAGGTGAATCTGGAAGTGTCCAATATCGTGAAGGAAATCCGCAGCCTCAACGGCACGCTCACCTACCAGATCGGCACCCGTAACGCCACCACGACGCTGCGCCTGAAGGACGGCGAAACCCAGGTGCTGGCCGGGCTGATTGCGGATGAACAACGCAGCTCGTCGAGCGGGATTCCCGGGCTGGCCAATCTGCCGGTGCTGGGGCGCTTGTTCGCCAATAAGAGCGATGAACATGTCAAGACCGAAATCGTGCTCTTGATCACGCCGCACATCTTGCGCCATTCGCAGGCGCAGCAGCCTGCCCTCACCGAATTCAGGAGCGGCACTGAAAACGCCATTGGGGGATCGAGCAGCATCACCCAGACACCGCTTACCAACTGGGTTGCGCCCCCGGAATCGCCGCCCATCGGGGTGCCGGGCGAGAACAGCCAGCCAGGCAACGCGCCCAACATAGAAGCCCCGCCACTGCCATCTGATGCCAACGTGAATGCGATCCAGCCCGCGCCTGACGCCACCCCGGCTGAAACGCTGTCGCCGGAAGAAGAGCAGAAGCTGAAGGCCGTAACGCCCGTTTTCCCCACGCGATAAGCCATGCCTCGCCGTACTTCGTCTGGCTTTAGTCTGATCGAATTGATGGTCACGCTGGCCATCCTGGCGCTATTGGCCAGCGTGGCAGTGCCGTTCGCCCAACTGGTGCAGCAACGTCAGAAAGAAGCCGAGTTACGCAGCGCGTTGCGTGACATTCGCAGCGCGATCGATGCCTACAAACAAGCCGTGAAGGACGGCCGCATCCCGAAAATAGAGGGTGAAAGCGGTTACCCGCCAACCCTCGATACCCTCTGGCAAGGAGTTGCCGACCAGACCAAGATCAACTCCGGCAAGCTCTATTTTCTGCGCCGTCTGCCGCGCGATCCGCTATACCCCGAGCCTGCCGCGACGGCGGCCGAAACCTGGGGGCTGCGCAGCTACGACAGCCCGGCAGACGAGCCGGCCGCCGGAAACGATGTGTTTGACGTGTATTCGCTGTCGCCGCGAAGCGGGCTCAACGGCGTGCCCTACCGGGAGTGGTGAAATGAACGGCCGCAGCAAGAAATTCAGCCTGAACGCATTCACCCCACGCGGATTCACCCTGGTCGAGCTGATGGTCGTCATGGCGATCATCGCCCTGTTGCTGGCGCTGGCGCTACCACGCTATTTCAATCATCTGGAAAGCTCGAAAGAAACCATCCTGCGGCAAGACCTCGCGGTGATGCGCGACGCCATCGACAAATTCCACGGCGACAAAGGGCGCTACCCGGAAAGCCTCGACGAACTGGTGAGCGCGCGATATCTACGCGCGGTGCCGGCCGACCCTATCACCGAGCAGCGCAACACCTGGCAGGCAGTTGCGCCATCCGAGGGCGAAACCGGCGGACTCTATGACATCAAGAGCGGTGCGCCCGGCAACGCGCGCGATGGCAGCCCGTATGCCGAATGGTAACGATGTCCGCACGCCAGTCCGGTTTCACGTATTTGTTCGTGCTGATGCTGATCGCCCTGATTGGCATGGGACTCGCCGCCGCAGGCACGCTGTGGCGTACCGATGCGCAGCGCGCACGCGAGGTCGAATTGCTATTCATCGGCAACCAGTACCGCCAGGCCATCCAAAGCTATTACGAACTCGACAAGAACGCGCCGCGCCTGCCACAAAGCATCGACGAGCTGCTGGAAGACAAGCGCCAGCCAGACATCGTGCGGCACCTGCGGCGCGCCTGGCGCGACCCGTTCACCGGCGATGCGTTCGAACTGGTTCCCGCGCCCAACGGAGCGGGTTTCAGCGGCGTGGCGAGCCGCTCGACTCTCGCGCCGCTCAAAAAAGCGGGCTTCGATCCGCGCGATGAGGCGTTTGCCGAGGCGGCAAGCTACGCCGAGTGGCACTTCGTATTCACCCCGCCCGCCCCGTCAGCGCAACCCGTGCGCCTGGATGAGAGCCCATAAGCAGGTGCGGCTGAGCGGCCAAGTGGCACGCATTACGCAAGCAACCGCCCGCAGCCTTATGAGCCAGGCTTATGAGTCAAGGCTGTCAGCATTCTTTACAGTCCGGACGATTGATAGCGGGTCGCCGCCCCATCTGAAATCGATCTCACGCGTAAGCTTGAATGCCGTCAAGCAGATACCGAAGCAACCCTCCGGTTGGAACAATGTTTGCTTGTGTATTCAGATAGCGCCGACCGCATCGGCGCCACAAAAAAAAAGGCCCGCCATTGCGGCGAGCCGAAGATGCGCGTGAACGCAACTGGTTGTGTCCCCGGCGATCAGTGTCGCCGGGAATCCACTCGATATATTTGGCTTAATTAGCCATTATTTGGATGCATGTAGTCCATGCACCTTTATTAATTATATTAATTGTGCCATGGTTTATTAGACTGCGGCGCGGCGGCGCGCGGCAAACCCCACCAGCCCCAGCCCCGCCAGCAGCATGGCGTAGGTTTCGGGTTCGGGAACCGGCGTGGTGATCACACTCAGCCCAGCGTATTTTTTCTCGATAAAGGCCAGGGTGTCGGTGTTTCGGGGAGATCTCGCTTGCAAGATGTTTTGCAGCGTGACGTTAATCATGCTGGCGGTAGCCATGCCTCCCAGTTTGATGCTGGCATTGGCTTCCCAGTCTACAGTTTCGATATCGTCCGTTGGCATGAATGGGGTCGAGGGCCGAATGCTCGCGGACCTTTTCACCAGCGGGTTCATGGTGTCAAATACGCGAATCTGGCCTTTCACCGCCACTTTCGCACCATTACCGACCATCTCGTAGTCGCCGTACTCGGTAAGATCGACTCTGGAAAAGTCCCAGTTGTCATGCGCAGTGATTTTGACGTTCAGGGTGGCATGGGTGCGATCAATGCCATCGCCGTCGAACGACTCGGCGAAGAAGTTGGTGGGGGTGAAAGACAAGATGTCGCCGGCCACGGTAGGGGCGCCAAATAGTCCGAGCAGGGTGTCGTCAAAGCTGAAATCGACGGTCGTGCCAGACAGGGTAACCGAAGCAGCGAAAGCCGCTCCAGTAAGGGTTTGACCCAGAAAAATCATGCCTGCAGCCAGTTTTTTGTTCACGCATTTCATGGATTGCTCCTTGGTTCTAATGGGTTGAGGTAAAGCCCCGAACCTTGATCCGGGTTGTTTCTCGCAAATCTCCAACTGTCATCTCTGAACTGCCCAGCCTTGCGGCTACCTGCCACCTGTGCGTTAGTCAGACGAAAACACGCCCGAACCAATACGACTCAGCGCACACCGAAGGGATTTGCAAAAAAAACACGCAACGCCGACCCGGCGTGCGCATGAGACATCGCGGGGCTAACGCCCAGCGAAACAGAAACGGACGGGGCATGGCGAGCCCCCTTCCTGGCGCCGAACCACCGACGCCCACTGCTATTCACGCGCACTGCTTGTTACTTTTTTTCAGCTAGTCAGAGTGCGACACGTCTGTGTGCGTCTACATCCCGCTGCCTTTTTAACTACTTTTTATCAGCTCAACCGCTTTTATAACCACTTGTTATTCGCCTCGTGGCTCGCCCATCCGATCCGCCTCCCCAACAGTCAAAAGGGAGACCAGCTCAGGCACACGACGAAATGTAATCTGCAAAAAAAATGGCGCAGCACCTTTCGGCGTGCGCATGAGATATCGTTGAACATAAATTCAACGATCACAGAATGGTGCAAGCTCCTGAATCGAGCTCACCCGGACATCAAAACGACCGACGTCCACTGCTACTTCACGCGCACTACTTGTTACTTTATTTTTTCAGCCCGTCAGTGAAGCGGCACATCTATGTGCACCTGCAACCCGCTGCTGTTTTTAACCACTTGTTATTTGCCTTGCGGCTTATTTCCTCCTGCCCAGCTCCCCGACAATCAAAAGGGAAAACGGCTCAGGCGTACGTCAAATTGGTACTTGCAAGCGGAGGAGGACGCGCAGCACCTTTTCGGCGTACGCAAGAGATATGTTGAACGCTAATTCAACAAACACAGGATGATGCAAGTTCATGCTTCAAACTTGCCCGAACATCAAAACCACCGATGTCCGCTACTGCTTTTCACGCGCACTATTTGTTGCTTTATTTTTTAGCTAGTCAAAATGTGGCGCTAACTTTGCATCCACATTCCGCTGCTTTATTTAATATAAACTGCTGTCGATCAATATAACAATATTCTATCTGAACAGCAAGCCAGCATAACAAATTTTTATTTGAAATCCTGACTTCCAAATTAATAAGCAATTAATAGTCCAGC
>Ga0315271_10001633_pt1 | contig 13651 bp, 16 predicted proteins | sample C3_top_MG_FD_204664 | JGI IMG/M metagenome (GOLD analysis project Ga0315271, IMG submission 204664) | Sediment microbial communities from Yellowstone Lake, YNP, Wyoming, USA - C3_top | ecosystem: Environmental > Aquatic > Freshwater > Lake > Sediment | place: USA: Wyoming | collected 2017-08-01 | reverse complement strand
AGCGCGTCCAGGTTGGCGCGGAACTGCGCGAAGGAGCCGCCCTCGGGCGCCACGTCGCGGTCGTGGAAGCAGTAGTACGGGATGCCGAGCTTGGCGAAGAACTCGAACGCGGCGGCCAGGCGCGCGCGGGCGCCGGCCATCTCGTCGGCGTCCCCGAGCCACGGCCGGTCCATCGTCCCGATGCCGAACATGTCCCGGCCGTCCCAGCTGAACGAGTGCCAGAAGCACGCGCCGGGGCGCAGCCACTCCTGCATCGTCCTGCCGAGGACGACCCGCCCCGGCTGCCAGACCTTGAACTCGAGGGGGTCCGTCGAGTCGGGGCCGCCGTACCGGATCGGCTCGGTCACCTCGGTGAAGAACGGCTTGCTCACGCCCGACCTCCAGCCCGTGTTCCTAATTTGTAGAACGATATCACTAACTACGGGGGATTCTACCCCTCGACGGGCGCCCGCCGCATGAACGCAACTCGCGTCCTGCCCGGGCTCCCGGGGCGCGCGAGCCGTACCCGCCCGTCGTCGATGACCACGGTCTCGAACTGCGCGACGTCATCCGCGACGACCATCGCCTCCCAGCGTCCCGCCGGCGGCAGCGCGACCGGGAGGTCGAAGCGCAGGACGCTCCCCTCCCCGTCCGGCATGGCCGTGCCGATCACCGTGTGGAGGCGCCCGAGCAATGCCGACGCCAGGTCGAGATCACCTGCGGCGATCGCGGCCCGCACCTCCGTGCTGCGAACCTGCCGCCCGCCGAGCGCGTACGGCGGCACGACGACAACCTCGAAGCCCTGCGCGCGACCGAGCGCTGCGAGGGCCTCGGGCGTGCCGGCGCGCTGGTAGCCGAACGCCGCGTCAGGCGTCATCAGGAAGCCCGAGAGCGGGCCGCGGGCAGTGAGCTGGGCGACGAACGCGTCGTACGTGGTCTCGCGCAGCTTCTGATCGAAGTGCACGACCACGACCGTCTCGACGCCGGCCTCCTCCATCCGCGCGAACCGCTCGTCCGGGTCGCACAGCAGCGGCGGCGCCGAGCCCATGACAACCTCGTCGGGGTGGTGGTCGAACGTGATGACCATCGGGCGCGCGTTGCGGGCCGCCGCCTGCTCAACGAGGTTCGCGAGCAGGTACTGGTGCCCGCGGTGCAGACCGTCGAAGACCCCGACCACGACGAACGCGGGGTGCTCCGAGGCGTGGAGGCGGCCCAGGCCGCGGGCGATGCGCATCGTCAGGCGGGTGTGCGGGGGTCCGGCACTCCGTCGAGCGCGGGGCGCGGGTCCGGTCGCCCGTCGGTGGCCGGTCGAACGGCCAGCACCTTGACCGGGTGCAGGACGCCGCCGACCGCTCGGCAGACGGCAGCCACCTGACCGTCCGGGGCGACCGCGAACAGCAGCTCCGCGTCACGCACCTCAAGCGGCACCTTGGGCCCGGTTGGGAGCCCCTCGCCCAGGCGCCGGACCTCGTCGAACGTGATGCGCGCGTGCGGCAGGTCCTCGAGCCCGGCGTCCACGGGACGCATGACGCGCAGGATCCCCTCCGGGCCGTCGGCAACCTGCTCGCGCAGCGTGTCGAACGAGATGGCGTCGCCAAGGTGGAACTTGCCCGACTCGGTGCGCACGAGCGCGCCGAGGTAGGCGCCCGTGTCAAGCCGGGCGCCGAGGTCGCGGGCGAGCGCCCGGACGTAGGTCCCGGCGGTGCAGCGCACGTCCACCACGGCGATCGGCCGGGCGGGGTCGGTCTCGTCCCACTCGAGCATGTCGAGCGCGTGGATGGTCACGTCGCGCGGGGCGAGCTCGACGTCCTCGCCGGCACGGGCCATCTGGTACGCCCGCCGGCCGCCGATCTGGACCGCGCTGTAGATGGGCGGCACCTGGCGCAGCGGCCCGGTCAGCGCGCGGAGCCCGGCCTCGACCTGCTCGCGGGAGATCGGCGGCCCGTCGATGGGCGTGCGCTCACCGTCGATGTCGTCCGTGGTGGATGTCTCGCCGAAGCAGATGGTCGCCGTGTAGCGCTTGGCGTGGCCGAGGTGGTACTCGACCAGGCGTGTCGCCCGCCCGAGGAACACCGGCAGGACGCCAGCGGCGAACGGGTCGAGCGTGCCGCCGTGGCCGACGCGCCGCGTCGAGGAGAGCCGTCGGACCAGGCCAACGACATCGTGCGAGGTCGGGCCGGACGGCTTGGCGACGACGAGCACGCCGTCGAGACCGCCGGAGCGGTCGCGCGGGCTCATCGGACCACCGCCGCGGCGAGGCGCTCGGCCTCGGCCCGCGCAGCGGCAATCGCCGGCTCGAGCGTCAGCGGGATCGTCGCGCCCGCGGCCCTCGTGTGGCCCCCGCCGCCCCAGACGCCGCAGAGCGCAGTGGCGTCGACGCCGCCCGGCTTCGTGCGCACCGACAGGCGCGTCACGCCGTCGCGGGTCTCCTTGAGCAGCATGGCCACCTCGGCGGTCTCGGACTGGGCGAGCAGGTCGATGATCCCCTCGCTGTGAGCGGGGATCGACCCCGTGGCGGCCAGGTCGTCCTCGCGGAGCGTGGACCAGATGACGCGGTGGTCGAGCGAGGTCTCGAGACGGTCGAGGACGCGGCCGAAGAGCCTCAGCTGGGCGTCGGGCTTGGAGCGGTAAAGCCGGCGTGAGATGTCCGAGAGCGGCGCCCCCGCGGCGACGAGCTCCGCGGCGACCGCGAGGGTGCGCGGCGTGGCGTTGGGGTGCGCGAAGGTCGCGGTGTCCATGACGACGCCGGCCATCAGTGCGGCGGCGAGCCCGCCGTCGGCGGAGGTCAGCGACACGCCGAGATGCGCGGCGAGCAGGGTCACGAGCTCGCAGGTGGCGGCGGCATGCGGGTCGATCCAGTCGGCCTCGCCGGCTCCGGTGTTGCTCGCGTGGTGGTCCACGATCGCCCGCGGGATGTCGCCGAAGAGCTCCGGGTGGCGCGTGGCCACGGCACCCACACGCTCGGCGGTGGCGCAGTCCGCGAGCACGAGCAGGTCGTACGCGGCGCCGGGCTCGGGGTCCTGGCGGAACCGCTCGACGCCCGGGATGAACGCGTAGAGCGGCGGCACGGGGTCGCTGCAGACGGCCGTCGCACGGCCGCCGAGCGCCTCGACGAGCACGCAGATGCCGATGACCGCGCCGATCGTGTCGGCGTCGGGGTTCTCGTGGCTGACCGCGATCACGTTCCGGGCGCCGCGAAGCCGCGCCACGAGCGCCGGGGGCACGGACGCAGCGGCGAGCGACGCAAGGTCAACGCCGTCGATGGTCACGGGCGGGTCCGGGGGTCGGAGCCGCGCTTGCCACCGCCGGACGACGGCCGACCGCCGCCGGGCTTGTCGCCTCGGGGCTTGCCGCCTTGCGGCTTGTCGCCTCGGGGCGAGCCGCCCTTCGTGGATCCCCCGCCCTTCGGGCCGCCCCGGGACGCGCTCGGTTGGTAGCCGCCACGCCGGTAGCCGGAGCGCCGCTTGGAGGGCGCCCCGTCAGCCGACGCGGCCGGCCCCGATGCATCGCGGGCAGCCCCACCCAGCGCGTCGTCGGCGTCGCCCTCGTGGGGCAGACGCCGGACGGGCGTGGGCAGGATCTCGTCGATGGGCTCGATCTCGTCGGGATCGGTGCCCGCCTCGAGCTCGTGGAGCAGGTGCAGGATCCGCGTCCCCCGTTCGGCCGAATCGTCGAGCCGCACGTGCAGGTCCGGGATCCGCTGGATCCGCAGGCGCTTGCCGAGCTCATGCCGAATGAACGGCATGGCGTCGGACAGGGCGCGCAGCGTCTCATCGCGATCAGCCTTCTGGCCGATCACGCTCACCCAGACCTTCGCGTGCCGGAGATCGGGCGACGTCTCCACGTCCGTGATGGTCGCGAACCCGATTCTGGGGTCCTGGACCTCCTTGGACAGGAGCGCGCCGATCTCCTGGCGAAGCAGCTCGTCAACGCGGTCGGTGCGCTGGCTCATCGGAACGAACCCTCGGACCGGACGCTCAGAGCCCGGCTCGGCTGCGCGCCTGCTGCGTGAAGCACTCGATCACGTCACCCTCGACCAGGTCGTTGAACCCGACCAGGCTGATGCCGCACTCGAAGTTCGCTGCCACTTCGCGGACGTCGTCCTTGAAGCGACGAAGGCCCTCGATCTTGTCGGTGACGAGGATCTTGCCGCCGCGCCAGACACGGGCCTGGCCACTGCGGACGATGCGCCCGTCGGTGACGTAGCAGCCGGCGATGACCGTGGTCTTGCCGACCTTGAAGAGCTGGCGGACCTCGGCTCGACCCTCGACAACCTCAACGATCTCCGGCTCGAGCATGCCCTTGAGGGCAGCGTCGATGTCGTCGGTGAGCTTGTAGATGATGTCGTAGCGCCGGATGTCCACGCCCTCGGCCTCGGCGGCACGGCGGGCGGTCTCGGTGATGCCGGTGTTGAAGCCGATGACGATCGCATCGCTCGCGGTCGCGAGCATGATGTCGTTGTCGTTGATCTCGCCGGCGGCCTCGAGGAGGACGTTGATCTTGGTCTCTTCAGACGAGAGCTGGCCCAGGGCGTGGTCGATCGCGCCGAGCGATCCCGACACGTCCGCCTTGAGGATGATCCGCAGCTCCTTGGCCTGACCGGCCTGGATCTGGCGGTAGAGGTCCTCGAGGGTGGCCCGGCCGGAGCCTGCACCCTGTGCCAGGGCCGCCGCGTTCTTGCGGGTCTCGACCTGGTCGCGGGCGACGATGACGTCCTTCACGACGCGCAGGACATCGCCGGCCTCAGGCACATCCGAGAGGCCGAGGATGACCGCCGCGGAAGCGGGGCCGGCCTTGGGGATGCGCTTGCCGACGGAGTTCTCGAGCGCCTTGATCTTGCCGAACGTGTTGCCGGCCACAACGACGTCGCCGACGCGGAGGGTGCCGGTCTGGACGATGATCGTGGCGACCGCGCCGCGGCCCTTGTCGAGGCGAGCCTCGATGACGGTGCCGACGGCGTCGCGCTTGGGGTTGGCCTTGAGCTCCTGGAGGTCGGCCACCAGCAGGATGATCTCGAGCAGCTCCTCGAGACCCACGCGCGTCTTGGCCGACACGGGCACGAGCGGGGTGTCGCCGCCGTAGTCCTCGACCACGACGCCGGCCTCGGCGAGCTCGGTCTTGACCCGGTCCGGGTTGGCGTCCGGCTTGTCGATCTTGTTCAGGGCGATGACGATCGGAACCTTCGCCGCCTTCGCGTGGCTGATCGCCTCGAGGGTCTGGGGCATGACGCCGTCGTCCGCCGCGACCACGATGACCGCGATGTCGGTCACGCGGGCGCCGCGGGCGCGCATGGCGGTGAACGCCTCGTGGCCCGGGGTGTCGAGGAAGACGACCCGCTTGCCGTCCTTGGTGGTGATCTCGGACGCGCCAATGTGCTGGGTGATGCCGCCGCGCTCGCCCGCAGCCACGGTCGTGGAGCGGATGGCGTCGAGCAGGCTCGTCTTGCCGTGGTCGACGTGGCCCATGACGGTCACGATCGGGGCGCGCGGCACGAGATCCTTCTCGTCCTCGGCCTGCTCGTCCCACAGCTCCACCTTGGTGGCCTCGGCCGGGGCGCCCTCTCCATCCTCGTCGTCGGACGCGGTGGCGGCCTGCGCCTCGGCGACCTCGAAGCCGAGCTCCTCGGCGACGAGCGACGCGGTGTCGCGGTCGATCAGCTGGTTGATGGTCGCGAAGATGCCGCTCTTGATCAGCTCGCGGATGATGTCCGCGGGGCTGACGTCGAGCAGCTCGGCGAGCTCCTTGACGGTGATCGTCGCCGGCAGCTCGATCGCGGCGCGCTCGGACGGGTCGACGATCGCGACGCCGCCCGGCGTGAAGCTGCCCGGACGACGCGGCGGCTTGCGGGGGCCGCGACGGCCACGGGTGCCGCTCCTACTCCTGGCCATGGGCTCCTCCTTGTGTGATCGTGTTGTGCAGGGTGTCGGGTCGCGCGCCATCGGGCCGCGAGGGTTGTGTGGTGGGGGCGGCGAGCCCGTCGGGACCGGCCGCGATCAGCGACTCGATGTCCGCCGGGATCTGGGTCTTGAGGGCGTGGGACAGCGCCCGGCGCCGTCCGGCGAGGTCGAAGCAGCCGGACTCCCGGCAGAGGTATGCGCCACGGCCGGGCTGGCGGCCCGTGCTGTCGATGGCGACCGTGCCGTCCGGGTGGCGGACGACGCGGACCAGCTCGCGCTTCGGACGAGCGGTGCGGCAGGCAACACAACTCCGCACAGGGAGCTTGCGAGCCTCTACAGGCCGGGATCCACCGGCCGTTGCCGCGCCTACGACGACACCTCCCCGGACGCTTTCTTCCGCGACTTCTTGGCGGGCGCCGGTGCGGCGACCTCCTCGGTGACAGGCGCTTCAGCCTCGACGGCGGCCGCGATCGGCTCGGCGGCGGGCGCCTCGGGCTCGGGTACAGGCGCAACAGCGGCCTCGGGCTCGGCCATGGGCGCATCCGCCTTCGCAGCCTCGGGCTCGGCCATGGGCGTCGGCTCGACCTCGAGCTCGACCACGGCCTCGACGGTGGGCGACTCGGCCTCGAGCTTGGCGACCCGGGCGGCCTCGGCGACCGCGACGTCGCTGCGGATGTCGATCCGCCAGCCCGTGAGGCGCGCCGCGAGCCGGGCGTTCTGCCCCTCGCGGCCGATCGCGAGCGAGAGCATGCGCTCGGGCACGGTCACGCTCGCGACGCGGTGCTCCTCGTCGATGTCGACGCTGATCACCTGGGCGGGCGACAGGGCGTTGGCCACGAAGACGCCCGGGTCCTCGCTCCACGGGATGACGTCGATCTTCTCGCCGCCAAGCTCAGCGACCACGGCCTGGACGCGGGCGCCGCGCTGGCCGACGGTGGCGCCGACGGGGTCGAGCCCCTCCTGGCGCGACGCGACGGCGACCTTGCTGCGGCTGCCAGCCTCGCGGGCGATCTGCTTGATCTCGACCGTGCCGCTGTGGATCTCCGGCACCTCGAGCTCGAACAGGCGGCGCAGGAAGCCCTTGTGGGTCCGCGACACCATGATCTGCGGGCCGCGTGCAGAACGCTTCACCTCGAGCACGAACGCCTTCACCGGCTGGCCGATGCGGTAGTGCTCGAGCGGGCTCTGCTCGGTGGTCGAGAGGATGGCCTCGACGCCCTTGCCCACGTCCAGCACGATCGCGCGCGGCTCCACCCGGCCCACCGACCCGGTGATGAGCTCACCCTCGCGACTCGCGAACTGGTCGAAGACCTGGTCGCGCTCGACCTCGCGAATGCGCTGCAGGATGATCTGCTTGGCGGTCTGGGCGCCGATGCGGCCGTACTTCTCGCCGTCGAGCTGCTCGATCTCGAGCACGTCGCCGGCGCGCGCGTCCGGGTTGGTCTTGCGTGCGTCGTCGACGCTGACCTCGAGCTCGGGGTCGTCGACGTCATCGACGACGTGGCGCCCGCGGTACACGTCGATCCGGCCGCTCTCCGCCTCGACGCGGACGAAGATGTCCTCCTCGCCGGCGACCCGGCGATAGGCCTGCTGGATCCCGTCTTCGAGCGCGTGGACGAGCGCGTCGCGGGAGACCTGCTTCTCGGCGTTGAGCTGGAGGAGCGCACCGACGAAGTCGCGACTCATCTGGCGCTTCCCTCCTCTGCCCAATCTTGGCTGGGCCACCTCGACACAAAGAAACGTGGGCTGGTCACCCACGTTCGGAGGCGGCCCTTCTTAGTTGCGGCGGAGTATACACCCGGGGGCGTGGACCGCCATCCCGAGGGGGCCCGAATCAGGCGTCGCGAGCCGTCCCGCGCGCACGGATGGTAGCCTCGCGCGATGGCCGAGCGCCTCCGCATGACGGTTCCCCTAGGGCCCTCCACGGCCGCCGCCGAGCCGCTCGACGGGTCGCGCCCGCTCGACCCCGCCAGCGACCGCGAGGGCCTCGCAAGGCTCATGCTCGCCGCTTACCGCGGCACCGTGGACGACGAGGGCGAGACTGAGGATGACGCGATCGCGGCGATCGACATGCTGCTCGCGGGCGAGTTCGGCGCGTATGACGACGAGGCGACCGAGGTGGTCGAGCGGGACGGCGCGATCGTGGCCGCGACGCTGCTCACCGCCTGGGAAGGCGGGCCGTTCATCGCCTTCTCGATGACCGATCCCGGGCACCAGCGGCAGGGGCTCGCGCGCGGTGGGCTGCTGCGTGCGATGGCCCGGCTCGCGGCCCGCGGCGAGCCGCGGCTGGACCTCGTGGTGACCGCTGCGAATGATCGCGCTGTCGCCCTGTATCGGAGCCTCGGGTTCGCCGAGCGAGCCTGACCCTCGCGACCGCGCCGCAGGCGCTCGGGACTCGGGACTCGGGGCACGGGGCACGGGGCTCGAACGTAGGGAAACGCCCGATGCCGTCGCAGCGGCCGCCCCGTAGTGTCCTGACTGCGGGCACCAGCTCGCCGCGACAGCAGCACGACGAGGTGGCCATGCGTCCGGCACTCCTTCGCCGAGGTGGCGGCGCCGGTCGCCCGCTCGTGCGGCTGAACGTGGTCGTGGCCGCCGGCGGCCCGGTGACCCCCGTCCCGAGGAGCGCCGTCGGCGGCACACCCTTCGCGATCAGCGGCGGCCCGGCGCCATTCGGCAGACGCGCCGTGGGCCTCGGCCTCGCCATCGCCATGGCGGCGGCGGGCTGCGGCAGCCCCAACCCTTCCTCGGGCAGTCCTAAACCGGGTGGGCCCTCACCCTCGGTCGCCGCGAGCATCACCCCTGTCGGCCCGGTCGGGACATCGGTTGGCGGCGCAACGCTTGGACCGACGCCCTCACCGCTCTCGGCCGAGGACGCTGCCGCCGCGTATGGGCCCGCCCCGTCGCAGGACCCGCGTGTCACATACCAGCCCGACGTCGTGTTCATCGGCGGCGGCCCCTCGGCGATCCGCTGGGCCAGCGAGGACGGGCTCACGTGGGCGATCGACGCGGCGGCGCCCGGGGCCGCGAACCTCAGCGTGGGCTCGGTGATGTTCGCCACGAGCGTGGCGGTCGGACGCGTGGCCGCCATCGGGGACCAGGGCGGCGTTCGGGTCGTCACGATCGCGCCCATCGCGCTGACCGACCTCGTCCGCGACGCCGACCTCCAGCTCGACGCGCCCGTGGACTTCGGCTCCGCGATGTACCGCCAGCCGGCGCCAGGGTTGCCCGTGGACGAGCCGATCACGGCTGGCGCCTCCCCGGCGCCCGGCCCGAGCGACCCGGCGGCGTCGCCAAGCCCGAGTGCGGCGGGCGCGGTTCCGGGGTTGGAGGGGCCGAGCCGATCGATCGCCGTCGAGCTGCCGGCGATCCGCCTTGCGTCCTCGCGTCACATCGTCGGTCCCGCATCGGGCGCCGGCCCCGCTGCCGACATCAACCTCGGCCATGGCTTCTCGGCGCCGCTCAAGATCTGCCCGCAGGTCGGCGTCGGCAGCTGGTCTGTCAAAGCGTGCACGCAGGGGCAGGGCCTCGCGCTCAACGTGGACTACAAGGGCTCGGGGCTCAAGTTCGGGGCGGTGCTGACGCTGCTCGCCCGCCAGCTCCACGTGCAGGCCGGGACGATCGTCAAGGACGGCCAGATGGTCAACTCCGGCGGCCTCCTCCAGGGGCTCGACAGCTTCAGCGTCAAGTTCGCGGGCGGCGTAGAGGACGGCGCGCAGGACAACGTGAAGTTCCGGTTCGAGGTCCCGATCGACGTGGAGCTCGGCACGCAGTGGGTCGACGGGATCCCGCTCACGGAGACCTTCGAGTTCAAGCTGAGCATCGAGACGGCGTTCTCCGGCAAGAACTCGACGATGGCCGGCGCCGGCACCTACAAGATCGACGGGCCGGTCGGGTATGTGGACGGCAAGGTCGTCGCCCCCACCGTGACGACGGAGAAGAGCCTGCTCGACAGCCTGAGCGGGATCACCATCGGCGCCAGCGGCGTGGTCCTGGCCGTCAAGTTCAAGATCCAGGGCGGCATCGGCCTGCCAGCGTTCCTCGTCGGGCCGTACAGCTCGCTCACGATCTCGGTGGGCGTCGGCCGGGGGTCCGTGCTGGGCGCGGCTCTGGCCGAGTGCAAGGGCGCGACGCTCGGCATGTGGTTCGGGGTGGGCGCCGGGTTCAACGTGAGCCCCAAGAAACTGGGCTGGCTGAGCCAGAACCCGGTCTTCCAGAAGCTCTCCTCGATCAAGTTCGAGGCCGAGGCGCTCCAGTACGAGGTCTTCAACAGAAAGGTGGTCACCCCTGATGTCCCGCTGTGCCGTGGGTAGGATTCGCATCGCAACGGGCGTGGCCGTGCTCGCGCTCGCCGTGGTCGTGTCCGGGTGCGGCGGCGGGTCGGCTTCGGTATCGGTCAGTGCCGTCGCGAACGTCGCCTCGTCGTCGCCCGCCTCGAGCACGCCGGCCGAGGCGCAGTCATCAGGCGATCAGGCGTCTCCGGGGACGTCCGATGCGCCCGCGGACAGCCCCTCCGACGTCCCGACCGACTCGCCCGCGACGTCCGACTCGCCGACCGACGCACCCTCCGACGCGCCGACCGACTCGCCCGCGCCGGTGCTCCCCGACCCGTGCGCGCTCATCACCGGCGCTGAGGCGAACGCGGTCGCCGGCGTCAAGACCGGCACGCCGCTGCCCGAGGGCGATCCCGTGGAGCGGTGCGCATGGCCGACGCCAACGAGCGGCGCGGTGGGCCAGATCGAGATCGGCCTGGGCGACGGCGCCAAGAAGGCCTACGACATCGACCGGACCGTGCTCAAGCACAAGTTCACGCCGATCCCGGGCCTCGGCGACGAGGGCTACGCCGAGGACAGCGCGGTCTTCTTCCGCAAGGGGGACCTGTGGGTGGCGATGAACGTGGTCCGGCTCGACGACGCGAGGTCCTGGATGCCAAAGCTGGTGGCGCTCGCGAAGACGGTCGCCGGGCGCCTGCCCTGAGGCGCTACCCCGGCTTCTTGAAGAACGCGCGATAGCCGGTGGCCGGCGGCACGGCACCCACGACCGAGACGAGCTCCCAGCCGTCCTCGGCGACCTTGGCGAGGCCCGCCTCGACGGTGGACGCATTGAGCGTCGCCGTCCGCGAGCCGGCCAGCTGCCAGCTCTTGCCGCGGGGCTCGATGTCCACGACCAGGTGGTCCCAGCGCGGGCCGGGCGGCGGGGGCGGAACGGACTCCGCCTGTGCGAGCAGCGCGCCGAGAGCGCCCGAGCAGTTGTAGCAGGTGGTTCGCGGCATCGCGTTGTGCCAGCCGCAGCGCGGGCAGTCCCAGTCCGCATCGGGCGCGAGCGGCGCGCCGGTCAGGTAGCCGCTGCACGCCCAGCAGGCCGTTCGGTCGGCACGGTTCCAGCTCGCGCAGTGCGGGCAGACGACCCCGTACTTGCCGGGATCTCGGGTGGCGTCAGGCATGGTCCCCCTCGGTTCGGTGGCGGTGCGGCGTCAGCGTTCGCGGTAGCGCCAGGCCGGCGGGTTGCTTCGCTCGCCGCGGAAGCTGCGGATCATCCAGACGAGGCCGCCGATGGCGAGCCCGACGGCGAAGACGTTGAGGACAAGCTCAGCCCGCAGCCCGCCGAGGACGTCGACGCGTTCGCAGCCGAAGCACGCGCCCGACCTGGCCGCGATCACGAGCCCGACGGCGAGCGTGCTGACGATCCCGATGACGAGCATGGTCCGTGTGATGGCCCACTCGGGCGTCCGTTGGTGCTGCATGCACTGATCGTAGGCCCACGCCGCAAGAGCCGGGCGGCCCGGCCCGGATCAAGGTTGCAGCGGCTTCCAAGCCCCAACCTCGCCGGGCCACCCGTCCCAAAGCGGTCGCGAGGCACATTCGCGCATGACGTACGACGCTTGACCCTCTCCGGCGACAACGACCACGCTGGCCACGCCCTGTAGGGGCTCCGAGTCTCGGAGGGCATGATGCGCAAGCTGCTGTTGATCGTTGCGCTCCTGGTCGGATCGGCGGGCGCGGCCGCGCTCCTCATGACCATGTTCGGCCAGACGTCACGCGTGCTGCGGGTGCCGGCGTCGATGCTCCACGAGGTCGACGGCGTCACGATGACGGCGGAGCAGCCCTGCAACATCCGGCTCGACGCCTGCGCCATGTGGATGAATGGGGCTCGCAACGCGCTCGGCCTCCCGCCCTCCGCGAAGGTCACCAGCGTGTCCTTGGCTGAGACCGGCCACGACTACGGCGGGTTCTCGACGCCCATGGTCGTCGTCCTCGACCTGGACACGGGCCAGCGGCGCGCGGTCACCCTCATGTGCGGGTCGGGGGGACCGCCAGCCACGCCCAACTTCGATCCGGCGACGTGCCAGCGGGTCGACAACCCGTAGTCGGACCCGGCCCAGGTCGTGTCAGCTCGCCGACGACATGCCCAGACTCAAACCTACTGGCGGTCGCGGTACCGCCACGGCGGCGGTTCGTCGCCCGGTCCCCGGAAGATGCGGAGCATCCAGACCACGCCGATCAGCCAGAGGAGGACCCCAACGGCGAAGACGGCCAACCCGACCCAGCCGAAGCTGGCGTCGTACGGCAGCGACCCGACTGGCTTCGGCTCCGACAACCAAAGCAGCGCGAGCGCGACCGGCAACAGGATCACCGTCGCGAGCGCGATCCGCGTGGGCCAGTAGCCGGGCGCCTTCTCAGGCTTCATGAGGCCATCGTAGGCGCCGCCGCAAGGGTCAATCGGCCTGCGCCGCGACCCCGAGCCCCACCGGGCACGCCACGCCGGTCGCGGTATGGCAGTCGTAGCCTTGGGGATTCTTGGCGAGGTACTGCTGGTGCTCGACCTCGGCGAAGTAGAACGCGGTCGCCGGGGCGATCTCGGTGGTGATCGGGCTGAAGCCCGCCTTGGCGAGCTCGACCTGGTAGGCGTCGCGCGAGGCGAGCGCCGCGGCCATCTGCTCGGGCCCGTGCGTGTAGATCGCCGAACGGTACTGCGTGCCGAGGTCATTGCCCTGGCGCATCCCCTGCGTGGGATCGTGGTGCTCCCAGAAGACCTTGAGCAGCCGCTCGTACGAGACGACCGCCGGGTCGAACACGATCCGCACGACCTCGGCGTGGCCCGTCCGACCCGTGCAGGACTCACGGTACGTGGGGTTGGGCGTTGCGCCGCCCTCGAAACCGACGGCCGTCGTCCAGACGCCGGGGATCGGCCAGAACTTCTTTTCGGCGCCCCAGTAGCAGCCCATGCCGAACTCGGCAACCTGGAACCCGTCGGGATACGGCCCGCCGATGGGGTTGCCGTTCACGTAGTGGGCGCCCGGAACCATGATCGGCTCGGCGCGACCGGGCAGGATCTCGGACTGGCGGGGCATGGACGGCTGGGCGAACGCGAAACGCATGGATGGAGACCTCCGTGTATTGCCCGAAGTCTAGGCGACGTCCGTGACGGGACCGTGACTAGCGGGCGTCGTCCGGGGCCTCGTGCGCATGCTCGGCGGCCTCGCGCTCGAGGCGCCTGCGCTCGGCTCGGGCCTCCACCTCGTCAGCGTCGAGGTCGCGGGCGCGATCGAAGCCGTCCTCATCGCTGAGGGCCTTGAGCTCCATCTCCTTGAGCCGCCCGCGAAGGTGCGGTCCGTAGCCCGGTAGCATCGCGATCCCCTGTTACCCGGGGCCTACGCCCTGGCCGCGTACCGACGGTCGACGTAGGACTCGAGCAGGTCGATGAACTCGGCCACGATGTGGTCGCCGCGGAGCGTCCGGTCAAGCTTGCCGTCCACGAACACCGGCGCGACCGGC
>Ga0315271_10001631_pt1 | contig 13656 bp, 15 predicted proteins | sample C3_top_MG_FD_204664 | JGI IMG/M metagenome (GOLD analysis project Ga0315271, IMG submission 204664) | Sediment microbial communities from Yellowstone Lake, YNP, Wyoming, USA - C3_top | ecosystem: Environmental > Aquatic > Freshwater > Lake > Sediment | place: USA: Wyoming | collected 2017-08-01 | reverse complement strand
AGCCCCTTGAGCGCATCCCCGTGGTGCAGCGCGTACTCCATGGCCAGGAGGCCGCCCCAGCTCTGGCCGAAGAGGAAGAAGTTCGACCGGTCGAGCCCAAGGGCGATCCGGACCTGCTCCACCTCGTCCACGAACCGGTCGAGCTCCCACAGGTCGGGGTCGTCGGGCTGATCGCTGTACGCGGAGCCCAGCTGGTCGTAGTAGTAGTACTCGATGCCCGCGGCGGGCAGGTAGCTGTCGAAGACCTCGAAGCCCTCGTGCGTGCAGGCCGGGCCGCCGTGGAGGAGCAGGACCTTGGTGTCCGGGTTGTTGCCGACGCGCTTGGTCCAGACGCGGAAGTCGCCCTTGGGCGTCGTGATCGGGATCATGGAGACGCCGCCGCTGAACCGGTCGGGCCGTCCCGAGGCATCGAGATACGGGTGGATCGCGGGCATGTCGGCCGTCCCTTTCGAGGTGCTCCCGATGGAGTGCCGATTCTAGACTTGCGCCTGCCAACCGGACGGCCACCGACGACCGCTGCCGGACGCATCGGTTCGGGCTGAGCTGGAGGCAACTGGAATGTCCGGGAGAACCGCGGTCATCGTCCCGATCGCGCTTCCTCCGCGCCTTGCGTTCATTCGGGACGCCGGCGACCGGATGGCCGCGCGAGGCGTCCCGGCGCACGTGACCGTGCTCTTCCCGTTCCTGCCGGTCGACGCCCTGACACCGGAGGTCCTGTCGGCGCTCGCCGGGCTGGCCGGGACGGCTCCGCCATTCGTGGCGCGCTTCGGCCCAGTCGAGCGGCGGGAGGACATGGTGTGGCTGGTGCCCTCGGGCCAGCGACCCTTCCTGGCCCTCACGGACGCCGTGTTCGCCCGGTGGCCGGATCACCCGCCGTACGGCGGCGCCCACGACGAGCTGATCGCCCACCTGACCCTCGTCGAGTCTCCGGATCGCGGGGTGCGCGACGCCGCATGGGCTGCGGCAACCGAGACCGGTCCGTTCGAGGCGGAAGTCCGCGAGCTCACGGTCATCACCGAGAACGCGTCGGGACGCTGGCGAACGCGGTGGCGACTGCCGATGGGCGGCGGGACGACTCGACCCGGGTGAGCGGCGTCGCGGATATTCCATTACTTGCGCAAGTACGCAAGCCTGAGCTACCGTTGTACCCCGCCCGCGTGATCGAACCCACCCACCAAGCCACCCAGGGGTACGCAACATGTCCGTCTCGACCAGCTTCACGTTCGGCACGCGCCTGCCGGGATCCCTCGCCAGCGTGCGGCCCGCCGTCGAGGCGGCGCTGCGGGCTGAGGGGTTCGGCGTCCTGACCGAGATCGACGTGCAGGCCACGCTGAAGGCGAAGCTCGGCGTGGACCGGCCACCGTACGTGATTCTCGGCGCCTGCAACCCGCCGCTCGCGCACCGCGCGATCGAGGCGGACCCGTCGGTGGGCGCGCTCCTGCCCTGCAACGTCGTCCTGCGCGAGGACGGGCCGGTGACGATCGTCGAGGCGATGGACCCCATGGCCGCGCTCGGCATCGTCGACTCGCCGGCGATCGGGCCGGTCGCCGAGGAGGCCAAGGCGCGCCTGCAGCGTGCGATCGCCGCCCTCGAGCCGTGACCGGTCGAGCGCTCCCTGCAGGGTGCCCGGCCGCCGCCGTCCTCGCGACGATCGACCGGCGGTTCGTCGCGCATGCCGTGCTCTGGACGGCAGCGTCGCTCCTCGCGTTCGGCCTGGTCGCCGCCATCATCCCGAACCCGGTCTTCGGGCGACAGGTGCCACCGGAGTCGTTCGCGATCGCCGTCTGGCTGGTCTCGGCGCCGCTCATGGGCCTGCTGGGCGCGACCTACTCAACGGCGGCGCCATCCACCTCCGTTGCCGTGCCGGCACCGCTCCTGCTCGGCACGACGGCTAGCGGGGCCGGTCGTGACGGGACCGCCCTCGGGACCGTGGCGGGCTTCGGCGCCTTCCTCGCGATCGGCTGCCCGGTGTGCAACAAGATCGCCCTGGTCCTGCTCGGGACGAGCGGCGCCATGACGGTCTTCGCGCCGATCCAGCCCTTCCTCGGGGCGGCGTCGCTCGTGCTCCTCGCTGGCACGGTTGCCTGGCGCTTCCGGCTGCGGACGCGTGGCGGGGCGTGCCGGGCCTGATCGGCACCACTCCTCGGCCCGAGGCAGACAGCTGGTGCCGCCGCATACACTCGGCGCATGACTGACATCAAGATCGGCGCGCTCTGCTGGAACCAGTACACCGAGTGGCCGTCGCTGCTCGAGGCCGGGGTCCGGGCCGACCGCCTGGGGTACGACACCCTGTGGACGTGGGACCACCTGTACCCGATCATCGGCGACTCCCACGGCCCCATCTTCGAGGGCTGGCTGACGCTGGCGGCGTGGGCGCAGGCGACGAAGCGGATCCGGATCGGCCTGATGGTCGGCGCGAACACGCTCCGCGCTCCAACCGTCACCGCCAAGATGGCCACCACGCTCGACCACATCAGCAACGGCCGCGCGATCCTGGGCATCGGCGGCGCGTGGTTCGAGGAGGAGCACGAGGACTTCGGGCTCGACTTCGGGTCCGGGTTCCCGGAGCGGCTCCGGTGGCTGGGCGAGGCGCTCCCAGTGATGCGTGGGATGCTCGACGGGACCGAGCCGACGGCGAAGGGCGACCACTACCACGCGAAGGACACCCGGAACCTGCCGGCGCCGGTCCAGGCGCATCTGCCGATCTGCATCGGCGGCGGCGGCGAGCAGGTGACGCTCAAGCTGGTCGCGAAGTACGGCGACATGAACAACGTCGGTGGCGGGGTCGCTGCGGTGCGCCACAAGGAGGAGGTCCTCCTGCGGCACTGCGAGACGGTCGGCCGTGACCCGTCCGAGATCGAGCGGACAACCGGCGTCGGGACCATCTTCATCCGCGACGATCGCGCCGAGGCGGAGCGCCTGTTCCGGGCGGCGTTCGATCGCAACCGGATCGCGAAGCACTGGGAGGACCAGCCCGTCGGCACGCCCGAGGACGTGGCCGAGCAGCTGGCTCCCTACCTCGAGATCGGGTACCGGCATCTGATCGCCGGCGTCCCCGCGGACTACGACGAGGAGTCGATGACGCGCTTCGCGACGGAGGTCCGGCCGCTCCTCGAGAAGCTCTAGGATTCGTCGCCGGGCGTCGAGGCGCTGGGCCCGGGGAGCTCGATGACGTCGGGTTCTACGGGCAGGAGCTCCTCGCCGGTCGTGCCGCACGGACCGAGCGCAGGCGACCGTCGGATCGAGACCTTGACCTTCATGGCCGGGCGCTTGGCGGCCATGCCCCGGAGGGTCGCGATCCCCCTGCCGGCAGCGCCACGCGCGGCGGGCCCGGCCTTGGCTGCTGCGCTGGACGCCGCCGGCACCGCCCTGGAGGCTGCCGCAGAGGCGGTCCTGACGGTCGCCTTCCCGGCCACCCTCGCCCCGGCTACGGCGACCGTTCCGGTCTTGCGGGCCGCCCGCTCGGTGGTGCGGACTCCCGCCCGGCCAAGCCAGGCAGTCGCGACACCGAGGGTCCGCAGGTCGTCCATGAGGAGATCGTCGGCCAGCCCGACGGCATCCAGGTGCCGACGGCGCACCTCGGGTGACAGACCCGCGAGCGCGAACTTCAAGGCAGCGATGGCGAGCGCGATGTCGTCAAGCTGGCCGAGCACTGGGATGAACCCCGGCACCAGGTCGACGGGCGAGACGAGGTAGCCGGCCGCCCCGATGACCGCCGCCCGCCGGGCGCGGCTGAGCAGGGGCTCGCGGGTCAGGCGCCAGGCGAGCCGGAGGTAGGCGGGCACGCGTCGCATGGTCGCGCCGACGCGCTCGCGCGGAAAGGGGTCATGGGCCACGGCCGGATCGTAGCCCGGCCGGTGCAGGGATGCCCTCGGGGTGGTCACGCTCGGAATCCGTCGGCGTGGCGTAAGCCGCAGATAAGTCGGCGCGGCTAGGGTCAGCCAGGTCATCCGTCCCGCAGGACGTGCCCCCTACGGGACGGATGGTCGATCCAGTGCCCGCCGCCGGACCCGCCGGGGAGTCGTCCATCCGTGGAGCCCTCCAGCGCGCCGTGGCGCGTCCTTGATACGTCGGATCAGCACTCGCCCCAGGGCGACAAGGAACCGCGGGGATTCCCCCGGGCCGCCATCGGCACGGCGATCCTCGCGGTCCTCGTCGCAGCCGCCGCCCTGCTCGTCGTCACGCGGCCGCCTGCGGACGTGGTGATCGACGAGGTGGGCGTCATCGACGCCGGAGCCGCCGGACAAGGGGGGACCGAGTCCGAGGCTCCGGCGTCAGCCCCCCGGACCCTCGTGATCGAGGTCGCCGGCGCCGTGCTGCATCCCGGCGTGTACCACCTGCCGGCGGGCGCGCGGATCGGCGATGCGCTCGCGGCTGCCGGCGGGTACGGACCTGCGGTCGATGCGCTGCTCGCGGACCGCCAGCTGAACCTGGCCGCGCCGGTCCGCGACGGGGACGAGGTCCGGGTGCCTGCGAGGGGTGAGGCCCCGGCGGAGGCATCGGTCGTCGTCGGCGCGACGGCTGCCGGCGGCAACGCGGCTCAGGGCGGAAACGACGGAGCGGGTCTGGTCGACCTCAACCACGCGACGGCCGAACAGCTCGACACGCTTCCGGGGGTGGGACCCGCCACCGCGGCGAAGATCATCGCCGCCCGTGAGGAAAAGCCGTTCGCGTCGGTCGACGAGCTGGTGGCGCGCAAGGTCGTGGGGCCGACCACGCTCGAGAAGCTCCGGCAGCGCGTCACCGTCGCCCCGTGAGCGCGGCGCCCGCCCGGGTGCCCCGGAGCGCGTGGGCGGCTGCCGGTGCCGCGGCCGCCGCTGGGGGCGCGTGGATCGGCGTCCCGGGGCTCGCGATCCTCGCCGCCGGCCTTGCAACGCTCGCCCTGGGACTCGCCGGGCGGCAGCAAACGCGTGGGCCATGGCTGGTCCCGGCGGCGTCCGGCGCAGGCGCGATCCTGCTCGGGCTGCGGGTCCTCTTCGGGCCGGCCAGCCCGCCCGCGGCGCCGCTGCCGGGCGGGTCCGGGCCGTGGACTGCGCTCGTGACCTCGACCGGGTCGCCACGAGACGGCGCCCAGGTGGCTCGCCTCGCCCTTGACGTCGTGCCGGGACCGGTGATCGTCGCGGCCACCCTGCCGTCCTTCCCGACGTTCCGGGCCGGGGCGATCGTGGAGGTGGAGGGGCGGCTCCGCCCACCGCCCGACGACGATCCATACGGGGAGTACCTGCGGAGGACGGGGGCTGCGGGGAGCCTGCTGGCGCGGCGCGCCACCGTCGTCCGGGAACCGGAGGCGGTCTCGCTCCAGGCGCTTCGCGATGCCGCCGGGGACACGCTCCGCACAGCCCTCCCCGAACCCGAGGCCGGGCTCGCGGCCGGCATCCTCATCGGCCTGCGTGAACGGGTGGACCGCGCGCTGGCTGCTGACTTCGCCACGGCGGGCGCGAGCCATGTCGTTGCCATTTCCGGCTGGAACATCGCGATCGTCGCGGGACTTGTCGGCGCGCTGCTCCGCGGTCGGGTCCGACGGCGCACGGTCGCAATCGCGGTCGGGGCGACCATCACGGCCTATGTCGTGGCGGCCGGGGGATCGCCGTCCGTCGTGCGCGCCGCGGTCATGGCGGGGGTGGTGCTGGGAGCGCGCGAGTCCGGCCGCGCGGGCCGCGCCCCTGCCGCGCTCGCGCTTGCCGCGCTGGTGCTCCTGCTCGCGGACCCGGCGATGATCGGGGATGCCGGCTTCAGGCTCTCGGTGATGGCCACGGCGGGGCTCCTTGCCTGGGCGACCCCGCTCGGGACGCGGTTGCAGACGCTCGGCGGCGGCCGCATGCCTTCGTGGCTCGCCGAGAGCCTCGGGATCTCGCTGGCGGCGCAGGCCGCGACCCTGCCGGACGTCCTGCTCACCTTCGGCCGGCTGTCGCTCGTCTCGCCCGCGGTCAACCTGCTGGTCGTGCCGCTGGTGCCGGCGGCGATGGCGTGCGGGGTGATTGCGATGCTCGGTGGAGCGCTGGTGATGCTCGGCGCGCCGGCAGCCCTCGCCACGGTCATCGGGCTCCCGGCATGGCTGATCCTCCACGTCGTGGTCGCGATCGTTCGGGGAGCCGCGGGGCTCCCGTTCGCGGCGGTTGCCGTGCCGCCCGAGGTCGCTCCGGTCGCGGCCGCGCTCGCGGCGGCGGCCGTCCTCGGGTTCCCGCACGCGTGGCGCCGACGGGGGTTGCTGCGGAGGCACGGGGGCGGACGGAGCCGGAAGATCGGCCGCGGCCCCACCACGACCAAGGAGCCCGGACGGTCGACGGGATCTCCGGGTACCCCGCAACCGGTCGGACGTCGCGCGCAACGGCTGCTGCTCGCGGCCGGCGTCGTCGTCATCACCATCTCCACGCTGGCGCTGGGCGATGCTGCCGGCCGTGGCACAAGGCTGGTCATGCTCGACGTCGGCCAGGGGGACGCCATCCTGCTCGAGAGCGGCAACGGCGCCCGGATCCTCGTGGACGGCGGCCCGGATCCAGACCGGCTGCTGCTCGAGCTGGACGCGAAGGTCCCGCCGTGGGATCGCCGCATCGACGTGGTCGTGCTGACGCACCCGCACGAGGATCACGTCGCGGGCCTCGTCCGCGTCCTCGAGCGATACCGGGTGGGTCGGGCGCTCGAGCCCGGGATGCGCGGACCCGGTCCCGGCTGGGAAGCGTGGGACGCGGCGCTACGCGCCCGGCCCTCGGTCCGTCGCGGCACGCTCGCGGCCGGCGCGAGGCTCTACCTGGGCGAGATCAGCCTGCGGGTCCTGTGGCCGCCGACTGGCACCGTCCCAAGCGCTCCGGGCGCCACGGGCCGGGCCATCAACGACACCTCCATCGTTCTGCTCGGGGAGGCGCTCGGACGGCGCTTCCTGCTCACCGGTGACGCGGAGGAGGACGTGGACCCGGCCCTGGTCGCACAGGGGCTGCCCAGGGTCGACGTGCTCAAGGTCGCCCATCACGGGAGCGCGACCGCCACGAGCGCGGAACTCCTTGTCGCCGTCAAGCCCGCGGTCGCCCTCGTCTCCGTGGGCGCCGGCAACGACTACGGGCACCCGGCGCCATCGACCCTGGCGCGGCTCCGCGGCGCTGGCGCGCACGTGTACCGCACGGACCTGGCCGGCGCGGTAGAGGTGGAGCTCCGGCGTGACGGGCTGAGCGTCCGGACGTCGGGCCCCCGGCGCGCCGCGCTCCGTGCCGCCCCGGACCCGGGCACCGGATACGATCCATTCCATGACCGTCCCGGCGCGCCGCGAGGCCGCCAGCCTGCTGCTATCCCTCGATCCGCCCCCGTGGTTTCTCGCACATGCCTGCGCCGTGGCCGACGTGGCCGGCTGGCTCGCCAGCCGGCTTCGCGACCAGGACATCGAGGTGGACGTCCTCGCTGCAGAGACCGCAGCCCTCCTGCACGACGTGGACAAGCTGCCGGCGGTGGGACGCCCGGATGGCGTGCGGCACGCCGACGGCTCGGCCGCCTGGCTCGAGGCCCACGGCATGCCCGAGCTCGCGACCATCGTCCGCGACCACCCGGTGACACGACTTGGCGACGAGACGGATGCGGCCCGTCTTGCGGCTGCGCCCATCGAGGCGCGCGTGGTCGCCTACGCGGACAAGCGCGCGGGCCAGCAGCTGCAGTCGATGGACGAGCGCTTCGACTCCTGGCAGCGCCGCTACCCGGCGGAGTCCGTGTCGTCGAAGGACGGAGAGCGGCGCGACGGCAAGAAGCACGGCGGGAAGAGGCACGGCGGCAAGGGCAAGCGGCACGGCGCCGGCAAGAAGCGCCGCGCGCCCTGGACCGCCGAAGAGCTCACGCTGATCCAGGCCCGGGCGCGTGACCTCGAGCGGGAGATCTGCGCGGCAGCGGGCGTCGCGCCGGAGGACGTGCGGCGGCTCCGCTGGTCCCGTCGGGCCCTGCGCGAGGCCGCGCGGTGATCGCCCCGCTGCTCGCCTACTACCGCGGCGGCGACGGGTTCGCCCTCGATCGTTCGGTCGTCGAGGTGGCGAAGCGGCTGGAGCGGGACACCGGCGCCGCCCCCGACCGGTGGCGCACCACTGGCGTCGACACCTCGCTGGACGCGGTGGCAGAGCGCGTCGCGACCGCGCCCATGTTCGGTGGAGGAACCGTCGCGGTGGTGGTGGACCCGGGTCCGCTGGTCCGGTCGAAGGACCTGCGCGAGGCCATGGACCGGACGCTGGCCAGTGTCGCTCCGGGCAACGCGCTCGTCTTCATCGAGCAGGGCGATGCGGGCAGCAAACGGCCAATGACGCTCCAGGGCCTCGAAGCGGCCGTGCTCAAGGCCGGCGGCGAGTCCCGGACCTTCCCCGCCCCGCGGGCTGGCGAGCTTGCCGGCTGGCTGCGAAACCTTGCCGCCGAGCGGGGGCTCGTGCTCGAGCGGGACGCGGCCCAGGAGCTGGCACGCCGCGTCGGTGGGTTCGTGAGCGAGGGCGACATCGACCGCCAGCGGCAGGGTTCGCTCGCCGCCGGCGAGCTCGAGAAGCTGGCGCTCTACCGCCAGGCCGCCCCCATCACCGCGGACGACGTCCGGGCGCTCGTGCCGGAGGTCATCCCGGACTCGACCTGGGCAATGCTCGACGCCGTCGCCGAGCGGCGCGTGGCCATCGCGGCCCCGCTGCTCGACCGCCTGCTCGAGACCACGCCGCTGCCGGTCGTGATCGTCCAGCTCCACCGGCGCCTCCGGGAGCTGCTGATCGCAGCCGACCACATGGCCGCGGGCAGCCGGCCGGCGGACGTGGTGAAGGCGATCGGCGGGCACCCGTTCCGGGCCCAGAAGCTCGTGGAACAGGCCCGCCACTGGACGCTGCCGGAGCTCGACGACGCGCTCGAGGGCGTGCTGGAGCTCGACGCGATGATCAAGGGAGCGGTGGGCTCGGGGTCAACGGAGCGCCAGGTCAGGCTGGCCTTCACGCTCTGGATGCGGGACCGGATCGCTCCGGCGGGACGTCAGCGCTGATGCTGGCCAGCGGGTCGTCCGCGCTGACGCTGGCCAGCGGGTCGTCCGCGCTGACGGAGGCGGATCGTCAGTCGGCGGAGGACCAGGCCTCTTCCTGGAGGACCACATCGCTCTCGATCGCGAAGACGCAGCGACCCTCGCCGAGATCCAGCACCTCGATCAGCTCCGGATCGATGTAGAGCTGGTGGCAGGACTCGCACAGCCCGCCGGGGATGCCGAAGCACAGGCGCTCCGTCCGGTCCGGCAGGCGGAACGTCGTGTCGAAGCGCGTGATGATCAGGCGTCGGCTACAGCCTGGGCAGCGATCTTGCGGACCCGACATCGGGATGGGCTTCTCCGGTGGCGCGGTCATGGTGACCGACGTCCTGCCCCGGATGCTAGGGATGGCCCAGCCGGCCGGACATGACCCAGCCGTACCGCAGGACCCCGTACCTCGCCAGGACCCGCGGACCGGGGCGGGCTGCCAGGCAAGGGCAGGCCAGCGCCGAAGATGTGCTACTGGACGCGGACGACGACCTTCGCGCCCGACCAGTGCTTCTCGAGCTGGTAGTAGTCGCGCTCCGGGGGCGTGAACACGTGGACGATCACTGACCCGTAGTCCACGAGCACCCAGTGCGATTGCGACGTGCCCTCTCGCCCGTACGGCTTCGTGCCCTCGTCCCGCAGGCCCTCGACGATCCCGTCGGCGATGGCCGAGATCTGGCGTTCGGACCCGCCCGAGCAGATGACGAAGGCGTCCGCCATGGTGGTCAGCCCAGCGAGATCGAGCAGGATGATGTCGGCGGCCTTCTTGTCCTCCGCAAGCTCGACGATCCGCCGGGCGAGATCGAGCGAGGCGCGGTCCGAGACCGGTGCCGCGCCCTCGCGGGTCGGGAGGCCGTCCGGGCGCGGGTGGCCGGCAAGGGTGGCATCGGCGGCGGGAGCGGGTTCGGCAACGGGCGCGGGTTCGTTCACGGAGGCAGGTTCGGTCACAGGAGCGGGTTCGGTCACGAGGTCTGGGTCCTCCAGGCGGGAGCGCTGTAGAGCGAGTGGTCGGCAATGTAGCGGGCGACGGCGTCCGGAACGAGGTAGCGGACCGAGCATCCGGCGGCGGCCCGTCGCCGCACCACGCTACCGGAGATGGGCAAGAGTGGCCCGGAGAGGAACCTGAACCGGTCCTCGCGCCCCGGGAACTGGTCTCGGACCCACGGGTCGCCCAGCGTCTCGCATCCGCCCCGCGGCACCACCGCAAGCCGCGCGAGCTCGAGAATGCGGTCGGGCTCGCGCCAGGACGGGAAGGCGGCCAGCGCCTCGGACGACAGGATGAGCCAGGGATCGCGGACCCCCGATGCGGCCAGTTGGGCGAGCGTGTCCACCGTGAAGGACCGGCCACCCCGCTCGATCTCGATCCGGCTGACCTCGAATGCCGGGTTCCCCGTGACGGCCAGCTCCGCCATGGCGAGCCTGTCGGCCGCCGCGGTCACCGGGCGCCCGGGCTTGTGCGGGGGCGTGGAGGCCGGGACGAAGATCACTCGCTCGAGCCCGAGCGCCTCGCGCGCCTCCTCGGCGATGACGAGGTGCCCATGGTGGATCGGGTCGAAGGTGCCGCCGAGGATCCCGATGGAGCCCTGCACGACCGGCACGGGGGACGCCACCACCGCGTCCGCTTGCTCCCCCATCGCAGGCGCGCCGGACACACCGTCCGGACCGTCCGGACCAACCGTCACGAGCCGTCCTCGGGCGGGTCCCACTCCAGCTCGACCTCGCCAACGCGGACGGCGTCGCCGGTGCGCACGCCGGCCTTGCGCAGGGCCGCGTCGATGCCGCTCCGGGCGAGCTCGCGCTGGAACCGCTCGGCGGATTCCTCGTTCTCGAAGTTGGTCTGGGCGACGAGGCGCTCGATCCGCTTGCCGCGCAGGCGGTAGGCGTCGTCTTCGACCTCGATGCTGTACCCGTCGTCGGCCGCCTCGAGCCGGTGGATGACCACGCCGGCGGGATCCGGCCCGTCGGCAAGCTCCTCGGCACCGGGCAAGAGGTCGCCCACGGCCAGGCGCAACGCATCAAGGCCCGTGCCGGTCTCGGCCGAGATCGCGATCGTCGGCAGGCCCGCGGCAAGCATGCCCGCCTCGAACGCGGGCCACGCCTCGGCGGCGTCCGGCAGGTCCAGCTTGTTGAACACGGTCAGCATCGGCTTGGCGAGCAGGGCCGGATCGTGGGCACCAAGCTCCTCACGGATGACCCCGTGATCCCAGGCGGGGTCCCGGGACGAGCCATCCACCAGGTGCAGCAGGACCCGTGTCCGCTCGACGTGGCGCAGGAAGGCATGCCCCAGCCCGGCGCCCGATGACGCCCCCTCGATCAGCCCCGGCACGTCCGCGATCGTCGGCAGCCGGCCGTCCTCCATCCCCAGATCCATGACGCCCAGGTTGGGTTCCAGCGTGGTGAAGGGGTACGAGGCGATCTTGGGGCGGGCCGCCGTGAGGGCCGCGAGCAGGGTGGACTTGCCCGCGTTGGGCAGGCCGACGAGACCGACGTCCGCGATGAGCCGCAGCTCCAGCCGCAACTCGCGTTCCTCGCCCGGCTCACCGCGCTGGGCATGCCGGGGGGCCTGGTGCGTGGCGGTGGCGAAATGGACGTTGCCCAAGCCGCCGCGACCACCGCGCGCGACCATGACCTCCTGGCCGACCGCGACCAGGTCGGCGATCAGTTCGCCGCTCGCGACGTCGATAACCCCCGTGCCCGGGGGGACCGCAAGGTAGAGGTCGTCACCCGCTTTGCCGTGACGCTTGGAGCGCTCGCCCCTGCCGCCAGGCGTGGCGGTGAAGTGGTGCTTGTAGCGGAAGTCGTGCAGGGCCGTCTGGCCGGCGTCCACGCGGAGATGGATCGAGCCGCCCCGACCGCCGTCCCCGCCATCCGGCCCACCGCGGGGGACGTGGGCCTCGCGGCGCATCGTGGACGCGCCATCACCACCGGCACCGGCGCGCACGAAGATACGGACATCGTCGAGGAACATGGGGCAATTGTCGCACGGCCCCGGCCAGGAGCCGCCGGGAGCGCCCAGTTGGGCGTGAGCGTACGGCTAGAAGTACCGCATGGGGTTGACCTGGTGGCCGCCGCTCCAGATGGGGCCGGACCAGACCTCGAAGTGGAGGTGCGGCCCCGTGGCCCACCCGCTGGAGCCGACCCGGCCGACGCGCTGGCCCTTGCCGACCCACTGGCCGGCTCCCACCGAGACACCGGACATGTGGTTGTACGTCGTGTAGATCCCGGAGCCGTGCGAGATCCAGACCTGCCAGCCACCGCCGTTCGACTTCCAGCCGGCGAACTGCACGCGTCCCGCGGCCCCCGCGACGACGGGTGCGCCCGAGTCTGCGGCGATGTCGATGGCCCCGTGTCCGTAGTGGAAGTACTGGCTCACGTAGTTGCCGCCACCGATCACCGGCCAGTGCATCCGCCCGCCCGAGAACCGCGCAGGACCCGCCTTGCTCGACGAGCTGGCGTGGTGTCCGCCGCCCGAGGAGCTCCTCGCCTTGGGCTCCCGCGTGGGCTTCGGGGTCGGGATCGGATCGCCCTTGGCGCCGGGCACCACGAGGACCTGGCCGACCACGAGCGTCTCATCCTCAAGCCCGTTGACCGCGACGATGCTCGAAGTCTTGGTCTTGTACGTGCCGGCCAGGGATTCGAGCGTGTCGGTGTCCTTGACCGTCACGACGAGCCCGGAGACCGGCGGGATGCGAAGGACCTGGCCGACGTGGAGCTCGTGCTTGGAGGTGAGCTTGTTCGCCCACCACAGCGTCATCATCGACACGCCGAACTTGTGAGCGATCCCGGACAGGGTCTCGCCGGACTTCACCTTGTAGCGGACGATGCGGTCCGAGCCGTCCTCGACCGTGGTCTGCGGCGCGTAGCCCGTCACCAGCGTGCCGTCGTCCATGAAGGGGCCTGGGACGGCCGAGTCCGGGGCCGCCGCAACGGCAGCCGCAACAGCCGCGTTGCCTTCCGGGAGGACGATGGGCTCGAAGCTCTCGGGACCGCCGGCCCACGAGTCCAGCTGCGTCTGGCCGTCGGCCTGGGTCGCCCGGCTGATCCCGCCGTTGACGGCGAGGCGGACGTCCCGGCCCTGGCCCTGGACGCCACCGACAGCTCCGGCAGGGGTGCTGGGAAGCAGGGCGAGGAGCGATGCCGCTGCGACGATCGCGGCGACGGCCACGGGAAGGGCGCGCTCGGCGGTCGTGAACGGGCGCAGCGTCGCGGCGAGCGCAACTCGCAGCGTGCTGGCGGGAAGGGCAGCGTGACCGTGCGTCCAGGCCTGGGCCGCCCTCGCGGCCGCGATGCTCCGGCGGTTCAGCCGGGCAGGCAGGGAAGCACGGGTTCGGGCGGTGCGCTCCGTCTCATCGAGGCGCGGCGCGCCGTCCATTGACTTCTGCAATACGGTCTCCTGGCAGGGAGGTCAGGCCGTTGGGAGCACCCAAAGGGCGCGCCGACCGGATCCTCCAGGGTCGCGATGTGTGATCGAACCCCCCAAGACCAACCCCGTCTGAGCCTGGGGTCGGTCGTTGACTTGCCCGGACCCTACCAGACCCGTCGCCGGTCAGGCAAACGCCGCGCCCCGCTCAAAGGCGGTGCAACTGGTTGGACAAAAGGCACAAGTACATGGGCCGAATGGCCCGAACCTTGGTATTTCGACGGGCTCGGTTCAG
>Ga0315271_10001630_pt1 | contig 13661 bp, 9 predicted proteins | sample C3_top_MG_FD_204664 | JGI IMG/M metagenome (GOLD analysis project Ga0315271, IMG submission 204664) | Sediment microbial communities from Yellowstone Lake, YNP, Wyoming, USA - C3_top | ecosystem: Environmental > Aquatic > Freshwater > Lake > Sediment | place: USA: Wyoming | collected 2017-08-01 | reverse complement strand
TCGACGGCGAGTTCGCGCCTGACGCCGCGGCCCGCCGGGTCTACGATGAGTCGTACCGGACCTTCATCGAGGTCCACAAGCGCATGAAGCCGTTGTTCAGGCGCATCAACAGCGGGGGGCGGGGGGACACGTGAGCGGACGGGCCGAGGAGCGGGCACGGCGTGACGAGGAGCGCGGCTACCGGGTGTACGGCTACCGGTGGGTCGTCCTCGGCGTGGTCATGCTCGTCAACTTCGTCATCCAGATCCTGTGGATCGGCTACGGGTCCATCATCTCGGACGCCGCGAGCTACTACGGGGTGTCGCACCAGAAGGTGACGCTCCTCGCCATGCTCTTCATGATCGCCTTCATCCCGCTCTCGCTGCCCGCGGCCTGGGTGATCGACAGCCGCGGGTTCCGCACCGCCGTGGGGTTCGGCGTCGTGATGATGGGCGTGTTCGGCGTCCTCCGCGGCCTCGCCGGCAGCGACTACACGCTGGTCTTCCTCTGCACCATCGGCATCGCCATCGCGCAACCGTTCCTGCTCAACTCGTGGACCAAGGTGCCGGCCAACTGGTTCGCGCCGGGCGAGCGTGCGACCGCAGTCGGCCTGATCACGCTGGCCAGCATGCTCGGTGTGGGCGCCGGGCTCGCGCTCTCGCCGGTGCTCACAGGCATCATGTCCATCGGCGAGATGCAGTTGCTCTACGGCGTGGTCGCCGCCGCGGGAGCCGTCGCCTTCCTCGCGCTGGCGCGCGAGCGGCCGGCTACGTCGCCCGGGCCCGCCGGCGAGGAGGCCCGGGCGCTCATGCTCGACGGCCTCAAGCACGCGCTGACCGTCAAGGGCTTCCTCATCATTCTGGCCGTAGCCTTCGTGATCATGGGCGTCTTCAACGGCGTGACCAGCTGGATCGGCGACATCGTCCTTCCGCGCGGGTACGACGCCGACGCCGCCGGCCTGCTGGGCCTGGTCATGCTGGTCGCCGGCGTCATCGGCGCCGTCGTGCTCTCGGCCATGTCCGACCGCCAGGGCAAGCGCATCCGCTACCTGGTGCTCACGCTCGCCCTGGCCATCCCGAGCCTCGTCGGCGTGGCCTTCGTCTCGACCACGGCGCTGCTCTACGTGAGCTGCGCCGCGCTCGGGTTCTTCATCGTCGGCGCGCTGCCCATCGGCATGCAGTACGCGGCGGAGGTCACCTTCCCCACGCCGGAGGGCACCTCCAACGGCCTGGTGCAGCTCTGCGGTCAGTGCTCGGTGGTGTTCGTCTACATCATGGGTCCGCTTCGTACCGGCAGTGGGTCGTTCGCGGTCTCGCTGGTGCTGATGAGCGTGCTGCTGGCGGTGTGCGCCGTGGTCGTCTCGCGGCTCAAGGACGCGCCACCGCGGAGTGCGCTGGCGCCCGCGGCGCCCGCGGCGCCGAGGGAGCCGGATGCGCCGGGGGCACCCGCTCTGTAATCTACATGCAAGACGTACTGGCGAGCGGCCTGGGAGGGTCCGCGTGACCACGACCACCCCAGAGACGACTAGTGCTGCCGCCCTCGAGGGCTCGGCTCACTACGGCAACGGCGCGAACGGGCGCAACGGTGCCGGCGTCACCCCGCGGGCGGACCGGCCGTCACCCTTCGAGCAGCGGGTCTACATCGCCGCCGCGGTCGCCATCGTCGCCTACCTGATCCTCGCCTACTTGGTGTTCGTCCGCGTGGGCGCGCACCGGGTCGACCACGTGCTCGCGGTCATCGTGCCCTCCGCAATCCTCGCGCTGACCGCGGAGCTGTACACGCGCACGCCGGCGTGGCTGCGCGCTTCTCTCTCGCTCCTGTTCGGCGTGTTCTCGCTGGTGAGCGGCCTGGTCGCCATGGACCGGCTGAGCGTGGAGGGGACGAGCGCCGGCGCGCTGGTCGGCATCCTGCCGTTGGTCGCCGGCGCGGCTCTCGTCGTGCTCGGCGCCTGGACCGCCTGGCACTACCGCAGGCGGGGCGGTCCTCTGTGGCGCACGGTCCTGCGCCGCGGGCTCATCGCGGTCGGGACGCTCCTCGTGATCTACTGGCTCGTCCTGCCGGTCAGTCTTGCCATCATCGCCACGGAGCGTCCGGCGCGGCCCATCCGGGACGCCGACCTGGGCCGCCCCAAGCAGGACGTGACGCTGGTCACGCGGGACGGCGTCAAGCTCAGCGCCTGGTACGTGCCGTCGCGCAATCACGCCGCCATCGTCACCTTCCCCCGCGAGACGACCATCTCTCAGGCCCGCATGCTGGTGCGCAACGGGTACGGGGTGCTCCTGGTCGACCCGCGCGGCTACGGCGACAGCGAGGGCGACCCCAACGCCTACGGCTGGGGGTCGACCAAGGACATCGACGCCGCCGTGGCGTGGCTGCGCCGCCGGCCCGACGTGCAGAAGCGGCGCATCGGCGGTCTCGGCCTCTCGGTGGGCGGCGAGCAGATGCTTGAGGCCGCCGCCCTCAACCCCGGCCTCAAGGCCGTGGTCAGCGAGGGCGCCGGCATCCGCTCGGTGCGCGAGGCGGTGCTCGACAAGGACCGGAGCCCGCTGGAGCGGGTCCTCGCGTATCCCCAGGACCTGGTGCAGACGGTGTCGGTGTGGCTGCTCGGCGGCGACACCGTCCCCATGTCGCTCAAGACCGCCGCCATCTTCATCGGGCCGCGCCCCATCTTCCTGATCTACGCCGCCGACGGGCAGCAGGCCGAGAAGTCGGTCAACCCCGTGTACTACCGCAGCGCCTTCGCCCCCAAGTCCATCTGGATGGTGCCGGGCGCGACCCACACGGGGGGCATCCAGACGCAGCCAAAAGAGTATGAACGGCTGGTCGTGGGCTTCTTCAACAAGGCGCTGCTGAACCCGGCTCCGTAGGTCGCGCGGAGCCTGCGGCCGGCCAGGCCGTCACTTCGAGATCAGACCCTCCAGCCGGCTGCCGAGGTAGCCGATCGCGTTGAACCCGGTGTGGGTGAGCCACGGCGCGAGGATGCTGCCGGGGTGGAGCCGCAGCCAGCTGCGGGCCCGGCGGGTTCGCGTGGTCCTCAGGCGCCGCCGCGAAGCGGATGGTCCGTCCCTGCTGGATGACCGGCTGCCACTCCGGGCTGCCGGCGTCACGGCTCGCCTCCACGCCGCGCCAGAGCGTCGTGTCGTTGGGCGTGCCGACGAAGAGCGCGCCGGAGGTCCGCGAGCTCACGTCCGCCGGCGTCGACAAAGCCGCCTGCTTGGCGAAGGAGCCGAGGCTGAGGCCGTAGCCGTACAGCCTCGGCCGCTTGTCTGCCGGGAGCGCCGACCACTTGGCGTACACGGCCCTGAAGAGCGCCTGCCCGGCGTCCCTGGCGCGCTGCTTGTCCACCAGGAAGGAGATCCAGCTCGGCTGGTACGAGTATTGGATCGTCACCTCGGCCGGGTCGCCGCTCCACAGGTACTCGAGTGAGTTCGACGACTGCGGCTCGATCCAGCCGGTGCCGGTGGTGCCCATGACCACGAGCACCGCGCGCGACCAGGCGTCCATACGGTCGAGCTCCTCGACCGCGAGCTGCGCGCGCTCCTGCGCGGTCGGCGCGCTCTCCGCGCCGACGTACACGCGGATCGGCTCCTCGGCGGGCTCGCCCGTGAACTGCTGGATGGCCGCTGCGTCGGGCCCGCGGCCGGCGAAGTTGCGGCCCTGCATGCCCAGCGACTCCCATGTGACCAGCGACCCGGGGCCGCCGGAGCGCAGCGGGCTCGTCGGCTTGGTCACGCCTTGCGTCGTCGTGTCGTTGGTCTTGCCGTAGGCATTGTCGGCGAAGGTCGTGGCCTTGTTGAACAGGACGCTGGCGATGATGATCGCCGGAAGCGCCACCACCACGAAGCCGAGCAAGACAGCCGCCCAGGCGGGCAGCCGGCGCCCGAAGAGGTTGCCGGCGCCGCGCGCCAGGCGGCGCAGCAGGCGCGCGAACATCAGGATCGCGAACCAGACGACGGTCGCGATGGGGACCGACAGCAGCGGCGTCCACACCGAGCCCGGTTCGAGCGTCATGAGCTCCCGCGTCTGGTTGTTCCAGACGCCGCCGTTGTAGCACCAAGGCACGACGAAGGCGATCCCGGCCGCGATGAGGGCGATCCACGCCATGCGCGCACCACGCTCGGTGGGTCGCCACGAGAAGGCCTTGCGGCCGATCCGGAACAGCAGCGCGCCGACGCCGTAGCCGACGGCGACGGAGACGCCGCTGACGAGTCCCTGCAGCGGCGGGCTGCGCGGCAGCAGCGACGGCGTGAGCCTCCGCGGGAGGGTACGCAAGTCGCAGGTGTTCCCGCCGCGGCGGTTCGGCACGCGCGGGAGTCAAGTCGCGCCGACCCCGGGCCGATGGCACACTGTACTCATGAGGAGAGATCACACAAGCGGGTGGGGCCGGGCGGCGAAGGCCGTCGCGGTCGCCGCCGCCCTGCTCGTGCTGCCGTCGGTGGCTGCGCTGGCCGCAGGCTGCGGCGCGGTCACCTCGCAGAGCACCCAGCAGACGACGGCGCCGGCCGCCGCGGCCTCCGTTGTGGATGCTTCAAGCCCGGCGGCGAGCCCCTCCGCGATCGCCGCCTCGCCGTCGGCGAGCCCTGCGCCGGAGCCTCCGCCGCTGGACAAGCCCACGAAGAAGCACCCGCTGCGCGTCTACTTCGGCGGCGACTCCCTCTCCGGCATGCCCGGCATGTGGCTCGGCCTCCTGCGGCAGAAGGACGGTCTGGCCAAGGTCAAGGCCGACTACGTGGAGAGCTCGCGCCTCACGTACGGGGAGCCGGTGGACTGGCCGGCCCACCTCAAGCAGCAGATGAGCAACGGCCACTACGACGTCGGCGTCTTCATGATCGGCGCCAACGACAGCGGCATGCCCATGATCGCCGGCGGCAAGAGCGTGATGTACCCCAAGAAGGCCTGGCTCGACGAGTACGAGCAGCGCGCCAAGCAGATCGCGACGATCATGCTGCGCGCCGGCGTGAAGCGCGTCTACTGGGTCGGCATGCCCATCATGCCCAGCTCCTCCGAGTCGAAGAAGATGCGCGACCTCAACAAGATCTTCGAGGAGGTCGCCGCGAGCAGCCCGGACATCGAGTACATCGACAGCTACGACCTGCTCTCCACCAAGGGTGGCGACTTCAACGCCTCGCTGAGGAGCGGCGACGGGGTGCACTACACCGACACCGGCGCCAAGACCGTCGCCAAGGCCGTCTGGAAAGCGATCAAGCAGGACTGGAGCAGCAACTAGGCCTTCCGGCCGACCGCTCCCTCGGTCGCCCATAAGAGTGCAACGTTCTAGTTTTCCCTGCCGTCCGGGTAGAAGGGGCAGATGGTGATGACCCGGTGACAGCCCAGCCGACGCACACGGCGTCACACGACAGTCCACGGCAGAACGAGCGCGGCAACGGCGCTGGCGTCGCTTCGGGCACGGCGCTGCGGCTGCTCTGCGTCGACGATCGCGCTGAGGACGCGGAGCTGGAACTGCTCAACCTGTCGCGCGCGGGGTACGAGCTCGTAGCGACGCGCGTCGCTTCGGAGGGCGAGCTGCGGCAGGCTCTGGAGTCCGGCGAGTTCGACCTCGCGCTGCTCGACTACACGCTGCCCGGCTGGGACTGTCGTGAGGCGCTCGCCCAGCTCACCGCGACGCGGCCGGACATGCCGGTCATCTCCGTGGCCGGCACCATCGGCGAGGAGGCGGCAGTCGAGCTGCTCAAGCTGGGAGCCGCCGACTACGTGTCCAAGGACCACCTGGCGCGCCTGCCCTATGCGGCCGGGCGCGCGCTCGAGGCGGCGCACGACCACCGTGCGCGACGCGAGGCCGAGGGCCGCCTCAAGGAGGCGCTCGGCGGCACGGTGGCAGCCATGGGCGCCCTGGTCGAGATGCGCGACCCCTACACGGCCGGTCACGAGAAGCGCACGGCGGAGCTGGTCGTGGCCATCGGCCGCCGGCTCGGCCTCGACGAGGACGAGATCGAGGTGCTCGACCTCACCGCGCGCATGCACGACATCGGGCAGATCGCGGTGCCGGCGGAGATCCTCACCAGGCCGGGGCGGCTCTCGCAGAACGAGTTCACGCTGATCAAGGCCCACCCGCAGGTAGCCCACGACATCCTGGCGCCGATCGACTTCGGCAGGCCGGTCGCTGAAGTGATCCTGCAGCACCACGAACGGCTGGACGGCTCCGGGTACCCGCGGGGCCTGAAAGGCGACGAGATCCTGCTCGGCGCCCGCGTGCTGGCGGTCGCCGATGTGGTAGAGGCGATGTCGTCGCACCGGCCGTACCGTGCGGCGCTGGGCGTCGAGGCTGCCCTGGCGGAGGTCGCCGCCGGCGCGGGCAAGCTGTACGACGAGCAGGTCGTGGCCGCTTGCCAGCAGGTGTTCGGCGAGGGCTTCAGGTTCGAGTTGTAGGAGCGCGCCCTGCGGCGCGGGACGGCACCTTCCCGCGCCTGTACTGGATACCGTGCGCGTTGTGGGCGCGGACGATCCTCTCGCCGGTCGTCCGGCGCCCCTGCGTCAGGGCGTCACTCCTCGACGCTCCTCGGCCTCCGCCGCCGCATCACGAGGACGACGATCCCGATCACCACGATCACCGCTACGACCACGGCGACGATCACGCCGGTGCTGCTGCCGCCGGACGATGCGTTCTGCGTCGCCGCCACCGGCTTCAGGTCCACGTAGGTGTCGCGCAGCATGTTGCGGAACGCGGCGCCGTCCCCGCCCTTGGGCACGCTGCTGTAGCCGGTCCACGTGTCGGTGCGGAACGCCTGGATGAGCGTGTTGTACCAGAGCACCGAGTACGGCGAGTCGTCGTACAGGATCTGCTGCATCTGGTGGATGATCTGCTGGCGCTGCGCCGGGTCCACCGCCTGCGCCTGCTGGACGTACAGGGCGTCGTACACCGGGTTGGAGTACTCGGAGTCACTGCCGTTCAGGATCTGGCCGGTGGTGAAGGTGCTCAGGATGTAGCCCGGGTCGATGTCCGCGGTCCAGTTCCAGATGTAGAGGTCGTCGTCGGCGTTGGAGTAGTTCATGTCCGAGAAGGCGTTCTCGTCCATGATCTGCAGCGTCGTGCCGATGCCGACGTCCTTGAGGTACGAGCTGATCTTCTTGGCGGCGGTGATGTCCATGGGGTACTCGTTCAGCGCCGCCAGGCGGAACTTGAGCGGGTTGCCCTTGGAGTCGACACGCACGCCGTCCGGGCCCATCTTGTAGCCGGCGTCGTCGAGGATCTGCTTGGCCTTCGCCGGGTCGTAGGAGCGCAGCTGGTCGGCCGGCAACTGCAGCCGGTAGAAGGTCTGCACCGGAGAGAGGATCACGTCGGCCGGCTTGGCCAGGCCGTCCATGGCCACGGCGGCGATCGCCTTCTTGTCGATGGCGTAGTCGATCGCCACACGGATGTTCTTGTCGAGCAGCAGCGGGTTGCCCTTGCTCTTGGGGCTCTTGTAGCAGTTCATGCCGAGCTCGTTGAACCCGATGCCCGGCGCCGCCACGGACTTGGAGCCGGGGATGCTCTGCAGGCTGCGATAGAAACCGGGGTCCAGCTCGATGGCGGCGTCGAGCACGCCCGCCTTGTAGTCGGCCACCACGCCGTCCATCGTCTGGTACATGTTGAAGAAGACCTGGTCGATGGTCGGCTCCACGCCGAACCCGTCCTTGTAGTACGGGTTCTTCTCCATCTTGACGTACTTGCCGTTCTTGACCTCCGTCACGTGAAACGGCCCGCTCGAGACCATCGGCATGTTGGGCCAGCTCTCGACCTTGCTGTCCGGCACCTGGCTCCAGACGTGCTCGGGGAGGATCGGCACGTACAGGGCGGTGAGCACCGCGTTGGGCTTCTTGGAGGTGATGACGACGGTGTAGTCGTCCGGCGTCTCAACCCTGGTCACGCCGGTGAAGTAGCCGATGTACATGCCGAGCTGCTGCCGCAGGATGCGGTTGTACGTGTAGGCGACGTCTTGGGCGGTCAGCGGCTGGCCGTCGCTCCACTTGACGTTCTTGCGGATGTGGAACGTCCAGACCTTGCCGCCCTCGGTGATGCCGCCGTTCTCGACCGTCGGGACCTCCAGGGCGAGGTCCGGCACCGGCTTGTAGTCGGCGTCGTACCAGGTGAGGAAGTTGTAGCCGACGCGGAAGCACTCCCACGGGATGGTGTTGTACGTCGAGAACGGGTTCATGTTGTCGACGTCGCTCTGCAGGCCGACGCGATAGATGATGGGCGCGCTCGACGCGGCCGGTGACGGCGAGTCGGCGGCCAGAGCGAGCGCCGGCGCGACGGCCAGGACGACGAGTACGAGCAGGAAGGCGGCCGGGAGCAGGAGGCGGCCGCGGCGGCGTTGGTGCATGGATCCTCCAGAAGGTTTTTTCGGACTCTACGACTTTGACGCGCGGGAGAACATGATTCGTCGCAAGACGAGACGGCCAGACGGCGAGCCGCGCCAGGGACCGGAAGGAGAGACTCGAGTGGCTCAGCCCAGGGTGAAGTAGAAGGTCGCGCTGCAGTCCGGCTCGCCCTCCGCCCAGGCCGATGCCCGTGCCGGGGAACTCGTCCTGGCCGTGCAGCCGCTGGAATGGGTGGAAGATGGCGCCGGCGTGCTCCTGGTCGAAGCCGGCGCCATCATCGCGCACGAAGTCCACGAGGCGCCCCTTCCTGCGCAGTGAGCCGACCTGGATGGAGGCCGCGTCCTTCCTCGAGGTGAACTTCCAGGCGTTGCTGAGCAGGTTGCGGAGCACGATGTCGACAAGGGCCTCGTCGGTCCTGACCTGAAACTCCGGCTCGATGGACACGACCACGTCGCGCCCGGGCTTGGCCTCCGCCAGTTCGTCGAGGATGGCCCGCGCCGCCGCGCTCACGTCGACCATGCCCAGGTCGACCCCGCGGCGGCCGACGCGCGAGAGCGCGAGGAGCGCGTCGAGGAGCTCCGCCATGTGCTGTGACGCTGCGCGGATGCGGCGCAGGTAGCCGAGGTCCTTCTCACCCAGCACGTCACTGCAGTCCTCAAGCAGGACCGCGCTGAATCCGTCGAGGGCTCGGAGGGGCGCTCGCAGGTCGAGCGACGCCGAGTAGACGAAGTCCTGTAGTTCGCGGGTGGCCACTGAGAGCTCCCTGGTGAGCTCCGAGCAGCCAGGAGGCTGCGGTCTGGCGACCGGTCCGGTTCAGGGCGAACGACGCGGCGCAGACGACGACGATCGCGCCGATGAGAGTGAGGAAGCGCTCCGTGTGGGAGGGGAGCACGGCGAGGAGGGTGAGCAGCACAGCGACGTTGGTCGTCAAGATGGTGAGGGCCAGACAGCGTTGGGAGCTGTGTGCGGCGTGCCTGGGCCACGCGCCGGCGCGGGGACCGCCTCAGGAAGCTTCGTCGAGCGCCTGTTCGAACTGGCTGGAGTAGAGGTCGTAGTAGAAGCCGCGCGCGGCCATCAGCTCCTCGTGCGAGCCCTGCTCGATGATCGCGCCCTTGTCCATCACGAGGATGATGTCGGCGCCGCGGATGGTGCTGAGGCGATGGGCGATGACGAAGCTGGTGCGGTCCTTCATGAGCTCCGCCATCGCCTGCTGGATCAGCACCTCGGTGCGGGTGTCCACGGAGCTCGTGGCCTCGTCGAGGATCAGGATGTCGGGGTCGGCCAGGAACGCCCGCGCGATGGTGAGCAGCTGGCGCTCGCCCTGCGAGACGTTGGTGGCGTCGTCGTCGAGCAGGGTGTCGTAGCCGTCGGGGAGCGCGCGCACGAAGTGGTCCACGCGCGCCGCCCTGGCTGCGTTGCGGATTTCCTCATCGGTCGCGCCCTCGCGGCCGTAAGCGATGTTGTCGCGGATGGTGCCGCTGAACAGCCACGTGTCTTGCAGCACCATGCCGAACAGGCGGCGCAGGTCGCCGCGGGCGAGGTGCCTGATGTCGACGTCGTCGACGCTGATCACGCCGCCGTCGACGTCGTAGAAGCGCAGCAGCAGGTTGACCAGCGTGGTCTTGCCGGCCCCGGTCGGGCCCACGATGGCCACGGTCTCGCCGGGTGCGACGTCCAGTGTGAGGCCGGTGATGAGCGGCGTGTCGGGCACGTAGCGGAACGAGACATCGTCCAGGCTGATGTGGCCGTGTGTGTGGTCGCACTCGACGCACGCGGCCGCGTCGGGTGTCTCCTCCTCCTCGTCGAGGAGCTCGAACACGCGCTCGGCGGAGGCGGCCGTGCTCTGCAGCACGTTCATGATGCCGGCCACCTGCGTGATCGGCATGGTGAACTGGCGCGAGTACTGGATGAACGCCTGCACGTCGCCGAGCGAGATGCGGCCGGTGGCCACCATGATGCCGCCGATGACGGCGATGGCCACGTAGTTGAGGTTCATGACGAAGTTCATGACCGGCATGATGATGCCGCTGATGAACTGGGCCTTGAAGCTCGCCTGGTAGAGCTTGTCGTTCTGCTCGTCGAACGTGGCGATGGCGCTCTCCTGGCGGCCGAACACCTTGACCACGTTGTGGCCGGTGAACATCTCCTCCACGTGGCCGTTGAGGTCGCCGGTGGTCTCCCACTGTCGGGCGAACTGCTTCTGCGAGCGCTTGGCGATCAGCACCGTGATGACGACGGAGATCGGGATCACCAGGAGCGAGATCAGCGACAGCAGCCAGCTGATGGTGAGCATCATGATGAGCACGCCGATGATGGTGAGCACCGATGTGATGATCTGCGTGGCGCTCTGCTGCAGCGACTGCGAGATGTTGTCGATGTCGTTGGTCATGCGGCTGAGCACGTCGCCGCGGGGGTGGTCGTCGAAGTACTTGAGCGGCAAGCGTGCGAGCTTCTCATCCGCTTTTCGCCGCAGCCGGTAGATGGTGCGCTGCGCGACCCCGGCCATGAGGTAGGCCTGCAGCCACTGGAACAGGGCGCTCAGCAGGTAGACGAGGGCGACCCAGGCCAGAGTGCGCGCGAGGGCGTTGAAGTCGATGCCCTGGCCGGGGTTCAGCGTCATGCTCCGCAGCATGTCGGCGATGCGGCCTTGGCCCTTGGCCTCGAGGCCGGCGATGGCCTGCGCCTTGGTCACCCCGGCCGGGATCTGCTTGTTCACCACGCCCTCGAAGATGATGTTGGTGGCGTGGCCCAGGATCTTGGGGCCGACGACCGCGAAGCCGACACTGGCCACGGCGAGGATCACGATGATGAGCAGCAGCGTGCGGTCCGGCTTCAGCTCGCCGGCCAGCCTGCGCATGGTGCCCTTGAAGTCCTTGGCCTTCGCGGTGGGCTGGGTGAGGGCGTGGCCGCCCGGCCCGCCGGGGCCCGGGCCTTGTGGGCCGCGCGGACGCGGGGGCGCCTTGGCGTCGCCCTGCGGCCTGCCCGCCTGCGGCGTCTTGTCCTGGGGCTCGCTCATGCGGCTCCCTGCACGCCGAGCTGCGAAGTCACGATCTCGCGGTAGGTCTCGCTGGTCGCGAGCAACTGGTCGTGCGTGCCTATGCCGGCGATGGTGCCGTCGTCGTCCAGCACGACGATCTGGTCGGCGTGCATGATGGTGCCGACGCGCTGGGCGACGATGATCACGGTGGCGTCGGCCGTGTGCTTGTGCAGCGCGGCGCGCAGATTGGCGTCGGTGGTGAAGTCGAGCGCCGAGAAGCTGTCGTCATAGATCTGGATGCTGGCCTGCTTGGCCAGGGCGCGGGCGATGGCGAGACGCTGGCGCTGTCCGCCCGAGACGCTGGCGCCGCCCTGGGCGATCTGTGTGTCGAGCCCCTCCGGCATCTCGTCGACGAACTCACGGCCCTGCGCGATCTCGAGGTAGTGCCAGAGTCGTTCCTCGGCCGCGTCCTCGTCGCCGTGGCGCAGGTTGTCCGCCACGCTGCCGCTGAAGAGGAACGACTTCTGCGGAACGAGGCCGATCCTGCGCCACAGGTCCTGCTGCGCGAGCTCGCGCACGTCGACGCCGTCGACCAGCACGGCGCCGCCGGTGACCTCGTAGAAGCGCGGGATGAGGCTGATGAGCGTGGTCTTGCCGCTGCCGGTGCTGCCGACGATGGCGGTGGTCTCGCCCGGCTGCGCCGTGAAGCTGATGCCGCTGAGCACGGGCTCCTCGGCGCCGGGGTAGCGGAACTCCACGTCGCGGAATTCGACGAGGCCGGTCGCCGGCACGTCCCGCTTCGGGTGCTCCGGGTCGACGATGGTGGGCTCGGTGTCGAGCACCTCCATGATGCGCCCGGCGGACACCGCGGCACGCGGCACCATGACGAACATGAACGTGGCCATGAGCACCGAGAACAGGATCTGGAACACGTACTGGAGGAAGGCGGTCAGGTCGCCGATGGGCATGGAGCCGCTGGAGATCTGCTTGGCGCCGAACCACATGATGGCGATGGTCGTGAAGTTGAGGATCAGCGTCACGACCGGGAACACCATCGCGAACAGCCTGCCCGTGCTGAGGGTGGTCTGCGTCAGGTCCTGGTTGGCGACGTCGAAGCGCTCCCCCTCGTAGGTCGTCCTGTCGAACGCGCGGATGACGCGCACGCCGCTCAGGAACTCCCGCGTGACCTGGTTGATGCGGTCGATCTTCTTCTGCATGGACATGAAGAGCGGTGTGGCGCGCCAGATCACGAGACCGATGAACGCGCCCATGATAGGGATCGCGACCAGGATGACGCCGGAGAGCGGCACGTTGAGGCGCAGCGCCATGATGACGCCGCCGATGGCCATCATCGGGGCCTGGAGCACGACGTTGAGCATCATGAGCAGCACCATCTGCACCTGCTGCACGTCGTTTGTGGTGCGCGTGATGAGGGACGGCGCGCCGAAGCGGTTCACCTCGGCCTGGGAGAACTTCTGGACGCGGCGGAACAGCGAGCCGCGGACGTCGCGGCCGAGGCCCATGGAGGTCCTGGACCCGAAGTACACCGCGGTGATGGCCGCGATCACGTAGATGAGCGTGACACCCAGCATGATTGCGCCGGTCTTGAGGATGTAGCCCGTGTCGCCGGTGACGACGCCGTTGTTGATGATGTCGGCGTTGAGCGTCGGCAGGTAGAGGTTGGCGATGACCTGGACGAGCACCAGGAAGGTGATGAGCACGACGATCCACGCGTAGGGACGCAGGCCGGTGCGGAGCAGGCGGATCACCGGCCGTCCTCCTCGTCGCAGGCCGCCTGCTCGCAGTGCGCGGCAGCGACCTCGGAGATCCGCGCGCCGAGCTTCTCGAGCAGGCGCGCCAGGTCGCGGCGCTCGCGCTCGGAGAGCGTTGCGAACGTCGCGTTGACGTACTCGCCGACTGCGGTGCCCATCTCGTCGCCGCGCTCGCGCCCGGCGTCCGTGAGGTACACGCGCGTGAGACGCTGGTCGGCCTCGTCGGGCTTGCGCTCCACGAGGCCCGTCTTCTCCATGGTCGTGAGCATCTTGCTCACCGTGGGCGGAGCGACGTGCAGCATGCGCGCCATGTCCCGCTGGCTGGCGCCGTCGTTGACGCTGAGCAGGCGGAGGCACATGGCCTGGCCGGGGTGCGTGCGGCCGCCGGCCATGGTCGCCATCATGTTCTTGAAGTGGAGCTTGGCGGTGCCGAGGAACGCGCGGAACGCGCGCGCCGACAGGTCGTCGACCCCTTCCAGCTCCGGTACCTTCCAGGCTGCGAAGGGCTCATCCGCGCGGCTGCGCGGGCTCTCTTGTGCGGTGGTCCGTGGCATGCGAACAGGAATGGTAGCAGGCTAATGGTTAGCTGGCAAACGGTTTTTGCCGGACCCGCA
>Ga0315271_10001628_pt1 | contig 13667 bp, 9 predicted proteins | sample C3_top_MG_FD_204664 | JGI IMG/M metagenome (GOLD analysis project Ga0315271, IMG submission 204664) | Sediment microbial communities from Yellowstone Lake, YNP, Wyoming, USA - C3_top | ecosystem: Environmental > Aquatic > Freshwater > Lake > Sediment | place: USA: Wyoming | collected 2017-08-01 | reverse complement strand
GATGCCGCTCGCGCAACTGGGCTTCGCGCCGCAGGCTCGACGTCCCGACGACGGCGCCCTTCGGCAGGTCGGCGAGTCCGGCGTACTGATTGGAGACGAAGGCATCGCGCGGATCCTCGCGCGCCGTGATGCACGCCAGCGAGAAGCCGCTCGGCATCTCCATCGGCACGTCCTTCAGCGAATGCACGGCCATGTCGGCGCGGCCCTCGTCCATCGCCACTTCGAGTTCCTTGATGAAGAGGCCCTTGCCGCCGATCGACGACAGCGGCTGATCGAGAATGCGGTCGCCCTGCGTCGTCATCCCCAGCAGGTCGACCGTCATGCCCGGATATTGCGCGACCAACCTCGCGCGGATGTGCTCGGCCTGCCACAGGGCCAGCGCGGATTCGCGGGTCGCGATGCGCAGACGGCGCGGTACGGAAGCTGGAATCATGCTGCGTTCGCATCCATCTGCATCATGCCGAAGAGGTTGCCCTCGGTGTCCTTGCAGTACGCGAGCCAGCCCATCGTCGGGATCGGCATCTTCGGCACCGCCACGACGCCGCCTGCCGCGACGGCCTTCGTCAGCATCGCGTCGAGATTTTCCACGCCCGTCGTGCAGACGTAGGAGCTGACCGCAGCCATGGCGGCGGGTCCGGGACCCTGGCGGGGCAGGAGGCCGCCGTTGATGCCCGGCGTTCCCTCTTCCCCGGTCTTGACGAGCCAGTACGGCTGGCCGTTCCATTGCGAAAACGTCCAGCCGAACAGCTTCGAATAGAACGCGATGGCGCGGTCGGTGTTCTCCGCGTGGATTTCAAAATGGATCGGGCGGTTCATCGTCGGCTCCTGCAACGGACATCGGGGCGGCTATGATAGCGTTTTCCCCAAACCCTGCGGATTTGCCATGCGCATCGTGATCACCGGCGGCGCCGGATTCCTGGGCCGCCGCCTTGCCCTTCGGCTGCTCCAGCGCGGCACGCTGACCGATGCACAGGGCCGGCAGCGTGAGATAGCGCAAGTCGTGCTCCTCGACGTGGTCCCGGCAATGCTGCCCGCCGACCCGCGTCTCACCACCATCGCCGGCGACCTGGCCGACGCCGCCGTCGTCGAACGCGCCGTCACGCGCGACACCGACACCGTGTTCCACTTGGCCGCTGTCGTCAGCGGCCAGGCGGAAGCCGATTTCGACATCGGCATGCGCGTCAACCTCGACGCTACACGACTGCTTCTCGAACGCTGCCGCAAGCTGGCCGCTTGCCCCAAGTTCGTGTTCACGAGCTCGCTGGCCGTTTTCGGTGGGCCCGTGCCGGACCCGGTGACCGACGATGCCCCGGTCACGCCGCAGGCATCCTACGGCGCGCAGAAGCTGATCGGCGAATATCTCGTGTACGACATGACGCGCAAGGGCTTCATCGACGGCCGCAGCCTGCGCCTGCCGACGGTCACCGTGCGGCCCGGCAAACCGAACAAGGCGGCTTCGTCTTTCGCGAGCGGCATCATCCGCGAACCGCTTTCCGGCGTCGACGCGATTTGCCCAGTGGCGCCCGCGACGCGGATGTGGGTGCAAAGCCCGCGTGCCGTGATCGAGAATCTGATCATCGGCCATGAAGTGCCCTCGACCTCGTTCGCGCACACGCGATCGGTCAACGTTCCGGGCATCTGCGTGCCGGTCGCGGACATGGTCGCTGCATTGCGCAAGGTCGCCGGAGAAGCCGTCGCCGACCGCGTGAAGTGGATCCACGATCCGGTCATCGACAGGATCGTGGCGACGTGGCCCGCGAATTTCGCGCCGAAGCTGGGGCCTGCGCTGGGCATGAAGGCGGATACCGACTTCGAGAGCATCGTCCGCGCCTACATCGCCGACGACATGCCCAAGGCTTAGCGCTACTCCACGAACAGCGCGCTCTCCGCCGGTTCCGCCGCGGCGAGCGCCTGCTCCAGCAACTCCGGCCCCGCGTCGCGCAGCCGCGCCGAGTCCGAGAGAATCTGCCTGAACCGCCTGCCGCCCGGGCGGCCGTGATAAAGACCGAGGAAGTGCCGCGCCATTCCGCGCAGCGGCATGCCCCGTTCTCGCTGCGCGGCAACGTAGGGCATCAGCGCGCGCAGGATCTCGGCACGCGTCGGCGGCGGGGTCTCGACGCCGAACAGCCGCCAATCCACCGGCGCCAGCACATAGGGATCGTGATAGGCCGCGCGGCCCAGCATCACGCCGTCGACCGCGTCCAGTTCCCGCTCGATGGCCGGCCACGCGGTGAGGCCGCCGTTCAGCACGATTGTCAGTTCCGGGAAGTCGCGCTTCAGCCGGTGCACGACGTCGTAGCGCAACGGCGGCACTTCGCGGTTCTCCTTCGGCGACAGACCCTTCAGTACCGCATTGCGAGCATGCACGATGAACACGCCGCAGCCTGCCGCCGAGACCGCGCCGACGAAGTCGCGGACGAAGCCGTAGTCCTCGCCGTTGTTGAGACCGATCCGGTGCTTGACCGTCACCGGTATCGCCACCGCGTCGCGCATCGCCTTCACGCAATCCGCCACGAGCGCCGGGTCGCCCATCAGGCATGCGCCGAAGCTGCCGGTCTGGACGCGCTCCGATGGACAGCCGCAATTCAAGTTGATCTCGTCGTATCCCCATTGCTCGCCCAGCCGCGCGCCGTACGCGAGCATCGCCGGATCGCTGCCGCCCAGCTGCAATGCCACCGGATGCTCAGACGCGTCGAAGTCGAGATGGCGCGGCACGTCGCCATGCAATAGCGCGGGTGCCGTCACCATTTCGGTGTAAAGACGTGCATGCCGCGAGATGAGGCGCAGGAAGAACCGGCAGTGACGGTCCGTCCAGTCCATCATCGGTGCTACGCAGAAACGGTGGGAAAGGGGGCTCACGCAATCGCCACGATACCGAGTCGTTGCTACCGCATTGCCCCCTCGCGCCAAGTGATCAACCCTTATTGCGCCGCGAGAGCAGCTGCGGCAATGCCATGTGCGAGCTTTCGCTGATCTTGTGCCGTCAATGGCACGGGTTTCAGATTAACCGTGACTTTCGTCAGCTCGCCGGTGAACTTGAAGGGCGTGCGGTATTCCTCGCTGACTGGCGTGCCAGTGTCCTCGCCGCAATCCAGCGTCTCGTCGAGTGAGAGTCGAAAGGGCAGAGTGCGTTCGATACGGCTGGTGGCAACGGTCTTGCCGTCCACCTGCAACGTGCCCTTACCCCCCTTGCCAAGCCCGCCACCGTCGTATTTGAAATCGAACAGCACGGTATGCTTGCCCGGCTTGAGCGATTCCTTGCCGGCCATGCGATAGCGCGCTACGCCCGCAAGGTTGTACAGGAACACAGGTTTCCCTTTGAGCAGATAGAGCCCGTAACCGGAGAAGCGTCCGCCGTGCGTGAGCAGCATGCCTTCCGCGCCACCTTTGGGAATCACGATCTCGGCCTTGATCTGGTAGGACTTGTTCTTCAGATCCGGCGCGGCGCCTTCGGGAATACGAACCAGTCCTGGGAAGTAGGTGAACTCGTCGCGGCCACGGGTCAGGCTCGGACGGAGGTTCACGTCGAAGCGGTCGATCCGGCTGTTTTCAATCGGCAGCACGTTGTATTTTTCCGCCTCGGTCCAGAAGAGGTCCTGCAACTCCTTGAGCTTGGCTGGCTCCTTGGAAGCGAGATCGTTTGCTTCGGAGAAGTCTTCGCTGACTTTGTAGAGTTCCCACTTGTAGTCGAGGACTGCAGGCACTCGGCCTTCCGTTTCCGCCGCCGAGTCCCACGGCGCAACTCCCGGCGTCGTGGCGGCCACCCAGCCGTCATGGTAAATAGCGCGGTTGCCGAACATCTCGAAGTATTGCGTTGTGTGCTTCGACGGCGCTTTCCCATCATTGAACGTATAGACGAGGCTCGTGCCTTCGATGGGTTTCTGCACTACGCCGTTGATGCTCGTCGGCGCGGGCACGCCGACGGCTTCGAGAATAGTGGGCATGATGTCGATGACCGAAGAGAACTGCGTGCGCAGGCCGCCCTTGTCCTTGATGCGTGCAGGCCAGGAAATGACCATGCCATTGCGCGTGCCGCCGAAGTGCGAAGCGATCTGCTTGGTCCACTGGAACGGCGTGTCCATCGCGTGCGCCCAGCCGACCGGGTAGTGATTGAAAGTCATTGGACCGCCGAGTTCGTCCATGCGGCGAACGACTTCCTTCATGTCTTCGGGAATGGCGTTGAACACCGTCATCTCGTTGAGCAAGCCCTGCATGCCGCCTTCGCCGCTCGCGCCGTTGTCACCTTGGATGTAAATGACCAGCGTATTGTCCAACTCGCCCTGCGCTTCGATGGTGTCGAGGATGCGGGTCATCTGATAATCGCAGTGCGCAAGCGCCGCGGCATAGACTTCCATCATGTGGGCGAAGACTTTTTTCTGGTCGGCGCTCAAACTGTTCCAGGCAGGAATGCTCTCGGGTCGCGGGGTCAGCTTCGCATCCGCGGGGATGACGCCGAGTGCTTTTTGCCGCGCGAAAGATTCCTCGCGCACCTTGTCCCAGCCCTGGTCAAACTTGCCTTTGAACTTCGCGATCCATTCCTTCGGCGCGTGATGCGGAGCGTGGGCAGTGCCCGGTGCGTAGTAGGCGAGGAACGGTTTGTTCGGCGCAGTCGCGTGCTGCATTCGGATCCAGTTGATCGTGTGATCGGCCATGTCCACGTCGAAGAAATAGTTCTTCGCATCGTGTGGCGGCTCGATGGGCTTGGTTCCTTCGTAAAGCGCAGGATTCCACTGGCTCGTGTCGCCACCGATGAAGCCGTAAAAGTACTCAAAGCCCAGCCCGGTTGGCCACAAATCAAATGGGCCGGCCTGGCTCGTCTGCCAGTCAGGGACATTGTGATTTTTGCCATACCAGGAAGTGTTGTAGCCGTTCTGCTTGAGGATTTCTGCGAACGTCCCGTTGCTCTTGGACATCAGCGAGTTGTAGCCAGGGAAGCCCGTGGCCAGTTCCATGATGACGCCGGTATTGGCGCTGTGATGGTTACGTCCACTGAGCAGCGCGGCGCGCGTCGGCGAGCAAAGCGCAGTGGTGTGGAAGTTGTTGTAGCGCAGGCCATTCTTGGCGAGGCGGTCCATGGTCGGGGTTGGGATTGGCCCGCCGAACGTGGACGATGCGCCAAAGCCCACGTCGTCCGTAAGTATCACCAGAATGTTCGGCGCTCCCTTGGGTGCTTCGACGATCTTGGGGAAGTCCTTGACCGAGTCCTTGGAGGTACGGCCGATCTTGCCGCCGAAAGGTTGTTCGGGCCGGGGCAGGACTTCCTGCGCCCCTGCCGGCAGTGCGAGTGCCGTACCTAGCGCGAGGCTGAGAATGACAAGCAGTGTTTTTTGTTTCATGACCGCTGTTTCCTTCATGTGAGTCATAGTCATTCTGTACGCTAGGCGAAGTACCTCACCGACCACGCAAATTTGCCCGGAGCATTCTTGGCTTCCGATGCTCCACATCAATGATCGGGCTAAACATCTGTGGTCACTTTACCTTCTCGATGTCCAGTAACTGCCACGACTTGTCGAAGTAGGACTCCAGCGGTCCGTAGAAGCGGAAGTACGGAAACCAGCCCTTGCCCGGATTGGTTTTGATCCAGTTTCTGTTCGCGCCTGCGGGCTTGATTGGACCGAAGAACAGGTCGACCGAGCCGTCGGCATTCTTTTCCAGGTCCTGGCGTGATGACAGATCCGACGAGCCTTGATCGGTCAGGACCGGGCCGCGCGTGAGATTGTCGTAGAGCGTGATCGACCAGAACTGTTTGGCCGGAACGTTTGGCAGGACGTGCAGGCGGTAGGCCTTGCCGCCGTCGAGGTAGTCACCGTCCTTGTCCTTGCTTGTCTCAAGATACAGTTGGCCTGCACCCAGAGTCTTGCCTTGCATGGCGACAGTATTGCCGATGGCCTCGTAGAACCACGACGCCCGCTCATCGAGCTGGGAAAAGCCTTTGCCCTCCTGATTGACATCGACCATGAGCGCATATTCCCAACGCTTGCCGGGCCAGACCTCGGCGCCGGGCACGCGCTTGGCATAGGCAACGGTTCGGGCCATCGCATCGCCGACGACAGAAGCTTGCGTAAGCGTCTTCTGCAGCCGCTCGTCGGGCTTGAACGGCTTGCCTTTCTCAATGCCGAAAGATCGCAGCATCGCCATGAAGTAGCCGTCACGCGCCTCAACCGGCTCGGGCACCAGGACATCGGCCAAATACGTCCAATATTTCAGGTCGGTCGGCTGAGCAGATGTCCACGGCTTGCCGTTCACGGGTATGAACCTGGTCGCCGGTCGTTTCGCTCGCTGATCCCACGCGTAGAGACGGTGCTTCTCAATCGTGGCGCGGGCCTCCTTGGGGTCAGGACTCAAGCCACGGGTGGCGAACCAAACCTGGTTCGATGGCGAGTGGAATACACGGAACCCGTCCGCCTTCACGTTCGCGTGTCCCGGCGGGAGGATCAGGAACTTGGCGCCCTTGCCCTGCTCGGGTCCCACCATGCCGATATCGGTGATCGGTCGCTGCCAGATGTCCAGCACACCACCGGCAGTTTGGCCTGCGGGCACCTCTACTACCAGCGGCCCTTTGTCCTTGAGGTTCCAGAACGAGAACGCGTACACCGTGGTGATGTTCGGCGTGAGCATCCCCGCCTTATCCTTGAGGTCGATGAACAGGCTGACCTCACCATCCTTGACGCCCAGCGTGTCCCGCTGCGCAAGGTGCAGGGCTTGGAATCCAACCGCCGGCAAACCCCAGAGGTAAGCCTGAACCGCGCGTTGGAAATCCATCTCGTCGTAGAGCCGAGAAACGGTGGTGGCGGATGGAAATCCATTCTCAAATGTCAGCGGACCGACGCGCGATTCGACGGTCTGTGCCTGTGCGTTTGTCAGCGCCAGCGCGCACGCGAGTGCGGCAGCAAGGATGTTAGTTCTGCGTGTGAATTTCATGTTTGGGGTTCTTCAAGAGTGGCGGTAGTTTGGGCGCCAGCCGCTTTGGGTGGGAGGGCGACGAGAGGCCAATAAGCGGCGACCACCATCCGGGCTGTGATCGTAGTGACCACGGACTCGCCATGGATGGCGCTTCATTCGACAGGTGATCAATCCACTATTGTAGTCCCCGCTTTCGAGTCACTCTTGAAACACTCCGATCACCATGTCGTGTTGGGCCGACCGAGGCGTCCCGTCCAGCGCCAGTGAATAGCCGCAAATCGAACACCACCAACTTCCCGGCAATGTCCGCAATCGGTCAAATTGCAGTGCGCCGATCAGCGACCTGAGTCGGCCAGAAGCAGCCCCCGGGCGAATGCCCGTTTGCCGCATCGCCTCCCCACCCCACGGACTGGGGCGAATTGCAAATTGCAGCCCGGCCCCCCAGATTGCACCGTGGAAATCACTGCACACACAGTGCACACGACCGGCTGGAAACCCGCGCCAGCGCTGGTCAATCGTGCCGATCCATCATGGGTGCCACGCAGAAGCGATGCGAAGGGTGATTCATTCGTTGGCGTGCTGCGTACTCAGTCTATTCCGCAATGGTCGGAACGACGGATGATTGTATGCATCGCTTTTGAGCTGTCCGGAGTGTTGAGCAAGTGCGCATCACCATAACCACCGCCCTTGCCATTACCTGACGTGCATCAGCGCACACACAACGCACGCGCCAAGTCTATCGCGAGCGCGCACCCCGCAACGTCCGCAATGCCAGAACTACCGCAATCGACCCAGAGCAGCTGTCCGTCAACCTGCCTCGATGCTGGCAAGGCCTTGGTCATGTGCACGCGGCAACGGCCGTATTTCACCCGCTCGCCGCGTATATGCGCCACTCGCCGGGTACTCCCTTCAATGGGTGTTCACCTCGGGTGTCAAAATGCAGACCAGAGCCCGACACCAAGTCTTTGATGGTGCCGGAGACAAGAGTTTCTCGGGCACTGGCCAATCCGGCGACACGTGCGGCAATGTGTACCGCCATGCCTGCGACATCGTCGCCGCAGAGCTGGACCTCGCCGGTGTGCAGCCCGGCGCGAATTGCGATGCCGAGTTGGCCCGCAACTTCATGAATACGCAGTGCGCAGCGAACGCCTCGCGCCGGCCCGTCGAACGTAGCGAAAAATCCGTCACCCGTGGTGTTGATTTCCCGGCCGCGAAAGGCGGCAAGCTCGTGGCGCACCATCGCGTGGTGACGGGCGAGCAAGTCGTGCCACGCCTTGTCGCCGAGGCGCGCGAGGTGGTCTGTAGAGCCAACGATGTCCGTGAAAAGGACTGTCGCAAGCACGCGATCGACATCGCGCGCGGGCCGCACGCCGGTCAGGAATTCCTGAATTTCGTCGAGCAGCGCATCTTGGTCACCGACCCACGGGAGATGGTCGTCGCCGGGCAATTCCACGAAACGCGCTCCGGGAATGCGGGCCGCAAGCCAACGACCCTCTTCTACGTTTACGTCGCGGTCGCCGGTCCGGTGCATGACCAGTGCCGGCACGCGAATTGTCGGTAGCAAGTCGCGCACATCGATCTGCGTATTCATCCTTAGCAGCGCAACAGCGGCGCTGGGGCTCGCCGACCGACGACAGTAGGTGGCGAGGCGGCGCGCGAATTCCAAGTCGTGCATCTTGCTGGGAATGTAATGCGAGAGGTCCATCATGTTGCCCCACTCGCGCTCAACGAATTCGTATTCCTGTGCGCGGGCCTCGGCGGTCGGGCCCCACGGATAGTCCGAGCTCCACACGCGTTTCGCGAATGAGCCCGCCGTAATAAGTGCCACCGTGCGCGCCGGGTACGTCGCCGCGAACAGCATCGACAAGTTTCCGCCTTCGGAGACACCGAATACGGCCGCTCGCTGCGAATCCACGGCGTCCATCACGGCCCGCAGATCGTCCATGCGTTCTTCGAGGGTCGGAAGCTGATCGTCGGGAACCCGATCGGAAAGACCCGTTCCACGCTTGTCAAACGTGATGAGGCGGGAAAAGGACGCTAGCCGCCGTAGGAAGCTTGCATACGTAGGCTCTTCCCAGCTGAGCTCGACATGCGATACCCAGCCCGGAACGTAGACGAGGTCGAACGGTCCCTCGCCTGTGACCTGGTAGGCGATGTGCGCCTTGCCACTGCGCGCGTACCGTGTTTGCGGAACCATGTCTTTACTTTACACGCGCGGACTGGGGTGCGTCAGCGATTAGCGTCCCGGGCTTCATTGCCCCTAGAACACACGAATGCAATGGGAACGGCCATATGTAGCCCTTCCGACGCTCGCACATAACTGCCGCCACATGGGACACGCGAAGTAGACCGCTTCCCGAACGTCTCATTCTGGCCGATGCGCGTCATCCGCCCTGGTTGTCGTCGTTCCGCTCAGGCTTGGCCTTTTGTGTACCCCGCCTCCTTCTGAGCGCGGATAGCGAGTACAAACACCGCATCAAGTTCTGCAACGTATCGATACAGCGCGACATAACCGCGTGCACGGCGCCCGATCACCAGTTCTCTCATGTCCGCTCGGGCGGGCCGGCCGATCAGCGGATTGCGTTCCAGCACATCGATAGCCTTGATGATGTCTTCAATGTGCGATGGCGCGTCCGTCCCCTGGTGCGCAAGAAGGTGTTCCAGGATCCGATCGAAATCTTCCCCGACCTCCGGCGCAAGCTCGATGCGCGACATGACTACCGCGCAAGAGTTCGCGGCTTCGGTCTGGCAGTCTTGTCACCGGATAGCCGCCGCTCGAGATAGCGACGCATCTCATTCCACGGCACCGTCTTGCCGGACGCCACAATCCCGGCGTACCGCCGCTCGGCCGTTTCCTGGAACTCCCCTCGGCGCTCTTCCTGATCCGCCTTCTCCGCTATCGCTTCCAGTATGAAACCGTGCGCGGTGGTTCCCGCGCGCTCTGCTGCACGCGCGATTCGTTCTTTGAGATCCTGCGGCAGGCGAATGGTGGTCGTGGACATCGCGCAGCTCCATGTGGAAAATGAATTGTAGCACAATTGTGCTACGTCGGGGAGTCAGCCTCCGGCTGGGGTGGGGGCTACGCCCGCTTTAAGGACGACGATCATCGTGCGTGCTTTGGCCTGTCCCCCTTTCCATAGCGCTGGCGCGCAGTTATTTCGTGTGCACACAGCGTGCACACGATCGGCTGGAAAACCGCGCCAGTGCTGCCAAGTCGTACCGATTCATCATCGGTGCCACACAAAGGCGGTGCGACGATTTGTTCATTGGTCGGATTTTCGCAGTTTCGCCGCACACCGCGCGTTCGGCAACCGGTTTCCCGCGTTTCGCCTTGACTCCATGTCCTCACAAACGATATGGTTCAGAGGTTTGATTAACTTGGGGAGTGCGCGATGCGCCGAATGCTGGGGTTGTTATTGTTGTTATGGAGCACCGTTTCCTTCGCGCAGCTCTACTTCGTTCGCGACAACTCGGGCCAGATCTACACGATCAACACGACCACCGGTGCCGCCACCTCCGTGGCAACCGTCGCCGCCATTACCAGCAGCACGATCGGCGCGACGGAGTCCCCCAACCCGAACGTGCTGTTTGCCAGCACGTACACGGACCTGGTGTCGTTCAACGTCGATGGCACCGGGGCGACGTCGCTCGGCCCGATATCCGGCGCCGGAATCGCTCAAACCGGCGCGGAAGCGCTCGGCTTCTGCAACACCGCCAATGTCTTGTACGGCCTCATCAACGGCAACTTCTTCACGATCAATCCGGCGACGGGTGCGCGTATTGTGGCGCTGGCCGCGCCCGGCGACGACGTGGAGGGGCTGGCCTGCAACCACGCGGCCAACGTCCTCTACGGCATTGGCCGCACCACGGGAACGCTTTACAGCTACGCGCCCGCCACCAACACCTGGACGACTGTCGGTTCGACCGGACTCTCACCGACCGATCCCGGCCTTGCCTACGATCCGGTAACCGCGGTCCTTTACACGATCGACGGCGGCACCGGCAATATCTATCGCATCAATCCCGCAACCGCCGCTTCGACGCTGGTGGGTCCCACCGGACTCGGCGGTGTTGGCGGGGGCCTGGCGTTCACTTCCGCAGCCGCGCCTGCGGCAAACGTCCCGGTGCCGACTCTCGGCGAATACGCGTTGGTGCTTCTGACCCTGCTCGTTGCAGGAGTTGCATTCGGGCAGTTCAGCGCCCGATCCTGGCGCTGATTCCGCTTTCGCGCAGCGCGGCCTGCCCGGTGGCAGGCCGTTTTCATTTCTGCCCGGCGCGGTAACATGCGGGGCATCCGGTGCAGCCGGATCCTGAAATCGACATGCCACCGCCCGAATCCAACGCCGAACGCGCCGTCCCGTATCTGGCGCGCATCCTCCAGCATCATCTTCTCGATGATCCGGCGTCGCCATTCTGGATCGCCGAGGGTACCGCCGTGTTCGCGGACGTCTCCGGCTTCACGCAGCTGTCCGAGCAACTCGCGCGCAAGGGCCGCGAGGGCGCCGAACATATCACCGACACTATCGGCGGCTGCTTCGAGTCGATCCTGAAGGTTGCCTACGAGAATGGCGCCAGCCTGCTCAAATTCGGCGGCGACGCGCTGCTGCTGTGGTTTCACGGCGACGGGCACGCGGCGCGCGCCTGCGCAGCCACGGTGGAGATGCGCAGCACGCTTGCCGAAGTCGGCCGGATCGAGCTGCCGGACGCGAAGGTCACGCTGCGAATGGCGCAAGGCGTGCATTCGGGAAGCTTCCACTTTTTTGCCGTGGGCACCTCGCACCTCGAGATGCTGCCCAGCGGTCCCGCGTGGAGCCGCACCGTTGCGATGGAACACACGGCCGAGGCCGGCGAAATCCTCGTCAGCCCCGAAACGGCCGCGCTCCTCCCGGCCGATTGCATGGGCGATTCCAAAGCGCCGGGCGTCCTGCTCCTGCAGGCGCCGCCCGGGCACGAGGAAAAGCGTCCGTACATTCCCCGTCCGAAGATGCCGCCGGAACCGTTGGCGCGCTGCCTTTCGCCCGCGATCCGCGCCCACGTGCTCGCCGGTGGCGGCACCTCCGAGCACCGTCCCGTGACGATCGCCTTCATCCGCTATGAGGGAACGGACGCGCTGATCGAGCAAGACGGGCCATTGGCCGCAGCGAACGCGCTGCACCAGCTGGTCAGCGCCGTCGAGGCCGCCACCGAGGAGCACGACGTGGCGTTCCTGGGCTCCGACGTCGATGCGGATGGCGGCAAGCTCATCCTCACTGCAGGGGCGCCCAAAGTCACCGGCGACGACGAGGAACATATGCTCCTCGCGCTACGGAAGATCGCCGACGCCAAGTTTGCGCTGCCGATCCGCATCGGCGTTCACCGCGGCTCGGTCTTCGCCGGCGACATCGGCCCCGACTATCGCCGCACTTACACTGTGATGGGCGACGCCGTGAACCTGACGGCGCGGGTGATGGCCAAGGCCGAGCCGGGACAGATCTACGCGACGGGCGACGTGCTCGAACGCTCGAATACGCTGTTCGATACCGTTCAGCTCGAGCCATTCGCAGTGAAGGGCAAGACCGAACCGATCCAGGCCTGGTCCGTCGGCAGCGCCAAAGGTTCGCGGACCCGGCAGGTGACGCTGCAGAAGCTGCCGTTGACCGGCCGCAACGTCGAACTGGGCGTCATCAGAAAAGCTTTCACGAGCGCGCGGTCGGGATCGGGGCGCCTGATCGAATTGGTGGGCGACGCCGGCATCGGCAAGACACGGATGCTCGAAGCGCTGCGCGAAGCCGCCGCAGGGTTTAACAAGCAACGCGCGACCTGCGAGGCGTACACAGCGTCTATCCCGTACGTCGTGTGGCGCGAGTTGCTGGGCGAAATGCTCGGGTTCGGCCGGGATACCCCTGAAGCGGAAGTCCTGGAACGCGTTCGCGCCGAAGTGGCGACCAAGGCGCCCGACCTCGAGCCATGGCTGCCGCTGCTCGGGGCCGTGTTCGACATCGAAATCGCGCCCACACCCGAAGTCGAGATGCTGGCGGAGGCAAACCGCCGCACGAAATTGCACGAGACGGTCGCCCGGTTCCTCGAAGCCGTGATGCCCGACAAGATGCTGGTCGAGATCGACGACGTGCACCATATGGACAAGGCATCCGCCGAGCTGCTGGCGCATCTGACCAAGGGTGTGGCCGCCCGGCCGTGGCTTTTCGCCATCGGGCGCCGTCCGTTGAGCACCGGGTTCGAGGCAGCCGAGGCGCCCGAGGTGGTCAAGATCGAATTGAAGCCGATCGCGCCGCAGGATGCGCTGCGCCTGGCCCAGTTGGCGACCGCGCAAAGTCCGCTTCCGGAGCATGTCCTGGATGTGGTCGCGAAGCGTTCCGGCGGCAATCCGCAATTCCTGCGCGACTTGTTGCGCTCGGCGATCGACTCCGGCGGCGCCGCGGACCTCCCCGAGTCCGCCGAAGCGGCCACGATGACGCGGATCGACACGCTGGCGCCCGATGACCGCGCATTGGTCCGTCGAGTCGCGGTTTTCGGTATCACGTTCCACCCGCGGATGTTGTCCTGGCTCTATACCGAGGAGGATGGCCCCGCTCCCGATGCCGCGGCGCTGACCAGGTTAGGTGAGCTTTTCGAGGAGGAACCGGACGGGTACCTCCGCTTTCGCCACACGCTGATGCGCGACTCGGCCTACGAAGGTCTGCCGTTCAAGCTCCGGCGACAGCTGCATGGCGCAGTCGCTGCGCATATCGAAGAGGAAATGGATTTCCCGGAGGAGGCCGCCGGCA
>Ga0315271_10001626_pt1 | contig 13668 bp, 16 predicted proteins | sample C3_top_MG_FD_204664 | JGI IMG/M metagenome (GOLD analysis project Ga0315271, IMG submission 204664) | Sediment microbial communities from Yellowstone Lake, YNP, Wyoming, USA - C3_top | ecosystem: Environmental > Aquatic > Freshwater > Lake > Sediment | place: USA: Wyoming | collected 2017-08-01 | reverse complement strand
GCCGCCGGCTCCTGTCCGCCTGGCAGGCTTGCCGTTCCTTGGTCGATCTTTCGATGCCCGATTCGCGCAGTTCCGCTGACGTCACCGTCAACCTGGTCTATCTCGCACGGCTGCGCGAGGCCTTCGGTTGTCCCGGCGAAGCGCTGACCTTGTCCGGCGGCGACGCCTCGGTCGCCGCTGTTCTCGCGCTGCTCCGTGCTCGTGGAGAACCCTTTGCCGCGGAACTGGCCGCCGGCCGCGCCGTGCGCATCGCGGTCAATCACGCGCTGGTCGGCGCCGATTCCGTAGTTCGCAACGGCGACGAGGTCGCGTTGCTGCCGCCGGTCACCGGCGGCTGAAGGCGTTCGCAGGCTCCCATGACGGTGCGCGTCCAGACGGCCGATTTCGACGCGGGGCGCGAGATCGCCGCGTTGCGCGAGGGCGACGTGCGCGTGGGCGCGGTGGCGGCGTTCATCGGCACCGTGCGCGACGTCAACGACGCAGCGCGCGTATCCACGCTGTCGCTCGAGCACTATCCGGGCATGACCGAAAAGGCGCTGGAGGCCATCGTTGCGGAGGCGACTTCCCGCTTCGACATCCTGGATGCGCTCGTGATCCATCGTGTGGGAACGCTGGTACCCACTGACCAGATCGTCCTCGTGGCCGTGACCAGTGGACATCGCGGCGAGGCTTTCGATGCCTGCCGGTTCCTGATGGACTACCTCAAGACGCGCGCGCCGTTCTGGAAGAAGGAGACCACACCCGAGGGAGCGCGCTGGGTCGACGCGCGGGCCAGCGACGACGAGGCCGCCGCCCGCTGGGAACCTCCCGCGGCCACGCGTTGACCACATCCGCTGACATCCGGCACCACGCGTCCCATGCCCGCCACAGCGCTCATCGCCATCGACTGGGGGACCACATCGGCGCGCGCCTATTGCCTCGGCACGGGCGGTGAAGTCGTCGCGTCGCGCACGGTGCCGCTGGGCGTGATGCAGGTGCAGGATGGATGTTTCCCCGAGGCGCTCGCCACGCTGCTGGGCGATTGGCACGACGTCGCCGCGCCGCGCCTGGCGTGTGGCATGGTCGGCAGCCGGCAGGGCTGGCGCGAGGCGCCCTATGTCGATTGTCCCGCGCCGCTTGCGAACCTCGCCGCCGGAATCGTGCGCGTCGAAGGCGACGTGCTCGCGATCGTTCCCGGCGTGCGCACCCGGGATGAGAACGGCATTCCCGACGTCCTGCGCGGCGAGGAGACGCAATTGGCCGGCGCCATCGACGCGCAGGAGGACCGCGTGCTGGCGGTGTTGCCGGGCACGCACTCCAAGTGGGCGCGGGTCGAGCGGGGGCAGCTCGTGGACTTCGCGACCTACATGACCGGCGAGATGTACAGCGTGCTGTTGAAGCACAGCATACTGGGGCGCCTGGCGCAGCCGGCCGGCCCCGAGCCCGGCGCTGCATTCGCGCGCGGCGTTTCGCGCGGCCTGGGCGCGGGCGAGCTCTGCCACGACCTGTTCGGCGCACGGACGCTGGCGCTGATGGGCGAATTGGCGCCGGCGGACGTGCCGGACTGGCTGTCCGGCCTGCTGATCGGCCGCGAAGTTCGCGACGCGCGCGCGTGGGCGCAGCGCCAGGACGACGACGGCACCCGCGTCCGGGTCGTCGGTGCCGATGCATTGACGACGCGTTACGCGGAGGCCATGACGCATGCGGGCATGACCGTGGAACGGGCGCCTGCCGATGCCGCCGCGCGCGGCCTGTGGCGCATAGCGCAGCATGCCTCACTGGTTTCCCCATCCTTATCCCCATCACCGCACTAATCCGGCCTACACATGAATCCATTGCTGCGCTATCTCGATCCCCTTCCGCTCATCGCGGTCCTGCGTGGCATCTCGCCGGAGGAAATTCCGGCGATTTCCGGCGCGCTGGTCGGAGAGGGCTTTCGCGTCCTCGAAGTGCCGCTCAATTCGCCGCGACCGTTCGAGTCGATCCGGCTGCTGGCGAGCGCGTGCGGCGACCAGTGCCTGGTGGGCGCCGGCACCGTGCTCGCGGTGGCCGACGTTGCGCGCGTGCGCGACGCTGGCGGCAAGGTGGTAGTGATGCCGCATGCGGATGTGGCGGTGATACGCGAAGCAAAGGGACTGGGGATGGTCTGCATTCCCGGCGTGGCAACGCCGACCGAAGCGTTCGCCGCGCTCGCCGCGGGTGCCGACGGCCTGAAGATGTTTCCCGCCGAGGCGCTGCCGCCGGGGGCGCTCAAGGCCTGGCGCGCCGTCCTGCCGCGCGATGCGCTGGTCTTTGCAGTCGGCGGCATCCGACCCGACAACATGGCCCCTTACTGGAGCGCCGGCGCGTCCGGGTTCGGCACGGGATCCAATCTCTATGCGCCTGGCGCCCCGGCCGCGAAGGTGCGCGAGGCGGCGGCGGCGTACGCGTCCGGATTCCGCGCGTTGCCGGTAAGATAGCCGGCGGTCTTGCCAACTTCGGGGGGGGCGATGAGATTTCCGACGCGTGCGGCTGCGACGCTGATCATGGTTGCCATCGCCGTTCCGATGGCGCCGCCAGCCTGGGCGGCGCGCGGCACGATCCGTTGCGAAAGCCGGAACAACAATCGCAACTTCTGCCGCGTCGATACCGAGAACAGCGTCACGCTGCGGCGGCAATTGTCGAACTCGCCCTGCACCCGCAACCGCACGTGGGGCTTCGACCGCAACGGCATCTGGGTAGACCGCGGATGCCGCGCGGATTTCGACTTCGGGCGCAGTTCCGGCAACAACAGCAACAACAACAACAACGCCGCGATCGCGGCCGGCATCCTGGGCGCGCTGGCGATCGGCGCGGCGATCGGCAATTCGCAGCCCCCGAACGCGCAGCCGGTTCCGCCACCGCCCGTGGTGCGGCCGGCGCCGCCGCCAGCGTGGGCCGTGGGGACGTTCCAGGCATGGGACTCCGATTTCCGGCGCACGGTGATCCTCGACATCGTCGGCGACGGCCGCGTCTTCCTGCGCGACGACGGAGGCAGGCTCGTCAACCAGGGCGCGTTCCGCGACGGCTCCGTGTTCTGGAACAACGGCAGCCGTTCATGGCTCGCGCGCGAGGGGCCGGGCGTCATGCTGGGCGATGTCGACTCGGGCCGTCACTTCAATTTCCGGCGCAGCTGACCTCAACGTGACCAACGTCGACGCGTCACCGGACATCATTGCGCTGGGCGAACCGCTGATCGAGTTCAACCAGACGCAGGCCCGCGATCCGCACGCCTATGTGCAGGGCTTCGGCGGCGACACGTCGAACATGGCCATCGCAGCCGCGCGACTCGGCGCGCGCGTCGGCTACGTCACGCGCCTCGGCGACGATGCCTTCGGCCGCCTGTTCCGCGAATTGTGGGAGACGGAGGGCGTCGACGCGCGCGGGGTCGCCACGGACCCCGATGCGTCCACCGGCGTCTATTTCGTCACGCACGGCGCGCACGGGCACGAGTTCTCCTACCTGCGCGCGGGTTCGGCGGCCAGCCGCATGCGGCCGGCCACGCTGCCGCTGGAGCTGATCGCGAAGGCGCGCCTGCTGCATGTGTCCGGCATCAGCCAGGCCATTTCGGCGAGCGCATGCGACACGGTGTTCGCCGCGATCGACACCGCCGCGGCGGCCGGCGCGCTCGTGACCTACGACCCGAACCTTCGCCTCAAGCTCTGGCCGTTGCCGCGGGCGCGCGCGACGATCATCGCCACGATGGCACGCTGCAGCTGGTGCGTGCCGAGCCTGGACGACGCGCGCGTGCTGTTCGACGGTGGCGACGCGGCGACCGCCATCGCGGCGTGCCATCGCGCCGGCGCGCCGGGCGTGGTGCTGAAGCTCGGCGCCGAAGGTTGCATCGTCTCCGACGGCACGCGGCAGCAGCATGTCCCCGCCCATCGCGTCACGCCGGTCGATGCGACGGGGGCGGGCGACTGCTTCGACGGCGCTTTCGCCGTCCGGCTTCTGGCCGGCGACGACCCGTTCACGGCTGCAGCGTATGCGAATGTCGCCGCGGCGCTGGCGACCACTGGCTTCGGCGCGGTTGCGCCGCTGCCCCGCGATCGCGACGTGCGCGCATTGTTGCGCAAGGCAAGCACGTGACCGCCGCCACGTTTCTGCCGGACCTGTATTCGGGCAAGGTGGCGCTCGTCGTCGGCGGAACGAGCGGTATCGGCGCCGGCATTGCCGATGCGTTTGCCGACCTGGGCGCGGTGGTGACGGTGACCGGCGCCACGCGCGCGGAATGCGATGCCGCGCGAGCTTCGCCGCGCTTCCGCTGCCGCGACGCGGTTGCGCTGGATGTGCGCGACGACGCCGCGGTCACAGCACTCGTCGCATCGCTGCCGCGGCTCGACTTTCTGGTGAACTGCGCCGGGGTCATCCGCCGTGGTGCCGAGCACGATCCCGCTGTCTTTGCCGACGTCCTCGCGATCAATCTTACGGGCACGATGCGCTGCTGCACGCTGGCGCGCGAAAAGCTAAAGGCTGCCGGTGGGGCCATCGTCAACACCGCGTCGGTGCTGTCGTTCTTCGGCGGTGGTCTCGTGCCCGGATACAGCGCCAGCAAGGGTGGCGTCGCGCAGCTGACCAAGTCGCTCGCCATCGCGTACGCCGTCGATGGCATCCGCGTCAACGCGATCGCGCCGGGCTGGGTGGCGACCAACCTGACGCAGGCGCTGCAGGACGATCCGCAGCGCAGTGCAGCCATACTCGCGCGCACGCCGCTTGCGCGCTGGGCGCGGCCGGAGGACATCGCCGGCACCGCCGTCTTTCTCTGTTCGCCCGCCGCGCGCTTCGTCACCGGCACGATTCTTCCGGTCGACGGCGGGTACATGGTGACGTAGAGGGGGTGTCATGCCGATCGGGACCGCGGTACGTTATCTGAAGAAACACGAATGGGAGAAGGCACACGTGATCGTCCAGGAAGACGCGTCGACGCTCGGCTGCTGGGCGCACGGCATCGTACACATGCAGGAGGGCGACGTCGCCAACGCGCGGTACTGGTATCGCAAGGCGCACCGCGATTTTCCGAAGACCTACGACGAGGCGGCCGAAATTGCCGCCCTCACGCGGGCGATCAAGGACGGGGCGCAATGAATGCACCGCTGATCCTGCCGACCGCAGGCATACAGCCGGAGATCGCCGTCGCGGCGATACCCGACGACGAGCGCGTATGGGTGCCGCAGGCGCAGGACGTCTGGTTCCGCCCGCTGCTGCTCAACACGGTGTCCGGCGGCTGGTGCAACCTGCTGCGCGTGCGCCGGAGCGGCGTGCTGTCTCGGCACCGGCATCCGATGGTGGTGATCGGCTACGTGATCAAGGGCCGGTGGAAATATCTCGAGCACGACTGGACGGCGGAGGAGGGCAGCTTCGTCTACGAGCCGCCGGGAGAGATCCACACGCTGACGGTGCCGGCCGATTGCCCGGAAATGATCACGTTCTTCAACATCAGCGGCGCGATGATCTACCTGGATGCCGACGGCCGGCAGAACGGCTACGAGGACGTCTGGAGCAAGATCGACATGTGCCGCAGGCATTACGAGCAATGCGGCCTCGGCGCGCGGTACGTCGAGCAGTTCATCCGATGAGCTGCCTTTGATCGGGCAATTCGCTGCGGTCGGCGCAGGCGCTGCGTGCGGCGCATGGCTGCGCTGGGGGCTCTCCGCGTGGCTCAACGCGCGCCTGCCGAAGTTTCCGCTCGGCACGCTGGCATCCAATCTGATTGGGGGCTACCTGGTCGGGTTCGCGGTCGCGTATTTCCTGGTGCGCCACGATCTTTCTCCGGAGTGGCGGCTGTTCGTCATCACGGGTTTCCTGGGCGGACTGACGACGTTCTCGACGTTTTCGGCGGAGGTGACCGAGCACCTGATGCGCGGCGATTACGTGGCTGGAGTCGCGCTCGCCGCGTTTCACCTGGTCGGATCACTCTTGCTGACGGCAGCGGGCTTCGCCACGTATCGGGCGCTGGCATGACCGGTCGCATGAACGGCCGCAGTCGAGCTTTCGCGCGAGGCCGCGTATCAGGGGTCAGAGTCGAATTTTTGTGTAGTGCCGCGTATATTGGAGATCCTCCATGAAAAATCGACTCTGACCCCATACCATGCCCCAAGCCATTCGCATCCACGCCCACGGCGGCCCCGAAGTACTCGTATTCGAAGACGTCGCAGTCGGCGCGCCCGGCCCCGGCGAAGCCCGCGTGCGCCACACGGCGATCGGACTCAACTACATCGACACCTATCACCGCAGCGGCCACTACAAGCTCGCGCTGCCGTCGGGCATCGGACTCGAAGCCGCGGGCGTCGTCGAGGCGGTCGGGTCCGGCGTCGAATACCTGAAGGCGGGCGACCGCGTCGCGTATTGCGGCGGCGCCCCGGGGGCCTACAGCACCGAACGCGTGATGCCCGCGGACAAGCTCGTCCCGATCCCGGATGGAGTCGAGGACGCGACGGCCGCGACGCTGATGCTGAAGGGGCTGACGGTCCAATACCTGTTCCGGCAGACGTATCCGCTCAAAGGCGGCGAGACGATCCTTTTCCACGCCGCGGCCGGTGGCGTGGGGCTCATCGCCTGCCAGTGGGCGCGAGCGCTGGGCGTGACGATGATCGGGACGGTAGGGTCGGATGCCAAGGCGGAACTGGCGAAGGCGAATGGATGCGCGCACACGATCGTCTACACGCGCGACGACTTCGTGGCGCGCGCGAAGGAAATCACCGGCGGCAAGGGCGTTCCCGTCGTCTACGACTCGATCGGCAAGGACACGTTTCCGAAGTCGCTCGACGTCCTGAGCCCGCGCGGCATGTTCGTGAGCTTCGGCAACGCCTCGGGCGCCATCGCCGCGTTCGACATCGGCCTGCTGGCGCAGAAGGGCTCGCTGTATGCGACGCGGCCGACGCTCTTCAACTATGCCTCGACGCGACCGGCGCTGCTGGCGATGGCCGCGGACATGTTCGCGCTGGTCGCGGCGGGCAAGATCAAGTCGGAGGCGCGGCAGCAGTTCGCGCTCAAGGATGCCGCGGCGGCGCATCGGGCGCTCGAATCGCGCGCGACGACCGGCGCGACGGTGCTCGTTCCCTAGGCGGTCGGCGCGCCTTTTCCCGCCGCGTTGAGCATCGCCCGCGCGGCGTCGGGCAGCTCCGACGCCGTGAGGCCGAGCGGGCCGGTACCCTGCGCGACGAGCGCGTCGGCCGTCGCGCCATGCAGGCACACCGCATAGCGCAACGCCGTCTTGGCGGGCAGGCCCTGCGCCAGCAGCGCGCCGAGCAGGCCCGAAAGCACGTCGCCGCTGCCCGCGGTCGCGAGCGCGGGTCCGCCGCTGGCGTTGATGTCCCAGGTGCCGTCCGGATGCGCGAGCACGCTGCCCGCGCCCTTCAGCACGACGTTCGCGGCGAGCCGCAGCGCCAGTTCGTGCGCGGCGCGCATGCGGTCGCCTTGCACGGTCTCGACGTCGACCGCCAGCACTCGCGCCGCCTCGCCCGGATGCGGCGTGGCCAGCGTCGGCGCGCTGCGCGACCGGGTCGCGGCGAGCAGCGCCGGGTCGCGCGCGATGAGGTTCAACGCGTCCGCGTCGAGCGCCACCGGAACCGGCAGCGCCAGCGCGCGCAGCAGCAGCGAACGCGCGGCGTCGCTGGTGCCCAATCCCGGACCGACGACCAGCGCGTCGGGATGCGCGTCGAGCACCGCGCCCGCGTGACGCAGCATCAATTCGGGCATGCTGGTGTCGAGCTTCGGCGGGTCCGCCATCAGGAACCCGAGCCAGACCTTGCCCGCCCCGGTGCGCAGCGCCGCGCGCCCTGCCAGGATCAGCGCGCCGCCCATGCCTTCGGTGCCGCCCAGAATGCCCAGCGTTCCGAAGGTGCCCTTGTTGACGTTGTGCTTGCGTCGGGCGAGCACCAGCGGCAGCGCCGATGCCAGCGCGGGCCAGTCGAGGCGGTGGCCCAGGGCGGGAGGCGCGCCATCGATGTCGAGGGAATGCACGGAAACGTCTCCGCAGTAGTCGGGGCCGTCGGCGGTCAATAGCCCGGGCTTCTGGCAGATGAACGTCGCGGTGGCGGCGGCGCGGATCGTGGGGTCGCTGGCGACGCCGGTGTCCGCGTTCAACCCGGAGGGGACGTCCAGCGCGAGGATAGGCGCGCCGGTGTCGTTGGCCCAGCGCACGAGCGCCGCATAACCGTCGGTGAGCGGCCGCGCGAGACCGACGCCGAACAAGCCGTCGACGACGAGCACCGGCCGCACGCCGTCCGGCGATGCGACGGTGGTGCCGCCGGCGGCGACGAACGCGGCGTGAGCGGCACGGGCGTCCTGCGGCAGCGCTGCCGCGTCGCCCGGAAACACCACCGCCAGGTCGAAATACCAGGCGCGCAGCCAGCGCGCGACGACGAACGCGTCGCCGCCGTTGTTGCCCGGACCGGCCATGACCACGATCCGGCCCCCGCGGTCCCCTGCGAGCGCCCGCGCGACCTCCGCTGCGGCAAGGCCGGCACGTTCCATCAGTGGATCCTGGCGGTGCGCCGCCTCGATCGCGCGCATTTCGGCAACGTGCCGGACGGGGGAAAGGCTCGCATCCATGCGCCAATTATAGGCGGTGCCGGCGCGCGACCCTTGCCCGGCGGGGTTGTACTCCGGGCTGGCCGCAAACGGCCGGGCCGCGACCGGTCCGGCGGCTTGGACAAACCCGGGCGCGGATCGTAGAATCACTGGTCTTGGCCGTGCCGCAATCCAAGTTCGACCTGCCCATCCCGGCCCGCGGCCCTTACTGGAGAATCCATCGCATGATCCGCAAATCTGGCTTGCCGCTCGCACTGGTGCTGGCGGCGTTCATCGCAGTCCCCGCTGCGGCACAGGAATCCCCGACGCTCAAGAAGATCAAGGAGTCGGGCTCCATCACGATCGGCCATCGCGACTCGTCGATGCCTTTCTCGTACTACGACGACAAGCAGCAGGTCATCGGCTACGCGCAGGACATCTGCCTCAAGATCGTCGACGCGGTCAAGGCCGAGCTCAAGATGCCCAACCTCAAGGTCGTCCTGAATCCGGTCACGTCGGCGACGCGCATTCCGCTGATGGCCAACGGCACGATCGATCTCGAGTGCGGTTCGACGACGAACAATCTCGACCGCCAGAAACAGGTCGCGTTCACCAACACGCACTTCGTGACCGCCAACCGCTACGTGGCCAAGAAGTCGTCCAACATCAAGTCGCTCGCCGACCTGAAGGGCAAGACGGTCGTCTCGACCGCCGGCACGACCAACCTGAAGTGGCTGGTCGAGGAAAACGGCAAGCAGAACCTCGGCATGAGCGTGCTCACCGCCAAGGACCATGCTGAAGCGTTCCTGATGGTCGAGACCGACCGCGCCGTCGCTTTCTTCATGGACGACATCCTGCTCTACGGCCTGGTCGCCAGCTCAAAGGTGCCTGCCGACTTCGGCATCGGCGCCGAGGCCTACTCGGTCGAGCCGTACGGCATCATGATGCGTCGCGATGACCCCGGCTTCAAGAAGGTCGTCGACGCGGCAACGGCGCAGCTGTACACCAGCGGCGGCATCGTTCCCATCTACAACAAGTGGTTCCTGGCGCCGGTGCCGCCGAAGGGCGTCAACCTCAACGTGCCCATCAGCGCGCCGCTCAAGAATGTATTCGCCAAGCCGACGGACAGCGGCGACCCGGCGATGTACAAGTAATCCTGCGTGCGCCGGCTTAGCTGGCGCATCCAAGGCAAAGACGGGGGCCACAGCGCCCCCGTTTGTTTTATAGTGCGGTTACTCAAGAAGGCGGCAGCGGCGGGATTCCGGGGGTCGGGGACGGGCGCGGCGGCGGGTATGCCGCGCAACGGGGGGTGGCGTGAATTACAACTGGAATTGGCGGATCTTCTTCGAGACGTCCCCTGACGGCCGGGGCACCTACCTCGACACGCTGATCAACGGCCTGGGCTTCACGCTTGCCACGGCGCTGTCGGCCTGGGTGATGGCGCTGCTGATCGGTTCGATCCTCGGCGTGCTGCGCACCACTCCCAACAAGTGGCTGGTCCGCTTCGGCAACGCGTACGTCGAGCTGTTCCGCAACATCCCTCTGCTGGTGCAGATGTTCCTGTGGTTCTTCGTGCTGCCGGAGTTCCTGCCCAAGGCACTGGGGACGGCGATGAAGCAGATGGCGCCGCCGTGGGCGTCGCTGGTGCCGGCGGTGCTGTGCCTGGGCTTCTTCACCGCGGCGCGGGTGGCGGAGCAGGTGCGCGCCGGCATCCAGGCGCTGCCGCGCGGACAAGGCATGGCCGGCACGGCGCTGGGGCTGACGACGCCACAAACCTATCGCTATGTGCTGCTGCCGATGGCGTTCCGCGTCATCCTGCCGCCGCTGACGTCCGAATTCATGAACATCATCAAGAACTCGTCGGTGGCGCTGACGATCGGCCTGGTGGAGCTGACGGCCGCCGCGCGCTCGATCCAGGAATTCAGCTTCCAGGTGTTCGAGGCCTTCACCGCCGCGACCATCGTCTACATCGTTATCAACGTGATCGTCGTGCTCGGGATGCGCCTGCTCGAAAAGCGTGTGCAGATCCCGGGCTTCGTCGGGCCTTCGATGAACACCGGAGGCCACTGACATGCTGGGGCAATTCGATTTCAACGTCATCGAGCGCTCGTGGGTCTACCTGTTCCGCGAGGGGATGACGTTTACGCTGACGCTGACCGCGCTGGCGATGACCGGTGGCATCGTCTTCGGCACGCTGCTCGCCATGATGCGGCTTTCGTCGATCAAGCCGCTGGCGTGGGTGGCGGGTGTCTACGTCAACCTGATGCGGTCGATCCCGCTGGTGCTGGTGATCTTCTGGTTCTATTTTCTGGTGCCGTACATCGGCGCGTACATCATCGGGTCCAGCCAGCCGATCAAGGTCGGCGCGTTCTACTCGTCGGTCATCACGTTCACGCTGTTCGAGGCCGCGTACTACTGCGAGATCATGCGGGCCGGCATCCAGTCGGTGTCGCGCGGCCAGGTGTCGGCCGGCTATGCGCTGGGCCTCGACTACTGGCAGGTGATGGGCAAGGTGATCCTGCCGCAGGCGTTCCGCAACATGATCCCGATTCTGCTCACGCAGACCATCGTGCTGTTCCAGGACACGTCGCTCGTCTACGTGCTCTCGATCACCGACTTCCTGGGCGCGGCGTCGAAGGTCGCGCAGCGCGACGGCCGGCTGGTCGAGATGTACCTGTTCGCCGCACTCGTCTACTTCGTCATCTGCTTCGGCGGCTCGCTGCTCGTCAAGCAGCTGCAGAAGAAGGTCGCCATCGTCCGTTGAACTGAAAGGCCGCGGGACTACCACCATGTCGATGATCGAAATCAAGGATGTCTCCAAGTGGTACGGCAGCTTCCAGGTGCTGACCGACTGCACGACCAGCGTGGAAAAGGGCGAGGTCATCGTCGTCTGCGGGCCGTCGGGCTCCGGCAAGTCGACGCTGATCAAGGTCGTCAACGCGCTCGAGCCGTTCCAGAAGGGCGACATCGTCGTCGATGGTACGCACGTCAACGATCCCAAGACCAATCTGCCCAAGCTGCGCGCGCGCGTCGGCATGGTGTTCCAGAACTTCGAGCTGTTTCCGCACCTCACGATCACCGAGAACCTCACCTTAGGACAGATCAAGGTGCTTGGCCGGTCGAAGGACGAAGCCGTCGTTCGCGGCCTCAAGTACCTCGATCGCGTGGGCCTCATCGAGCAGAAGGACAAGCACCCCGGCCAGTTGTCCGGCGGCCAGCAGCAGCGCGTCGCCATCGCGCGCGCGCTGTCGATGGATCCGATCTGCATGCTGTTCGACGAACCCACGTCGGCGCTCGACCCGGAGATGGTCAACGAGGTGCTCGACGTCATGGTCGGCCTGGCCAAGGAAGGCATGACGATGATGTGCGTCACGCACGAGATGGGCTTCGCGCGCAAGGTAGCCAACCGCGTGATCTTCATGGACAAGGGATTCATCGTCGAGGACGCGACCAAGGAAGATTTCTTCGGCACGCCGCGGTCCGAGCGGGCGCAGCAGTTCCTCGCCAAGATTCTCCATCACTAGGACGATCGTGGTCGCTGCGCGATTGGCTCGGTAGCACCGTTGAACCGGGGCACTCCATGAAGCTTTCAGCCCGATTGCTGTTGGGAATTCTCGCCAGCGCAGTGCTTTCCGTAGCCGCCGCAGACTTTCCCGATCACGCGATCACGATGGTGGTGCCGTTTCCGCCAGGTGGCGTGGCGGACACGGTGGCGCGCCCGGTGGCCGAGGCGATGGGCCGCGATCTGCAGCAGCCGGTCATCGTCGAGAACAAGGCGGGCGCCGGCGGCGGCATCGGGATGGGGCAGGTGGCGAAGGCCAAGCCCGACGGCTATGTGTTGCTGCTGTCGCTGTCGTCGTACACGGTGCTGCCGGAGGCCGACAAGATTCTTGGCCGCGCGCCGCTCTACCAGCTCGATCAGCTCAAGCCCATTGCGCGATTCACGGCCGACCCCACTGTGTTCGTCGTGCGCGCCGACGCGCCGTGGAAGACCTGGGCGGAATTCGCCGCGGCGGCGCGCGCCAATCCGGGAAAATTCACGTACGGCTCGTCCGGCAACTACGGGACGATGCACGTGCCGATGGAGATGCTGCTCGGTGCAGCAGGACTCAAGATGACGCACGTGCCCTATACCGGCGCGGGTCCCGCGATCGTCGGGCTGCTGGGCGGCAGCATCGACGCCGTCGCCACCGGCCCCGCCACGATCGTGCAGCAGGTCAATGCCGGCAAACTGCGCGCGCTCGCGCAGTGGGGCAACGTGCGCCTCGCCGCGCTGCCGGACGTGCCCACGTTTCACGAACTCGGGACGAACGTCGACTACGCGCAGTGGTCGGGGTTGTTCGTCCCGGCCGTGACGCCGGAACCCATCGTCAAGCGGTTGCGCGACGCCGCGCGCGCGGCGGCGAACGACGAGCGCGTGAAGCAGGTCATGACAACGGCCGGCAGCCCGATCCAGTATCTCGACACGCCCGAATTCCAGCGCTACGTCGATGCCGACGCAGGCAAGATGGCAGACGTCGTCAAGCGCATCGGCAAGGTGGAATAGCGCCGTCCGGACTGAAATTGGGGGCGGATGGGTAGCGTATAATCCGGCTTTACGCGCATCCCCAAGAAGATGTCCGACATCCTCTCGTTGGCCGGCCGGCCGGCGCTGTCCCCGTTCCGCCTGGCCAAGCTCCTGCAAAGTCTCGCCGCCGCCCGTTCCGCGCATCGTGTCGCGGTGATCAACGCGACGTTCGTGCATTTCGTCGAGGTCTCCCGCCCGCTCGGCGCGGATGAACGCGCGACGCTCGACCGCCTGCTGACCTACGGCCCTGAAATGCCCGCAGCAACCGCCGCGGCGGCCACGACGTTCCTCGTGGTGCCGCGTCCCGGCACGCTCTCGCCGTGGTCGTCCAAGGCGACCGACATCGCAAGGAATTGCGGCCTGTCTGCCCTCACGCGCATCGAGCGCGGCGTCGTCTACGATGTCGCCACCAGCGATGGCGCACCGCTTGCGGATGCGGATCGTGCGGCGCTGCTGCCGCTGCTGCACGACCGGATGATCGAAGCAGTGTTTCCCGACATGGCGGACGCCGCCAAGCTGTTCGCCCATTTTCCGCCCAGGCCGCTGACGAGCATTGCGTTGATTGCCGAAGGTCGCGGCGCACTCGAGCGCGC
>Ga0315271_10001625_pt1 | contig 13673 bp, 11 predicted proteins | sample C3_top_MG_FD_204664 | JGI IMG/M metagenome (GOLD analysis project Ga0315271, IMG submission 204664) | Sediment microbial communities from Yellowstone Lake, YNP, Wyoming, USA - C3_top | ecosystem: Environmental > Aquatic > Freshwater > Lake > Sediment | place: USA: Wyoming | collected 2017-08-01 | reverse complement strand
GTTGAATAGGCGATGGACAACATAACGCGGCATCATCCTGTGGGTGTTGAAATAACAGGCGAGCATGCTCATGGCGCTCTTCATCATCCGGATTCTGCCGACCCGGATAATAGAGGGGCGGTACCTCCTGTTGCAGCTTGCCGCAAAGCACTTGGGCATGGATTCCGGGACGATCCGGATCAACGATCAGCCAGCCGGTCACCCCGCCCACACATCCCTCCAACCACCAGTCTTCAAGCGCGCCCAAATTCAATACGCCGTTCATGGCCGCCTTCATGCCGCCAGTGCCGGGCGCGAGTGAAGGGATCGATCGGCGAACGCCGCCGCCCCTCCGTTAGATCGTACTATTCTTGGAACATGTCTGTGCTTCATTCCATCTTGCTGGAGTAGTACGCGGCCAAGGCACTCACCTCCTCCGGTTTGAGCGCCTGGGAAAGTAAACGCATCATGGCGTGAGGGCGCTTGACGCTTGGGTCTCGGTAAATCGTCAGTTCCGCTTCCAGGAATCTGGCATTCTGTCCGGCGAGGCGGGGTGTCATGCCTTCAGCCTTGAGCCCCTGCGGGCCATGGCAGCCAGCGCAGCGGCGCTGATGCACGGCGGCACCTGCTTTGACTGCCGCCTCATCTTTTTTATCTTGCGGTGCCGAGACCCATTTCTGTCTTGCATAGTGCCCGGCAAGCGCCGCGATCTGCTCATCCGAGTAGTCCTTGAGATGGTCCGCCATGACCGGGGAATGCCGCACCCTGTCGCGCTGTTCGCGCATGACCACCCGCAGATATTCCTCCGGTTGTCCGGCGATGAGCGGCATGCGCGGCTTCCCACCAGGGTGATGGCAGTCGTCACATTCCGGCGTCAACGTGGACACGTCCACGTTCACAGCCGACGGCGTGGCAGCCTCGGCGGGAGCAGCCGGCTTGAGCGTATTCGCCGCATAGAATTGAGCCAGGGCACGAATGTCATTGGCTGAAAGACTGGTGGACAGGGCGCGCATCATCCTGTCGGGCAGCCTGGTCTTCGGATCCTGATAGCCCTTGAGCTGCGCCTCGATGTAGCCTGCCGGCTGACCGGCCAGTCGCGGCGTCATCCCCTGTGCGGTGCGTCCGTCCCTGCCGTGGCAGCCGGCGCAGCCGCTTGCGTGAAGCGTGGCGCCTGCCTTCATCAGCGTGGCATCGGTCTTCTCTCTGGTCGATATCCACTCGGATTGGGCGTAGTGCCTGGCCAGACCGCGGATAACCTCTGTGGAATATGTCTTGAGCAGGCCGCCCATGACCCGGGAGCTACGGCTGCCATCCCGGTACTGCAGCATGATCACACGGAGATATTCCTCCGGCTGGCCGGCAATCAGCGGCATATCACGGAATCCGGGTTGATGACAGCTGTTGCAGCCCGCGGTCAGGTTTCTTAAATCTTCGGCCTGCGGCTGGGGAACCGGTTCAGCCGCATAAAAGTGCGCGAGAGCGTCGATGTCACTGGGAGACAAACCCTTGGCAATAATGCTCATCAGTTCGTTGGGCAGTTTGGTCCGGGGATCAAGATAGCTATTGAGCTGGGCTTTGATATGGCTCATGGTCTGGCCTGCCAGCCGTGGCGTCATGCCTCCGGATCTGCTGCCGTCAGTACCATGGCAACCGGCGCAACGGCGCTGGTGCAGCGCCGCCCCCGTGTTGACAAGCTCTGCATTGGTTTTTTCACGGGCCGAAGTCCAACCCGCAGCGGCATAATACTGGGCGAGATTGGCGATCTGCTCGTTCGAATAGCCCTTGAGCAGATCGCCCATGACCAGCGACTTGCGGCTGCCGTCACGATGCTGTTGCATGACCACCTTCAGGTATTCCTCGGGCTGACCGGCAATCAGCGGCATGTAGGGTACGCCGGGTTTGTGACAGCTGTTGCAGCCGCCTCCGGCCAGTGCCATAACACTCGGCAGCAAAGCATTGGCGGTCTGTCCGTCATCGGCTGTAATCGCCTTTTCCCTGGGTGCATGCGGGTCGTGACATTGGGTACAGTTGGAATCGCGCTTCACGTCCAGTGCCTGATGCGCCATCAGGGATTCGCTGAACAGTCCCACCTTCAAGGGCCGGGCAGCCACGCTATCGTGACAGCGCAGACAAAGCCCACTGTCTCTGTGGATTTGCGCTGCTGCGGTTTTCTGGTGCTCGCCTTCATACAGGGGACCATGACAGGATTCGCAGCCCAGATTCGCATGTACGCCGGCCGACAACATCCTGCCGATTGCCGCATGATCTTTACTGGTTTTACCATGGCAGCCCTCGGTACAGGCCTTGTTGCCGCCGAACACGATGGGCTGGTGCTTGAGTTCCTCCAACGCCCCGCTGCGGAACCAGCGCTGCTCGTCCCAGCCATGAGGGACGAACCAGCCCTTGATCCAGAGGAAGCCGGCGATTGCAACGACCAGCAGCAGTGCGAGGCGATAGATATGATTGCGCGGGGAAGGGACCATGGTTCAGCGCTTCCCGTTGCCGGATGACGAGAGCGCATCATCGCTGAAAATGGGCAAAAACCGGCTCAGAATGAAATAAGTTACGAAAGGCGCGGCCAGGATAAGGAGGGCGGGGACCATGCCTTCCCGTGCGAACCACTCGAAATGGAAATCCACGTAGCCACGGTCGGACTTCGAGATCATCTGGCCGCCTATAACCACATTGAAACGCATCAGCAAAACCTGGAACACAATGCATAGCGAGGCGAAGTTGGCAAGCTTCACGAACCGTCTGTCCGTAACGTCGAACAAGACAATATAGCCAAGCAGCAGCAGGGGCAGGCCGGAAAAGATGAGCATCTGACCGATTGCATAGCTGCCGAACAGCTTCCCCATCACCAACGGCCCGACCACCGCCCAGTGATGACCCTGTTCATAGAACATGTACACGATTTCCAGCGTCTCGAATGTCACGTCCAGCATGAACAGCCCCCACAGGTAGTCCATCAGCCTTCGCATGGCAGCGAAATCGTAAGGCCGGCCTGTACGCCAGCGGATGAAGCTGTACATCAGCATCAGCATGGCAATGCCGCTGACGATGGCGGACATCAGGAAGATGATCGGCATCAGCGGCGACGCCCACCAGGCGTTGGCCTTGACGCTGCCGAAAATAAATCCGACATAGCCGTGCAGCACGAACGCCCAGGGAATGCCGATGCCTGCGAACAGGCTGATCAGGCCATGGTCGAGCCGCAGCGCTCCGGGGGATGTTTCGGTGACGCCCAGGGTGAGCACTTTCCATATCAGCCGCTGCCAGCCGCGCGTCGTCTGTGCCTTGTCGATGAAGAACTTGCGGTAGACCAGCCACAATTCCAGCATGACCAGGATCATGTAGCCGGCATAGACGTAGCCGAAGATGCTCATCGCCGAGGTGGTGTGGGGCGTGAAAAAGATATTGAAGGCCCGCAGAGGCTGTCCCAGGTGCACCAGCAGAGGCAGCGCCGCGAACAGGCCGAAGCAGAATGAGGCCACCAACGCGAAGCGGGCAAAGGTTTCGAACTCCTTCACCTTGAACACGTGATACAGCGCGGAAACCACGAACGCCCCCGCCACCAGCCCCGTGATGTAGGGGTAGATTACGATCATCAGCGACCAGTCGATGTGGGCGTTGTTGGGAAAGTAATAGTTATTCAGCGCACCCTGCGGCAACATCATATGACCTCACGCGGCAAGCCCAGATAGAGCACCCGGCTGTGGGAGTGCATATCCGGCTTAAGCGTTTGCCAGTTATCGGACTGATAGATTTTCCCGACCGGATCCGCCGGATTGTTGCGGTCACCGAACTGGCGGGCATTGGTGGGGCAAACCGTGACACAAGCCGGCTCCAGCCCCTTCGACACCCGGTGGTAGCACCAAGTGCACTTGTCGGCGATGTGGGTTTTCTCGTTGAAGAAGCGCACGCCATAGGGACAGGCCTGGATGCAGTAGCCGCAACCGATGCAATGCTCGGGATCGACCAGCACGAATCCGCCCGGCGCGGTGAAGGTGGCGCCGACGGGGCAGACCTGGACGCAGGGCGCGTTCTCGCAGTGGTTGCACAACTTGGGGACGAAGGCTGACCACTTGGACTTTTCGAGGAGCGCGGCAGGCAGGGGCGGGAGCGCCTTGCCGGGGGTATCAATGGCGTCTATGTGCGCCCCCTCCTCGGTCGCCACGTAGCGCTCTACCCAGGTGCGCACCGAATCCTTCGGCACCTTGTTCTCGATGGCGCACGCGTCCACGCAGTAGCCACAGCCGATGCATTTACTGACATCCACTACAAAGGCGTACTCCTTGCCGTTCGCGCCCTGCGCGGCAACGGCGGCGTGGCTGCGGGGGCTGGACAGGAGGGCGATGGGCCCGGCTGCGGCGAATGCCACGGCTCCCAACACCAGTTCATGCAGGAATGTCCTTCTTCCCTTACACGTCGGTTGTTCCATGGGTTAACCTCGCTTGTCTGGCTCGTGCTCCGGTCATTTCATCGCGAAAAGCTTCAGCAGATCCGCGCGGGAAACAATCCCGCACACCCGGTTATCATTATCCGTCACCACCAGGCGCTTGATCCGATTGTTGTCCATCAGTGCCACGGCTTCTTGCAAGTTGCTGCTTTCCTTGATGGTGATGGGGTCGAGAGTCATGATGTCATCCACGATGGTGCCCATATGCTTGCGCGCCCGGTGCTTGCGCACCACAGTTTCGAGCGTGCCTGCCATCGCGCCGCCGTTGATGTCCATGGCGGAAACAAAATCGCCCTCGGTGAGGATGCCGGCAAGCCGCCCCTCAGCATTCAGCACAGGCATCCCGCTGATGTGCTTCTGGGTCATGATCTTTACCGCATCGGTGAGGGAGGAACCTTGTCTCACCGTCAACACGTCCCTGGTCATGACGTCGCCGACATGCATCTCCTTGGCGTGCCGAATCTGCGGCGCGGTGTTGAGGTCCTTGCCGAGGAAGTTCATGTGCGAGGGCAAGAGCGGCACGCTCCCCAGTCGCCCGGGCAGCAGCATGTTCCAGTAGATCCACTTGAAGGCGATCTTGCCCATGTGATTCATGTAGGTTTCCTTGAGCAGCGAGAACGGTCCCGCGTAGGGCAGCGGGAAGGAGCCCTCGAGCGGTTCCATGTCGTAGTTGAAGTCGATGAGCAGCGCCTTGTGGTAGCCCGACTCGATGTAGCAGTTAGAATGCCCGTCGTAGCTTCCCAGCGGCGGCTTGCCCTCGATCTCGCGCAGCAGGTTTTCCACCACGGTCTCGGCCTCGAAGTGGGCGACCGAACCGGCCTTGGAGGTGGCGACGTTGGTGTTGTCGCCGAGGAAATAGATCCCCTCCGCCACCTTGCTCTTCAGGGTACGCGGATCGGTCAGTCCGTAGCCGTTGCCATCGCCCAGGCCCGATTCGTCAAGCACTTCCGGGCCCACGTTGCCGGGGATCGTGACCAGCAGGTCGTAATCCACGGTCCTGCCGTCGAAGGAGGTGATCGACTTCTGCTCCACGTTGACGCTGGAAATGGCGAAGTCTGGAACGACCTTGATACCCTTCTTCTCCGCGATCTCGGTAAGCACCCGGTTGGCATTGGGCTTGGTGAACGCACCCGCATAAGGCGTGACCAGCGTGATCTCGACCCGGTCGCGGATCCCCCTCAAGTGGAAGTAGTAATCGGCGAGGAAGACGAACTCGATCGGGGCGACCGGGCACTTGATGGGCATGTCGCATATGTCCAGCACCAACTTGCCGCTCTCCATCTTCTCCAGCGCAGGGCGCAGCTTGTTGGCGCCCTCCAGGGTGTAGAAGGTGTGGGCGACGCCGGCCTCCATCGCGGCCTGCAGGCCCTCGACCCCCTCCGCATCGATGCGGCAGCCCATGGCCGAAACCAGGAAATCGTAGGAAAACTCGCCCTTGTCGGTTTGCACGCATTTGTTCGCGTGGTCGATGAGAGTGACGTTCGCGCCAACAAACTTGACGTTGCGTGGCAAGGGCTCGGTGATATCCTTCACCAGGTCCTCGCTGGTGTCGTAGCCGTAGAGGTTGAAGGGAATGAACAGCAACCCCGGCTGGTAGACGTGCCGGCTGGAGCGGTCAATGACCGTGATCGCCCATTCCGTGAGGTCGAGATGCTGGGTGAGCAGATTGGAAATCAGCGCGCCGCCGGTGCCGGCACCGAGAATGACAATGTTTTTCATCGTTTACCCCTCATCATTACAATCTAAAATCTGGATGAAACACGCCCGGTTTAAAGTCGGCGCCCGGTTCGAAGCCCGCATGCCGACACAATAATCCTCTGGCCGAATTTCCCGTGTGTTATAAATTTTTATGAAGTGCAATTTTAAAAGTTTATAGCCAATAATTCTTGTCTTAAATCAAGATTTTTTTGTTATTGGTCAAGAAATTTAAAAATAATCAAATCCATAGATACTCATGAATGCTCCGACCCCAGAGGCCCTGCCTGATGATTCACGATGCGGCGGCACCATAGCGGATTGGCTCGATCATTCCGCCATGGGGCGCCCTCATGCTCCTGCCCTTTTGGCCTGGCAAGATGGAACAAGCCATGCGCAACTGCGACACCGGATAGGGGCGCTAGTGCACAGGCTGTCACGGTGTGGCGTGGAGCGGGGTGTGCTGGCGGTGGCAAGCCACTCAGCCTATCTGGTGACACTGCTTGTGCATGCCGCCCCGCGACTGGGCTGCGCCCTGTTGCCCCTGGATCCCGCGCTGCCGCGCGCTACCTTGCTTGCCCTGCTTGAGCAGACGGGTGCCCGCTTCCTGATCACGGAGACGTTTGATGCGCCGTTTGCTATCGAAGTTATCGAGGCGGCGACACTACTCGACTCCCTGGAGGAAAACGTCCCGGATTTTCCGCCCGAGCCGCCGGCCATGCCGCGTGGCCCCGATGAAGTGCACATCATCGTGGCCACCAGCGGCAGCGAGGGCGAGCCCAAGGGCGCGATGCTCACCGGCCGCAATCTCGCCATATCCGCCCAGGCTGCACGCGAGCGGCTGGGACTGGTAGAGCGTGATTGCTGGCTCGATTGCCTTCCGCTCCACCACATCGGCGGCCTCGCTATCCTGTATCGCTGCGCCTGTGCCGGCGCTGCGGTGTTGCCCGTCGACAGGTTTGACGCAGCGACGGTATGGGATCTCCTGCGGCGTCATCCGGTCACGCATCTTTCCCTTGTTCCGGTCATGCTGTCACGCCTGCTCGATGCATGCGCCGCCCCCCCGCCACCGACGCTGCGCCGGGCGCTGATAGGTGGTGCGGCACTGCCATCCAAACTGGCACAACGCGCCCTGGAACTGGGCTGGCCGCTTTGCGCAAGCTACGGCCTGACTGAGGCCGGCTCGCAGGTCGCCACCCTGTGCAACCTCCCTGCCGGCTGGACAGGCGACCTGGTCGGCTACCCGCTACGTAGAATGGAAGTCAGGATCGATGAGGGATGTGGACGCATCCACATCCGCGGTAGGGCGGTAATGGCGGGCTACGCCAACCCCGCGCTGGTACCGGGACTGGGGCTCGCGCCTGGCGGCTGGTTCGAGACTGCCGATCTGGGCAGGCTGGATGCTGAAGGCCGGCTATGGGTATTGGGGCGTGCCGATGATGTGATCGTCACCGGGGGGGTCAACGTGCATCCGCGCCAGGTTGAAGAACTGCTGGCGGGCTGTCCGGGGATATCCGAAGTCGCCGTGACCGGGCGGCCCGATCCGGCGTGGGGCGAGCGCCTGGTCGCCGTACTGGTGGGTTCAGCGGAACCGGTTCAGGTTGAGGTGTGGTGCCGCAGCCATCTGTCCGGAGCGCTGCGTCCGCGTGAGTTCATGAAGGCCTTGGAGTTGCCGCGCAACGCCGTGGGCAAGCTGGACCGGCGGCGGTTACGTTCCTTGATTAGTACCGCCCGTGAGCCTTGAAGACGTAATTCTTCAACTGCTCGCTTTCCTCATCGACGCGCATGAGGTTGATGTAGGTCATACGGAACACCGCGCGCATGACCTTGTAAACCAGGCGCGGGTGGGACTCCGTCAGTTTCTCGAAATCCCCGGGAGCAAGCGCATAAACAGTAGCGTCGCCCGCCGCCTGCAACGTGGCGCGGCGCGGCGTGTTATCCACGAAGGCGCGCGTGCCAGCGAGCTCGCCGATATGCATTTCGTAAAGCACGCAGAGCTGTTGCTGCAGGCAGTTTTCCGCCTTGATCCTGCCCTGGGCCAGCAGATGAAGGTTGCTGTTGACTTCCCCATCCTTGACCAGGATATCGCCATCGTGCAGTTGTATGACCTTCATGATGCCTGCCAGTGTCTGGCATTCGGTCTCGTCCATTTCCGTCCCCAGGACGGATTTGCAAATGACTTTCGGATCGGCTTGCGGGTTCATCGCGAATCTCGGCGTAGTAAATTTCAGACCATAGGATAAAGCAAAAAACCTTTCCGGGAATTGCCGGAACGATGGGGACGGAAAAAATATCGTTCCAGTTCAATGCCCCTCTTTAACGTGAATGTCGCGCAGCGACACTTCGTCCCCCTCCCCCGCTGGGGGAGGGCGGGGTGAGGGAACGGACACGGCGGTCGCGATATTCATCATTCGGGGTTGCGCGGCCGCCATGTCCGTTAGGGCTTGTTGTGTACATAGGGCTGCAGTTGTTTTCGCAGCTCGATGGGGACAGGGGTTTTCCGGTGCGCATCCCGTTGTGTGCAGCAGTGCACCAGTTCGAGATGGGCATAATGCTCACCCCCGGGTCCGATGAAATCGTAGGCCGTGGTGAAGGAAGTGTCGCCCAGCCGATCGACCCCCATGTGCACGCGGACTTCCATGCCATGGCGCAGCGGTAAGCGATAGTCGGCCGCCGCGTGCACGATGGGCAGAGCGTAGCGCGATTCACGCAATAGCCGGTCGAGACTCGAATCCAGGTTCTGCATGAAACGCTCGTAAGCGTCATGGGCATGTGTGAACAGATGGGCAAAAAAGAGCACGCCCGCCCCGTCCACCTGATGGAAAGGTACCCGGAACACGTATTCGAAGAACCGCGGTGAATTCATCTCTCCTCCCTGATGTTGCCTATTCCCAGTCCAACGCCGTCAAGCCGCAGCCGTCCGGATTCGATGGTCGGCGTTGCCGCCACGTCTGAAGCCAGCCATGACGGCGTTGCCAGACCGTGAGCCAGACCGTTGTTCAGCGCCGCCGCGAGATGGGTGGCGGCAAGCACGCCCACGGCACTGTCCACGGTAGTCGTCGCCACACATTCCATACCGGCGCTGCGCGCTTGCCCGGCCATCGCCCATGTTCTAATCAGACCGCCCAGCTGCATGGGTTTGAGCACCAGGCGACGCACCGGGCTTCGGCTCAGCACTTCCTCGAACGGCCATGTTCCCAGCGACTCATCCAGTGCCAACGCGAAAGGCACGGACTGCTGCATGCGTGCAAGGGCGCCAAGGTCGGAATGCTTGAGCGGCTCCTCCAGCGATTCGACCGGCAAATCCACCAGGCTGTCGCACACGGCACGGGCCTCGGCTTCATCCCATGCGCGGTTGGCATCGAGTCGCAGTTGTACTGCGCCCGGCAATTCGCGGACGAGTTTACGCAGACGCGCAAGCTCATCGCGCCACAGGCCCATCCCCACCTTGATCTTGAGCACACGGCAGCCTTCAGCGTGGGCAAGTCGTGCATGGCTGGCAAGATTGTCGTCTGCCGCTCCGACGGCAGCATTCACCGCCACCGAAAGCGCTGCCCGCGGGTTGAACCAGCGTGCCAGTGGCAGCCCGGCCTCCTGGGCCAGCAGGTCGAGCAGGGCGGTCTCCAGCCCGCAGCGCGCCGCTGGCGTGAGAGTTTGCTCCGATTCGAGCTGCCGCAGTCCAGCATCGACGTGCACATCCCGCACCCGAGAGAGATGGTTTCGCAGCGTGGCCTCGTCCTTGTTCTGCTGCTCGAAACCTGCCTCCACCCACGGTGCACAGTCGCCCCACCCGGTGCGCAGGTCATCCGTTTCCAGCACCACCAGCCAGCCCCGGCGTTCGGTGAATGATCCCGAAGCGGTGCGCCAGGGCCGGCGCAGTGGCAGACGGTAGGGGATGAGCCGGGAGCCGGTGATGCGCATGCCGCTCAGGCGGTGATCAACCCCAGGCTCAACAACAATCCAAAGGCAAGCTGCAGCTGCGCCGTGCGGGCGAGCAGGCCGTTGAACGCAGGACTGGGGGGGGTGCGGTAAAAGCGCACGATAAGCCACAATGCCCACGGCAATACCAGCAGGGGCAGCCAGGCAAGCATGCCAAGGCCTGCTAGGGGTATGAGCAGTGCGAAGGGGGCAAGCAGCAGCAGGGCGTACTCGTGCCGCGTGGCGCGGCGTCCGATTCTGACCGCCAGCGTGATCTTGCCCGCTGCGCGGTCACTGTCCAGATCGCGGTAATTGTTGACCACCAGCACCGCAGCGGCCAGTGACCCGACGGCACAGGCCGCTGCCAGCGCCGACCAGGTGAGCAGTCCGGTACTCAGGTAATAGATGCCCATCACCGCGGCGATACCGAAAAAGAGGAAAACGAACACCTCGCCCAGGCCGCTGTACGCAATGGGCCGTGGACCGCCGGTATAGGCCAGGCCAGCCGCGATGGAAGCAAGCCCGAGGGCGAGAATGAATACACCGCCCGCCCATACCAGATAGATACCCAGCAAAAAGGCCAGGAAAAAAGCGCCCTGCGCTGCCCGGCGCACCTGCCGTCCGCTCAACCAGCCCGCTGCCGTTACCCGTGTCGGCCCAAGGCGTTCGGCCGTATCCGCGCCGCGTTCAAAATCCAGGGCATCGTTGTACAGGTTGGTGCCGATCTGGATCAGCATCGCGGCCAGCGCGGCCGCCCAGACCGGAAGCCAGGCCACCTGCCCGTGCTTACTCCAGGCGAGGCTGGCGCCGACGATCACGGGCACCAGCGACAGGCTGAGCGTCTTGGGACGAATGGCAAGCCACCAGACCACCAGGCTGGAAGGACGGACAGAGGATAACGAGACGGTCGCCATGATTATCCTAGAAACGGCAGTTGGACGCGCCCGATGGTGCGTTCGGGCGAGTACCTGGCACGAAGGGACAAGAGCGGGGCTGTTGCCGCTTTAGCGGCTTTACAGCCCCGGCCTGCCCCTTGCGGGTGCGCGGCAGGCCGGGGCCTGCAAGGAGGAGCGACACAGCCAGGGGCTTGCACGGACGTGCCAGCGGGTGCGTAGCGTGCTCACCCAGCGGGTGAACGTGATCGTAGGCGGAAATCGTCATGTCGGTGCGGCGCTCAAGAAGGTTGAAAGCGGTCAAATGCCGTTTCTAGGATCATGACCTGCGTGGAAACTTGCCGAAGTCCGGCAGGCGTTTTTCCAGGAACGCGTCCCGGCCCTCCTTGCCCTCAGGCGTCATGTAGAAAAGCGCCGTGGCGTTGCCGGCCAGTTCCTGGATCCCGGCCAGGCCATCGGTATCGGCATTGAAGGCGCTCTTCAGCACGCGCAATGCCGTCGGTGAAAGCGCCAGCATCTCCCGGCACCAGCGCACCGTCTCCTCCTCCAGTTGCGCCAGCGGTACCACCGCATTGATCAGTCCCATGTCCAGCGCCGCGCGGGCATCATATTGGCGGCAGAGAAACCAGATCTCCTTGGCCTTCTTGATTCCCACGGCGCGGGCGAGCAGTCCGGCGCCAAGCCCCGCATCAAAGCTGCCAACACGCGGCCCGGTCTGACCGAAGCGCGCATTATCGGCGGCGATGGTCAGGTCGCAGACCAGATGCAGCACATGCCCGCCGCCGATCGCGTAGCCGGCCACCATCGCCACCACGGGCTTGGGCAGGGTGCGTATCTGGCGCTGCAGATCGAGCACGTTGAGGAATTCGCCGCCCCGAGCATCCCGGTAGCCGCCATCGCCGCGCACCTTCTGGTCACCGCCCGAGCAGAAGGCCTTGTCGCCGGCGCCGGTGAGGATGATGACACCGATGTCCGGGTCCAGATGCGCATGCTGGAATGCCTGCATCAGCTCCGTCACGGTCTCGGGCCGGAAGGCATTGCGCACCTCCGGGCGATTGATGGTGATCCTGGCCATGCCCTCGCCCCGGTGATACAGGATGTCCTGGAACTGCATGCCTGCTGCGGCTTGCCATTGCATGTCGTGTTGCTCCTGTGATGTTTCCGTACTGTATCAGCCTGCGGCAACCCTGGCCCAGTAGTCGCGATGCCTGGCCACGCTCGCATCAGGATCGACCATCACCTCGATGAGATGCGGACCCCCCGCGTCAAGTGCCGCGGACAGCGCCTGCGCGAAATCGGATCGCCCAGCGACGCGGTAGTGGCTGAGCCCGAATAATCGGGCGGCATGGCTAAAGTCCAGGCCCGTCGGCGTCAGCCAGTTGCGTTCGAAGCCGGGCAAGCCGGCCTGGGGAAGATAACGGAAAATGCCGCCGCCGTTGTTATTGAGCACGACCAGCACCACGTCCAGTTCACACAGCATGTGGAGTCCATTCAGGTCGTGGAACAGGGTGAGATCGCCAATCAGTCCCGCTGCCGGCGCCGTGCCCTGCATCGCGGCGGCGAGCCCGGCCAGCGTCGAGACGTTGCCATCGATGCCGCTGGCACCGCGGTTGGCAAGCACGCGCAGGGATTTCGGCGCACAGCCCAGGCAGCTATCCAGATCGCGAATGGGCATGGAATTTCCGGAGAAGAGGACGGCGCCTTCGGGCAGTCCGTCCTCCAGTGCGGCAATGATCTCCCATTCGGCAGGCAGTTCGCCGGAATTCCGGCGCAGCAACCCTTCGGCCAATTGCTCCTGTGCTGCGAAGCCTTCGCGCCAGACAGGCGGCGTGGGGGTGCGCACTTTGCCAAGCAGTGCCTGGCAGAAAGCGGCGGGGTCGGCACGCACCATGTACGTCGTTGTGTGCAACGGATCAGGCCAGGCGCCGGAAGGCTCCACCAGCACCTGCAGCGGTGGCCGCGTAGCCGAGAGATATTGCTGGAATGCCTTGGAGACCGGCATGCCACCGAAGCGGATAACCCAGTCCGCAGGTGCCTCCCGGATCATGGCGGGCTTGCGCAGATAGGCATCATAGCGGCTCAGGATGCGGCTGTGGTCGTGGCGGCCGCGGCGCAGGTTGGAGAGGGCATCGGCAAGGATCGGACTGTCGAGGGCTGCGGCCAGGGCAGTCACCGCAGCCGCAAAGCCGGGCGTGGCCGCTAGTTCCCCGCAGACGATCAGGCCACGGCCGCCGGCGACTCGCTGTGCAAGTTCATCGACCATGGCCGTATCGGGCATGGCAAGGGGCCGGGCCACGCGCGCGACCGGATCCGCAGGACCACTTTCCCAAGCCGCGCCCTGGCCTGGCACCAGCGGTTCGCGAAAAGGCACATTCAGGTGAACGGGCCCCGGCATGGGCCACAGGCTCTGCTCCACCACACGCGCGGCCAGCGCACCCAGCCCGGTCATTGCCTGATCATCGGCCACGGACAAACCGTGAAAAGCCCGTACATGCGCACCGAACAGTCTGGTCTGGTCTATGGTCTGATTGGCCCCGAAGCCCTGGATTTCGGGCGGGCGGTCCGCGCTCAGCAGAATGAGCGGCACCCGTGCGTAGCTTGCTTCCACGACCGCCGGATACCAGTTGGCCCCGGCAGTCCCGGAAGTGCAAACCAGAGCCGCCGGGCGACCGGTCGATTTCGCCAACCCCAGGGCAAAGAAAGCGGCCGAACGCTCATCCACCACCATG
>Ga0315271_10001623_pt1 | contig 13678 bp, 7 predicted proteins | sample C3_top_MG_FD_204664 | JGI IMG/M metagenome (GOLD analysis project Ga0315271, IMG submission 204664) | Sediment microbial communities from Yellowstone Lake, YNP, Wyoming, USA - C3_top | ecosystem: Environmental > Aquatic > Freshwater > Lake > Sediment | place: USA: Wyoming | collected 2017-08-01 | reverse complement strand
TTGCGTATCGAGACGGCCAACGCCGTCCTGGATGCGCGCGACGCCGCCACGCACCCCGAGGCCGCGGCCGGGCCCCACGTGATGCTGTCGGTGTCGGATACGGGCGCGGGGATCGGTCACGAGACGCTCGGGCACATCTTCGAACCGTTCTTCACGACCAAGGGAAAGGGTGAAGGCACGGGCCTCGGCCTCTCCATGGTCTACGGCATCGTCAAGCAGAGCAGAGGCTGGATTTCGGTTTCGAGCGAGCCCGGACGGGGCACGACGTTCACCGTGTACCTGCCCCAGGTCGAGGCCAGCGCGGACGTCCGCGAGGCGGCGGACAGGAGCCCGGAGAAGATGTCGGGCACCGAGACGATTCTGCTGGTGGAAGACCAGGCCAGCGTGCGTCGCCTGACGGCGTCCGTGCTTCGCGGCTGCGGCTACCGGCTCATCGAGGCCGAGAGCGGCGAGGAGGCACTCCGCGCCGCGACCGGCTACCCGGGGACCATCCACCTCATGCTGACCGACGTCGTGCTCCCCGGCATGACGGGCAAGGACCTGGCCGATCGTCTCCAGGCTGCGCGACCGGACATGAAGGTGCTGTTCGCCAGCGGGTACGCCGAGAACGTCATCGTGCACCGCGGCGTGATCAACCCCGGCATCCACTACCTGGCCAAGCCCTACGCCCCGCACGCGCTGGCGGTGAGAGTGCGCGAGGTGCTGGACCAGTCCGACACGAAGCGCCGCGACTCGTGACCGCGCCGAGACGCGACTCGTGACCGCGCAGGCACGCGGGCGTGCGGGGTTGATGCGCGGAGCACGCTGTGGCGTAATGCCGTCATGACGATTCACCCTTCCCTGCGCGTTCTCACGGCCGCTCTGTGCCTGACGGCCCTCGCGGCCGTGTCGGGTCAGCAACCCCCGGCGGTCGAGCGCGCGGACGTCGCCGCCAGGCTCGCGGCCCTGCCGCCCGCGCATCCGCGGTTGCTGCTCAACCCTGCGGCCGAGGCCGCGCTGAAGGCGCGGATCGCCGCCGATCCGATGCTCCAGCGGCTCCAGGCCGACCTGGTCGCCGAGGCCGATCGGCAACTCGCGACACGGCCCGTCGAACGCGTCCTCATCGGCCGCCGCCTGCTCGACAAATCGCGCACGGCGCTTTCCCGCGTCCTCCACCTCGCGCTCGCGTGGCGGCTCACCGGCACGCCCGCCTACCTCGAGCGGGCCCGGGCCGAACTCACGGCGGTCGCGCAGTTCACCGACTGGAACCCGAGCCACTTCCTCGATGTGGCCGAGATGACGACGGCCGTCGGTTTCGGCTACGACTGGCTCTACCCGGCGCTGGATGAGCCGACGCGCACGCTGCTGCGCGCGGCGCTGGTCGAGAAGGGCCTCAAGGCCAGCCTGACAGCGAACGGCTGGACGAAGAACACCAACAACTGGAACCAGGTCTGCAACGGCGGCATGACCGTCGGCGCCCTTGCCGTCGCCGAGTCCGAGCCCGCGCTCGCCGCGGACCTCATCACGCGCGCCATCAACACCGTGCCGGTCTCGATGCACGAGTTCGCGCCCGACGGCGCGTATCCGGAGGGCCCGGGCTACTGGGGCTACGGCACGTCGTTCAACGTGGTCCTCATCTCGGCCCTGGAATCGGCGCTCGGGACGGACTTCGGGCTCACCGCGCAACCGGGATTCCTCGCCACCGCCGACTACTACCTGCACGTGGTCGGGCCGTCGGGCTACTTCTTCAACTACTCCGACGCCGGACGCGGCGGCCAGGGCACGTCACCGGCGATGTTCTGGTTCGCGGCCCGGCGGCACGATCCGTACCTGCTCTGGAACGAGTGGCCCGCCATCGCCGGGCGCGCCAACGCACGCGGCGAGCGCGCGCCCGACCGGCTCGCTCCGTTGCTGATGCTGTGGCTCGCCCCCGATCATCCCGCGCCATCGGCCCCGACCGCGCGCTCGTGGACCGGCGGCGGGCCCAACCCCGTCGCGTTCCACCGCAGCGCCTGGGACCGCGACGCGACGTTCGTCGCGTTCAAGGCGGGCTCGCCCTCGCTGAGCCACGCGCACATGGACGCGGGCGCGTTCGTCATGGACGCGCTCGGCCTGCGCTGGGCCGACGACCTCGGCAGCCAGGACTACAACTCGCTCGAGTCGAAGGGCGTGGATCTCTGGAACCGTGCGCAGACCTCGGACCGCTGGAAGGTGTTCCGGATCGGGGCCGCGAGCCACAACGTCCTGCTGGTGGATGGCCGCGCGCAGGTCGTAAACGGGAAGGCCGCGTTCACGGTGGCGAAGGCCGGCCGTACCGTGGCGGATCTTCGCGAGATCTACGCGGGTCAACTCGCCGCCGCGCAACGCGGCGTGGCGTTGCAGGCGGACGGGACGGTGCGCGTGCAGGACGAGTTCACGACGATCGAGACGCCGGCCCAGGTCCGCTGGGCGATGGTCACGCGGGCCACGGTCCGCCTCGGCGCCGCCGGCACGGCCAGGCTCGAGCAAGGCGGCAAGACGCTCACGCTGCGCGTCCTCGAGCCTGCCGACGCCACACTGGAGATCTTCCCAACCGATCCGCCGCCGTCACCCACCGACGCGGCGAACCCGGGCACGCGGCTGGTCGGCTTCCGCGTCACGGCCGCGCCGCGCGCTTCGCTCCGCTTCGTCGTGCAGCTCGAGCCCGGCGGGCCCCGCCAGCAACCGGAGGCGATTCAGCCGCTGCGGGTCTGGTGAGGCCGATCGACGACCCCAGCGCGGAAGCCTGCCCAGCCATAGCTCGCCTGAGTTGAGCGGCAATCTGAGGGCGGCGACGGCTGGCTACGCCTGGTGACGCTTCCCGTCGTGCATGATGAGCGCGGCCAGCGCCGGCAGCAGCACCAGCGCGCCGACCATGTTCATCACGAACAGGAACGCCAGCAGCAGGCCCATGTCCGCCTGGAACTTGAGCGGCGAGAACATCCAGGTCGCGAGACCCGTCGCCAGGATCAGGCCGGTGAAGAACACGCCGTTGCCCGTCACCTCGAGCGTCTTGAAGTACGCGTCGTGGATCGTATCGCCCGCCCGGTAGTAGGTGCGGAACCGGCTGTAGAGGTAGATGCCGTAGTCCACGCCGACGCCGACGCCCAGCGCCGCCACCGGCAACGTATTGACCTTCAACCCGATCTCGAGGACGGTCATCAGCGCGTAGGACAGCAGCGACACGAGGCCCAGCGGAATCAGGATGCAGAGCACGCCGCGCACGGACCTGAACCCCTGCAGGCACAGCACGACGACCGCCCCGAAGACGCAGAGCATGATCGGCCACTGCGCGGCCGCCACCGCCTCGTTGGTCGCCGCCATCACGCCCACGTTGCCCGTCGCCAGCTTGAACGAGACGTTCGTGTTCCCGTGCGCCGCCTCGAACCGCTTGACCGCGGCCACGATGCCCTCGATGGTCTGGGCCTTGTGATCGCGGGTGAAGAGCATGACGGGCATCACGCTGCAGTCGGCGTTCAGCAGCCCGCTCGACGTCGGCACGTAGGTCACCGACTGGGTCAGCACCGACTGGTTCCGTGCCAGGACGCGCCACTTCGGCGACCCCTCGTTCCAGCCGGCGTTCAGCGTCTTCGCGACGCCGGGCAGGTCCATCGCGGACTGGACGCCGGGCAGGTTCTGCATGCGCCACGAGAACTCGTCGATGGTCGTCATCACGCCATGATCGACGCAGCCCTGCGGTTTCGTCTCGGCGATCACGTTGAGCACGTCGACCCCGATCGAGAACTTCGACGTCACCACGGCGGAGTCGGTGTTGTACCGGGAGTCGGCCCGCAGTTCGGGCACCCCGCGGTGGAGGTCGCCGATCTGCACCTGCCCGCCCTTCCAGGCGCCGAGAACGCCCAGCACCAGGGCCAGGCTGACGATGACCAGCGCCGGGACCCGCTCCGTCACGCCGGCGAAACGCCGCCAGAGCGGTTCCAGCAGGCGGCCGCGCCGGTGCAGGCGCTCGGGGTAGTCGGCCTCGAAGTGGACGTAGGACAGTGCGACCGGCAGCAGCACCAGGTTCGTGAGGATGATCGCCGCCACCCCGATGCCCGCCGCAATCGCGATCTCCTGGATCACCCGGATCCTGATGAACAGGATCGTGACGAACCCGACGACGTCCGTGGCGAGCGCGGCCCAGCCGGGCACGAGCAGGCGGCGGAAGCTGTTGCGGGCCGCGGTCATGGCGTCGGCGCCGTCGAAGACCTCCGACCCGAAGGAACTGATCATCTGCATCCCGTGGCTCACCGCGATGGCGAACACCAGGAACGGCACCAGGATCGACATCGGGTCGATTCCGAACCCGAGCAGGTTGATCACGCCCAACTGCCACACGACCGCCAGGGCCGCGCATGTCAGCACCAGGAACGACAGCCGGTGCGACTGGGCGTACAGGTAGACGAGCCCGCCGATCAGGAAGAACCCGCCGACGAAGAAGAGCACGACCCGCTGGGCCCCGGCGGCCATATCGCCCATCACCTTGGCGAAGCCGATGACGTGCACGTCCACAACCGAGCCGGCGACGAAATCCGCGTCGAACTTCTCCCGGACGCGCGTTTCGATGTCCCTGGACACGGCCAGGAAGTCGAGTCGCTGCCCGGTCGTCGGATCGAACTCCATCAACTCCGCGGAGATGATCGCCCCGGAGAAGTCATTCGCCACCAGCCGCCCGACGATCCCGGCCTTCAGGATGTTGCGGCGGACGGCCGCAAGTCCCTCCGGCGTCGTGGTGAAGTCGTCGGGAATGACGTTGCCCGCGGCGATGCCGTCTTCGACCACCTCGGTGTAGCGCACGTTCGGCGTGAACAGCGACTGCACCCGTGCCCGATCCACGCCCGGGAGGAAGAAGACCTCGTCGGTCGCGCCCTTCAGGGCCTCGAAGAACTTCGGCGTGAACATGTTGCCGTCGCGGGCCACGACCGCCACGAGCAGACGGTTCGCGCCGCCGAACTCCTGCTGGTGCTTGACGAACGTCGCCATGTACGGATGCGCGAGCGGCAGTTGCTTGGCGAACCCGGCGTCGATGTGCAGGCCCGCCGCCGACCAGACGAAACCGGCCGTCGCAAGGACGAACAGGCCGATGACGATCAGGCGGTGGCCGAACAGCAGGTGCTCGAGACGCGCGGAGAGAGTCGGCTTCGACATGGAGTGGCCCGGGCTCAGCGGGGAATCTCGACGTGCCTGACGCCGCCTTCACCAACGAGCAGCAGCGTGCCGGGAGCCCCCGGTGCCAGCGCGACGATGGCCTTCCGGTCGGGCAGTTCCTGCTTGCGGACCGCGGTGCCCGCCGCGTCGCTCCAGAGCAGCGTGCCCCCCATGCCGCCCACGACGAAGCGCCCCGAGCCGAGGTCCAGGGCGGCATTCAGCGTCACGTCGGTGCCGGTCTCGATCGGCGTCCAGGATCGGCCGCCATCCGGCGATCGGTAGAGGTGGCCGCGCAGCCCGAAGGCGAGCAGCGATCCGTCGGGCCGCGGCAGGAGACCGAAAAACGACCCTTCGTAGGGCGATGGCAGCGGCTGCCATGTGACGCCCCTATCGTCAGACCGGTAGAGATGGCCGGCCTCGGCCGCCAGGAACAGCGTGCCGTCGGCGGCGGCGGCGATCTGGTTCACGTGGAAATCGTCCTCGCCGTGCACGCGTCGTGGCGTCCAGGTGTCGCCGCCGTCCGTGGTGGCCAGGAGCCCGCCGTACGCGCCGACAGCCAGGCCCGTCCTGGCATCGGCGAACCAGACGTCGAGCAGCGGCTTCTCGCGTTCGGGGGCGTCGTGGACGCGCTCCCACGTCCGAGCGCCGTCGCGGGTCCGGACGATGACCTCGTCGTGGCCCACGGCCCAGCCACGTCGCGCGTCGAACATGAAGACACCCGTCAGGAGGGCCCGGGTGGCCACGGCCGCCTGCTGCCACGACTGCCCGCTATCGCGGGAGACGAGCACGTGCCCGCGCTCGCCCACCGCCACGATGACCCCGTCGCAGACCGCCACGTCGACGAGCAGCGACGAGGGCGCCAGCGGGGCCGTGATCGACGACTCCCGCCCTTCGCCCGCCTGTCCGGCCGGCACGGCCGGCGCGAGCGCGATCAGCAGAGCGATCGCCGCCGCGCCGATCCATGCCGTGCGACGCGCCATCAGCGCACGCCCTCCCGGCGCAGCGCGTCGGCCGTGAAGTCGGCCTCGCTGCGCTTCAGGTTGAAGTCGTGCGGCCGGCTCTCGTTGAAGAGCCCCATCACGAGGTAGCGGCCTGCCTGCAGGTCGGTATGCACCTCGGCGGCCGTCCATGTGAGCGGCACGTTGTAGAAGTTCATGACGTGCCCTTCGGACACGCGCCACAACTGGTCGCGGTTGTCGTACTGGTCGACGATCAGGGCGGACCAGCTGTCTTCGTCGACGTAGAACACCCGCTTCTTGTAGATGTGGCGCTCGCCGGAGCGCAGCGTCGCCTCGACTACCCACACCCGGTGCAGCTCGTAGCGCAGGTAGTCGGGGTTGATGTGCAGCGGCGTGACGATGTCCTTGTACTTCAGCGCCGGATCCTGCAGCCGGTAGCTGTTGTAGGGCACGTAGATCTCGCGCTTGCCCACCAGCTTCCAGTCGTAGCGGTCAGGCGCCCCGTTGAAGAGGTCGAGCTGGTCGGTGGTCCGCATGTTGTCGGCGGCCGTGCCCGGGTTGTCGTACGCCACCTGGGGCGCACGACGCACGCGGCGCTGTCCCGGGTTGTACAGCCACGCATCGCGGGGATGCTTCACCTGGTCGAGCGTGTCGTGCACGAGCAGGATGCCGCCGGCCAGGCGCGCGGGCCCGGTCACCGTCTGCTTGAAGTACGTCAGCCGGTTGTTCAGCGTGGCGGGCGTCGTGGTCGGCAGCGCGTAGATGACCATCGCCTCCTCTTCGAAGGTCACCGCCGTGAACTGGCCGCCGCGCGTCGGCGTCGCCTGCGTGAGCCACCGGCCGAAGGTCTCGCCGCGGTACCGCAGCAGGTGGTTCCAGATCACCTCGACGCCCGTCTTGGGCGTCGGGAACGGCGGGCCGGCCAGGGCGCCGTCGACGCCGTTGCCGCCGTTGACGAGCTTCGCCGTCGTCAGGTTGCGCGCCGTGGCGTCGTAGATCCGCTGCGGCGCGGAGGCGGAGCGGCGCGTGGGGTACACCAGCATCTTGAACGAGGGATACGCCTTCAGCATCGCCTTGTGGCCCTCGGAGAGCTGGGCGGCGTACTGGCCCGCGTTCTGCTGCGTGATCGTGAACAGCGGCTTGTCCGCCGCGTACGGGTCGACGTAGTGCCGGCCCGGCGTGTAGCCGGCCGGGGCCTTCGTGATGCCGCCGTCCCAGGCGGGGATGGTGCCGGCGGCGTTGCCCGCCTTCTCGGCGCCAAGCGGCGTCAGGCTGGCGGGGAGCGCCCCGCCCTGCTGCGCAAGGACCGCCGTGAACGCGGCGATCAGGACGAGTGAGAGAGTCGCAACGAGTCGTGCCGTGCTGCGCATGGGGTCTGCCTCAGAAGGAATATTTGATGTTGGCCGCGACGAAGTCCCGGTCGTTGATCAGGTTGTACCGGCCCGCGCCCATGAATGTCGTGTAGCTCAGGTCGAACTCCCAGTTGAAGCGGTACTGGAAGCCCAGACCCAGCGTGAGCGACTTGCGGCCCTCGAGGAAATTGCCGCCCGGACCTGGCGAGATGCCCGAGACGTCCTGGGCGAAGGAGAAGCGCGGGGTGATCGACACCGCCCCGATCGCGTTGTTGTAGTCGGCGCGCCCGGCCACGACGTAGCCCCAGGCGCTCGCGGTCGGGAACGCCGACGCGGGCTCGGTGGCGGGTTGGACACCGGCCGACGTCTGGACCGGGTTGCCGCTCGTGTACGTGCCCGGCGCGTCCAGCCGCAGCACGGTCTGGTCCGGCAGGCCGTGCACCGTGTTCGACGCAACCTCCCCCACCAGCACCACCTGGTCCGCGCCCAGCGCCTGGCTGAACGCCTTGGTGGCCGTCATCTGGAACTGCGTGGTGTCGAAGCGGCGGAAGCCGTTGATCTGCTCGGAGAACCCATACGCGCCCAGCTGATTCGTGGTCGCCAGCAGGTTGCCCACGCCGATGATCGGCGCCAGTTGCGGCACCGGCGGCAGCAGGCGCAGCGGGCTGAGCGCCGCGTAGAGCAGTTCGACATCGTCCACCTGCAGCGGCACGTCCATGCGGTGCGAGATTTCTCCCTGCAACGCGATGCCCGTCCTGCCCAGTTGGGCGTTGAAGCTACCGCCGATGAGCTTGATGTCCTCCGGGTAGACGAGGAAGTAGTTCGCGGTCGCGGCGTAGTTGCCGGCGAACAGACCCGCGGACGTGCCGGTCGTGGCGCCGAGCAGCGGCAGGCGGCTGTGGTAGTTCAGGAAGTAGAGGCCGAACTCGGTGTTGCCGAAGCCCGGGGCCGTGGCACGCAGCGCCACGCCGTACTGCCCGCTGTCGCGGGCCTTGGTGTCCTCGCTGCGCTTCGGCACGGCAGTGCCCACCGGGCTGTAGGTCGGCGGCAGCGGCGCATGGCCGACGGCGACCGTGTCGGGCACCGAGCCGAACCCCAGCATGACCTTCGACGCGCCCGCCCCGGCCAGGTCGCTCGTGCTGAAGTAGCTGCCGACCGGGTCGATCTTGGTCTCTTCCCAAGCGTACTGGTAGAAGGCCTCGACGGACGTATTGGCCGACGGCTTGACGGCGAACTTGACGGCGCCCACCGGCAGCAGGGCATCGCGCAGTTCGGCCCCTGGCACGCGCAGCACGCTCACGTCGACCGGGTTGATCGCGTTGATGCCGCCCTGGATGAACGTGCTCTCGCCCCAGTTGATCACCTGCCAGCCGCCCCGGATCTCAGCCGGGTGCGACCCGCCGAAGCGGTACCAGAGGAAGGCGTCGCGGAACTCCCCGCGCGCGCCGACGCGGTCCTTGGCGGCATTCGACAGCGGGGTGCGGGCCCGGTCGCCGTTCTGGTTGGTGATGTCGTAGAACGCCATGGCGCGGACGAAGCCGCCCATCTGCTTGTAGCTGAACTCGAACTCGCTGGTGATCTTCGCGGCGTTGGTGAACAGCCCCGTCTTGTAGTTCTGGTTGCCGTCGTCGCCGTTGACCGAAAAGGCGGTCCCGCCGGCGGCGACGCCGATGATGCGCTTGTCGGGGTTGGACACCCTGAACCCGAAACCGTAGGTCAGCGTGTTGTCCCAGTTCCATTTGAAGGCGGATGGCGCGTTCTGGGCCGGCGCGGCGGCCTGATCGCCGACCGCGGCACCTTTGGGGCCAGCAGCGGCGGCGCCAGACTGGCCGGCAGCGGCCCCGGGCAGCGCGCCCAGCAGGACGACCAGCGCGAACGCCGCCAGGCGCGCCGGCCGGCCGGCGGGAGATTGCGATGGAACACACGATGGCATGGGGCCCCCTATGTAAAACGAATGCTCCGCGGGCGTACGCAAACGTCCGCGCGTTCATCGAGCCACCCGGGGGGCGCAGGAGGCACGACCGTCGGAAAGCAGTCCGGCCGGAAGGCCGACCGGCCATTGTAGCAGGCCTCGTCATATACTGCGCCTGCCGCTATTCACGGACGGCAAGGGCCGGCTGGGGTCGGCACGCGCCGGAGGCTTCATGAGCACAGACGCACACGATCGACCCGGGACCGGGCCCGCGCCGTCGGCGCCGACGGCCGACGAGGCGCTTGAACGCCTGATGGCCGGGCACGAGCGGTATCTTCAGGGCACGCCGCGCTTCAACACCATGCGGAGGGAGGAACTCGCCGGGCTTGCGAAGGGCCAGCAGCCCTACGCCGCGATTCTCGGCTGCGCCGACTCGCGCGTCCCGCCGGAGGTGATCTTCGACGCCGGTCCGGGTGAACTCTTCGTCATCCGCGTGGCCGGCAACGTGCTTTCCGCGGAGGTCGCCGGCAGCCTGCAGTACGCCGGCGTGCACCTGCTGACGCCGCTCTTGGTGGTGATGGGCCACGACGGCTGCGGCGCCGTCAAGGCGGCCCTCGCCAGCCGGAACGAGGGCGTCCAGCATCACTCCCGGATCCAGATCCTCGTCGACAGCATCCTGCCGGCGATGGAGTATGTCGACTCCTCGCTGCCGCCGGAGGAGGAACTGGCCCAGGCCGTCGAGGCGAACGTCCGGGAGACCCTCCGCGTGATTCGCGACAGCCCGGAAGGCCGGCGGCGGGCCGAGGAGGGCTGGATGAAACTGGTCGGCGCCCTCTACGATCTCTCGTCGGGCCGCGTGCGCATCCTGGACAACTGCTGAGGTTTCCCGTGACTGTCTGCCACACGGCGCGGACCATCGCCGTGTGCCGATTCTGAAAGAAGCCCGGGCGGAGCGGGGCGGGCGCCCCGGCCTACTCGGCGGGAGTGGGGAAGAGCGTGCGCTGGCCGGCTTCGCGGCCCGACGGCGTCCAGATCGTGCCCGCGTCGAGCAACGCCTCGACGTCCTCGAGCGATCCGGGCCTTGCGAAGCAGAAGCCCTGCCCGAACTCGCAGCCCAGCCGCGCCAGCCACGCGAATTGCTCGGGCGTCTCCACGCCCTCCGCGACCACACTGAGACCGAGGTTGTGGGCCAGGGCGATCACGGCCCTCGCGATTTCTATGTGCTCGCCGGTGGCGGAGATGCGGCTCACGAACGAGCGATCGATCTTCAGCGTGTCGACTGCAAACTCGTGCAGGTAGCTCAGCGACGAGTAGCCCGTCCCGAAGTCGTCGATGGCGATCTGCAGGCCCAGCGCGCGGAACTGCGCGATGCGCCTGGCCATGACCTGCGCGTGCTGCATCAGCACACTCTCGGTGATCTCGATCGTCAGCCGGTTGGCCGGCGCGCCCGTGTCGTCGAGCACCGATTGCAGGAACTCCACCACGTTCGGCTGCGTGAACTCGCGGCCGCTCATGTTGACGCTCAGCTTGAACGAGTCCGGGATCACCCGGTTGCGGCACCAGCGCGCCATCGTCTCGCAGGACTCGCGGAAGACCCACTGCCCGAGCGGCACGATGAGCCCGGTTTCCTCGGCAAGCTGGATGAACGCCGACGGCGGCACGGCGCCCCGCGTCGGGTGAAGCCACCGGACGAGAGACTCGAAACCCGCGAGGCGCCCCGTCTGCAGGTCGACGACCGGCTGGTAGACGACGCGGAACTCCCGGCGCTCGAGCGCCCGCTTGAGATCGTGGGCGAGCTGCAGGCGCTCGACGACGGCCGTGCGCTGCGCCGGATCGAACACGGCGAAGCGCGCGCGCCCTTCCGCCTTCGCGCGGTACATCGCCGTGTCGGCGTCCCGCAGGATGTCGTCGGGGTGCTCGTACGCGGCGGTGCCGGTCACGATGCCGATGCTCACGCTGGTGAAGATTTCGTGGCCCCCGATGAAGAACGGCTGCCCGATCGCCCGCTGGATCCGTTCGGCGACCAGCGCCGCGCCGAGCGATGTCGAGAGATCCTCGAGCAGGATCGTGAACTCGTCTCCGCCCAGCCGCGCGACGGTGTGCGACTCGGGCAGGCGCCCGACCGTGTCCGTCGCCCGGACGCAGCGCTCGATCCGCTGCCCCACCTGGATGAGCAGTTGGTCGCCGACCAGGTGTCCGAGGCTGTCGTTCACGTCCTTGAAGTGATCCAGATCCAGGAAGAGCACCGCGAACAGGTACCCCGATCGGCGCCGCATCCGCGCCAGGCAATGCCCGAGGCGGTCGGCGAACAGCAGCCGATTGGGTAGCCCCGTCAGCAGGTCGGCCACCTTCACCGAGGTGATGTCCGACACCGCGCCGACCATCCGCCGGGGCTTGCCCTCCTCGTCGCGCACCAGCAGCGCGCGGGTCTGCACCCACCGGTAGTGGCCGTCCTTGTGCAGCACGCGGTGTTCGGTGTCGCTGACCTCGGTCCGGCCGTCCAGCAGGCCGTCGAGGACGCTCTGGATCTTCGGGCGCTCGGTCGGGTGGAGCCGCGACAGCCAGGCCTCGGGCGTGCCGTCCACCTCCTCGTCCCCGTAGCCGAGCATCGCCTTCCACCACGCCGAGTAGTAGACCTCGCCGGTGACGAGATCCCAGTCCCAGACGCCCATTTTCGAGGCGAGCGTCGCCAGTTCGAACCGCGATTCGCGCCCGCGACATTCGGCCTCGGCGCCGCCGCCGACGACGGCCACGTGGCAGCCCTGGTCCGAGAGCCGGCGCACCATCGCATCGCGGGACGGCCCGTCAGCGGCGACGACCAGGATGGAAGACGACTGGACGCTCACGATGGTCGGGCCTGAATGCGTGGGTCGGTTGTCGTGCGACGCGTGGCCGGGCCCTGAAAGGACTCGCCTGGCTTCGCTTATCGGCTCGACACCCGGAGAGATATAGGGACCGCCGCCTTGCGCCGCGCGCGGAGTCCGTCTAGCCTGTCCTATGATCACTCGCCTTGTCGCCATCACCCTCTGCTTCGGCGTCACCCTGGCGGCGCAGTCGTCCGCGCCGCCGCCGGCCTCATCGTCGGCCCCGCGCGACCTGCGCCGCACCGCGCTGACGACCACGGCGCCCTCGAACGAAATCGTCCGCCTCGACATCGACGGCGACGGCAAGCCCGACATCCTCGAGCGCTGGTGGAACGGCAAGCGCGTGCGATGGCTCGACGAGAACGGCGACATGTCTCCCACTGACACCCGCGGCGACCAGGTGGCCGACGTGCTCCAGGTCGACATGAACGGCGACGGGATGTACGACGGCGTCACCGACCAGAGCGTCAAGTGGGCCGACAATGACGGGGACGGCAAGCCCGACGTGCAGGCCTGGGTGACGCAGCCTCCGGCGTGGGGCGACGGCAAGTGGAGCACGACCGAATCCCACTGGATGCTGTTCCTCGACGTCGAGAAGGACGGCGTGCTCGGCTGGCAGGACTGGCAGACGTTCAACTTCGGCAACTCGAACTGGGACTACACGAATACGCACGACTGGCTGCCGGACTACCACGGCGACGGGCTGTTCCTGAAGATCCACCGCCCGCCCCAGGCCCTGCCCGACCCGCGGCTCAACTGGGAGAACCCGTTCGCGTTCTACGACACCGACGGCGACGGCCTCACCGAGATGGGCATGCGCTGGCTCGACCCGATGCCGCCGGTCGTCAACGGCAAGGCTCCGCTCTCTGGTGTTCTCAATGAGGCGTTCGCCACCTTCGACCTCGACAACGATTCGGGCAAGGGCAACGAGATCGACTACGACATGTCGCTGCGCGGCGCGGGCGGGCCCGGCGTGAACTACACGTCGATGGCGACGAAGTACCCGGCGCTTCGCGGCACTCCGAAGTTCGATCGCTGCTTCCAGTGGGGCAACTGGCGGCAGATCGACGAGCTGAAGTACATGCCGCACGACAAGAGCTTCGACGCGTTCTTCACCGCCGGCTGGACGTCGATGTACTTCGTGTACGACGAAGACGATGACGACCACCGGTGGGAACGGGTGGAGATGTACTACCCCATGCACGGGTTCGGCGGGCCGGAGGACATCGACATCTGGTCCGTGAAGAAGTGGCGCGACGGCGCGTCGGGCAACTACGCGAAGCTCTACATGGCGGAAGGCAACGAAAAGCCGGGCCTGAGCGGGCACCCGCAGGCCGACTCGCTGGGCGACCGCGGCGAGTTCGATCGCGACAACTCCGGCGGCGGGAAGCTCTATGCCGGCGTGTTCGACCGCAAGCTCCACCTGGCGGGCGCCGAGTGGGGCGC
>Ga0315271_10001622_pt1 | contig 13686 bp, 10 predicted proteins | sample C3_top_MG_FD_204664 | JGI IMG/M metagenome (GOLD analysis project Ga0315271, IMG submission 204664) | Sediment microbial communities from Yellowstone Lake, YNP, Wyoming, USA - C3_top | ecosystem: Environmental > Aquatic > Freshwater > Lake > Sediment | place: USA: Wyoming | collected 2017-08-01 | reverse complement strand
CCGCGCAGTGGCTCGTGCGGCGACATCGTGCGCACTCAAGCATCATCGATCGCGAGGCCGCCGCGGTTGTGGCCGAGTTAGGCGCTGCGTGCCGTGCGCTCGACGTCGATCGGGCGGTGCGATTGGTCGAGGCGCTGATCGGGTGGGGCGAAGGCCTGACTCCGGCCGGCGACGGCTTTCTGGTCGGCCTGCTCGCCGGACTCGACGCATTCGTTCAAGTCGACGAACGGCGACACGGGTTCCGCGCCGCGATGCTGGCCGCAATCGCCCGAGGCACGCCGCGCACGACGCCGATCGCCGCGCATTACCTGCGGCTCGCCGCGGGTGGCCACTTCACCGAGCCGCTGGTCGATGCGCGTGACGGGCTGCTCTGCGAGCCGCGCCAGGCCTTGGTCGATGCAGCGCTGTGTCGCGCGCTGGCCGTCGGCGCCACATCCGGCGCCGACACCGTCAGCGGCCTGCTGGCCGGCCTGAGTGCCTGGCTGCCGCTGGCGTGCGCTGCGGCGAGGTGAGCATGGCAATCACTCGTTTCAAGATCTTCGCGAACCTGTACAAGGATTCGGTTGCGCTGATGCAACTGGGCGCGCAGTTGCGCGAGCGCGACGGCATTGTCGGCGCGTCGTGCCTGATGGCCACGCCGGCCAACCTGGCGCAACTCGAGCATGCCGATCTGTCGGTCGATGCGCCGACGTCGCCGTCCGACCTGCTGGTCGTCGTTCGCGGCGACGCCACGGCCTGCGACGAGGCCATCGTTGCCGCCGAGGCGATGCTGAAATCCACGCGCGCCACAGACGACGGTGGTGGCGCGGTCTTCTCGATGCCGCTGACCAGCCTGGCGCTGGGCCTCGAACAGGCGCCCCGCGCCGACCTGGCACTGATCTCTGTGCCCGGCGACTATGCTGCCGCCGAGGCGATGAAGGCGCTTTCGCTCGGCCTGCACGTGATGCTCTTCTCGGACAACGTGTCGGTCGCCGAGGAACGCGCGATCAAGACCCATGCCCGCGACAAAGGCCTGCTGGTGATGGGGCCGGACTGCGGCACGGCGATCGTCAACGGTGTGCCGCTGGGTTTTGCCAACGTCGTGCGGCGCGGAGACATCGGACTGGTCGCAGCCTCGGGGACCGGATTGCAGGAAGTCACCTGCCGAATCCACAACCTGGGCGGTGGCGTCTCGCAGGCGCTGGGCACCGGCGGGCGCGACCTGAAGGACGAGATCGGCGGCATCACGATGCTGCAAGGCTTGGCCGCGCTCGCCGTTGACGTGCAAACACGGGTGATCGTGCTGATCTCCAAGCCGCCCGCGCCCGCCGTCGCGCGCCAGATCGAGGCCGCCGCCGCCGCGGCCGGCAAGCCGGTCGTCGTGCACTTCCTCGGCGCCGCGCCCACTGCCTTGCCGCGCGGCCTGCACACCGCCTTGTCGTTGCGCCATGCCGCGGACGTGGCGGTGGCGATCGCCCGCGGCGAGTCGCCGCCCGGCGCCAGCGCAACACCGCCGGCTGAGGCGATCGCCGCGGTCGAGGCGTGTATGGCCGAGATGGCACCCGCGCAAACGGCGGTGCGCGCGCTGTTCACCGGGGGCACGTTCTGCTACGAGGCGCAACTCGCGTTCATCGTGCGCGGGCTGGCCTGCAGCTCCAACGCCCCGGCGGCCGGGGCGCAATCATTCGACGGCCGCTTCGACGGCCATGTGTTCCTCGACCTCGGCGACGACGACTACACGCGCGGCCGCCCCCACCCGATGATCGACCCGGCGCAGCGTGACGCGCTGGTGCGTGCGCAGGGCAGCGACGCGCAGACCGCGGCCATCTTGTTCGACGTGGTGCTCGGCTTCGGCTCGCACGACAATCCGGCGCAAAGCCTGGCGCTCGCGCTGGCCGATGCCCGGCGCAGCGCGTCCGCACAGGGCCGCGCGCTGGCGTTGATCGGCCATGTCTGCGGCACCAATGACGACCCGCAGGACAAGGCCTCGCAGGTGCATCAGCTGCAAGCCGTCGGTGCCGTCATCGCCGGCAGCAATGTCGAGGCGGCATGGCTGGCGGCCCATCTGGCCGCACAACGGACAGTGCGGCGCCAGTAGGAACAAGCGATGCCCGCATCCACGTTGTTCAAGGAGTCGCTCAGCGTTGTCAACGTGGGCCTGAAGGGTTTTGCCGACAACGTCCTTGCCGCCGGCGGCGATTGCGTCGCGCTCGATTGGCAACCGCCGGCGCAGGGCGACCGCGATGCCGGCTGGGCGCTGGCCGAAACCCTCAATCACCCGGTGGTCGACGCGGCCAATGCGGTCGCGCTGGCGCGTTTCCTCGAGGCCCAACCCGTGCTGATCGGCGTGGCCATCGCGCGCGACGTGCTGCCGGGCATGACGGGCGGGCGGCGTTTGATCGTACATGCGGGGCCGCCGATCGCCTGGCCGACGATGTGCGGCCCGATGCGTGGCGCCGTGCTTGGCGCGGTGATGCTCGAAGGCTGGGCCGATTCGCATGATGCGGCCGTGCGCCTGGTCGAAAGCGGCGCGGTCGCGCTCGAGCCCTGCCATCACCATGGTGCCGTCGGTCCGATGGCCGGCATCATCAGCCCGTCGATGCCGCTGTTCGTCGTCGAGAACCGGACCGCCGGCAACCGCGCCTACTGCAACTTCAACGAGGGGCTGGGCAAGGTGCTGCGCTTCGGCGCCAACGGCCCCGAGGTCATCAAGCGCCTGCGCCTGATGGCCAGTGTCGTCGCGCCGGCACTCGGTGCCGCGCTGGTGCGCACCGGCGCGATCGAGCTGAAGCCGCTGATGGCGCAGGCGCTCAACATGGGCGACGAGGTGCACAACCGCAACGCTGCGGCGACGGCGCTGTTCATCAAGCGCATCGCGCCGGCGCTGATCGAAGCCGATATCGCGCGCGAGGACGCCGCGCGCGCGCTGGCGTTCATCGCCGACAACGACCACTTCTTCCTCAACCTGTCGATGGCTGCGTGCAAGGCGATGTGCGATGCCGCGGCAGGTGTGCAAGGCAGCTCGATGGTGACTGCGATGGCGCGCAACGGCGTCAACTTCGGCGTGCGCCTGTCGGGTACCGGCGATGCCTGGTTCGAGGCCCCGGCCAACCCCGTTGATGGTCTGTACTTCCCCGGCTACTCGATTGCCGACGCGGCGGCCGACCTGGGCGATTCGGCCATCACCGAGACCGCCGGCGTCGGCGGTTTTGCGATGGCCGCTGCGCCGGCGATCGTCAAATTCGTCGGCGGCACTCCCACCGATGCCATCCACCACAGTCTGCGCATGCGCGCGATCACGCTCGGTGCCAACCTGTCGTTCACGCTGCCCGCGCTTGACTTCGCCGCCGCCGCCGCCGGCATCGACGCGCGCAAGGTGGTCGACTGCGGCGTGCTGCCGGTCATCAACAGCGGCATCGCGCATCGCGAGGCCGGTGTCGGGCAGATCGGCGCCGGCGTCACCAGCGCACCGATGGCCTGTTTCAGCGCGGCGTTGAAGGTGCTGGCGCGCAGCATCGGCGGGCGCGGGTACTTGCCATGAATGCAACGACCAACAAACCGCTGGCGGTCGTGGCCGTCGGTGGCAATGCCCTGATCCGTGACGACGAGCACATGGCGCTGGCTGACCAGTACAACGCCGTCTGCGCGACGGCCACCCATGTGGCCGACATGATTGCCGCCGGCTGGAACGTGGTGCTCACCCATGGCAACGGCCCGCAGGTCGGCTTCATCCTGCGGCGCTCCGAGATCGCCGACGGGCAGGTGCCCACCGTGCCAGTCCAGTACGCCGTCGGCGACACGCAAGGCGCGATCGGGTTCATGTTCCAGAACGCGTTGGGCAACGCGCTGCTGCGCAAGGGTCTGCGTACGCCGGTGGTTACGCTGGTCACGCAAACCCTGGTCGATAGGCGCGACCCGGCCTTCGGCAAGCCGGACAAGCCGATCGGCTCGTTCATGACTGAAGAAGTCGCGCGACAACTCGCCGACAAACTCGGCTGGACCGTGATGCCCGACAGCAACCGCGGCTGGCGCCGCGCGGTCGCCTCACCGCAGCCGGTGCGAGTGATCGAAGCGCCGATCATTGAACGCCTGGCGCGCGAAGGCGTGCTGATCATCGCCTGCGGTGGCGGGGGTATCCCGGTGGAGAAACTTGCCGACGGAACCTTGCAAGGGCTGGAGGCGGTGATCGACAAGGACCGCGCCTCGGCGCTGCTGGCCATTGAAATGAATGCCGACTTGCTGATGATTCCGACCGGTGTGCCGCGCGTGGCGATCCGCTTCGGACAGCCTGACCAAGCCTGGCTCGACCGCATCACTGCGGTGCAGGCCGAGGCCTACGCCGCCGAAGGGCATTTCGGCGCCGGCAGCATGGGCCCGAAGATCGAGGCGCTGCTCGGCTTTGTCAAAGGCCGTCCCGGTGGGCGCGGCGTGATCACCAATGCCGAAAACATCGCACGCGCCCTGCGCGGGGAAACCGGTACCTGGATCGAGGGTTGAAACGATGGCGCAAGCGAACATGCAAGCAACGACTCTGTTGGCCGTCAACGGCACCTTGATGCGCGGCCTCGTGCTCAACCCCAACCTGCTGGCGGTCGGCGCCACCTTCGTGCGCGACGACGAGACCGACGCCTGCTATCGCATCTGGTCGATCGGCGACAGGCATCCGGCAATGATCCGCACGCCGGGTGCGGGCACGCGCGTTGCGCTCGAGCTGTGGGCGGTGCCGCTCGCCGGCTTGGCTTCGATCCTGAGCAACGAGCCTCCCGGTCTGGCGATCGGCAAGGTGGTGCTGCGCGACGGCTCCATCGTGCTTGGCGTGCTGGGTGAGCCGTTTCTGTGTGAAGGACAGCGCGAGATCACCGCCTATGGCGGATGGCGCGCCTATACCGCAGCGCAGCAATCGGGCAGCGCAGCTTGACGCTGCGAGTTTTGTGCTGCCCTCAAGGTAGCGGCTGGCAGGCGTAATCCACGATACGCCACATGCACAGGAGTGTCAGAATGTTTCGCGGCGTCTGCGCTTGAACGCCGACGCTTGCAGCGCGTGGCCGGAGAACTGCGCGTGCACTTTCTCCCAACAACAAGGAGACACGAATGAATGCTGGCACGAACGAATCTGCGGCACGGCTTTGGGTCCCAGGCGACTGGAACGGCTTCTTCGGACTGTTCACCAACGTACTGCTCAACGTGATCGTCCTGACTGGGCTGTGCCTGGGTGTCGTGCAACTGCCTGCCGATACGGTGTTCGGCCGCATCCTGCCGGCCCTGGGCATCGCACTGCCGCTGGGCAACCTCTTCTACGCCTACCTCGCCTGGCAACTCGGCAAGGCCGAGGGCCGCGGCGACGTCACTGCGATGCCCTACGGCCCGAGCGTGCCGCACATGTTCATCGTCGTCTTTCTGGTCATGCTGCCGGTGTACCTGGAGACCAAGAACCCGATGATGGCCTGGTACGCGGGCCTGGCCTGGTGCTTCATCATCGGCGTCATCGTGCTGCTCGGCGCATTTGTCGGGCCTAGCATCCGCGCCTTGACGCCCCGAGCGGCGATGCTCGGCACGCTGGCTGGTATTTCGGTTGCCTTCATCTCGATGCGCCCGGCGTTCCAGATGTGGGAGACGCCATGGATTGGCCTGGCCTGCTTTGCGATCGTGCTGATCGCGTGGACGGCCAACGTGCGTCTGCCCGGTGGCCTGCCTGGCGGACTGGTTGCGGTAATCGTTGGCTCGGTGATCGGCTGGCTCGCCTCGTTCGCGGGCTGGAGCGACTACATGCAGCCCGCCGCTGTGGGCAAGTCGCTGGAACATTTCGGCCTGCATCTGCCCGTGTTCTCGACCGACGTCTGGACCGGCCTGGCCAAGGTGGCGCCGCTGCTGGCCACAGCCATTCCCTTGGGTATCTACAACTTCACCGAGGCAATGAACAACGTCGAGAGCGCGTCGGCGGCCGGCGACAACTACAACCTGCGCAAGATCCTGCTGGCGGATGGCCTGGGCGCGGTCGTCGGCTCGATGCTGGGCAGCCCGTTCCCACCTGCTGTCTACATCGGCCATCCGGGCTGGAAATCGGTCGGTGGGCGCATCGGCTACTCGCTGGCGACCGGCATCGCGATCGCGCTCGTATGTTTCCTCGGCCTCACGGCGCTTCTGCTCGCCGTGATCCCGTTGGTGGCGATCCTGCCGATCCTGCTCTACATTGGCCTGGTCATCGGCGCGCAGGCATTCCAGGCTTCGCCGCCCAAGCATGCGCCTGCGGTGATCCTGGCGTTGATCCCCAACATCGCCGAATGGGCCAAGACCCAGGTCGACGGTGCCCTGGGCGCGGCCGGCACCTCGGCTGCGGCGGTGGGACTGGGCAAACTCGCCGGCTTCGGTGTGCTCTACAAGGGACTGGAGTCGGTGGGCGGCGGCTCGGTGCTGGCCGGCATGGTGCTCGGTGCGATGGCGGTCTACGTCATCGACAACAAGATGCGCCACGCGGCCGGCTGGGCTTTTGCCGGTGCGGTGCTTGCGTACATCGGGTTGATCCACGGCGCGCAGCTTGGCCTGGGCGTGTCGCCACTGGTGGCACTCGGTTATGTCATGTTCGGTGCGACCTGTCTCGTGCTCGGGCGCGCGCAAGCGGGCACCGCGGCTGAATCGTGATCTGCGGGGCCGCACCGGTCGACCGGTGCGGCACTTTCGCTTGTCAGGTGCGCAGTGCAGCCAGCGCGCGCTTGGAGTCCGAGACCCAGCCGAACAGTGCGCCCTGTGCTTTGATCATCTCCAGCGCCACACGTTGGAATTCGGGGAAGTACGAGCCGACGCAATCGGACAGCACGACACATTCGTAGCCGCGGTCGTTGGCTTCGCGCACGGTGGTGGTGACGCACACTTCGGTGGTCACGCCGCAGACGATCAGCGACTTGATGCCGCGGTTGTGCAGGATGAGGTCGAAATCAGTGGCGCAAAACGCGCCCTTGCCCGGCTTGTCGATCACCACCTCGCCGGACTGCGGCGCGAGTTGCGGCACGATGCCGTGGCCGTGCTCACCGCGCACCAGCAGGCGCCCCATCGGCCCGGGGTCGCCGATGCGAATGGCGCCGCGGCCACGAACGATCTTGGTCGGCGGGCAGTCCGCCAGGTCGGGGCTGTGGCCCTCGCGCGTGTGGATCACCAGCATGCCGATCTCGCGCGCCGTGTCGAGCATGCGCCGGCACGGCGCGATCACCGCCTGGAGCGGCGAGACATCGTTACCCAGCGCCTCGCCGAAGCCACCGGGCTCGACGAAGTCACGCTGCATGTCGATGACGACCAACGCCGTGGAGTGCGGATCAAAGACGAATTCGTAGGGCTCGGCCTGCATGGTCTTCTGGCTCATTGGACCTCCGCGTTGGCAACGACTGCGATCGTACAGCGGCGCGGCGACCGCCGTACCAGTTGGCTGCACCGATCGCGCTGGCGCAGAGCCTGCCCTGCGCGACCAGACGGACCCGACCATCGCCGCCTTTCAAGGCTGATGATCGTCGCCCGCCATGCCGCGTCGCGCTCTGCTTGGCTCGACCAAAAAACGTGCAGCGACCCAATCGGCCCGCTACACTCAATCTCGATCAGTCCCAAGACCTCTTGCCGCCAGGAGTTGCAGATGATCGGTCCCATCTTTCAAACCCTGGTCGCTGTCGGGCTAGCGGCGGCGTCGCTCGTCGTGGGTGCACAGTCGTTTCCGGCCAAGCCGATCCGCCTGATTTGCCCGTTCCCTCCCGCCGGTGCGGTGGACATCGCGTCGCGCGCGATTGCGAGCGAGCTCTCGAAGGCGTTCGGGCAGCCCGTCACCGTCGAAAACCGGCCGGGTGCCGGTGGCAACATCGGCGGCGCCGAGGTGGCGCGGTCGGCACCGGACGGCTACACGATTTTGATGACCACCAGCGGCATCAATGCGATCAACCCGGCGCTGTACGCGAAGATGCCGTTCGACCCGATCAAGGACCTGGCGCCGGTGGTGGCGCTGGTATCGCTGTCCAACGTGCTGGTGGTGCACCCTTCGGTCAAGGCCAATTCGGTGGCCGACGTGATCGCGCGGGCCAAGGCCGAGCCGGGCAAGACGAACTACGCGTCCTCGGGCAACGGCACCAGTATTCACATGTCGGGCGAGATGTTCAAGCATCTGGCCAAGGTCGACATCGTGCACATTCCCTACAAGGGCAGTGGCCCGGCGATGTCCGATCTGCTCGGCGGCCAGGTGATGATGATGTTCGACAACATTCCCTCTGCGCTGCCGCACATCAAGGCCGGCAAGCTGCGCGCGCTGGCCGTCACCGGCGCCAAGCGCGACCCCCTGCTGCCCGACATTCCTACAGTGGCCGAAGCCGGGGTTGCGGGCTACGAGTCCGGCGTATGGTTCGGCCTGGCGGTTCCGGCGGGGACGCCGAAAGAGGCGATTGCCAAGCTCAACGACGCCGCGGTCAAGGGCACCCAGTCGCCCGATTTCGTCAAACGCATGACCGAACTGGGCTACAGCATCATCGGCAGCACGCCAGAGCAGATGGCGGAGATGAACAAGGCCGAAACCGCGCGCTGGGGGCCGATCGTCAAGGCGTCGGGGGCCACGATCGACTGAACGGCCAGGCGCCGATCAGGCAAGTCCGATTTCGCAAGCAGCGGTCCTTTGGGGCCTCATGGAGACGAGATGACCGACATCAACCGCCGCCACCACCTGCAGGGCCTGTTCGGTGTGGCCGCCCTGGCCGCGGCGCCGCTGTCCGGCGCCGCCACAGCGAAAGCCGACAAGCCGGTTCCGCCACAGGGGATCGGCCACCGGATCAAGCACATTTCCTACAGCGACCAGGGTGGCCGGCCCGACGGCGTGCAGGTGATGGTCAGCCGTAAACACGTCTACGTCGGCCACATGTTCTCCGACGGCGTGACGATCCTCGACGCCAGCGATCCGCGCAAGCTCAAGCCGGTGCATTTCTTCTCAGCCGGTGTCGGCACGCGCACCCACCAGATGCAGAGCCACGACGACATCCTGCTGCTGGCCAACGGCGCCAACATCGTGGCCATGCAGTCCTACGACGGCCTGCGTGGTTACTTCGAAAACAATCTCGCCGACAGCCTGACGAACCGCAAGAAATTCCGCTCCGGCCTGTCGATCCACGACATCTCCAAGCCGGGTGAATTGAGAGAGATCGCGTTTCTCGAAATTCCCGGCATCGGCATCAACCGCATCGGCTGGCAAGGTGGGCGGTACGCCTATGTGTCGGCGCATCTGGACGGCTTCACCGACCACATCCTGTGCGTCGTCGACCTGAAGGAGATCACCAAGCCGGAGATCGTGGCCAAGTGGTGGCTCCCGGGAATGAACCGCGGCGCCGGCGAGACGCCGACCAATCCCAAGGGCAAGCGCTATGCCCTGCATCACATGTTGACCGCAGGCAACCTGGGTCTGGGCGCCTGGCGCGACGGCGGGCTGACGGTGCACGACATCAGCGATCCGACCGCGCCCAAGCTGCTGTCGCACATCAACTGGTCGCCACCGTTCCCCGGTGGCACGCATACGCCGTTGCCCCTGCCGGGACGCAAACTCGCGGTCATCGCCGACGAGGCGAACGCGCAGAAATGCGCCAAGGGCACGTTCCACACCTTCGTGCTGGACATGCGCGCGCCCGAGAGCCCGGTGCCGATTTCCACCCTGCCGACGCCGACGGACCGCGCCTATTGCGACTCACCCGGCACCTTCGGGCCGCACAACCTGCACGAGAACCGGCCCGGTTCGTTCCAGAGCGAAGAGCTGATCTTCGCGACCTACAACAACGCGGGGGTGCGCGTCTTCGATATCAAGAACCAGTTCGCACCCAAGGAGGTCGCCTCGTGGGTGCCGCCGATCCCGAAGAAACTGATCGACCCGCGCCCCAATATCGGGCTCGACGCCAAGACTGCCGATCTTTACGTCACCCCGGAAGGCCTGATGTTTGTGAGTGACTGGAATGCCGGCATGAACGTGCTCGAGTACAAGGGCTGAGCACGCGGAGCGCTCCCGGGTGACCGCCGGTCCGACCTTGCCTCAGAACGCCTGCCGATCGCGCCAGCGGTAGTAGCGGATCGAGGCGGCCAGAAACCACGGCTTGCCGGTGTACAGCGGACGCGTCGGGAAGGCCAGGTTGTCGAAGGCGGTGCGGCCTTCGGCCAGGCCCAGCACTTGCTGCCCCAGGCGCATGCCCAGGTAGCTGCCCATGCCGACGCCCGAGCCGCAATAGCCCATGGCGTAGTGCATGCCATCGTGTTGGCCGATGTGCATCAACTCGTCGAAGGTGTAGGCCACGAAGCCGCACCACGAATGGCTGATGCGCGTGTGCGCGAGTTCCGGGAACACGGCCACCAGGTCGGCGTGCAGCAGCGGGCCGCTGACGCTCGGGTCGGTCTCGCTGATCGAGACCCGACCGCCGAACAGGATGCTGCGCCGGTCGGGTGAAGCGCGGTAGTAGAAGACCACCTTGCGCGTGTCGCTGACGATGCGGTTGTTCGGCATCAGCTGCTGCATCAGGGCGACCGGCAGCGGCTCGGTAGCAATGATGTAGCTGCCGATCGGGATCACGCGCCGGCGCAGCCACGGCGTCAGCGTGCCGGTGTAGCCGTTGGTGGCGATTACCACCTGACGCGCATGCACGGTGCCGCGCGCGCTGTGCACGCGAAAGCCCTCACCGTCGCGTTCGATCCGCGTCACCGGGCAGCGCCCCAGCACCTGCGCGCCGGCTGTCAGCACGCGCTCGAGCAGGCCCTGGTGGTAGCGCGCCGGGTCGACGCTGGCATGCTGGCGGTAGAGCACACCGCCCCAGTAGGCGTCGGTGCCGAGCTCCGTGCGTTGCTCGGTGCGTGGCACGACCTGGGCATCGACCTCGAGGCCGGCGGGCTGATGCTCGAGTGCGCGCGCAAGCTGGGTGAACTGTGCCGCGTTGTGCGCGGCATGGAAGCGGCCGACGACGCCGAAGTCGCAGTCGATACCCTCCTCGGCCACGAACTGGCCGAACCAGGCCAGCGAGCGCTGGCCCTCCCGCACGATCTCTCGTGCGTGCTCGGGGCCGTAGCGACGCGCGAGCAAGGCGAAGCCGGGTTTGACGCTGGTCGAGATCTGCCCGCCGTTGCGCGTGCTGCAACCCCAGCCGGCATCTTCGGCATCGAGCACCAGGGTGTGCCGGCCAGCCCGCGCCGTCTGCAGCGCGGCGTGCAGGCCGGTGTAGCCCGAACCGACCACCACCACATCGGCGCGCGCGGGAAGGGCGCCGGCGTCGAGCGCGGGCCGGGGCACACGGTCCCACCAGTAGGCGCTGAGCTTGTGGTCGGGCGTGAATAGCGAGGCGGGCATCGGTGGATCGGGTGAGGATGGAACTCGGACTCAGCGGCGGTCGGCGAGCACCAGCGCAGCGCCCTTCTCGGCCACCATCATCGTTGGGGCGTTGGTGTTGCCCGAGGTCACGGCCGGGAACACCGACGCGTCGATCACGCGCAGGCCCGCCAGGCCGTGCACCTTCAGGCGGTGGTCGACCACCGCGAGCCTCGCGTCGGGCCCCATGCGGCAGGTGCTGACCGGGTGGAACACGGTTGACGCGCGGCGGCGGATGTCGTCGACCATCTCTTCTCGCGTCTGCACCTGCGGGCCGGGCTGCAGTTCGGCATCGATCACCGCCGCCAGCGCCGGCGTGGCGGCCAGGCGGCGCAGGAAGCGCGAGCCCTCGACCATCAAGTCAAGATCATGTTCGGTGGCCAACGAATTCGGCACGATGAGCGGAGCCGCATGTACGTCGTTGGCGCGCAGTTGCACATGGCCGCGGCTCGTCGGGCGGCAAGGTTGCGCGCTGAGCGCGAAGCCGGGAAACGAGTCGGGGCTCATCAGCGCCCGCTCGCCGGGCACTGCGCGGGTGTAGCTCAGCGGCGCAAAATACAACTGCAGGTCGGGCCGTTCGACGTCGGGCCGCGAGCGCACGAAGCCACCGGCCTGGTTGACGCTCAAGGCCAGCGGGCCGCCGCGGGTGGCCAGGTAGCGCAGGCCCACGCGCAGCCGTCCCAGCCAGGGCCGCAATTGTTCGTTCAGCGTCGGCACGCGCGAGCGGTACAAGTGGTCCAGGCAGAGGTGGTCTTGCAGATGCTGGCCCACCGCGGGGCGCTCGTGAAGCACGCCGATGCCCAGCGATTGCAGCAACGCCGCCGGCCCCACGCCCGAGGCCTGCAGCAGCAGCGGCGAGTTGATCGCGCCGGCGCAGACGATGACCTCGCGCGCCGCGCTCGCCTGTTGCGTCTGGCCGCCTTGCTCGAACTGCACGCCGGTCGCACGCGTGCCGTCGAAGGTGATGCGCGTGGCCAGTGCCGCTGTGCGCAGCACGAGGTTGCTGCGCTTCTTCGCCGGGTGCAGGTAGGCCCGTGCGGCCGACATGCGCAAGCCGCCCCGGGTGGTGATCTCGTACACGCCCACGCCTTCGTGCTCTGCGCCGTTGAAGCCGGCATTGCGCGCCTGACCCGCCTGGCTGCCGGCGCGCAGGAAGACCTCGCACAAAGGGTGCACCTGGCTCGATACGTCGCTCACATGCAGCGGGCCGTCGCGGCCGCGCAGCGGGTCGTCGACGTGCTCGACATGTTCGAGCTTCTTGAAGTACGGCAACACGTCGGCCCAGCCCCAGCCCGGATTGCCGCAGTCTTTCCAGTGCTCGAAATCCTCGGGCTGGCCACGCACGTAGACCATTGCGTTGATCGAGCTCGAGCCACCCAGCACCTTGCCGCGCGGCCAATAACCCTGGCGGCCGGCGAGGGCCGGTTCGGCCTCGGTGCGGTACATCCAGTTCAGCGTCGGGTCGTAGAACGACAGGCCGTAGCCGATTGGCATCTGCACCTGGGCGCGGCGATCCGTGCCTCCGGCCTCCAGCAGCAGCACGCGCGAGCGACCGTCGGCGCTTAGGCGGTTGGCCAGCACACAGCCCGCGGAACCGGCACCGACGATGACGTAGTCGAACGATGTCATAGATGCGGGGTGGGCTCGGCGCGGGACAGGGGGTGCGGCACACGCCGAGCGTGCCACAGGCGCGGGCCGCGGGCGGCGGGCCACTTTGGACAATGTCGCAGTCCACTCGCGGGGCGCCGAGTCAATTGCGACTCGCGACCCAGTTGTGCGACTGACCTGCGACCTCGCGGAACTTCGACAGCTGCACGCGGGGATGGCGCGACAACTGTCCCTTCAATGACCGCTCAAAGGCCTGCCGATCCTGGGTAGCGACCGCGTGCTAACGACCCGAAGTGGAAATAGCGGTTGCGCGATGCACCGCCCGAAAGCCGACAGTCAGCACTGCTCGAAGTCGCGCTCCGCGTCGTCCGCTATGCCAGTCCGCGTGCGGCCCAGGCTAAGGCGGTCACCGTAAATGGCTCGGAAGGCACCCGCCGCCGGCAGTGCTCGCGAAGCGCGATGCGCTGGTCCGCGTCGAGGCTGGCAAGGTAAGCGCCCGCTGGGCCCACGCCACGCGTGAACGGCTCCCACCACGCATCGAAGGTCGGGTGCTCGAGGCTCACGGCGAGTGCACTCGACTCGATCTCACGCAGCCCGGCGGCCTCGAACAGCTCTGCAAGGTGGCCCTTGCGGGCGCCGGGGAGGTGAGACTCATCGTCGCTCTCCGGGTCAAGGGTCCGTGCCGTGTCCCAGAAGATCCGCAGGGGACCCTCACCGCCGCCGTGATCCCAGACGCATGCGGCGACGAT
>Ga0315271_10001621_pt1 | contig 13692 bp, 15 predicted proteins | sample C3_top_MG_FD_204664 | JGI IMG/M metagenome (GOLD analysis project Ga0315271, IMG submission 204664) | Sediment microbial communities from Yellowstone Lake, YNP, Wyoming, USA - C3_top | ecosystem: Environmental > Aquatic > Freshwater > Lake > Sediment | place: USA: Wyoming | collected 2017-08-01 | reverse complement strand
GTCTTCTGCATCTTGTGGGCAATCGCCCGCAGACCAGCCTGAAGCTCAAGCTGCTCCGGGTTGAAGCCCGCACCACCAGCGATGGTGGCGTACTGGTTCTTCAGCGTGACGCCACGCCGGGTCGCGATGATGCTGATCGGCGTGGTCGCCCGCTCGTAGGTCGACACGTCGTCCGTGACGGTACCGAGTTCCGTCATGAACTGCGCATCGCCATAACCGGTGTGCCGGTTGTACGCGTGGACGAGGCCGTTGGCAGGCTCCTTCGCGAAGCGATCCCAAGCCGGGAACGTTCGGATGTAGAGCTCGTACAGCATCGGCTCGAGATCCTGGCGGATCAACGGAGCGCCAGCCGTCGAGTCAAGGGCCTTGCGGATGGTCGGGTTGCCGTCGAGCAGCGTCTCGATGGCACGTCCGCCGCCGGAACGCATCCAGGCGTCGATCGGAATGCCCTGACCCTGCTTCTGGAGCTGGGTGCCGAACAGGCCAGACAGCGTGTGGCTGTCGAGCTTCTTGAGCTTGCTCCGCATCTCGAGCTGCTCGGACATCGTCATGTAGCCAAGGTTTGACGCCTGGTCATCGGCGACGCCGACCGGAGCGACGGTCCGCTCCAGATCCGGCTCGAGCGCCTCCAGCGCCGCCTTCAGGCGGTGCGTGAACTCTTCATTCATCGTTGTCTCCTTCGAGGGCCTTCAGGAAGTCCTCGTCATACATCCCGCCGAAGCGGGCACGGAAAGCGGTAACGGGACCCGTGAACTGGGTCTTCCGACCGATGGGTGTACGCGCGATCGTCTCCACGATCTCGGCCGCAGCGAGGATCTCCTTGCGCAGCTCGTCCCGCTCTTGGGTGACTTCGTCAAGGGCCTTCCGGAGGCTGACGACTTCCTCAGTCGCTCCCTCGAGGAATCCCATGACGGTGTCGAGCAGGATGCCGCTGGCTCCAGCGGTCTTCAGGCTGTCAAGAGCGATCTCCGCCTCTTCGAGAGTGGCAACGCCATTCTCTGCTGCCGGATCAGGCTCGGTCTCGGGTACGGCCTCGGCCGGAGTCTCCTCTTCAGGAGCGGTCGAGTCTTGGGGTTCTGCGTTCTTGTGGAACTTGTTGGTGCAGCTATCGCCTTCACCCTTGCTCTGGCCACAGTCAGGGCAACCCGCCATGGTGATCTCCAGTGCGGTGGTGGTGAAGGTGTTGGTCGTTGCGGGAAGGCCGACCGTGAGGATGGGCTCGGGGGCACTCTTGCCAAGCGCCTTGGAGATGATCTCCTTGGGAGCGCCGAGCGACTTGATGCCGTTGACCACCCAGGATCGCTGGTTGGCCGGGATGCCGACGATGCTGGCTTCGAGTAGGTCGACCTGCTTGATCTCCAGGCCACCCCAGAACCCAGCCTCTTCATCGATGAAGTCCCAGTCCTCGATCATCGCCCCGATGGATACGCCGGCCTTCATGCCCTGGTCCTTGATGGACGCATAGGTCTCGAGCGCACGCGGGTTCGCTTCGTTGAGGACGATCTCGAGGTCGAGGTCGTAGACGGCCTTACCGTCTGCATCGCTCGACCGGCTGATGATCTTGGCATCGGTCGTCTTGCCGAACACGTCTTCCGGGAACTTGTAGCTGTGGTTGAGGAAGATCGTCATGCCCTTGGACTTGGCCTGCGGAGCCATGCCCATGACGCACTCTTCGGTCATCCGGTCACCGTGCAGATCCTCGACCGTCGAGCTGGCGGTGCAGGACAGGTACTTGCGCCCGTCGCCGTCGCCCTTCTCGTAGGTCTTGAGCATCCCGGTGAAGATCTTGAATGTCGGTCCGGCCGGCTGAACGACGTCGTCAGCTTCCTGGTTCATCGTCTGAGGCATCGTTCTCTCCATCTGTTTCCTGGATGGGAGTCACAGGGTTCTCCTGAGCCACCCGGGTGATCAACTCATCGAACTTGCGAGCCGCGTCGTCCCACGAGAAAGTGGACACGATGTGCGCACGGCCTGCGTCTCCGAGTGACTTGCGTAGCGCACTCGATGCGTACAGCTTCTCGATAGCGATCGAGAACTTGTTCACATCGGGCAGCCACTGATCCTGGCCAGAGTCGATAGCAGTGAGTCGCTCTGGCTTCAGGAGGATCCCGCCGGGTCCAACGACCTCGGGAATGGATGACACGTTCTGCGCGATGACTGGCACACCGCACGAAAGGGACTCAGCCAGGGTCAGGCCGAAACCTTCACCCATGCTCGTTGAGACGAAGAAGTCTGCGGCGTTGTAGAGCGCGATCAGGTCGTTCTCTTTCCAACCGACTCGCGTGCTGTACTCGCCCGGGTAGTAGAACCGGCCTGCCGTCGACTCATCCCGACTGAAGAGCTGCGGAAGGTTGAGCCCATCGCCCTCGGCCTTGCAGTGGAACCAGGCGTACAGGTTCGCGTTCCGCTGCATGACCGGCACCAGGGCCCGCCAGGTATCGCCGAAGTTCTTGCGTGCGCTGTTGCGGTCCACTCGGAGGGCCAGGATCGCATCCTCTGGGATGCCGAATACCGCCTTAGCCTCGGCCTTGGAGCTGACGACTGCCCCGGACGAAAGGGTGATCGGGTGATCCTTGCTGACCGGTCGATAGCGGTCCGAGTCGATCCCGTGATAGACCATGTCGTCGGTCTTGAGGAGCTTCTGACCCGACTGCGTCATGGCTACCGGATAGAGCTTCGGCCCCGACCCACCAGGTACTCGTGCGGCTCCCGAGATGATCTCCGGGATGCGGCCCCAGGCTGGCGGTTGGTTCGTTCCATCGACCGGCATGTACGCGATGATCGGTCTGGTTCGAGCCAGGAGTAGCTCCGGGTCGAACTTGTTTCGGAAGAGGAACTTGAGGATGACGAATGGATCGTTCAGCATGAGCACGACGTCTGGCATGACCTCTGCCAGCATCTCAACGAACCGACTCTGGCCGTACACATCGGTGGCCTGGAGCTTGGTCGGTAGGTAGAGCTTCATCGGCGTGTTCCACTTGCCCGCGTCACCATCGAAGTTGACCGCTAAGCAGTGGACTTCATGCTCATAATCGTTGACCAACCGATCACCGATGGCATGGCTGACCCGGGCGAACCCAGTCGTACAACCGGCATCGGCGAGGAGCAATATCCTGGACATGCGCCTCCCTCGGATGAGGTAAAGGGTTCACGGGAAACGAGGTGGGGTCGATAGGGCCTGCGTATTCAGGTCGCCATTCGACCTACCGAGCCTGTTCGGCTCATGTATGGACGACGCTTGGCCGTCCGCCGGAGGATACGCGACTCTCGACGCGTACGCAAGAGAATACGACTAACTGAAGTGGCTCCTGATCCTCATCGCGAAGATGAAAACCAGCCACAACACATACGTTGCCAAGAACCGTGGCCATACGTCTGACCCTTGGTACGCCCGAAAGACGGCCAAAGGGATGAAGAAGATCGCACCACCGGCTGCCTGCCAGAAGAAGTGAGCCCTAGACAACGTATGGCGAAACTGAAAGGCGACCAGCCCAGTGATAAAGCCCAGGGTGAATGCCAACAGCAGCGTTTCGATATCTAGTGGCTGAGTGAACTCAAGCCAGAACTCGCCCATGCTCATGCTGCTGGCTTCTTGGCGAGTTGCGTACGTAGCCGAGTGTTCTCATTTGCCAGGTCCGCAACCGTCAGGCGAAGCTCAGAGACGACGCCTTCGAGATGCAGGCGTTGCTGTCGTTCGAGTTCGATCTCACGCTCGAGGAGAATGACCCGCTTATCTAGCGCGGAGGCGTTGTCTTGCAGGGTATCGATCAGCGTGGCCTGGACGTTGCCCAGACCCGACTTCTTGCCAAGGAAGAGCGTACCGATTGCAAGTCCGAAGCCGACGAGCGAGGCAAGGATGAACGATGCGAAGGGCCCGTCAAGCATCGGGCTGATCTAGGCCGAGACGACGACGGATAGCGTCGCGACGGTGGAATCATCCCGCGTATCGAGCAGGGACAGCGTCCAGGTGCCACTGGATGGGAAGATCAGGTTGTCCCAGACGAAGTGGCCATCCTGACTCACGTTGAACGCGAGACTGGTCAGGTCATCCGCGCCGGCCTTGCTGGCGACGATGAGCATCGGAATCGGGTGCTCGACCGGGGAGTGGGCCGCGTTGTACGTGGTGAAGTCGGTGTCGTCGGCTCCTGATACGGTGATGCGACATGCGGTGGTGGCCTTGATCACGGAACCAGAGGCCGGGACGATGGCGAGGGTAGCCATAGTGTTCCTTTCGTTGTTGCCGGAGACCGGCCTGCTGTTGGGGGGAGTCTACTCTCCCGTGTCTAGACCCGACGCCACGCCATGCGGGCTAATCGGCTGATATCGAGCGTCCATTCCCTTGGGGAGCAGGGCCCGTTGAATGGAGTGCGGAAGGTCTCCAGGTTCTTGTCTCCACCCCACTTGCCCATGAAGTACGAGCAGTTCTCCCCGAAGGTCCGGTTGTTCTCCAGCATGAGCCACCGATCTGAACGGATCGCGACTGAACCACGATGCGTCGCGCCTAGCGCGAGGTCAGTGATGGCGATGCCCAAGAGCTTGCAGCGGTATCTCCAGTCGTCATCCTCGTAGTACGCCGGGACGAAGTTCTCATCGAAGAACCCGACCGTTGCGATTGCCTTGGCAGAGACCGCGAAGATCGAGAACCCGTGCATGGTGATGACGTCGCATGTCTTCATCGCTTCGACGATCTGGGCCAGGTCGCCGGGTGCGAACTCGATATCCGAGTTGACGATGAGCCACCATGGAGCCAGCGGGTTCGATTTGATGATGAGGTTCCAGGATGCGGCAACACCGAAGTTGCAGTGAGCCGAGACCGTCACGGCCCCAGGGATCTGAGGAGCCGACCCATCGAACGTGTTGTCGATGATGACGAGCTGGCCGATCTCTTCATCGATGGAGGCGATGAGGCTCTCGAGGTACTTCGGCTGGTTGATGTACGGGACACCCAGCACAGGGATCATGGGTAGTTCCGGTGATAGCACAGGACGACCTCTCGGATAAACTCGAACTTGACGCCACCCTCGACCATCCTGATCCAGAGGTCCGCATCACCGGTACGCCCGCGCGAGCGACAGTCAAGGTCGTATCGGTAGTCCAGCCCCGCTCGGTAGAGGTTCGCTCCGTTGCAGAACGCTCCATCCTGCACCGGCCAGGAGCCGTATCGCTGCCCCGTGAACTGGCCGTTCTTGTAGGTGTCGCTGACACCGTAGACGTGGTCCGCGCCTGACTTGAGCGCCGCTGCGAGCAGGACCTCGTTGTGGGTCGGAAGCCACTCGTCATCATCGGCGATGACCGCGATCCAATCGCCCAGGGCGTTGTCCAGCCCGTAGTTGAGCGATACCAGACCAAGCAGTCCCCATCGCGACTCGAAGTCCTCTGGATAGTCCGCGTGCGGCAGGTTCGTGAACCTGACCCGAGAGTCAGTGGCACAGAGCGCAGCCATCTCGTCGACGGTTTCCTGCTCGGTTCCGTCACCGATGACATGCAGCTCCCAGCCCGGATTCGTCTGGGCCAGGATCGATGGGATGCACCGGTCCATGAGCAGCCGCGTCCGGTTGTAGGTCGGAACGATGACGGAGATCACTTCGTCAACCGGTAGACGCCGCCGATCCCAGCCGGCAGTCCGTTCAACGTTGGGTAGCCATCCACCATCACGAGATCTCGCAGGAACGCACGATGCTCGTCGGCTAACCGGTTGTCCTCGAAGGCTCGATACCGTTCACTTGCCCAGAGATCGAGCTCGAGCTTGGCGAAATACCCTCCGACGAAGCACCCAGAGAACCCAGCCTGCTTGCACATCTCGGAGAAATCAGACGCGTGATAGGGAGTGGAAATGGGACAGCCGACTCCATCGGTGCTCCGCCGAAAGGCTTCTTCGATAGGCAGAAGCTCATCAACCCGGTTCCTGACCTGTTGCTCATAGGCAACATACAGGTGAAGGAACAGGCTGTCGTAGTTGTAGGCCATGATCGAGGCAGTTCCACCAGGTCGAAGCACACGGTAGAACTCGGCCAGGATCGCCGCTGGGTTAGACGTGTGATGGAGCACACCCTGCGAATAGACGAAGTCCACCGACGCATCAGGGATAGGGATCCACGGATCAGTATCGATGGTCTTGACGAGGGTGTATCGACCTGGGCTTATGCCATGAAGATCGAGTCGATGCCTTGCAAGACCAAGGGAGGTAGTCGAGATATCGACACCGATAATCTGCTTAGCGTTCCCGTTGGCTAGGAACCCAATAAGGTCGTTCCCTGGCCCGCATCCGAAGTCGAGCACGACCTCTTTGGAACGGTCCCCCCAGAGCCCCATGAGCTCATGGAAGAGGGGATATTCGCGGGATCGCCATTCGAGGTAGGCCAGCGACTCTTCTGCGGAGGTGAACTCCTTGTCACGAACCGTATACCCGGTCCAGAAGGCTTCGACCTCGTTCATCAGTACGGGATGGTGACGTAGTCGAACACCGGGGCAGGAAGGCCAGGCATGTCGTCCTCTTGTCCAGTCTGCGAAACCACCATGATGCGGTCGTTACAGAACGCACGGTTAGCGAGAATGTGCCGCTCATCCCGAGTGAGACAGAGGTGCGTGATCTCGTAGGGCGTCCTGAGCATCTGCGGCTCAAGGACCGGATGCCCATCGTCTACCTTCATGCCGTAGCGTAGCCCGACTCGTTGGCCATTCCTGTTGGCAACGTACCACCAGTGGAACCGCTCGACGGTCAAGCCAGGCAGCGTTCGGAATAGGTGAGACAAGGTGATACGGGTGCCGTTCATCGACTGATGCCAACCCGTTGCTGAGCTTTCGTTGAGGTCGCGCTCGTTGTTCTCCGGAGTGAAGAACGTGACGCTGATGACATCAACATCTGGACTCATCTGGCTGATCTCAGCCCGGGCCACTTCTCGTTCGGTGTTGACGATGTGGTCCGTATCGACCACAGCGATCCAGTCTGATCCGATCCCTGCTGCGTTGAGTAGGTGTGCTCGCTTTTCGACCTGCCCAGCCCAGAGCCGATCGATCTGGATGACCTCACACTCGATCCCAGCCGAGATAGCTGCTTCACGAATGGCCACGACTTGGTCGGGCGGGCTCGTGATGGTAGCTCCTGGATACCGGCGATAGGCTCCGTCAACGGCAACGACCTTGTCAGCGATGTTGCCTAATGAACGAACGCAACGGTCGAGGTCTTCGGGCAGTTCGTCCCACCACGCCAGAGCTGCGGTGATCCTCATTTCGAGGATGCTTCACACAGTCGGTACCACCATTCACGCTCCCATGGCTCGTCTGGATTCGGGAGATACCCGATACGGTCCATGACGAACGCGCGGACTGGCTCTTCCTGGGCCCAGTGAACCAATGGGATCGGCATTCCCATCTTGTCCTTGCGGTCGATGATCTCGTCTGGGACGACGCCACGGACAGCGGAACGAAGATGACGCTTGCCGACTCGCCATTCGGGCGGCAGAGCAAGGGCGTAGTCAACGATGCGCTGGTCGGTGAACGGAGCGCGGGCCTCCAGACCCCAGGCTCCAGTCATCTGCTCGTCTACAGCCAGTAGGTCCGGTAGTCGTTCATAGTCATAGGCCAGCGCTGAAATCAAGTCTCGCGGGTAGTCCTCGGGGAGCTCGTAGTGCTCGTAACCCTGCGGTGGGGCCTCACCAGCCACGATCATCGTTCGGGCATAGCCACCGAACAACTCGTCCGATCCCTCACCTGAGAGCGCGACATCAACGTACTGGCTGACGTACTTGCTGACCATGTACTGGCCGAACGTGCCCATGCCCATGATGGGCGGACGCAGATACTTCGCCATGGCATCGAAGTGCTCGACGAAGTCCTGCGGCGTGATGAGGATCTCGTGGTGCTCTGGGTGAGCGACGAGACGCGCCCAGTGGCGCTCATCGAAGCCCGGCTCATCGTAGTAGCCGGTGAACGTTGGCAGTTCTTTCGGAGCGATAGCCGTTACGGTCGATGAGTCGAGGCCGCCAGATACCAGTAGGCCAACCTTGCCATCTAGGCTTTCAGCGACAGCCGTCCGAATGAGATCGAGCAGCATCAGTCCTTCCCCATGGACAAGTGGGTGAAGGTTTCGCTGACACCATGGCGTTGATACCACTTCACGGCTACGGCGATCCCATCGATGAGCGGCGTCTTCGCCCGCCAGTTGAACTCCTGATATGTCTCAGATGGGTCGAGCAAAAGCGTAGCCACGTCGTCTGGCCCTCTCGGAACGAGCGTCGGAGCATCGAATGGAACACCCATCTCGTGACCGACTGCGTCATAGAGCTCTGCGATGCTCGTATCCGTCCCAGAAGAGACGTGATAGATGCCGGTGCCAGCGGTCAACGCCTTGGCTGCCACGTTGATCAGGTCATCGATGTAGACGAAGTCTCGACGGCTATCGACGACCGTGCAGGGCTCACCAGCCTCGAGTCGCTTGAAGAACGTCGGTGCTGGGCCCGATAGGTTCCGTGGGCCATACATGTTGGCCAGGCGGAGCGATACGAACGACAGGCCGCTGTCACGGATGTAGGTCTCGCCGGCGGTCTTGGAGACGGCGTAGGAACCACGAGGGTCGAGCGGCGCATCGACCATGATCGGACTAGCCGGGTTCGGTCCGTAGCACAACGACGTCTGGAAGTAGATGAGCCTGGCGTCCGTTCGCTTGGCTTCCCGGATGACGTTGATCGTCCCGAGCACGTTGGTCGAAGCGTCACGTTCCCAGTTGTTGCGGTCGCGATAGCTTGCGGCACAGTGATAGATGGCATCCCAGCCACTGCGAACGTCACCGATGACGGTTTCCAGGGGATCACGGATGTCACCGATGAGCAATTCGCCAGCTCCGCGCCACTCCTGCTCATCAGAGGGGAAGTTGGCGATCCGCCCTGTCGAGAGATCATCGATGCCGACAACCTCGTGACCCTGCTCGAGCAACCGTTCAGCCAGGTGCGACCCGATGAACCCTGCTGCTCCCGTGATGAGGATCCTCACGTAGTCTCCCTCTAGAACTTCTGGTTGATCTCGACTTGAGCTCGGATGTGCTCTGGTAAGCGCGGATTCGCGAGTAACTCTGAACAGAGGTTCTTCGCCTCGGCATGATAGCCGAGCCACCACGACGCAATTTGTCTCTCGAACTTGAGGCCCCAGTCCCAGACATCGGTGTGGATGAACAGCACATCAGGGTTCGGCGGTGGCGCGAAGCTCGACAAGGCATAGGCCATGTGGTGCTGGCCGCGAGAGTTGAAGCCACGAGCCAGGGCGCATACCGGTTCCATGCGGTTTGGGCGTGACTCCCAGGACTCGATCAGTTCAACCATCTGGGTCGGCCAGTCCTCGCACAGCATCGCCGCACGGAACTTGGCGTAGAAGACCTCTTCCTCGAAGCCACCGAGCTTGGCTCTCTGAAGAAACATATCGCGGGCCCGTGGATCGCCAAGACTGCTGTATGTCTGAGCCAAGTAGTAGGTATCGCGCTCGTTGTTCGGGTTCTCGGCCAGGCTCTCCTCGAGGAACTTGGCGTGCATCCGAAACTTCTCGGGGCTGCTCCGGTTGATCGGCAGCATGTCGATGGTCACGCCGTCCGTCGGGGTCGAGGTGTATGGACCATCCTCGCAGGCGGTGTACTCGTGGACGCGCCCGATCGATACCCACTTCTTGTCACCCCGGACGAGGAGCGGGAGCCGATACGAGAACGCCGTGTGGCCGCCCATCTCGATGGTGTAGGCATCCACGCCGCCAGGCTCGAAATCATCCGCGATCGTCACCGCCATGTCGGCGTCCATGAGCAGCAGCCAGTCGGCTGTCCCTTGAGCTCGAGCGAAGGCCAGGCTGCGGTTATGCCCGAAGTTCCTCCACTCGTCTTCGTACAACTGGCCGGGGATGCCCTTGAGCGTCTTGCGGATGAACGCCTGCGTCCCGTCCGTGCTACCGGTATCGCAGATGGTCCACGAGCTGATATATGGCTTGGCCGCCGCCAACGTCCTGGGCAGATCCCCCATCGCGTCCTTGACGATCATCACGAGCGCGTAACTAGGCATCAACCCTCCAGGAGCGTTCCACCTGAACCATCCTCCAGTTCGTATGAGCCGCTGTCATCTTCTAGCATGAGGAAGCCGGTGACGGAGGCGGCTGGCCGAACCGCGATGGTGGCGGCAGTCGTGTAACTCGTGTTGGACCAAGTGAACGCGGACGGGTCGTCCGACGACGCCGCCAACTGGCGATATGCAGACCCCATCGCGCCTACTTGGGCTGTTGCGATGCTACGAACACCAAGCGTCGTGTAGTTCGCCGGGAGACCGCTGAACGTCGCCACAGCTTTATGCGTGGTCACTGCGATGAACAAGTTGTCGGCCGACCCCCACGATGGAGCCAGGTTCGGCGGGTTGCCGGTAGTCGAGAACGAGTCGGAGACATTGGCCGACTCGGGGCCACCTTGGAACGTCCCGGCAGGCACCTCGTGGACGACCCAGACCATCGTCGCCGGGCCGGGAGGCGTGATGGTGATCGACGTGGCGCTGTCGCCGCTCTGCATGACGCGATATCTCGCGTCATATCTGGCCTGACCGCCAGTCAGGAACATTTCGGTGAAAGCCGTCGTTGAACCGCTGAAGGTCCACGTCCAGGCACCACTGGCCGACCCTAGTGAAACGGCGCTGACGATGAGTAGGTCACCTGTCGCATATGACGGTAAAGTGACCGTGTGGCTTGCGGCTGACGCGGATGTACCACCGGACTCAGTAACGGTCGGGAAGCTCATGATCGCACAACAGACGACGACGTCATGCGCTGGTGGCCGTAGTTGAGATGCGTCACGGCTGGCTCATGGAGATGGCCAGTCTCGTTGCGGCCAGAGAGGTTCGTGATGACCTCCCAGTCGAGATGATGCCACGCCGTCAACGTATCAGGCAGCGGGCAGGGCCCAAGCCGAGACGGATCGAACTTGACGCAGCCAAGCTGGACGCGGAGTTCGCCGAAGATGAAATACTCGAAGCCACACCAGGGCCGCTCACAGGCCCAGATCTGCTGCACCGCGCCCGGCCAGGGCAGGATGTCGTGCTCCACGAGGATGAACGGCTTGCCCTCAGCCCACAGCCGCCGGAACAGGTGGTCGTAGGCATAGTCGGAATCGAGCGTGCCGTTCATCCGCTCATAGCGAGGCTCGAGGCCCTGCATCTGGAGGTTGAGCCGCATCGCCTTGTGGACGTACGGATCGCTGACGTCGTTGGCGAACGGCACGACGATGTTCGGCTGTACGTCGTCGGGATGCCACTTGTCCGTCGCCAGCATCAGGAACTCCACTACGACGCGACCTTCGTCAGCACGAGGCTACTGCCGGTCATGACGGTCGCTACGGCCGCGACTTCCGCACCGGTATAGAGCTCCAAGTTACCAGAGACGGTACAGATGAACATGCCCTCGATGACCCACAGCATGTCACCACCAGCCGTGTCGACCGACGTGTTCGGGCCTGCCACGACGTTCTTGGCGCGAACAGCCATGGAGGCGAGCAGGCCGACACCGGCCAGCGGCGTGCTCTGGTCTGCGGCGAGGCTTGCGGCGGTAGAGAGATCCTGTGCGTAGTAGTGGTTCGCCACGAATGCCGTGACCGTACCTGAATGGTTGACCGCGAACTTGACGCCAGTCGTCGATGCCGTGGACTGGTACCGGATCATGTACTTGAACTGGAAGGTGCCGGTACCTGTCGTTTCGTCGAGACCCGTGACCTTACGCATGGTCGTGGTCGTGCCAGCCCCGACATCGTCGGACGCTAGGTTGTGTACCGAGACGTATGGACCAGTCGGCCCAGTGGATCCCGCCGCCCCTGTCGTACCCGTTGGACCGGTCGGACCGGTCGGACCCGTTACTGATGGACCCGTCGTTCCTGTTGGGCCCGTGGGTCCAGCAACGGACGAATCCGCGCCTGTCGTTCCTGTCGGTCCGGTTGGCCCCTGGGCACCTGTGGTTCCCGTCGGCCCTGCGACCGTGGAGGCAGCACCCGTCGTGCCCGTGGGACCAGCCGGTCCTTGGGCACCGGTCGTGCCGGTAGGTCCAGTTACGGTCGAAGCAGCGCCGGTCGTACCGGTAGGCCCAGTCGGGCCTTGCGCTCCTGTTGTGCCGGTCGGCCCCGTCGGTCCGGTAACGGTCGATGCCGCACCAGTGGTCCCCGTTGCACCAGTCGGACCAGCGGCACCAGTCGTACCCGTTGGACCGGTTCCTATCAGGGTCACAAGCTGGGTGAGCGTGACCTTCTTCGAGGTGCCGGCATCGTTGACGCCGATCTCCATCGCACCGGTCGCACCAGCGGCAGCCGTGAGGCCACTGATCTTGGTGCCGACTGCCGTACCGGTCGGGCCGACAGCTCCAGTCGTTCCCGTCGCGCCTGTTGCCCCTGCCGCGCCAGTGGTACCGGTGGGCCCAGTGACCGTCGAGGCGGCTCCGGTGGTTCCCGTTGGGCCAGTCGGCCCTGCGACGGTCGAGGCCGCCCCAGTCGTACCCGTTGGGCCAGTAATGCCCTGGGCCCCTGTCGTGCCCGTTGGCCCCGTTGCCCCGACAGCTCCCGTTGTACCCGTCGGTCCTGCCGCGCCAGCAGTACCCGCCGCACCGGTCGTTCCAGTGGGCCCAGTCGTTCCCGTAGGCCCGGTTGGACCGATCAGCATGACATCGACGAGAACGGCAACGGCATCGGAGAAGTTGGAGCTATTGCCGCCGACCCACGTCACGGTGAACGTCTGGTAGTCGCCGTTGTCCACGCAGTCCGACACGCGGAAGATGTGGTAGATCGAGTGGTCCGTCTCCTGCGTGAAGTGCAGGAGGTCGCCCACCTTGATCGAGGCCAGGAAGGACGCCTGGTCGATGCCGTGATGGTCGGTCTCGTCCACATAGATCGCCGTGACCGACGCCGGTGTCCCGCTGTTGTAGCGGAACGTCTGGTCGGCCGGCGGAGCGGTCGTCGTCGTCGAGAACGTCGAGTAGAAGTCGGCGACCACAATGCCGGTCGGTCCAGTCGCGCCGACACTACCCGTTGTGCCCGTCGGACCAGTTACGCCTTGAGCGCCTGTTGTGCCGGTAGGACCAGTTGGTCCCTGAGAACCGGTTGTGCCAGTTGGACCAGTTACGGTCGCTCCCTGAGCTCCTGTCGTACCAGTCGGTCCGGTCGGACCAGGGACGCTCGAGGCTGCTCCAGTCGTGCCGGTTGGGCCGGTAGTTCCAGTAGCACCGACTGCACCCGTTGTTCCAGTAGGACCAGTCGTTCCGGTAGGCCCGGTAGAGCCTACGGCCCCCGTGGTTCCAGTGGGTCCGGTGGCACCCTGAGCGCCGGTCGTGCCAGTTGGACCGGTTGGGCCAGTAGCACCAGAACCAGTAGGTCCAGTTGGGCCGATGACAGCGGGGACGAATAGCGGCATATCAGACCATTCCCATCATGGCTTGGGTCGCTCCAGGAACGTTTGGATCATAGGAGGATGAGTACGTGACTGTCAGCTTCGGGTCTTGGGTCGTCCCAGTTTGGTCGGCGGAACGAGCAGTGACATACTCGGAACCCGTTGGCACGTTGTTCCCCGTTGTTCGATTACTGCTCAGGATCAGTCGTGTGCTGCCCGTCTTATTGACATTCGCCGGGAACGTATCGTTGACAAGGTCATACGCGGTATCGGGGACAAAACCGCCCGACGTGGCGTAGTGCGCAAGAAGCGTCAG
>Ga0315271_10001619_pt1 | contig 13701 bp, 10 predicted proteins | sample C3_top_MG_FD_204664 | JGI IMG/M metagenome (GOLD analysis project Ga0315271, IMG submission 204664) | Sediment microbial communities from Yellowstone Lake, YNP, Wyoming, USA - C3_top | ecosystem: Environmental > Aquatic > Freshwater > Lake > Sediment | place: USA: Wyoming | collected 2017-08-01 | reverse complement strand
CGCGCCTTTCCGCGCACCTTCCGCCTGGCGCTGCTCGACAAGGACGTGGGCATTGCCGCGCAGGTGGCGCGCGACCAGAAGGTGCCGTCGCCGCTGATGCAGCTGACCGCCGAGCTCTTTCGCGCGTCGCACGTGGCGCTCGGCGAGGAAGCCGATCACGTGGAAGCGGTGAAGTACCTCGAACAAATGGCGGGAGGCGAGATCAAATGAGCCAGGGTCACACAGCGCCGCTGAACGCGGCCATGCCGGGCGTGGACGAGATTCGCGCGCACTTTCCCGCGCTGCAGCGCCTGCATCACGGCCAGCGTGTGGCGTATTTCGACGGGCCGGGGGGCACGCAGGTGCCGCGGCAGGTGGTGGATGCCATGAGCGACTACCTCATTCACCACAACGCCAACACGCACTGGGCGTACCCCACCAGCGCCGAGACCGACGCGGCCATTGACGGCGCGCGGGCCGCGCTGGGCGCCATGCTGCACGCGGCGCCGCATGAAGTGGCGTTCGGTGCCAACATGACCACGCTCACCTTTCATCTCGCGCGCGCGCTGGGACGCGGCTGGGGCCCGGGGGACGAGGTCATCATCACCGAGCTCGACCACCACGCCAATCAGGCGCCGTGGCGGGCCATAGAGCGGGAGCGCGGCATCACCATCAAGGTGGTGCCGCTCAACCTCGAGACCTTCGAGCTCGACTGGACGGCGCTGGAGCGCGCCTTCACGTCCAAGACCCGCCTGCTGGCCATCACGGCCGGCTCCAACGCGCTGGGCACCGCGCCCGACGTGACCAAGGCCACCGAGCTGGCGCACGACGCCGGCGCGCTGAGCTTCGTGGACGCCGTGCACTTCGCCCCGCACGGCGTGGTGGACGTGCAGGCCATCGACTGCGACTTCCTGGGCTGCTCGGCGTACAAGTTCTACGGACCGCACATCGGCATCCTGTACGGCAAGGCGGAGCGACTCGCCGCGCTTGACGTGCCCAAGCTCGATCCCGCCCCCGACACCGTGCCGGATCGCATGGAGACCGGCACGCAGAACCACGAGGGCATCGTTGGGGCGGCCGCCGCTGTGCACTTCCTGGCGTCGCTCGGACAGGGACGCAATCATCGTGAGCGGGTCGTCAGCGCCATGACGGGGCTGCACGCGCGCGGCGAGGCGCTCTTTGCGCGGATGTGGGACGGCATCGGCGCCATCCCGGGCGTCACCCGCTATGGGCCGCCTCCCGGACGCTCGCGCACGCCGACGCTCACGTTCAACGTCGCGGGCGTCTCGCCCGAGGCCGCCACCCGCGCACTGGCCGACCGTGGCGTCTTTGTGTCGCACGGCGACTTCTACGCACAGACGGTGATCGAGCGGCTGGGCCTGCTGCCGGACGGAATGATCCGCGCCGGATGCTCGTGCTACACGTCGGACGACGAAGTAGAGCGGCTCATCGCGGGCGTGGCGGCCATCGCGCCGTAGCCGTCGGCCGCCAGGCCGCCAGCTACTTGCCCACGGCCCTCGGCACGGGCGCCTTCTTGTGCGCCACGAGCTCCTTGTCGAGCCCCGGCACGAACGGCTCGTACTTCGAGCCGGGGTGCCAGAGCACCCAGCTGTCGTAGCCCGCGTCGTACACCGCCTGCTTCTGCGCCCTGATCTCGGCCGGCCCGTACGGCGGCTGGCCGAGCGAGAACGCCTGCAGCCAGGCGCGCACGTGCTCGGGACTCTTGATGCCCAGCTTCTCGTCGCGTTCGCGGGCGCGGTTGATGGCGGCGAAGACGATCTTGTATGGCTCCGCATTGGGGCGCGCCACGTTGAACGCGCCGCGCGGATAGTGCGAGGGATACACCATCGGCAGCAGCACGTCGGCGTGCGGCGACAGCGATTCCCACTGCTGGCCCACCTCGAGCGGCGCACTGAGCGTCGTCACCAGGCCAAAGATGTCGGCCGTGGTGCGCACGCCCAGCTTGCTGATGCGCGCGCGGGCGTACGCCAGGAACTCCGCGAGCGCGGCCGGCTTGTCCTGTCCCTTGGCGTCCGGGAAGACCTGCGCGGGGAGCGACTTGTACGGCTCGGGAAAGCGGATGTAGTCAAACTGCACCTCGCCGAAGCCCAGCTTCACCACTTCCTCGGCGATGCGGACGTTGTAGTCCCACAGCTCGCGGTGGTACGGGTTCACCCACGCGAGGCCCTGCTTGTCGCGCCACGCGGAACCGTCGGCCTTCCGGATGGTCCACTGCGGATTCACGCGGGCGGTCACCGAGTCCTTGAACGTCACGATGCGCGCGATGGCGAGGATCTTGTGCGCCTTCAAGGTGTCGAGCAGTCCGCGCAGGTCGCCGATGCTGCCGGCCTTGCCCGCGTTGCGCTGCACCACCGGGTCGGCCGACTTGTAGTTGGTGCCGAACTCGTCCTTGATGTCAATGACGAAGGCGTTGATCTCGGTGTCGTCGGCCAGGGCGATGAGCTGCTTCATGCGCTTGGTGCTCTGCGCCGCGAAGCGGTTCACGTAAATGCCGCGGACCACCGGCGAGTCGGCCACGCGCGCAGCCGGCGCAGCCGGCGCGGCTGGTGCAGCTGGTGCAGCTGGTGCAGCTGGTGCAGCGGGGGCCTGCGCGGCGAGCGGAAGCGCGGCGAAGAGCAGGATCAGGGGGCGGAATGACATGTGGTGGAGTTTAATCGGGGACGCCTCGCGCGAGCGACCCCCGGGGCCCTGCTATATTGGGGAGTGCCCCGCCGATTCCTGTTCCTGCTCCTGGCCGCCGCCGCGTGCGCCCGCTCCCCGCAGGGACCGGTGCCGCGCACGGAATTCCTGCTCGCCAACGCCGACTCGACGTTCTGGGTGACGGCCGATGTGCGTGGCATCCGCATCCGCGGCGCGCCGATCATCCTGGGGCGGGTGGGCGGGCGCTTCCAGGAGATCTACATAGCGGACGACGACCACTCGTACTATGACGCGGTCTTCGTGGGGCAGCACATCTTTCGCCGCGACATCATCAGCGGCGACTCGGCCGAGCTGCTCGCCGACGGCGAGGTCGCGGACCTGGCCGCGAAGTTCGCGCGCGAGCATCCGGACGAGCGCCAGCTCGGCCCTGACGAGGAAGGGGCCGAGCATCCGCGCACGTATGCCGCCGCTGAGCTGCGTGTGCTCGAGGTGCATGGCCCGTACGCGTCGTACGAGCACCTCACCGACATTGACATCACCGGCGGCACGACCCTGCATGCGGCGCACCGCGGCGTCATTGACCTGCGCAACGGCGACGAGATGACCGTGACCGGCCTCTTTGGCGAACGCGACGGCGCGCGCGCCGAGTCGCTGGGGCAGGCCGCGTGGCGCGCGGTGCGCGACTCGCTGCAGCTCGGGGCCGGCACCGCACGCGGCGACGCCGCGCTGCGGGCGCTCGATCACTTCGCGTTCAACGCCGCCAGCTTCTCGATTGCCTCGCTGGATCGCCGGCCCCAGGTGCTGTTTGCGGTCCCGGGCTCCGGCGGCCGCGCGGGCGGGCTCACGCTGCCGTTGCCGCCCGTCAGCGTGGTCACGCCGGCGTGGTGGCCCGACGTCACCGAGGGATTACCGCTTGGCCCGGAGACGTATCATCGCTGGCCGCGCGAACATTTTGAGCTGGTGGCGCGCACCGACACCACCGGCGGACAGCGCGCCACGCTCGCGCTGCGCGACGGCACGCACGAATGGCCGGTGGGCGTGGTGCAGGGCCCGCTGCGGCGGGTCTACTGGCTCGATGCCCCCACTATCTCCCGGGATGCGCGCGAGGCCCTTGCTCGCGCCTTCGACGCCGCAGCGCTGTATTCGGAGCAGACCCGCGTCGTGCGCGGACCGGCGCCGAAGACCGGCGCAGGCGCCGCGGTGCGCTCCGCCGCGCGTCGCATGCTTCGCGGACCTTCTCCGCGTCGCGGCCGCACCGCTGCCCCCCGCGACTCATGAGCCAATCATCACGTCCGGCACGCCGCGCGCGCCGGCTGCAAGAACGCCAACAGGAGACACGGTGAAGGCCCCGCGACCCGAACCCGAACTGAAGGTGACGCTGCCCTATTCGGCCGCGCAGGCCAACAAGGCGCTGCCGCTCGTCCGTCGCATCGTGGACGACCTGGTCGGCTTCTTCCGTGCCTGGGAGGACGCCGTGCGACAGGTGGAGCTGACGGCGCACGACAACCGCCTCGACAACCCGGAGTCCGAGCGGTGGCAGGGCGAAGCGCAGCGGCTCGCCGCCGAGATTGACGCCTGCGTACGCGAGCTCTCGGAACTCGGCGTCGAGGTGAAGGCGCTCGACATCGGCCTCGTGGATTTTCCGGGGACGCTCGACGGGCGCGACGTCAGCTTCTGCTGGGCGCTGGGCGAGAGCGCGGTGACGCACTGGCACGAACGCGACGCCGGCTTTGCGGGCCGGCAACCGCTGCCGGTGGCGGCGCTGGCGGAACACGGATGAGGACGCCGCCGGACGCGTGACCGTCCGGCGCCGGCGTCAGGCCTCTTCCGGCCCGTCCCCGAAGGGGATGTCCACTTCCATTCCGTCCCGCGCGATGGTCACCTGCTCGAAGACCTGGCGGGCCTCGGACATCAGCTCCGACGGATCTCGCGAGTAGCGCGCCGAGAAGTGCGTCAGCACCAGGCGCCGCACGCCGGCCTGCGCCGCCACCTGCGCCGCCTCGCGCGCCGTGCTGTGCCCCGTCTCGATGGCGCGCTCCGCCTCCTCGTCGCCGAACGTGGACTCGTGCACCAGCACGTCGGCCCCCGCCGAGAGTTCAATGGTCGCCGCGCAGGGACGCGTGTCGCCGCTGATCACCAGCTTGCGGCCGCGGCGCGTCGGTCCCACGAGCGTGGACGGCTCGATCACGCGGCCATCCTCGAGCGTGATGGCCTCGCCCTTGTGGATCTTCCCCCACTGCGGCCCCTCGGGAATGCCGAGCTCGCGCGCGAGGTCCGGATTGAACCGGCCGAGCCGCTCGTCCTCGATGAGCGCGTACCCCACCGCCACCGCGCCACGGTGATCCACCGGGTACGGCATGATCACGTACTCCTTGCGCTTGATCGGCGTGCCCGGCGTGACCTCGGCAATCTCCACGGGAAAGCTCAGCCGTTCGCCGCCGAAGGCGTCGGCGCGCTTCATCAGCTGCGCCACGCCGCGCGGGCCCCAGATGCGCAGCGGCTCCGTGCGCCCCTGCAGCGACATGGTGCGCATCAGTCCCACCGCGCCAATCACGTGGTCGCTGTGGAAGTGCGTGAACAGCAGGTCGCCGAAGTTGAACGACACGCCGTAGCGCATCATCTGCCGCTGCGTCCCCTCGCCGCAGTCCACGAGCATCGTCTCGCCCTCGCGCACGACCGCAAGCGCGGACACCCCGCGTTCCACGGTGGGACGCGAGGCGGAGGTGCCGAGGAAGGTGACGGAGAGCGACATGGAGTGTGGCTGATGGCGGACGGCGAAGAGCGAACAGCGTACAGCAGCTTTATGCTGTTCGCTGTTCGCTGTACGCCGTCTGCAAAACCTAATAGAAGCGGGAGCCCGCCGTTTATCCTTGCGCCGCGAGCAGCTGGTCCAGCCGATCCTGGTCGATGTTCCGGCCACTGACGATCGCGACGATGGGGGGCGTGAGGTGACGCACCTTGCCCGCGCGCAGCGCCGCCACGCACACGGCCCCCGAGCCCTCGGCGCGAATGCCTTCCTCGAGCCACAGCCAGGCAATGGCGCTCGCGATCTCCTGCTCGGTCACCGTCACGATGGACTCGAGCGTCGCCTGTCCGATGGCCAGCGCGTCCTCGTCAATCTGGCCGGCCAGCCCGTCGGCCAGCGTGGGATAGTTCTCGATCTCCACCACGCGCCCCGCCTCGATGGCACGCGCCATGGCGTCGGTGTGGACGCTCTGCGCGCCGACCACGCGCACGTGCGGCGCCTCGGACAGCAGGAAGGCGCCCACGCCGCCCAGCAGCCCGCCCCCGCCGACGCAAACGAGCATCGTCTGCAGGCCGGGCAGTTCGTCGAACACCTCCGACGCCACCGTGCCCTGGCCGGCGAGGAGCGGCACGCCCAGGCACGGATGCACGAACAGCGCGCCCGACTCCCGGGCGAACTCGCGGGCCCGCACCATGGCGTCGTCGTAGTCGCGCGCCTCGTCGAGCACGCGCGCGCCGCGCTCGGCGATGCCCTGCTTCTTGACGGTCGGCGCGTTGGAGGGGACGAAGATCGTCGCCGGAATGCCGAGCTGCCTGGCCGCCTCGGCCACACCCAGCCCGTGATTGCCGGCGCTCGAGGTGACGACGCCCCGCGCGCGCTGCTCACCGGTGAGCTGCGAGAGGGCATTGAACGCGCCGCGCAACTTGAACGACCCCGTGAGCTGCTCCGACTCGAGCTTCAGGTACACGTCGCCGCCGGCCAGTTCGGAGAGTGCGGCCGAGCGGCGCAGCGGGGTGCGGACGGCGACGCCCTTGATGGTCTGGGCGGCTTCGCGGATCTCGGCGGCGGAGGGGAGCAAGCGGGTCATGAGTGCAAGATGGCGAGGGGCGCCCTTCGGGGAAATGCCGCTCTAAGCTGTAGGCTGTACGTTAAACGCCGTACGCGTAAGGCGTACAACGTAGAGCGTAGAGCCTAGAGCGGCAGTTCCCCTCCATTCCACCGCCGCTCATAGCTCAGTGCATCAAACTTCTTGTACGCCCTGTCGAGTGACATCGACCGCATGGTCCCCCACACCGGCCGCTCGCCCCAGGGGCGGTCGAACTTGCCAAAGCACCACTGGATGCCGCCGTAGCTCGACGGATCGCGGCCGTCGAGCGCCCACTTGTCGTTCAGGTGGATCAGGTGCCGCAGCGCGTCGCCGTACTTTGCGCTCCACATGAGCACGCTCTTGCCCCAGTACATCCGCATCACGTTGTGGATGATGCCGGTGGCCACCAGTTCGCGCTGCGCCGCGTTCCACAGTGGATGGTGCGTTCGGGCGCCCTCGAGCTGCGCCAGCGTGTACACCACCTCGCGCTGGTCGCCCGCGTGCTTCTCCATCGTCTGGTGCACCCAGGGCGGGAGCGCCCGCAGCTGGCGGAACCGCGCGTTGCGCAGGCAGAAGTTGAGCGAGAGCTCGCGCCAGGTCACCAGCTCGTCGAGGAACTTGTCGGCGGCCGGGCGGCCGACGGCGGCAATGGCCGCGCGCGCCACCTGTGCCGCGCTCACCTGGCCGAAGTGCAGGTACGGCGACATCCGCGACGAGCCGTCCGCGTCGGCGGGCTCGTTGCGCCGCGTGTCGTACTCCGGCAGGGTGCGGGCGCAGAAGGCCTTGAGCCGTGCCAATGCTGCGGTGCGGCCGCTCACCATCGGTGCCGGCGGCACCGCGTGGTCTATCTCGCAGCGCGCAATCTCGGCGTTCAGGTCGCCTTCGAGGTCGAGCCGGTCCACTTCGAGCGAACGCCAGAGCGACTCGGGCATCGCGACGCGCGGCGGCTTGTCCGATACCTCCTCGAGCGCGTGCTCCAGGTGCGCCATGATCTTCGGGCGCAGCGTGCGCGCGGCCCACTCCTCCTTCTCGAACAGCGCGGCGGGGACGATGGCGTGCGATTCCACCGTCATCACGCGGCAGTCCACGCGCTCGGCGAACCGGGCGGTGCGCTCGGCGATGCCCGCGGTGGGAAAGGCATCGGTGACCACGAGCGCCGCGCGCGCGGCGAGCCGGTCCACCGAGCGCCGGTCGTCGTCACGCCGCCGGCGCAGCACGAACTGGTAGCGCAGGCCGGCCTTGGCCGCGCGGCGCGACAGTTCACGCGCGTTGTGCAGGATGAACGAGTGGATGCGGTCGTTCGCGTGCTCGTACGTCGGGTCGAGCCCTTGATGGATGAGCAGGGGCAGGCCGAGACGGTCGGCCTCGCGCGTGGCGAACCGCAGCGCCCAGTTCTCCTTCAGCCGGTGGGTGCTCTGCATCCAGTACAGCACGTATTCGCCGCCGGGACGCTCGCCCAGCAGGTTCGCACGCGCGGAGCGCAATGCGAGCTGGGAGTCGACGAACGATGAAGTCAGCGAGTGGCGCACTGGATGATGGATATTGGTCGTTTGATCGAGCTGCAGGCTTCCTGCTGCGAACGCGCGGATCCCCGCGGCACGTTCCCCGTTGCGAGCACCTATCTGCAAGCCACTCAATAATTTGGCTCCAGCATCGCTGGTCCGATATCGGGCCTGTACGCTTGACTTTCAGTGATTCCGGACTAGGTTCCTCCTTGTCTGTGGGGCCCCGCCTCTGGGTGGGGTCGGTTTATTTAGGAACCCGGTGCGACGGGTGTTCGAGCAGCTGAACGTCGCATTCCCGGAACAGCGGGGCTGTAGCTCAGCTGGGAGAGCGCTCCCCTCGCACGGGAGAGGTCAGGGGTTCGATCCCCCTCAGCTCCATCATATCGGCGTGTCATTTCTGCCCGCCGCCGTTCGGTAGGACGTAGAGTTCCAATGACGGCGCGCGAGGCAACACCATACGAAGGCCGCACCCTCGGGTGCGGCCTTTTTCGTTGCGTACGGCATGCACGGCGTCTCGGCGCTGTTGACGGGCGCCCCTGCGCGGTCAAATTACATTAGACGTCCGATACCGGACCGACGTTAAGTCCGCATCGCGTCCTGCGGATCCGACGCCCCCCGCCGTGCCGCAACCGCAAGTCAGGGAAGCTCTTGGTCGTTCCGATCCTCGTCTTCCACAAAGTCGCCGCTGTTGCCCCGGAATCGCATGTTCCGCGCAACTACGTGCGCCCGGAGCAGTTTGACGCGCTGCTGGGCTCGCTGCGTCGCGCCGGCTACACGGGCATCGGCTTTGCGCAGTACCTGGCGCATCGGCGCGGGACCGCGGCCCTGCCCGGAAAGCCGATCCTCATCACGTTCGATGACGGCTACCGCTCGAACGCCGAGATTGCCGTGCCGATCCTGCAAAGGCACGGATTCACGGCGACCATCTTTGTCCTGCCCGGCATGCTGGGCGGCACCAATTCGTGGGATGCGTCGGAGCCGCAGGAACCGCTGATGACCGCGGACGAGATTCGCGCGCTGCACGCGCAGGGATTCCATTTCGGCTCGCACACGCAGACGCATGTGCGACTCACCGCCGCCGAGCCGGCCGTCGCCCTGCGCGAACTGCGCGAGTCGCGCGAGTCGCTGGAGGCGCTGCTGGGCGAGCCGGTGCGCACCATCTGCTACCCGTGGGCCCAGCACGACGAGCGCGTGCGCGCCCTGGCCAGGGAAGCGGGGTACGAGTGCGGCGTCGGCATCCGGCGCCGGCTGAATCGCGACGACACCGACCTCATGGCGCTGCATCGCATTCCGGTCACCTACCTCGACAGCGTGTGGCGCATTCGCTGGGACCTGTTTCGCCTGCGGTTCCGCACCTCATGATGTACACTGGCCTGCGCGTGGTCTATCTCTGCTCGGCCGACTCCTACCGCGGGTCCGCCGTGAGCTTTCAGCACCTCGCCACCGGCCTCACGGCGCGCGGTGCGGTGGTGCGCATGCTTACCGGGCACGAGGCCCTCACGACGCCGCTGCGCGCCGAGGGGCTGGAGGTCGTGCAGCTCGACCTGCGCTCGACCAACCTGCGCACGGCGTTTCGCCTGCGCGCCGAGCTGCGCGACTTCGGCGCGCAGGTGCTGGTGGTGGACCGCCCTCGCGACTTGCGCCTGGGGCACCTGGCGACCATCGGCAGCAAGGTGGCGCTGGTGAGCCGCTACAACTCGCACGCGCCGCGTCCGCCGCGCGACCTGATGACGCGGCTCGCGTACCTGTTCGGGGTGAAGGACACGATCTTCCTGACGCAGGAGAAGGCCGACAGCATCCTGCATGCGGCGTCCTGGATGCGGCGCACCCCGCACCGGGTGATTCCGGAGGGGATCTGCCTCGACGAGTTCCGTCCGGACGCCGAGGCAGCGGTGGACTTTCGCCGGCGCCACGGACTCGGCGATGCCCCCGTTGTGCTCACCGTCGGGGCGCTCACCGACGAGAAGCGCACCGCGATGGTCGTGGATGCGCTTGGCGGCCTGCAGGCGAAGCCGACGCTCGTGCTCTGCGGCGAGGGGCCGCTGCAGGAGAATCTCACCCGGCTCTGCGAGGTGCTGGACGTGCCGGTGCGATTCCTCGGACGCCTGCCGCGCGCCGAGCTGCGCGGCGCCTACAACGCGGCGTCGGTGGTGGCGCACGCCTGCGCGGTGGAGACCTTTGGCCTGAGCGTGCTCGAGGCGATGGCATGCGGCGCCCCCGTGGTGGGGGTGCGATCGGGCGGACTGCTCGAGGTGGTGGGCGAGACGGGCGACGCGGGTTTGCTGGTGGACCACGACGATGCGGGGGCGATGGGTGACGCCATTCACCGCGTGCTCACCGACCCGGAGCTGGCCGCACGACTGCGGCAGGGTGGGCGCGCGCGCGCCGAATCGAACTTCGCCCTCGACCGGATGACCTCGAGTTACGGGCAGGCCATGCTCGACGCGCGGCGGCCCACCGCGCACGGCCGCTGAACGGCCGCGGCGGTCCCTGCGGTACTGGCGGTACTGGCTCCACTTCATGTTCTCCGGTAGCTTGAGCGCGATCCCTCTCCCCCCGGAGTGCAGTGCCCGACCGTGACGCCCTCGCCGCCGCCCTGGCCGACCGATACCGTATCGAGCGCGAGCTCGGCCGCGGTGGCTTCGCCGTAGTCTTCCTCGCGCACGACCTGCGGCACGATCGTCCGGTCGCGCTGAAGGTCCTGCACGACGAGGTGGCCGCCTCGCTGGGTGCCGACCGCTTCGAACGCGAGGTACGCCTCGCCGCGCGCCTGCAGCATCCGCACATCCTCGGCGTCTTCGACTCCGGTTCGGCCAACGGGCGGCTCTGGTTCACCATGCCGTATGTGCAGGGAGAATCCCTGCGCGACCGGATGACGCGCGAGCGGCAGCTGCCCGTGGCGGACGCGGTGCGCATTGCCGCGGAGGTGGCCGACGCGCTGCACCACGCGCACGAGCACGGCGTCGTGCACCGCGACATCAAGCCGGAGAACATTCTCCTGTCCGGTCGTCACGCGATGGTCGCCGATTTCGGCATCGCGCGCGCGCTGAACAGCGCGGAGGGTTCGCTCACGCAGACCGGGATGTCGATTGGCTCACCCGGGTACATGAGCCCCGAGCAGGCGAGCGGCGAGCGCGAGCTCGACGCGCGCACCGACGTCTACTCGCTGGGGTGCGTGCTGTACGAGATGCTCGCGGGCGAGGCGCCGTTCACCGGCCCCAATGCACAGGCCGTCATCGCGCGGACGCTCACCGAAACGCCGCGTTCGCTGCGCGCCACGCGTCCCGCAGTGAGTGAGATGCTCGAAGCGACCGTGGCGCGCGCACTGTTCAAGGTGCCGGCCGACCGGTGGGAAAGCGCGCAGGCCTTCGCCGACGCGCTGCACGCGACGACGACGACGACGACGCAGAGCCAGCCGGCACCGGCCGTCGGCGCGCCGCCGGTGGGGCGAAGGCCGCGCTCCCCGATGTTTGCCGTCTTCGCGCTGGGACTCGTCCTCGGGCTTGGCGGGCTGTTTGCGTGGCGGTCGCGACACGCCGACTCCGGCGGACGTGGACTGGCTGTGCTCCCGTTCGAGAGCGTCGGCTCGGCGGATGACGCCGCCTTCGCCGACGGCATCACCGAGGAAGTGCGCGGCAAGCTCACCGGGATTCCCGGTATCCGCGTGACGGCGCGCACGAGCTCCAACCAGTACCGCGCGACGAAGAAGTCACCGGAGGAGATCGGTGGCGAGCTTGGCGTCGACTTCATCCTCACCGGGACGGTGCGCTGGGACCGCGGCGCCGACGGGCAGCGGCGCGTGCGAGTGACGCCGGAGCTCATCAACACCGCCAACGGTGCCACCACGTGGCAGGAGCCGTTCGACGAGGTGATGAGCGACGTCTTCCGCGTGCAGACGGGGATCGCCGAGAAGGTGGCGAACGCGCTCGGGGTGACCCTTGCGGCCGACGTGCAGGCTCGCCTGGCGGCGAAGCCCACGCAGAATGTCGAGGCGTACCAGGAGTTCCTGCTCGGGGAAAAGGAGACCGAGTCGATGTCGCGCGTGGACGGCCAGGCGACGCGAAACTCGCTGCCGCACTACGAGCGCGCAGTGGCGCTGGACACGACGTTTGGGCTGGCCTGGGCGCGCGTGTCGATGATGGCCGCCGAGACGTTCTCGTCGAACCCCACCGAGGAGCTGGCGCGGCACGCCGAGGAGGCGCTCCGGCATGCCACGCGCTTCGCCCCGGACGAGCCGCAGGTGCGCCGGGCGCATTCGCGCTACCTGCGCCTCATCAAGAAGGACTACGCGGGGGCCCTGGCCCAGGTGGACACGGGGCTGATGCGCCAGCCGAACAACCTCGACCTCCTCACCTCGGCGTCGGGGCTCAACGCCCTGCTCGGCCGGTTTGACGCCGCGCTCGAGCTGGCCAAGCGCGCCGTGGTGCTCGACCCGCGCAACGTCAGCGCCATCATGAATGCGTCGCGCGTGCTGCACGGCGTCCGCCGGTATGCGGAGTCCGACGAGTACCTGGTGAAGGCGCTGGCGCTGTCGCCCGGCAACCTCAACACCATCTTCAACCGGGTGGTCAACTTCATTTCGATGGGCAACATGCCGGCCGCGAAGCGGACGGTGCACGACGGGCTGCAGCACGTCGATTCCACGGAGCTGGCGGTGTACTTCGCGCTCTACCAGGAAACAATGTGGGTACTCGACGAGCCGCTGCTTCGCCGCATCACCCAGAGCACGCCGGAGCGCTTCTTCAACAACCGCATGCAGTGGGCGCTGAAGGTCGGGCGCACCTGGCTGCTGCTGGGCGACACGGCCAGGGGGCGCGCCTATGGCGACACGTCACGCATCGCGGTGGAGGCGCAGTTGGCGTCCTTCCCGGAGGAGGCGCAGTTGCATGAACTCCGCGGGCGCGCGCTCGCGCTGATGGGGCGCAACGCCGAGGCCATCGCCGAAGCGGACAAGTCGCTCAAGATGCGCGAGACGGCGCTCGACGCCACGACGGGGCCCTACATCCGGTATCAGGTGGCGCGAATCTACGTGCAGGCTGGTGCGGCCGATCGCGCCATGGACATCATCGGCCCGCTGCTCACCGAGCCGTATGCCGACATCACCCCGGCGTGGCTGCGGTTGGAGCCGACCTTCCGCTCCCTCCGCGGCAACGCCCGCTTCGCCAAGGCCAGCCAGCAGTAGCGGCGACTACCAGCCCTCGCGTTCGCGCAGCGCCGTGATATGGCGCACATGGTGCCGGCAGTGCCAGCCATACAGCGCAGTCAGGAAGTCGATGGTCATCATCCGGCCGTGCTCCGGGTGCACCACCGTGCGCGCGAAGTCGGCGTCGCCGAGGCCGTTCAGAAGCGCGACCCAGCGCTGGTGGACGCCGTCGATGATGGAGAGCGAGGGTGCCGCCGGCATCGCCGTCGAGTCAGCGAGCTCCGCCCACGCCTTTTCGTCGTACGGCTTGATGGTCGGGTTCTCCTCGGTGAGCGCCAGCTTGATGCGCGTGTAGGCGTTCAGGTGCGAGTCGGCCAAGTGATGCACGAGCTGCCGCACCGTCCACCCCTCAGGGCGGTATGGCGTGTCGAGCTGCGCGTCGTCGAGGCCGGCAATGGCGGCGCGCAGGGTGCCGGGCAGCGCCGCGATGTCGGCGATGGCGGCGGCGCGCGACGCGGCGGTGAGGGGAGACTTGGAGTCGAACTTGCCGACGGGATACCTGAGATCGCTCATGGCTGTG